>Ga0206888_1016_pt1 | contig 21379 bp, 15 predicted proteins | sample Alteio_BWOrgHeat_90_FD_153258 | JGI IMG/M metagenome (GOLD analysis project Ga0206888, IMG submission 153258) | Enriched cells from forest soil in Barre Woods Harvard Forest LTER site, Petersham, Massachusetts, United States - Alteio_BWOrgHeat_Nextera4 ... | reverse complement strand
AAATCCTTGGAATCCAGTATTACAAAATGACCGTTTATATGGCCGCGGCGGGGCCGATGATGGCTATGCGATTTTTGCTTCCCTCGCCGCGATTAAATCATTGCAGTCACAAAATATTCCGCATGCACGTTGTGTTATTTTAATTGAAGCAAGCGAAGAAAGCGGCAGTCCCGACCTCCCTTTCTACATCGATGCTTTAGAAAAAAAATTAGGTAAACCAAGCTTCATTATTTGCCTAGATTCCGGTTGCGGCAATTACGAACAGTTATGGATTTCCACGTCCTTGCGCGGATTAATCGGCGGTGTTTTAACCATTGATGTGTTAAAACAAGGTATTCATTCTGGCATGGGTAGTGGCATTGTTCCTTCAGTTTTCCTTATTTTAAGACAATTATTAAATCGCATCGAAAATGAAAAAAATGGCGAAATACTTTTACGCGAACTATTTGTTGATATTCCAAATGAACGCGTAACACAAATAACGGAAACTGCGGCGCTCTTAGGAAATGAAATTTATCAATCTTGCCCTTTTTATGAGGGAATAAAGCCGTTAGTTTCCGATCCAAAAGAGCAATTGCTGAATCGAACTTGGCGCCCTGCTTTGTCTATTATCGGCGGTGATGGATTGCCTCCTTCATTAAATGCGGGAAATGTGACATTACCCTCTATTTCTGTCAAATTATCCATGCGTTTACCGCCGACACTTGATGCGCCTTCTGCGCTACAATTACTGAAAAATACTTTAGAATTCGCACCACCTTTTAACGCAAAAATTCATTTTGAACCGACTGAAGCAGGTACAGGTTGGAATGCCCCATCAGAAAGTGCTTGGCTAAAAAAGGCAGCGAATCAAGCCTCTTTTAATTATTTTGGTGCGAAGCCCATGTACATGGGAGAAGGTGGCTCTATTCCATTTATGGGAATGCTCGGGAAAAAATTCCCGCACGCACAATTTCTCATTACTGGATTATTAGGTCCAGAATCGAATGCACACGGACCCAATGAATTTTTGCATATTTCTGCGGGAAAAAAATTAACTGCGTGTATTGCTGAAGTGATCGCGGTACATTATGAAAGTTTTGTTTAAATTAACTTAGGAGATAAACACATGATGCAAGGTGAATTTTGTTGGAACGAGCTCGCAACTAAAGACGTTGAAAAAGCTAAAAAGTTTTATACAGAACTATTTGGCTGGGAATATGAAGAATATAATGCTGGCGAAATGATCTATACGATTATTAAATCCGGAGATAAAAAATTTGGTGGAATGTGGCGGATACCTGAAGCACAGCAAAATAAAATTCCACCGCACTGGATGTCTTACATCTTAGTTAACGATTTAAAAAGTGCTCTAGAGAAAGCGAAAAAAAACGGCGCCACTGTAATGGTTGATATTAAAAAAGTTGGAGATATGGGACAGCTTGCTGTTATTATCGATCCGGTTGGTGCGCATATTGCACTATGGGAATCAGCGAAATAATGTCAGCTTTCACTCACTAAAAATTTAACGCCCTCTTACTAAAGGGCTTTGTGCATAAATCGATTTTCAAAAATCATGTCATGCCAGCATGCTTTTATGCCACCTTTAAGCATGCTGGCAGGCATCCAAGCGACTTCGCAAAATGCCGACTGGATGCCAGCTAAAAACATGCTGGCATGACAAAGCTTCAGATCCTTTTATCAAGCCGGTTCTTCCGTTTTATTAAATGTAATTCCCCTTTTAAACGATTGATTAACAACATATACGCCTAATAACGCAATTAACCCACCGATAAATGCGAGGGTCGCGGGGACTTCATCAAGCCAAATCCAACCAATAAAAGTCGCGAAAATGGGCGTGAAATAAAGATAACTCACCGCACGCGATGCGGGTATTTGACTTAATGCGTAACTCCACGCTAAATAACCGATGACGGTTGGAAAGATACCAAGATAAATCGCAATCGTCGCTCCATGCAATGAAATATTTTGTAAATCATTAAGCAAATCCATCGTAAAAAACAACAAAATAAATGTTCCACCCCAAATAGCATAAGTCGTAATTTCAATGACATCATATTTTTTTAATAATGATTTTTGGAATATTGAATACAATGAACCAACAATTGTCGCAATAAAAATATTAATGATTCCTAAATAAAAATCAAAATTTTGCACTTGACTTAAAGCGATGAAAGCAACCCCTACTCCACTTAACATCATGCCAATAAATCCCACACGATTCATTTTTTCCCCTAAAATCACGATCGCAAAAGTGACCGTGATAATAGGTGATTGGCTTATAATAAAACTTGCAATGCCGGAAGAAATGACAAGCTCTCCATAATTTAAAGTAATATTATATAATCCAATGCCGATAATGCCTGCGAATAAGGCGAAAAGTAAATCCGGTCGAGTTATTTTCGTTGTTTTTTTTCTCTTAGAAAAAATAAAAAACATAATAAAAGATGCAATAAGATAGCGAATTAAGGCGAGACCACCGGGTGAAAAATCTTCGAGCCCTGCGCGAATGGCAACAAACGCAGATGCCCACAACAGGACTGCCGAAAAAAGTGCGAGCTTGGTTTTAAAAGATAAAATCATCTTATTCCTCGTTATTAAAATAATCCACCGATTGCATTTCTAATAGTCGCGAATGCGTGCGAGAATACTCTAAAATCATATTTCCCCGACTATACAATTCAGGAATAGATTCGGCAGCAGAAATAATGAGTTTTATACCTGCATCATAAAATACATCAACTAAATTGACGAATAATCGAATAGTATCGATAGCATTTTCAGATATGATGGGAATATTGCTAATAAATATGGTATGGTAATTTTTTGCAATTTCAAGATAATCATGCTGGCTACGCGGGATACTACAAATATCATTAAAATCAAACCAAATAACGGTGTTGGTTTTTTTTATAATATGAATATCTCTACCCAATATATGAATGGGATCCTCCGAAATTTTTTCTCCCTTTGTTAAAACATCAAAAGTTTTTTGCATTCTTTCCGCAGAGACTTCATCTAATGGGGTATAAAAAACCCCTGCTTCTTGTAAGTGACGTAAACGATAATCTTTTTTTGATGGGATATAAATTATTTCTGTATGTTCTTTTATTAATGCAATGGCCGGTAAAAATTGAGAACGCTGTAAACCATATTGATATAATTTATCTGGTTCGATATTTGAGGTGGCGACAAGAACGACACCTTTTGAAAATAAGGCTTTAAACAATCGCCCGAGCAGCATCGCATCCGTAATATCAGATACAAAAAATTCATCGAAACAAAGCACCATGGTTTCTTTTGATATGTCAGTCGCAATCGCTTGCAAAGGATCAACCTCACCTTGATGTTTTGAAAGTTGCTCATGGATGTGTTGCATAAAGTGGTGGAAATGGAAACGTAATTTTTCTTTGAATGGTAAGCTATGGAAAAAACAATCCATCAAAAAAGTCTTCCCTACTCCCACGCCTCCCCAAAGATAAATTCCTTTCATAGCATCTGATTTGGTAAAATATTTCAAATAACTCGATCGTTTTTTATGTTCTTTTAATAGTTCTTGAAAAAGCCTAGTAAAGCTTTTCAAAACAATCAATTGTTCCGAATCTTCACTTATTCCTTTTTTGACAATTTGATCCTGATAATATTCGAGAGGGGTCATTGACAAGATCTCTGTAATTCAAATGATGGTCTTATGGGCGTTCCTGTATTTTAAGGTATAAATGACTTCAGGAAAAGCGAGTTTCGAAGGTTTTAGACCCCGCCCTTTAGGGCGGAAGGAGCGCCACCTGACGAAGTCAGGTATCTAATGGCGCGAGTTTGGAAGAGGTGCAGACCTCTTCCAAACTTAAATTACTCCGAAGGAGACATTATTGCTTAATATTCTTCTTCCCCAGAGTTGCCAGCACTATCTTGCGTCGCTGTATCTGTGCCTGATGCGTTATCGGATTGTGAGTTGTCTCCGCCACCCATTTCACCGGTATCATTTGCTGAAGGAGTACTATTAGTAGCTCCAGAAGTCGCTGTGGAATTGCTTGTATCAGTTCCAACATTATCGTCAGCTGCGGCAAATCCAACACCTGTTGCAAGTAAGCCTGCAAGCATGACAGATATCAATGTTTTAACTTTCATTACCTATCTCCTTAGAATTTGAAAAAAAAAATCTAAAAACGTCCATATTTCACTTGAATTTGACAAGGTTTAAGTAAACTCAGTGAATAAAAATGACGTGGCAAAAGTCGCACTTAATGCATCCTACAATGTAACCCATGGTTTCCTGCATTAGCCACTCATTTAATACCAAAACGTTTTTTTTCGCTATTACTTTTTAAATAAAAACAAAAAATTAATGAATTTGAGAATTCACTTCAGAGCTCTCCCATGAAAAACCCATTGTCATCAATTATGTCATGCCAGCATGCTTCCCGCTTCCATCCAAGAGGCTTCGCTACGTGCCCACTGGATGCCTGCCAGCATGCTTAAAGGTGGCATCAAAGCATGCTGGCATGACATAGTGATAGTTGACGACGATGAATTTTTAATAGTTGATCTTGATTTTTGTTTCTGATATATATTTAATTCCTTTCAGAAAAATTCTTAGTGTTTTCACATCATTTTGACCATAGGTTAAAAGTATTATTTTTTACAAAAAGTGTTCCGAATAATAGTATTTATGAGTATTATTTCGGGTTATTAAAAATTTTTTATGGGAAAAAATATGAAAATGAACAATAAAAACTCTAGTCATATGTGGAAATTCATGATTTACCCTTGGTTAATTTGTACAATAGGAATGTTATTTTATTGTTATAACTATTTTCTTCGCGTATCTCCAAGCGTGATGCAACATAATTTAATGTCTGCGCTGCATATTAATGCTTATGAATTTGGCGCTTTAGCAGCATTTTATTATTATGCATACACACCAATGCAAATTCCGGTGGGTATGATCTATGATCGTTTTGGTGCCAAAATGGTTCAATTCTTTGCGTGTGCTATTGTTGTTTGTGGGGTTGGCATTTTTATTTCTGCTGACAACTATGCGACGGCATGCATCGGACGTTTATTTATTGGACTCGGCACAGCATTTGCCTATATCGGAGTTTTAAAACTAGCCTCCATTTGGCTTCCGCCTAATCGCTTTGCAACTATTGCTGGCTTGACGACAGCTTTTGGTATGATGTCAGCGATTTTTTCAGATAAGGTATTAACGAAATTTGTTCAAACGGTTGGGTATAAAAGTGCATTAGAAACCGCTATATATATCGGCGCTGCACTCTGCTTATTAATTTTATTTTTTATGCGAAGTCGACCGAAAGAGGCTCTCCCACACCAAACAAAATCCGTTTCAAATAAGCCCATGACCTTGGCCCAATTGATTGGTGCTTTACGCATCATTTTGACCAATTCACAAATATGGATTATTGGCTTAATCGGTTGTTTATTTTATTTACCTGCGTCGGTATTTTTAGATCTTTGGGGAATACCATTTTTAAAAACCGTCTATCATTTATCTGCAGAAGAAGCAGCTTCCGCTGTAAGCTGGATTTTTGTGGGTTGGATTATTTCAGGACCGAGTATTGGTGCGCTCTCTGATAAGATTAAACGTCGTCGTTCACCCTTGTTAATTTCAGCATTCATGTCTACTATTCTTATTTCAATGGTGTTCTATATCCCGCATTTATCTTTAATCTCACTAGATATTATCTTCTTCTTTTTAGGAATATTTTGTGGAGCGCATCCTTTATGTTTTGCGTTAGGCAAAGAAAATTCGCCCAATCAATTTTCAGGTACTGCGGTTGCGGTGACAAATACGTTAATTATGTTAGGTGGTTTGATTTTCCAACCTGTGGTGGGGAAATTACTGGATAAGCATGCAATCGACGTTGTTCTACAAAACGGTGTGCCGCTTTATTCAGCCAATGACTATATTTATGCACTCAGTGTCATTCCTATTGGACTCATGATTGCAATATTTCTCAGCTTTTTCTTGAAAGAAACTTATTGTGAATCACGTGCTGGGGTGGAACGTTCGATGGTAGGTGGGAAGAAGTTTGCGTTGGAGACGAAGTAGGGTTTTTTGTCTCGAACGTCGTCCCGCGGCTTGTTCGGCGTTGTTGCATAATTAGAAGCTTTGTCATCCTGAACGAAGTGAAGGATCAGTTTACTTCCATAATATGGTGAAGAATTAAACCGATCCTTCACTTCGTTCAGGATGACCTCATTTATGCAACAACGCCGACTTGTTCGCGGGATCCAGAGTGGCATGACTATTTAAACCCCAAAAAAGATCGCACCGACCGGTGCTCACTTACTTTGGTCAATGCCTCAATACTTTTTTTCTTATTCGCGACAAGCATACTAAATATTTGCATTTCATGCGTGCTTGCAGGGGCCAATAAATCGCAACCCTTTCCAATATCAGGTTCGCCTTGATAATTAGCATAATAATCATATCCTATCTGATGCGAAGGATAATCACTGCACCATAAATCATAAAATCGCCCGGCAATAAGGTGTTTTTCAATATAATTATCCATCCCGTTACGCACGACCTGCGCATCTCGAGCAGATAGGTGTCTTTGCAACATCCCAAAACCATTGATGCGAAACATAGCACTATACAAACCATACCATCCACCAAATGCTTTTATATTTTTTGCAAATATTTTGGCGGCTTTACAAATAATTTCTGGATCAAAAACATATCCTTTTGTGATGGGTTCCTTTGTAATTATTTGTAAATCATTATCAAATTGTTCAATTAAAGGTATGCATTTCTTTTTAAAATCTTGAAATTCACTAATACCGGAAATTTTTATTTGCAAAAACCCATGAACAAATTTTTCTAAAGCTTGTAATACCCGTTGGTTTCTTTTTTCATTCTCAAGTTTGGCATCGGAACCTGTCACCACTTCCAAATGATCTCTGACTTCCTCATTGGTAAGTTTACCTGCTAATTTTAATCTTTCGACAAGACCTCCTTTATCGGTTGAACTCAAGCTCACATCACCGGCCATAGCGGCAATTTGCAGCAATGTTCCTTGGACACGGCGATTTAAGCGGTCTTTCCCGATCGTTATTATACGTAAAAGAATAGGTTGTTCTTCCACTAAATAACAAACGCGCGAAATACCTTTCTCTTCACCTAACAACAGAAAATCAGCAGATTTATTCAAAATATTAGCAAGGGTTCTTTCTTCACCTAATAAAATAGAGTCTGCAAATTCAGAAAATAATTTACAATCAATAAAAAAATGTAAACCCCTACCAAAAAGTTTAAAATCTGCGTATTGTTTTACCGTATTTTTTTCTTTTTTAATTGTTTTTATGGGTAGAATATCATTATTAAAATAATCCAAAATAATATCCCTCGGCCCGCGCGGAATAAATGCGGGTGTGAATGCCTCACCCTCAGCTGAAGGATCATGTTCGGGTGCATGTAGGTTTGTTAAAAAAGTTAAAGATCTATTTTCCATGTTATAAGTCCTTTATTATTGTCATAACTTCATTGTCCAGTTAGAAACTTTGTCATCCTGAACGCAGTGAAGGATCAGTTTACGTCCACATTTTGGTGAAGAATTAAACCGATCCTTCACTGCGTTCAGGATGACCTCAATTATGTACCCCCCCTTGGTAATTACATCTTAACTCCGTCGTCCCGCGGCTCGACCGTGAGATTCAGTAACAGTAACTATTCCTATCTTCTTTTTAATCCGATTACTGGCATACTGAAAAGTAGGACTATTATCTACTCCTCTACTCTTGAGATAAATTTCAAAATCATCAACATGCCTACTTTCATAATGCGGGACACCATTTCTTTTCACCACATTTCTTTCTAAATAATGAATGCGTAATAATTTCTGTAATCCAGTTTTGCGAATGCGTTGATCGACCTCTGTAATATTTAATGCATTTTCCACACATTGAATGATGTAGGCTTGTCGCAATATAGTAAGATGCATAAAAGGCCGATCATGTTGTTGGGTTAATAAAGATTGAAAATCAGCTTTATTTTGATAGGTTTGAAGCAACCATATAGACAATGCTTTTGAATCACTTAATGGATTTCTAGAAGACATCGTTGCTTTATCTAAAATTTTATTCAATGCCGTATTCATCATGGTATTAACTAGATTGTCCATGGTTTCTAACAGGTGCGATGCATTTTCTATCGAGGCAATCACTGGTAATAAGATATTTTTAAATTTGAGATACGAAGAATAAAAATTATCAATATTTGTCGTATTACATTGACTCATTAATGAAAATAGTTGTTTTTTGAAATACACTTTTTCCGATTGTAAACTATTTGATTTTTGCAGAGCCTGAAAGTCATCCAATATAGTGAATATTTTATTGACCTCATCTTGCGTTAAAAAATCATGCAGCAATTCTCTTTTGGCAAATAATTTCCATTTTAAATGCGCCTTATCTTTATTACTTAATACATGTTCCATCTCGTCACTGAAAGCAGTAATCGAGGCCTTACTCCCTGGGTATAAATGCTGTAAATCTAATCGTGATTGGTTGATTGATGATGAGAGCTGTTTGATATTCTCTTCTATTTCAGCAATATCGTCATCTCCCTCAGATTTAAGTTCACGAATCTCATTTTTTAATTCTTCAATTAATCTGCTCGCTTTGTTGATCTGATTTTCAATTTGTAATGTAATTTCGAATGATTGATATGATATCGGATCATTTACAATACGAGTGATTAAGCCGACATCAAATATTTGCATTATCGCATCATGCATTTTTTGAGAAAGACTGTCGCGAATAGATAATTTATTTTTAATTATGCCCTCTTCAGAAAATTGCATAATCAAATCCTCCTGATCTCCAGGATGTTGATTGTAAAATATAATCATTTCTTGCAGTAATTTTTTCTGCTCGGGTAAAAGCTTATAAAGTTTAAATATTCTATCAATCATTTTTAATCGCTTTTCATCGCTACTACGTTCGAGGTAGCAATGATAAACTGCATAAATCAGAGCATTATTAATTAATTCACCATTCTTTTGTAATAAATCTCCCAATGGATTATTAAAATTAAAAACCTCATAAAATTGTTCCCATTCTGTTTTTTTCATTATCGTTTTTGAAAATAACATCGATGCAATTTTGGTTTTGTCCTCATTTTTTAATTCAGGATAAGATACCTCCAGAATTTCAAACGCAAGCATTTTTAATTTTTTCAATAAATTTTCTGGTGTACTCGATTTTAAAATGATATCGCGAGCTTTATCACTCATCTTAATTTTAAAACCAGGTTCATTATCAGGCAGCGCTGTAATATGTAACGCATGTTCAGGAGTAAGGGGAAATAATTCTTTTTTACTAAACTTTTCACTACAAAATTTAAAAAGATCATCGATCGGATTGATGGTGCAATCATAAATGAGTTTTGCAAAACTTTCGGCAATGCCCGTTACTATACCGAGTATTGCTGGAATAAATACACCAGCTAGCGCGATTTTTCCTGCTTTGGTGGTCGTGTCAATTTTTGAGGTGTAATAAGTAATAGCATCTTTTGCTCTTACGCCTGGTCGTGCGATAAACTTTGTTCCATAGGAAAGTACTTTAAAGCCACTGTGGAATGCCCCACTCAGCAAGCCTCCAGTTAAGCCTAAAGGAACGATGTACAAATTGGAAATTCCTGAATCCGCGCCATAATTATTTTTGACCCCGTGATATGCGCCGACAATTGGTGAAGCAATGATTTGTCCGATTGGATTCGAATCATTCTGTACTGCCACAGATAATTTCGCTACCCCTTTCGCAGCGAAATCTAAAAATTGATCGGAATTCGTAGGTGCAACGACCAAGCTACCTTCTTGATCTCGATATCCCGCAATAAAATTTTTCTGATGCATTCGATCAAAATCATTAAATTTTTGGTCTAACGTTCTTTTTTTCTTTGCAGCATCATCTCTTAATTTGACAAATAACATGCCGGGAGATTGTCGACGCGATAAATTGGCGCGAGGATTTTTCTGCAATAATTCAAAATATTCCTTTATGGCAAAATGTCTTGTCAGTGGTTTTTTATATAAATTAGCTTGTTCTTTAATTAATTTGGCAGTGTCGCTGCTAGGTTCAGGATAAAATGCTTTAATAATGCTTTCTAAATAATTGACTTTCATTAAAAAATTTTGATGCTCGCTCTCATCTTGAATGGGGGCATTGATTTTTAACACACGAATCACTTTTTCAAAATTATCGCGACTGGATACTTTCAAAAAATGTGGATCATTGATTAAATGATAATGAAAACTCGAAAAAGCTTTTTCCTTATGTTCAGCGCGGAAATGATAAATAATATTTTTAAATAAAGACGTTAACAATTTTTCACTATGCTGAAAACTCAATCCTTCCTTTTTTTGATCTAAACTTTCTTTCAATGCTTGCATTTTTTCTCGAAGAAATGGATCTACTGCCAAAGATTTTGGTAAATCCGGAATCGATTCCATTGGGACAAGAAAATGATTTTTGATGCGCTGATAATTTATTGAAAAAGTAGGACAATGAGACATTAATCGTGAAGATTGTAACATTCGAATCACAAAGGAAGCACATAATTCTGGCGGCTGCCCAAGTTCTTTATCAAAATTCTTAGGGATAATACCAATAAAAGGAATAAATGAGCCATCGCTATTTTTAATAACTTGTCCCTCAAACATATCCGCAATAAAACTATCGGGGCCAAATGGATTATAAATATAATGACCTCGCGTACCATTTTGCATTGCATCTATATATTGAAATTGTTTGGCAGCTAAAGGATTCCTACTATTAAATGATTTGAATGCTTCACAAATTCCGCCATGATCTTTGGGTAAAGGATGAATATCGATTGTCCCTGCTCTTCTAAATCTCGGTGTCGTTTGACCGTTTTCCTTGAATATTCCAACTGCACTTTCTTCGTTATAAGATGATAATTGCGTACGGCCTAAATTATCTTTCGTTAAAAAATGTTGTTTACGATATTTTTTATATTTCGTGTTTTCAAAAAAATCAGGATGGGGAAATAAATCTGTGACTAAATTATCAATAATCGCATTATAAATAGTTTCTTCATATTCGGATTGTTGTAAATGATTCATTCGTTCCGTTTCAGTAAGAAATGCGGCGGCCAATTCATATTGAACACCCTTTGCTGCATTCATATGTGGTTGCGCTGGACCTTGCCTATGCTTACTTACATGTGCGAAACGCGTCGCCCATTCTGATTCAGAATGATTAAATTGAAAAATATAATCACGACCGGCATTAGAATAACTGACGGTGTTATCGTCATTCGCACCTATTCCTAATGCTTCACTCATGTTAAATTGCATTCGATACAATACTTGACTTAAATAATCGCTTAATGACAGTAATGTATCTTCCGCTAATGATAATCGATGAAATTCAGCAGCTTCACGCAATTTTTTTTTAATTGCGATTGGTGTCATGAAAGCTTGAGGCTCCGTGTTGAATGGGCTAATGTATAAATCATTGGGATCGATTATTTCATGTGTCGACTCAATAATTATCCCAAGCTTTCTTAAAGTGCTTAATAACACGACTCGGAGCTTAATCGCTTCATCACTATCTTCAACTGGCAACTCCATTCGTTGAGATAATTCTCGCCATAATATCGAATAAAAATCCCCAAGCTGAATTAATGCGGGAGTATGCGTTAACAGTGCATCAAAATGTCCGCCAAATTTCAAGCCGAATCCGTTGACAACTAATTTACTATTCTCAGAAACTAATCGACCCGCACTATTGATATGATAAGCGTTTTCTTCAAGAAATGGTTTCATTGAACCCATTTTATTTTTTTCTTTTGAGTCAATGATGCGAATGCGAGGTTTAGGTATTATTTTCGTTTCTGTTGGTAATTTTTTTTGTTCAGTAACAACAAGTGGTTTTATATCATTGATATTAGTGAAATCAATGGATGAATAACCTGACATCATATTAAATAAATCAGCAAGAGATTCAGAAAAACAATATTGCCCATGAATTAATATTTGGTGGAGGATATTAAGAAAATTTAAATGTAATTGCTCACTTTGATCTTTATTATCTTTAGACTCTATTAAATGATTAAAAGTTTTTATTGCATTATTTATTGGTTTTGAATGACGAGGATATTCCCCCATCACTTGTGGTAATCGATAATAATAAGGATTTACCATCTTATCGTCTTGCAATATCCCTTTTTTAATAAACTTGCCGCATATTTGATTTACATTTTTTACAATATGCGTTGAATCCTGAATTAAATTGAAATTCTCTTTGATTTTTTTTGCCATTTCACGATCAGAAATTAATAGCGCTAATAAAGGCGCAGCGCTTTGCCACTCTATCGTACTCTCTTCTTCGTAAGGATAGTAATTTTTGAAATAATTTAATAATGATTGCTGATCTTCCGGTGATAATTTTCTTGAATCCATTTTCTTGTTCTCTTTTTTTATAAATAATTTGTTGTTTTTTTTGTTATCTTGTTAATGCGAATGCATTTTTTAATTCTCTGTCATTCCCGCGCAGGCGGGAATCCATCCATAAAATGGCTATCATTTATAAATGGATCCCCGCCTGCGCGGGGATGACAGCTTTATGATTTTAACTAAGTACCTACCTGCAAGCTGCGATAATTCGTATCCTCCCCACCCTGCTCCTTCAACGCCCTTTTCTCCGCGCGTTTATTTCTGGCTTCTTCTGCTTTCAAAATATTAGATTCAATATCAAGTGGCTGAACTAAATCTGAATGCGTGGAATTTTGCATCGAGTATTTAGCAATAAATCCATCTCGATTAAATGAAATTTTGGGCGAATGCCAAAATGTCGAATGAATCAAATTATGACTTTCATAAAGTTTATTTGCGACGCCGCGAATGATATAACGATGCAAATTGAGTGTCGTTGGTGTTAATGATGAATTAAAAGATTGGATAAATTTATTTAATGGATCATCATTTCTGGATTTTTTTAAAAATTGTGAATATTTTTCAAAAATATCATCTGTAAATTTCGCAATTAGCACATTGGTATTATGAATATGCTCGAGCTCACTATTTCGAAGGGTTTGAAGAACACGATCTTCTTTTGCTTCCGTAAAATTGAGTACGCCGCCAAATTGACTATGATAGCCCGATAAAGCAATTCCACCTTTATCAAGGCGATTAATAAATTCAAGGCATTCATCATCACTTAAATTAGTATGAAGTGTTTTTATAATTTGAAAAATATATTTTTTAAGCGTGACAACATTTTCCTTTTGATCATTATCTTTCGATTCTGATTTATCCTCTAATACTTGCATATGGTCTATTAAATTATCCACTTTATTTTGCAATGAATGTAATGAATCTTCTAAAGTTGATCGCGAGCATTCTGCATCATGACTGACACTTAACTGCCCTGTACTAATGGTAGGAATGAGTTCTGAAGCTCTAAGAACTCTATTCAGAGCTTCACTTGCGCCACCTGATTTGATATCAGGTACCGATAGTGCCTGCCATTCATGTTGTAATCGAATTGAGGGATGTACATCCAATATGATAATTTCTAAAATTTTGGCGACCGATAACAATACATCTGCGCCAATTAAAGATGCACTCAATAAAATTTTAATGATATTAGTAATCGAGGAAGCAATAAGATCTGTGCTGAGACCAGTTGCCATAGAAATTTCACTTCTTGAACTATGTGTACATTCTTGACTGCTTTTTCCTTGATGAAGTTCAAGACTATCATCTCTTGAATGCAGTAGATCATGCAATTTATCTACCTTTCCTAATAAAATAATATGCGAAAAAGATAAACCACTGCCCGCTGCACTCATGCGCGTCAAAAGGCTTGCGCAATGCGTAAAAGCAGTAGCTATCGCATGCATTAATCTCCGTTGACTGCTATGCATGCGTATGTCATCTTTCATACAATCTCCATGTATGAAATTTTCGTGCCCTTTTTTGCTTATTTCAGCTACCATGTCATCCGCACAACCTTTCAGCGCTGCACTAAAATGCGATAGCGTAGAACGTAAAGCGGATATGCTATAAATTGCGCTTTCTTTTTCACCATAATGGCTATCTGCTTTCGTTTCTTCCGTCGATAAGTGTAAATTTCCTTTAAGATTTTCGTTTGAATGCTCGGATATTTCGACAGAATGCGCTTTGACTCGATCCCAATTTAATAAAGTAAAAGAACGTCCGATGAATGTTCCTATTATTTCGACAAGCGTTAAGCTCAAATATCCACTCGTCATTAAACTAGTTTTGAACATGCTCCCAGATGAATCATGTGTTTTTAATAAGGATTGATCTTCATTTCCATGCGTTCTTGTTGCTTCCTCATTCCAAGCAAGCGTAAAGCCTTGAATCATGTTTGATAAAATACTGGCTTGCCTCCCGGGAGTACAATCGATTAACGCTTCATGATCACGGCGTTCCACTGCATCTGCACGACTCCCTGCCTTAGATAATTCTCCTAATATAAGGAAAGGTTCTACTAGGATCATTTCAGTCGTTAAAGCAGATACAATCCGTTGCTGTGAAAAAGATTGTAATTGCGCCGCGATATCTTTATTTAATCCTGGAATTGCTTTCGCATCAACACCATTCAGTTTTTGTTCTATCTCTTGTGCAAGGGCTGACATTACTTCTTCGTGCGCAGAAGCTTTGGTTCTTCTTACGGACTGCGTTTTGTCATCTTGATTTTCATGTCGTCGAACTACATTAAGTATCGCGTCAATCAATATTCCGCTATGCATCAAAAAAATAGTGAAAGAACGAGAGGTGATGGATTCTGATAATTTGACGCCACTAAAAACAGATTTTTGTGTCGAAGGTAAATCATCTGATTTCGCCGCAGCTAATAAGCGTAATGCATTAGATAAACTACTAAGATTGGTATTACTATTGCTTGATAATTTAATTTTATCTGGCCCTTCACTGCTTTCTTTGATGTGTTCATACGAATGCAGCATGTCCGTTAATGTATTTCCAAATGCGCGCAATAAAGCTTCGGTACCTATTCCACTTTCAAGCGCGACAAATGCAATCGCAGATAAAGCACCCGTCAAGAACCCGCCAAAACGTGTGGCGCCACTCGCAATGCTATTTTCAGCTTGTATAGATACTTTGGCGACACTATTTAAATCTTTACGATCTTTGAGCTCTTTCACTTCTGATTGGCTCATGCAACCTGTTAAAATAACTTTTTTCAAAATGGATTCTAGTGCACTTTCAGCTGTTAGTTGTTTTGGAGCACTCGTGGATAATGCAGAAGAAGCTTTTTGATGTGAGGCTTTTACTTCATTGAGAGAATCTGCTACTAATTTTTTTTCTTCTTCCTTGAATTCACTTCGCTCACGTAATGCTCTAATAGTATCTGGTGCACTTCTGAATTCTTTTATAGCCGCATACGCTCCCAACAATAATGTTAATGTGCCAACAGCGGTACCACAAATCCCTGCCCGTGATATTCCAAGAAGCATGGGAGACGAATTGCCGAGGTCTTTCATCATTTCTAATGCATCTTTGGTATTAATGGCTTCTTTAAATAATAAATCTAATTCTTCACCTGTATTGTCGTTGCTTTGTGAAACAAGATCACATTCATGGAAAATTTTATTGCTACTATTCATTCCAAATTTAATACCTGCCGCGGTTTCTTGAGTAATACTTCCTAACTCCAATAATAGAAGAGGAAGTAATAACGTCACCGAATGCGTCAATGTTGATGCGCCACCGACAGCTAAAACGGAAGACGCATCTGAAGCAGATTGATGTAGTTTTTCGTCTTCCGCAATAAGAATATTCAATGCTTGATTGATATTTTTAAATTGTTGTGTGAGTGAACTAATATTTTCAGAATGCGAACGTGAATTTTGTTGGTGAGGCTTCCCTTCTATGCTGCTTGCACGTTGAGTCAATACTGTTGATCCAGGGGATGCTAATTTTTTTTCAACGACTTCATTCGCTAATATCAATCCAAGTGCACTGTTCACAACAAGTTTTAGGCTGGAAATAAAAGGCACCGCAGTGAAAGATAATAATTTCGAAATAGGCTTTGCATCCGTGACTAAATCATTTGATATTTGATCACACATAGGATCAATGTCTACGAGTGCAGAGATGAGGCAATTCAGATGTTCTAAACTTGCAAAACAAGATTCTTTTGAAGGTTTAGTTTCACTCAGTGAATGTACGCATGAGGCTAATGCCACAATGACTTTTTCTTCTTCTTTTTCTATATTTGTTGTGTATTTCATGCTGGCATGCAAATTTCGTAAAGATGAACCAACGGTATCCCATAATCCACTCATAATAAGTGAAGGTATTCCTATTGATACACCAAATGTGGTATGCGCTGATGACGCAGCGCTACTTTCATGCGAATCCAGCATAGATCCACCACCATCCACAAACTTCGCCTGCACTTTTTCATCTATATGATCTGATGGATTTACTCTATTTGAAAAATGTTTGCAACACGCAAAAAAATTAGCGCGCGCATTTCCCTCTAATTTACTTGGCAAAAATATATCGTCGATGAGAGGAGGACAAGGCGCATCGCTTACAACTTTACTAGCAATTAAACTGTCTGATACGAATTGTAAACCGTGAGATGCAATTGACGCTATTCCTTCGGAAATAATCTCTGGAATCATTGCTAAATTCTTACGTGTTGAATTAACTAATGGAAAAAACTCAACATCGCCACCATTTAATGCATCTTGAAAAATATTTAATCCTGAAAACTCACCATCAATATTTCTTACATCGCAATTTAATATTTTAATAGCTTCTTGAATAGATTTAAGAAAATTTTCTGCTTTCGTACATTTTTCAAAAAGTTCTGATGATTTAATAGAACCGTTTTTAAAACCTTGAAGTATTCCAGTAAAACTTGCAGAGGGAATTGCGGATGTTAAAGCGGTACCTGCAACAGAGGGACCGAAAGAACCCAAACCTTTTGGCATGTGACATTCCTTTTTTAAATTTTTAAAATTATTTTATCTTGGTATTAAGCGCGTACTATAATGCGGCGAAATAAAAAATGAAAGAGAAGAATAAATGAAAATTACACTGTTAATGAACGAGAATATTCAAATGAAATTATTTGCCTACTCTCTTGTTAATTTGATAAACCCTCACCCCTAACCCCTCTCCCGCAAGCGGTAGAGGGGAACTATCTTTCAAAATCCCCTAACCCCTCTCCCCTCGTTTCACTCCGGGAGAGGGGAACTACTTTTTTAATTCCCCTCTACCGCTTGCGGGAGAGGGGTTAGGGGTGAGGGTTTATAGCTATTATCCCTTCCCCTGACGTGGGGATTTTAAGGAAATTGCTTCATTCTTACCATCATCTCTTTTTCTTTTTCCTAAAACATCTTGGTTCTGCTGATTAAAAAAGACTTGCGGCGCAGCAAAATGTTGTGAGGGCGGTTGAATGACATCGAAGATATGCTTTATTAAAGAATCTGAATTCGCTCTTTGTAATGGTGCTGCAGGGAAATTAATCTGGCTAACTAAATAATTATAATCATCAATCATTACATTAATATTACGTTCAATGAGCAAAAATCCTCTAATTTTTTCAATAACAACAAGATTATTTAATAAACTCGGATTCTCTCTTATTTGAGCAAGAACGCTCATTTCTGCAGCCTGAAATGCCTTAATTTGTAAACGAATCTCGCGATAGTAATTATTTAATAAATCTCTTTCTCTAGCCATTTCTTTTTTTTCCTGGGGAATCTCTAGTTCCACTTTCTTTTCATGAGCAGTCTCTGGAAAAACGAACTCTACTTCCTTTTCTTTGTGTTTTTTGGTTTTCTTTACTTTTTCTTCAATCAATAAATTTAATGGCAGTCTTTCCTCATCAAGAATGGTAATAAGTTGATTGAATCGATGAATCATTGGATTAATATCTTTTGTTGAGATTTTTATAGGAAGCGTCTTATGAATTTTTTGCGTTTTTTGAAAATGTAAATAACCTTTATGAAACTCGATCAACCCCCAAAACTTGTTTCGTTCTAGAATAAGTTGACTTCTTGTTTTGCTTACTATTTTAGTAAATTCTAATTCGTGATATTTCTCAAGCTTTTGATTAAGTTTCTTTTCATCTTTCAATAAATCTTCAGCTAAAAATAGATTTTCATCAGATAATGCTTGGCGTAGCTTCGCTAAAATACTTGCATCCCTTTGCTGAAACATTTCGATATTCTGTCTAAGAACTTCATCGAGATCTTTTATTTGATCTTCGTTGGATGGGCGTTTGGTGCTACGCATGATAGTAACCTCTTTTTATTGGTGTTGTTAGGATTTGTCATCCTGATAAGACAAAGTACTATTATGATACGCCTTGTGTAACCCTTGCAAAACTAAATCGGGTAAAATCACATCAAAAAGATTTTTATCACGAAATAAATTGGAGAATCCACCGGTACCAATAATGACAGGAGGAACATCCATAAAAACTTCTTTGCGATAACCTGCAATAACTTCTTTTACTGCCCCGAGATGACCATAATATAAACCTGATTGAATACTTTCGCGCGTGGTACGACCGATATAGGTCGCGGGAGCTTCAATATCGACTTCCATTAATTTAGCGGCATTATTTTTAAGCGATTCCATTCCTAAGCGCATCCCTGGTAATATGGTGCCGCCTAAATAATCACGACTTGCAGAGACTGCGCATAATGTTGTTGCAGTACCCATATCAATAATAATTAAATTTTTATGAGGAAAAGCATTGACGGCACCGATGGCATTCGCGATACGATCTGCGCCGACTTCATTGGGATTTTTATATTTGATATTTAACCCTGTCTTCGCGCCCGATTTAAGCACGAAAAAATTGGCATCAAAGTATAATGAAATGGTATGACGAATGGTAAAATCAGTGCTTGGCACTACAGAGCACATAGCAACCGCATCAATTTTTTTGGCATCGATATTTTTTGCTTGCAAAATATTTAATAAAAAAATGCCGAATTGATCAGCCGTCCCTAACATATGAGTTGCATATCGAAATCGAGCGATCAATTGATCTTTATCAAAAACACCGCTCATAATATGCGTGTTACCAACATCCAAGCAAAGTAACATATTTATTTTTCCTTAATGCTCTAAATCAACAATGATTGGATCGAGATGATCTTTTTCATCAATGTGCGCATACGAAATAATAAAAAGCTTGTCTCCAACTTCCGCTTTCCTTGCAGCAGCGCCATTTAAACTAAAAATTCGGCTTCCCGCTTTACCTTTAATCACATAAGTCTCAAGACGTTCGCCGTTATTTAAATTTACCACTTGCACTTTCTCGTTTTCACGTAGATTCGCTTTTTTCATCACTTCTTCATCGATCGTGATCGATCCCACGTAAAATAATTCTTTTTGCGTAATAGTCGCGTAAGCAATTTTCGATTTTAATACTGTAATTAACATAATATCCACTCTCTCTACAAAGAAAAATTATCTATTAATCGAATATCATCGAGCCAAACAGCGCCTAAACGACGCTGCCATTTTTCGACGATATAATCGACTTTAAATCCTAACTTTTTTAATTCATCCGTAATTTCGAAACTAGAAAGTTCACTTTGTAATAATCTTGGAAAATGCGAGGCTTTCAGACGTTGCTCCTCATTCAAGCGTGAATTTCTGGAACTCAATGCGACATTATCTTTTGCTCGAATGGTTTCACACGGAATAATTTTTACGGGTAAAAATAGTGCTTTTACCATTTTCTCAACCAATAACAGCTGCTGATAATCTTTTTCACCAAAATAAGCTCGATCGGCTTGAATAATATTTAAAAGCTTTAAGACAACCGTTAACATGCCATTGAAATGCCCCGGACGATATTCGCCTTCTAATTCAACGCTTAAAACATTTTCTGTCATTTGGAATTGATAATCGTCGGGATATATCTCACTCGCTTCTGGCAAAAATAAATAATCCACTTCAAAAGATTGTAAAAACGCAACATCATGATCTAAGGTTCTCGGATAATTTGCAAAATCATTACTTTGATTAAATTGTGTTGGATTGATAAAAATACTGGCGACAACGATATCGTTTTCTTGTTTTGCTCGCTTGAACAAACTTCCATGTCCGTCATGCAAATGTCCCATCGTTGGAACAAAACCTATCTTTTTATCAGTCAGTAATTTTCGAAACTCCAACCAACTTTCAACTTTCGTAACAATGTTCATTTTGCGGAAAATCTCCAGATTGTAAATCTTTGACGTAATTTTCAATACTTTCTGAAACATGAGAAAAACCTTTCATAAAGTTTTTAACAAATTTCGGTTTAAAATCAATGTTCAATCCCAATAAATCCTGGAACACCAATACCTGTCCATTGGTATCAGGACCTGCACCAATACCGATGGTTGGAATAGAAAGTAATTCTGTAATTTCTTTTGCAATTTTCCTCGGAACACATTCCAATACAATCGCAAAACATCCTGCCGCTTGTAATGCGAATGCGTCATTTTTTAATTTTTCTTGTGCTTCTTCAGTTTTCGCTTGAATTTTATGCCCACCGAGCGTATGAATCAACTGCGGTGTTAATCCTAAATGTCCCATGACTGGAACACCAGAATCGGTCATGTGTCGAATAAATTTTTCGTTGCCGATCGCGCCTTCTAATTTAATGGCATTCGCACCTGACTTCATTAAACGTTCCGCGGCTTCAACACTTTTTGTGATGGATTTGCGATAACTTAAAAAAGGTAAATCACCTACAATAAATTTATTAGGTGCGCCACGATTCACGGCTTCCGTATGCATGCACATCATATCCAAAGTAGCGGCGAGTGTATCTTTAAATCCATGCATTGTCATTGCAACACTATCACCTACTAAAAGGCAGTCGATGGATGTGTTTGCCACAATGCGTGCACTCGTATAATCGTAACAAGTGAGCATACTAATTTTTTCATTACTTTGCTTCTTACGTTGAAAATCAAAAATATTCATACGCCTTTTTCCTCTTTCATTTTTTGATAACAAGAAATAAAATTTTGATAAATAGATTGAAATGGATCGTTTTGTAATGCCATCAAATTTTTTTCAATCGTTTTGACATCATTTCGAACCAGTGGACCTGTTAATGCCGTTTCGAAATTTTGTAAAAGATTTTCGGTTTGCTTTTGCAAATAGGCATGCGCGGTAGATGCAGGAATTTGAAATTTATTTTCAAAATCAGAAAATAATTTTTGCCACAACATACAACTAAAATTTCCGCTTAAAACACATAATGCGTGGTATAACGGTTTTAGTTTTTTATCTAATCTCACATGAGAATTAGGTAAATCGGGGAATAAGATTTCAAAAGCTGGTGCATCATGATCGAGGACAAAAGGAAC
>Ga0206888_1114_pt1 | contig 21858 bp, 18 predicted proteins | sample Alteio_BWOrgHeat_90_FD_153258 | JGI IMG/M metagenome (GOLD analysis project Ga0206888, IMG submission 153258) | Enriched cells from forest soil in Barre Woods Harvard Forest LTER site, Petersham, Massachusetts, United States - Alteio_BWOrgHeat_Nextera4 ... | reverse complement strand
CGTGGCAAGCGGCTGCGGCGCCGGGGCTGCATTTGTGCTTGCCGTTGCCGCACTGGCGGCCGGCTGGCCTTGTTGCTGGCGCGCGATGTCTGCCTTGACGTCGTTGATTTCACCCTGGACGTATGGATCCTTCGGGTCAATCGCCTGGAGTTGCTGCATTAGCTTCAGCGCTTGATCCAAGTCGCCGTCGTTTTTGGCCTTGATGGCCTGTACCATCAAGTTCAGCGTCTGGTCGCTTCCGGCAGGTGCCGCTTGCGCGTGTGAAATGGCTGGTGCCAGCGCAAAGGCAGCCATGAGGCTGGCGGCGGCCACAAGGGATGCCGGGTAGTTGTGGGATTTCCTAAGGATGTTCATGGGGATCATGCAATGAGGTAGCTTGTAGAGAGTGTCGGAATAGGGTTTATGTAAAAGAAAAAACATCTTCCGCTGGCGGTTGCCCGGCTGGCGGCAATGTCAAGGATTCGGGGAAGATGGGGTTGGAGTTGGGGTGGAGGTTCCAGAGTCAGAAGACGGTGTTGAGGGGGTGGATGCCGGGCTAGCTGCCGATGGAGTATTTGAGGTATTAGACGGTGCTTCGGGGGTAAGTACTGTGGGCCCATCTGTGGTCGGTATGCTGATGTTAGTTCTGGGATCAGTATAGATGTAGCGTTTTTCGACTGTGACCGACGGTTTGGCAACATCAAAGTTGATATCCTTAACCTCGTAGTGAATATCGTCAAGATCCAGCGCATCACCAACTTTTTCAACCTGCCATTCTTTGGCTGGAACCGGAGGCACTGTTTCCAGCAACATATAGTGGGCGCCTTGCTCTACAGCGGGTTTGCCTGACGTAAGCTCTATATCCTTGTTCAACACGTCGTCATGAATTTGAGCCTTATAAATGCGCTCCCTGAGTGAATTCTCGGAGGCCGCCTCAACGAGCGTCGAATTGCCACCGGCTTTGTCCACAAGCTCTTTTACCGAAAGCTCATCCTCATCACCTTTGTCAGGTTCGGGTGTGATGATTTCAGTGCTGAAATCCACCAGCTTCATATTATACGCTGTTACGTCCTGCCCCTTTCGGGCATCAAAGTTCTCACCTGTCGTAGTGTCCTCAAATTCAACAAGAAGTTTGTTGGGATCGGTGCTTTCACCTGCGAAACCCTTGAGCTGGATACGGTAAAGCTTGTCTTTCAGCCCGTCCAATACCAAGCCAAACGCTGGCTTGTTGACAGTGATTTGAGGCGGTTCCCATAACCAGCTTTTGTTCTGGGGATCATACCAGATTTTTGGCGGTGTGAACACGTCGTACACGCGGCCCTTGGCTTGCTCGCCCTTCGGGGTCTGATCCTCGGCTTCAGGCCATGTAATCTTGTCATCGGGCACTGCTGGCGCATCCAGACTCTGGTATGCACCCCCCTTGGGGTTGTCCTGAAGATGTGGCGGCGGGCCCGATTTGGGAAGGCCCCCGGTGGTGAAAAAAGCAATCACACCAAACCCAAGAAGAACCAGGGTAAGTATCAGGAGCACTTTGTCGTAGTAATTTTTCATGCCGGTTATGGCCGGTGGGGGAAGAGATGGCGGTGAAGGGTTTGGCGCACGGCAAATTTAGGGATTAGCCGCCTGCACAGTGAAATATTCGATGATGACGGTGAACTGGGAAAGATTGTCTTTAATGACCGGTTCCCGCCCGGCTATCGTTGTGTTTGCGGAAGAAACCGGGGACAAGGCACCTCCTGGGTGCGCCAGAGATTCCGCTTGAGCCATGAGCTCGGGCTTGGCCGGTTCAACATCTATGCTGCGTACCAACAGAGGGAGCTGAAACTGGGCCAGGATGTTGAGGAGACTGCGTGTGTCGGCCGTCAGACCAATGAAAACGATGCGGAAGGCCAGAGTGTCAATCTTGGGCCCACGCACAGAAACCAGCGGCGGCACTGTAAACGTCTCTTTTGCGGCAGTCTGCGTGGCCGAGTTTGCCCCCGTGGCGGTGACGTCCTCGCGATCAACAGAAACCAGCATCATCTTCTGCTCGTCGCCCTTGTATTTGATCAGATTTTCGAGAATATATCGCAACGAGTATAACTGGCGGAAAACGACCGGCACCTTGTCTGTCGCTGGCGTTTTTGCAGTGGGGCCATAATACTGCCCCATGCCAAAGGTGAAATCCGGGCTGGGAAGGAGCACCTTCTTGGTTTTGCACAGATCTTTCATGGCATTCACGTACTGATTGATCTGAACCTGCAACTCCGGAATGCCCGAGGGTGCTGCAGGGATGCTCGTTCCGGTATGCGACAGCGCATTTATGATCTCGTCATAGCGCTTGTCCAAGGCATCAAGATTGCTTTGGGCCGCAACTTTGTTGGCGTCCGTGGGGGCAACTTCTGACGCGAGAACTTTTGCAAGTTGGACCTGCGACTTGTCCAACGTGGCCAGCGTCGCCTTGTCCTGCGTGCGTTCGCGGAACATAAAAAAGGTCTCGGCGGCAAACGCAACCACACACAGGGTGAGGATGGTTGCCAATAGCGGATAGCGTTTAAAGAAATCCATGTTGGGCTCGTTCTAAGGGGGTTCCGGTGGCAGTGCTGCGCGCGGGGTTAAAGGGGTTTATCGGGGTCAATATCCGCATTGAACGTAAAGCCCAGCATGCGTGGGTCAGTGGTAAAATCGAGTTTGAGCGACTCTTCCTGTACCTTTTTGATGAAGGGCGAATTTGTGAGGCTTTTGATAAGGTTGCGAATGCGCGAATTGGCTTCGGTTCCGGAGATGTCACGCAGAAGCATGCGGCCGGATACTGTGAGCGTGTAGGTCGGCTTTGCCGATGAGGCAGCGGCGGCGTCGGCGGTTGTTGTAGCCGAATTGCCCTGATTCTTAGGCGGCGCAGGAAGAACGCGCTCAACTTTCAGACTGTCCAACCAGCAGTCCTGTACGTCAAAAAGCGATTTTTGCAGGTCGCTGAAGAAAATGATCCAGTTCAGGCGGGATTTTAACAGACCTTCAAACTGTGAAATGTCAGCGCGTTTCTGGGTGGCCTTGTCGCGCAAATCCTGAATCGTGTTTTCCATGCCTTGAAGCTGGCCTATCCTGCTCTGTAACTCCTTGTTCTGTCCGTTCACCAAATGCATCTGGTAGATTGACTTCGCAAGCATTGGCACAGGGGATAAAGCCAGACACGCTGCTGCCGCTACAAGAATGGGCTTCTTCTTTTCAAAAAGTACTCGCGCACGAATGGCACCCGGCACCAGATCCACACCGACCGGATCCTTCAGAATGGGGCGCGCTGCTTCGCCTACAAGCTCGCTGATCTGGTAGTAAATTTGATCCGCAGTATCCCGGCTCACTTTCGCTCCGAGGCCCATTACCGTTATGGGGTTGAAGTAGTCCACGGACACTTTTTGGGCGTCGCACAGAAACTCGGAAAGCCCGCTCAACAGTGCACCGCGTCCTGTCAGCATGATCCGCGCTGGCGCAGGGCGGTTGCTCGAACGCTTGTAGGTTACAATGGAGCGCGTGATTTCCTGGCTAAGCTTGCGCATGAAATCCTGCGCTTTCATTTGCATCGGAGCCACTGCCGGGTCATCCGCGCCAAAACTCGACTGGCCGGAATAGAAAGCAACCTTTGTCTGCTCGGCTTCATCGAAAGACTTGGCGGTCGATTCAGCCACCATCTGAGTGAAAGTGTTTCCACCAAGGCTCAAATTGCGCACAAAAAATCCGTCGGCGCTCGTAAACGTAAGATTCGTTGATCGCGCGCCGATATTGACCATCAGCGTGTCTTCTTCCTGTTCCCCATGGACCAGGCGGTAGGCGTTGTAGTCAAGGAGTGATGCCGGCTGGAGCGAAGTCGGCTCGAACCCGATCATCGCCACTTGATTACAAAAACGATTGGCTTGGTCAACTTTGAGGGCTACGAGGATGACCTCGGTTTCAATGCCGTCATCAGCGATCGTCTGGCTGCCCCACACCACTTCCTTGAGCGGGAAAGGCATGTTGTTTTGCGCTTCAAAGGATATGATCTGGGCCTGTTTCGCCTTTTCTACGTGCGGCACCTTGATCGGCTTGGTGAAGAGCATATAGCCCGGTAGAATGATTCTTGCCTTGCCCGAAAGTGTCGGATGCGTTGATTTGATCTCACCCAATGAGCGCAAAATGGCCGGCAGCCAGGCGTCGTCCTGGGCGCGGTCATAAATCAACTCGCGCGCTGCGAATTCGTCGAGCTGCAACTTGCCGTTGTTGGTGCTCATCGCCGCGACTGCCACATGGCTGGCACCGCAATTGATGACAATGGAATTGGTGGAACTCATCCTAGATGGGGCGGGTGGGGTAAAATGGTCGTTTGAATTTTTGCGAGGGTAAGCACTAATGCAGAAATGTGGCGTTCGTCAACTTCTACTTCTGCACTTGCGGCATAAGAATGCTTGCAATGGGCATGGGCGCATTTTGCAGAGCCAGCTGGTAAACATAAAACGGCGCCTGCGGGCCGGGAATCAGGCCGCCATCAAAAAGGGGCAGCTTTGCGGCAGCCGCCTGCAGAAAACCATCTACGTAGGCGCGGTTGCCTTGCAAAACGCCGGACACACCGAGGTTGCTCGGTTGCAGTGCTGTCGATCCAATGCTGAACTGTATAACGTAGAATGTAGGCGGCGTGCGCGAATTGACGAGCGTGCCACGAATGCCGCGTTGCAAAATTTCCGGCGGAACAAGGAAAAACAGCGAGCACGTATTCCCCAGCCTCATGGGCGCAAGCTTTACAGTCGATGATACGGCCATGTCTACCTGCGCTTTGGCCCCCATGATGCCCCAGCCGAGTGTCACCGTACAACTTACGCCGTCCAGCCATATTGCATTCTGGTTTGAAGGCTCCACATCGTTTAACGCCTGTATCTGTGCTGATGACAGGATTGCCGTGGCAAGCATGTCGATCCGCATGACCATCCAGTCGTTGTGAATAAAGGGGTCGCTGACGGCATTGTTAAACTGAATATTGTTAACAGTGATGACCTTCGCCAAATCGGTGGCGCTCGGCATGGCAACGGTGGGCGCAGTCGCGATCGCAGCATCAGCTCCCATGCTCAACGTCGGAGACGCAGCGAGCAAGGCTGCACAAAAGCACAGCGTAGGGGTAAGAAACGAGCGCATCCAGCCAGTTCTAGATTTCGCCCGGAAAAAATCAACAGAAATTTTTCAAATTCTTTGCACAATTGAATCGTCGTTTGAAATTTACGACACAAGTGCGCCGTGCTCCAACCGGATCGCGCGCTTGGTACGCGCCGCAAACGCCGCATTATGCGTCACGAGTACAAGCGCCGTTCCTTCCTCAGCGCAAAGCCGCAATAAGAGACTGATGACATCCTCCGCGGTGCGCTCATCGAGGTTGCCCGTCGGTTCATCCGCGAGCAGCAACCGCGGGCGGTTCAACATCGCGCGCGCAACCGCCGCACGTTGCGCCTCGCCGCCAGAAAGCTTTGCAGGCACATGAGTCTGTCGTTCGCCCAGGCCCACCTTTTCCAGTAACGCATGCGCACGCGAGCAATCCTCCGGCCTTACGCGTCCCACAACGCGTCGCGCCAGCAGTACATTATCGTACGCATTCAACTCGGGTGCCAGGCAGTACGACTGGAATACGAAGCCCATGCACTGGCCGCGCGCCAGCGCCAGCTCATCCGCGCCGAATTTGCCCACGTCGCGCCCTTCCCACAGCAACTTGCCTCCATCGGGCCGTTCAAGTCCGGCAAGACAATAGAGTAATGTAGTCTTCCCCGAACCCGATTCCCCACGGATGCTCACGCTCTCACCCGCAGTCACCTCAATGTCCACCGACCGCAGCACAGGAATCGCTCCCGAGAGCGTCGGATAGCTCTTGGTCAATCCCTGGGCGGTAAGAACGGATGCAGGCATAAATTATCTTATAGATGTGTACTTTACTCGTAACGCAGGCACTCCGCCGGTTTTAGCCGCGCAGCCCGCCACGCTGGCAGCATGCCAGCCAACGTCGTTATGATGAGTGTGAACAGGATTATCTTTATGAAGTCCTCTGCGCGGTACTCGACGGGGAAGCTCAGAAACTTGTAGAATTCAAGCAGTAGCCGCCTGTCTACGAACTTCTCAATGATCGGCTGGCGGCATTCCAATAACAGGAATGCGAGTGCTACCCCAAGGCACACACCCACCAGACCAATGAAAAATCCCTGCAAACAAAACACTGCAGCGATATGCTTTGGTCGTGCCCCAAGTGCCCCCAGCACACCTATCTCACGCGTTTTGCGCACAACGGAAGTCACCAGCGAACTCGCAATCGAGAAGGACGCCACCACCACGATAAATATCATGATATAGAACATAACCGCCTTTTCCACTCCCAGGATTTGCATCAGGTCGCTATTTACTTCAAGCCAGGTGAGTGCGCGCAACGGCGCCGTGTCTCCCTTTGCAGCTCGTTCGGCATTCAAGGGTGCAAGTTTGGCGTTGAGTGCAGCGGCAACATCGTAGCTGTGATCCAGATCATTATTATCCAGGCGCACCTCGACGCCATGCACCTCACCATCCAATCCGTAAAGATCCTGCATTTTGCGGAGCGTGACCACGATTGTGTTGTCGTCGGCCACCGTCCATCCGGTTTGGTAGATACCTGCGACCGTAAGTGATAGGGGGAGAAGCACTTCCTTGCTTTCCAGCCGGTTCAACATCAGGGGCGTGTACACCTTGACCGTGTCACCCACATGCACGCCTAAGTCCGCCGCAAGTCCATAACCCAGAAGAATGCTGTTGTCATCCAAATCATCCAGTTTGCCCACCACGAGGGTCTGTTCAAGCGGTTGCTGGTCGGCGCGGTTTACGTCAATACTCAGCGCACTGGGGAAAGTCGTGTCCGCGTGCGGCGCCATAGCCTTTTCCTGTGCCGTACGCGGATATTGTGCAGGCCATGCAATCGCCCTGGCAGCGGGAAACGCCGGCCGATTATTGAATTCCAACATGATTTGCCCAAGGGCGTAGGGTTCTGCCGATACCACCCCCGGCACACTTTTGGCGAGTTTGACGATGGGTTCCGGGTCTTCAATCAACGCTCCCGAGCGAATCTGGATATGCCCTTGGGCGCGGATGAGGTTAATCGCGTATTCATTTGCAAAGCCGTTCATAACGCTTTGTACCACAAGCAATACTGCGACACCCAACGTGACCCCCAGTATGGACACCACCGTGAAAAACGATGCCCGCCGCCCCGTCGGGAACAGGTGCTTCAACGCCAGATAAACAGGCCAGGGCATGGTGCTAGTTGGGCTCTGACTTGGCCGGGCCCGCAGGCTTCAGCGACGGAAACAGTATCGTGTCGCGGATGTTCGACGCACCGGTCAGTAAAATCACAAGCCGGTCAATCCCGATGCCCATTCCACCCGCCGGAGGCATCCCGTGCTCAAGCGCCGTGAGGAAATCCTCATCCAGCTTTTGGACATCCTCGCCGACTTGCTGCGTGAACTGCTCGCGTTGGAGCAGGGGGTCGTTCTGCTCCGAATACGCCGGGGCAATTTCCTGACCGTTGATGCATAGCTCAAAAACATCGAGCGTCGAGGTATCGCCGGGCGTCAATTTCGCCAGCGGGCAAAGTTCGCGTGGGATATGCGTCACAAACGTAGGCTGGATGAGATTCGGCTCCACCAGCTTCTCAAAAACATCCTGCGTCACAGCGAAATCCGGATGCGCCGGATTGACCTCGATGCCTAGCTTGGCGCATGCCGCGAGCTTTTCGGCCCTTGAGCGCGTAAACCAGTCCTTGTCGCCAGTCGCCTCGATAATCAGATCCTTATATTTCGCTTCGCGCCATGTGCCGCCAAGTTCAATTTCACCACCGCTAGGTCGAGGCACCTTCGTTCGCCCTCCCAAGGCTTGCTTGCAGACATATTGGACCAGGTCATAAACCAGCTTCATCATTCCGCGAAAATCGCTGTAGGCCTGATATACTTCCAGCATCGTGAACTCGGGGTTGTGCTTGCGCGACAGGCCTTCATTGCGAAAAACCCGACCGATCTCAAAAACGCGGTCAAATCCACCCACCAGCAGCCGCTTAAGGTGCAGTTCCAAGGCGATGCGCAGGTAAAAATCACACGACAGTGCGTTGAAATGCGTTGTGAACGGCCGCGCCGACGCACCACCCGCCACGGTTTGCAGCACCGGCGTCTCCACCTCCGAAAATTCCCGGCTCCACAGGAATTCCCGTACTGCGCGCACGATTTTCCCACGCAGTTGAAAGCGTTCCCGCGATTCGTCATTGACGATGAGGTCAAGGTAGCGCTGCCGGTAAATCTGGTCGTTGTCCGTCAAGCCATGCCATTTTTCAGGCAGCGACAACAAAGCCTTCGCGACGAGGCCATAACGTTGTGCTCGAACGCTGATCTCCCCCGACTTCGTTTTGAAAAGCGTCCCGCTGACACCCACTATGTCGCCCAGATCGAGTTTCTTAAATGCAGCATACGCTTCATCGCCAATCACATCCTTGCGAACATAGGCCTGAATGCGGCCATCGCGGTCGAGCAGCTTGATAAAGCACGACTTGCCCATGTCATTTTGCATGACGATTCGCCCCGCGACCGAAACCTCCGGGCCGGTCTCCTGACCCTCAACAAAAAGCGCCTTGGCCTGCGCGCTCGTGTGCGTCTGCTCCCAATTCGCCTGAAACGGGTCGTGCCCTGCCGCGCGCAACTCCTGCAGGCGCAGCATCCGTACCGCCCGCAGGTCATGGCTGACCTCGGAAACGCCCGGCGTATGCCCGTCCTTGGGATTCAATGGTGCCTTGTCGCTCATGCCAAAACAGCGGACAATGACGCCCCTCACCCCTCATGGCAAGTTTTTGGCGCGTGAAAATGGGCTTCGGCGTCCTTGACGTGCGATAACTTGCGCTATCAAATACATCGCTTGGTCGTGAGATTTAATGGACTATGCCATCGCCACCCCTTGAAACGGGTGGCAGTTGTGTCGGGTGGGTTATTTCTTGCGGCACTCTGGGCCTGTTCCTTGTGGCTTACACGAGTACTTTTTTGGAAATGGATCAGGCCGATTGCGTCAATTTGGGATGTGTCTTTTGACGTATTGTGTTTATTATTTTGGTTTTTATCAGTCGTCGCTTGGTTTTGGGTTGCCGATGCTACTTGGATTAGGCGGTCAGTTTACGCAATTGCTGCTTTTGTGTTGTGTGTGGCGGTGATGATACCATTCTTAATCGTCTTTAACTTTATTTGGGCGATTGTGATTGGCATTTGACTTAATGAACGGGAGCCAGCAGCGATTAAATCCCATGACGCCAAAATGCCCGTCCTGCGCCAGCTTTAGCTTGTCCCTTTGTGGAACTCTCCTTATCAATAGCTTGTCAAAGTGTTCCAATAAAGCAGACGTCTTTCCTGAACTAATACCACGATGTTCCCTGAATATATCATCCTCGTCATTATCCCCATTTTTCTCGGCTTCTGGGCACAGAGCCGGGTCAGTAATGCCTATGCCAAATGGTCGAAGGTTGCCTCACGCGGGGGGCTCACCGGCGCCGAGGTCGCTGACGCCGTCATGCGCTCCGCGGGAATTGATGATGTCCGGGTTGTTGATCTCCAGAAGGGCCAGTGCCCCTCGGATCGCGCCATCGGCACTGGCGTCACTTCCGTTGAAATCGTCCCCATTTCAGGTCACTTGACCGACCATTACGACCCGGTAAACAAACGACTCAGCCTGAGCAGCGAGAATTTCTACGGCACAAGCCTCGCCGCCTTGGGCGTTGCGGCGCACGAATCCGGCCACGCGATCCAGGATCGCGTCGGCTATCGCGCAATGAATCTTCGCATGAGCCTCGTACCCGCCACGAATTTCGCCTGCTCGCTGCTGCCGTTCATCATGTTTGGTGGATTTTTCTTCCACCTGTTTGGGCTGATTTACCTGGCTGTAGGTGTTTACCTCGTCCTCACCGTTTTTCAACTCGTGACCCTGCCGGTCGAGTTCGACGCCTCGCACCGCGCGATCCAGCGCCTTGACGGCCTCGGCATTTTGAGCGCCGACGAGCTTGTGGGCGCCAAGGACATGCTCAACGCCGCGGGATGGACGTACGTCGCAGCCTTCGTCGCAGCCCTCGGTAACCTGCTTTATTTTCTCCTGATGATTTCCGGCAACCGCAATCGGAATTAAGACAGCAATTGGAGATTATGAATTCGGGATAATGTTTGATTCTCCAGTTCGATGCGCGCCCACAGTCACGAGATTTGCCCGAAGTTCCGGCACGTCGTGATGTTCACCCGCGGAGCCTTTCGCCCGTCAAACACCATCCTTCGGCGCGTTTTCAAACAGGAGGACGGCCGCCCACCACGCGTTCTGGCTGTGGTGGATAAAACACTGCTCCGCGTTCGCCCGGCGTTTCTCCGCGAATTACACGCCTATTTCGCTGCACACAGCCATCGCGCCGAATTAGTGGGCATTGTATCCATCCCCGGTGGAGAAGATTCAAAAAATGACTGGCGGCTTGTCGAAAAATTGTGGGCCACCATTGAGCATCACAACCTATCGCGTCAATCGTATGTATTGGCCATCGGCGGTGGCGCATTGCTTGATTTGGCAGGATTTGCCACCGCAACCGCCCATCGCGGCGTCCGTCTCGTGCGTATGCCGACGACCGCGCTCAGCCAGGCCGACGGCGGGGTGGGGGTCAAAAACGGGGTCAATTATTTCGGCAAAAAAAACTGGGTCGGCGCCTTCGCAGTACCGTCAGCTGTCATTAACGACCTTGATTTCCTGCGCCTGCAGCCCGCCGCTGCCGCGCGCGGCGGCATAGTCGAGGCTTTCAAGGTCGGCCTGATCCGCGACGCGAAGCTTGCTTTATATATAGAACGAAACGCTGCGCGGCTCGCCCGGCGGGAGCGCAAGCCCTTTGAGCGTGTCGTGCGCGAAAGCGCACGTCTGCATCTGCGTCACATTGCTACCGGCGGCGACCCGTTTGAAATGGGAGCGTCGCGTCCTCTCGATTTCGGACACTGGGCCGCGCACAAGCTCGAGCAAATGTCCGGCTTTCGTCTGGCACATGGAGACTCCGTTGCCGTCGGTGTCGCGCTCGATGCTCGTTATTCCGCTGCTTGTGGCTGGCTGCCTGAACGCGATGCGCTCCGCATAGTCAACGTACTGGAACAGCTTGGCTGCGACACCGGCAACGGACACAACATTTCACTCGTTAAGAAATTGCTTTTGAAGCGCGGGCGGCATGGCGTACCAGAAGTGCTCAGCGGCCTGGAGGAATTCCGTCAGCATCTTGGCGGCGCATTGACCATAACCCTTCTGAAGCGTTGGGGCCGTGGCATGGAAACAAACGAAATGAAGGTGCAGCTTATTCGCAAGGTCATCGACATTGCCCTCAGCTAAAACCCGCCACAGGGTATTCGAAATCGACACCAACCCTAGGTGCCTTCATTGCGTGAAGCCGCGGCAGCCAGAAATGAATGTATTTTGTCCAGTAGGTCTTCCCGATGGGTGACGTAGATGAACCTGTCGCTGCCAAGTTTGAGGTACGCGTCATTGAGTATCTCCAACGGAGGGCGGTGAACTTTCAGCAGTTTGTCAATATTATCGTAAAGGTCTTCGGAGGTTCCGAGTTGCAAATCCACCACGACAAGTTGTTGAAGCACACCTTGGTCGTTCGGATCCATGCGCAAAGCTATCCTCAGCAGCTCCTCGGCTTGTTCAAGGCCCCCAAGGGATTGGAAGCGGCTTGCGATTGTAACCAGTGTTTTGGGCTGCACACTTGGATTCTTGCGGATATCCGTCAGATAAATTTCGGCGGTATCGGTGCGCCCATTGCCGTATTCGGCAACGGCACGCATCGCTTCAAATAGCGGCTTTTGCTTTTTGTACCAGTCGGGTTGCTCCTGCTCCAATTCGTCGAGAAAATCAATCGCGCCGTTAAAATCATGAATGCTCAGTTGCGCTTCGATCCGAAGCACTGAAAACGACGTCAGATCAAACTGGTTTTCCACCGCGCGCTCATAAACCGTTTGGGCCAGAGCCACGTCACCATGGTCGGCGGCGAAATCCGCAAGCAACATCAGGTTTTTTTGGTCATTGAACTGCTGCAGGATACTCTGCGACTCCGTTTTCACCTGGTCCTTGTCACCGCTTTTTGCCAGAATATTGAGACGCTCAAGCCGGGGACTGACGTCATTCGGCGAATTGATTATCCGTTCCATAATGTATTGCTGTGCCTTATCCAAGTCCCCTAGATTGCTCGAGTAATAGGTTAAAAGCTGCAGAAGGACCTCGCTGTGTGGAAATCGCTTTTTCGCATCCTCAAGGTACGCCACGGCCTCATGCCGTCGGCCGCGTTCCCACATCAGACGCGCATTCAGCAGCACACCCTCAAAGTCATCCAATAGTTTATATTTGGCTATCACATCATCGGCCTCGCTGAACTGCCCCTCATCCGTCAGCGTTGAAAGCAAATTGAGCGCAAGGACTTTTGTGACGGCCACATTGGTGGGGTTCTTGGCGAGATTTTCTCGGCAAACGGAAATGACTCTGGCCGACAGATGGTGCAAAGCGAGCTGCGTGAGATAGTCCTTGATGTAATTGGGGTCGTTAGCCAGCGCGTACGGCATTCCCATATCCAGTACTTTCATCGCCAAGTCGAGTTGGTCGAGCCGGAAGAATCCAAGGTAGAGATAGGCAAGCATTTGTCGTGCATGCAGGTTTTCAGGCACTTTCATCAATCCCAGCCGGTAATCCTGCATCGCCTCGCCGTACCGCTGATTTTTGAAGTGGTCATCCGCGTTTTTCAGCAGATATTCCCCGATCTTGCGGTCGTGCTCTGCGTAGCTAAAAGGCATTTTCAGCATGTCCACATATCGCTCATCTGAAAACCCGCGGTGCACTTTGAACCAAAAATACCCGGCAAGGGCGGCCAGCAGATACGCCACCACCGCAAGTCCCCCGAATAGCGACAACGCATACGTCCAACGCACACGCACGCGACGCTTCCCGTCGGGCATTTTGCGTATGACGGCCAGACCAAACCAAACCAAGGGATCCGGTTGCCGTATCTCGGCCTGTGGTTGTTGTGAATTCTCCATTTGAATGTCCCGAAATACTGTAAAACAATCGGCTCGATTTGTTCCCGATGCTGGACAGTTTTTAAATTGCGAAATGAAATGTTAAACAAAGGTGTGTCGTTTTGCAATCCTCCGTGCACGAAGTCTCCCAGGTTTTTTATCGCCGCCGAAGGAGGCGTGAGACGCATAAAACATGGATTCCAAGTTGATTTTTTATATTTCTGTTGCGAAAGACCGTAAGGTTTATGCTTATCATTCGAGCGGAACTCACGCATGGAGCGTTATTTAGGCGATTTTAAAAAACCTGCAGAATAGGCAAAAAAAGTGTTTGACGGCCAAAGATTCTTAGTCATCGTTTCATCAACTTATTGCCTAAAACACTTATCCTGAACAAAAACCTGAAGCCATGAAACACACCTCGCTTACTCTCAAGACATCGCTTGCGCTCATTGCTGCCGCTGGACTTACCAGCCAGATCACTGCTGCGCCGCTTGTCAGCCTTGGATCAAACTTTGACATATTTGCCTTGGGCTCCCTGAAAGGCCAATATAATTCGAACGTTCTTTCAAATCCCGGTGGCCCTGGAAAAACCGAAGACTACATCCTCACGATGTCCCCCGGTGTTGAACTCGATTACGGTCGTGATAGCGACACGCAGGCCAACTTGAATTTCCATGAGGACATGTTGCGCTACGACAAGAACCCGAGCCTTGATGCCAACTTGGCCAATGTGGCAATCACAGCATCACATGACCAGGGACCTCTAAAGGTCAGTGCCAATTTCTCTTATATTCAGGCCTACACCAACAACAGCCCGGGCATCGTTGGAACCGTCCCCCTCACAACCATTATCCGTTCAGATGTTATCAACACCGGAGCAAAGGCCACCTACGATTTTACCGAAAAAGTCTTTGGTGATGGCGCTTTCAATTACTCACAGACTGAGTATCTGGGTTCAAGTGCCAATGGCTTTCAGAATTACGAGAGCTATAATCTTCCATTTGACTTGTTTTATTCCTACTCGGCCAAGGTGGATGTCGGTGTTTCGTATGCCTTCACCCAACAAACACCGCAGAACACCTTTGGGGCCCCGGCTACTCAACCCAATGTTGGTCGCAGTCGCTACACCAACTACGGTGGTGTAACGGTTAAGCTGCATGAGTGGGAAAAGCTTGATGGTAGTGCCAGCATCGGTGCGACAACCAACCACCTTGATGCCGCCCCAGGTCCCCTGCCTGGTTTCCAGAGCGTGGACACAGTAAATCTTGGTTACAACGTAAACCTCGCTTACTCGTACACCGACAAACTCAACTTCTCCCTTCAGGGCAGTCACTCGTTCAACCCCGGTGCCCAGGGTCAGAACATCGAATCTTATTCCGCCAACCTCGGTGCCCATTGGGACTATTCTCCCACCATTTACTTTGAATCTACCATCATCGGCTTCACTTATTCGGACTACATTCAGAATCAGCCCGTACGCCATGACGACACCTATACCACTGGCGTAAGCGCTTTCTGGGTTCCCACAAAGTATCTGACACTTTCCGCGGGCTATTCCTACTTCATGAACAGTTCCTATACGCCGAGTCCAAGCACGCCTACGTACAATATCAACGTCGTTACGATCTCGGCTTCTATTCGCTACTAAGCGGCATGGATTTGCCAGACGTATGTTCGTCTGGGAGAACAAAAAGGGGGGGCTTTACGGCCTCCCCTTTTTTGTATCCGGCATTCGGGTTTTCATGCTTGGTCATCCGGTTGTTTCCCCAGGAGCTACATTTCGCCAGCGTTTCCATCCGTCAATCAGCGTTCTGGCAGTGAGTTCGCCCGCCCGCCACGTATTTTCAAGCGCCGCCTCCAATGCAGGAAGCTGTACCTCCTCCTTGCCACCCAGCTCGCCCGCTAGGTGCAAGTGTGCAGGGTGCCCGGGAGGGGGCAGGGTATAATTGCTGACTCCGCGAAGCAACAGGGCGCGCTTGGGATCTGCACGTCTCAACTTCCCTAATTGTGCAATCGCCCCAAATGTACCCGAATCTTCCATGCTCGATACTGCAAAACGCCCGTGTCTTTGCGTCCAGAATTCCACCCACTTTTCGGCCCACGCATGGTGGCGTGCTCCATGCCAGAAGCGCGCCGCGGAAAGACAGTCGCCTTTTCGAACCGCAGGAACACCTCCTCCAGCACCAAAAACCGCAAACGGAGTCCTCGTTTTCGCCAGTGCGGGTGGATCGATTAGTGCCAGACCGGCAGTCAAGTCATGCGCCCATGCGACGAGTCCTGTTTCAAGGCGGAAGACCTGGCTCGCCCCAGCAAAGTAGCCAGAATCCGCGATAGGCTTACAGAACGGCTCACATGAGCCAAGAGGCAGGATTCCGGTATCCCACGGCAAAGGATGGTCGGCCGGATGCAAATCGTGCGCAAGATCTCCATCCACAATCCATTCTGACCAGACAGGGCTCCCAAGTGAACAAACCGATGGATTTCCCCCGGCTATCCCACAGACCAACCAGTAAGCATGGGTAAAATCTACATGAGGTGCAAAACCCAGCGTCATCACATTCACCGCTGTGCTGACAGGCCCTACACCTGCAACGACCGCAACGACATCATCATTGCTTTTCCAAGCCTTGCCAGCATCCAATCCCGGCACTTCCCATGGCTCCAGTTGCAGCCCATCACGAAAACGCGCCAATTCTCCAGCACGTTCCCCATCCGGTTCGAACATTGTGACGATGACAAGTTTGACTTCCATAGTACCCATCTCCTCAAGCTAATTTACACTAGAATCGACGTCTCGCGAGCAATCCGCAAGGTTTAGAAACAAAATTAATGCCGTTCCGGAAATGTGCCTTATGCCGTCTCCTGTCGGATTATATCCTCGAATTAGCCAGTCCGGGCGGTTGCTTCACTTCCCATTGGCCTCCACGCTGCGAAACTGCGTAATGATGCTCAGCATGTAATCTTTGATGGCTTTGCGGATTTCCATCTGTTGCTTAAGATCATCCGCATGAAACGAATAGAGCTTGCTTGAGTCAATCGCGCTGCTGTCCTCATCCAGCACCGCCACAAGTCGCACCCACAGGCGTTGCCGGGCATCATTCACATCCCGCGCATTCTTGGCTTTCATGGCATTTGTGACCTCCTGCGAATACGTCGATAGCGCTTTGTTAATGGTCGCGTTGGTCACCTGAATCTCGCTTTTTGCCTGAACTTGCTGGATCGTTTTTATGAACGCGTTGTTTAAGTCGTTCATTTTGGCTAGTTGTTGCCCTTCGCTGCTGAAACGCGACCAGTCCAGCGGCTCCCAATCCTTGATCGTATCCAGCCGGTAGCCGAACCAGTGCATTTGTGGTATATCTGCCGCCGTTTGAAGCTCATCAGATTTGAAGGTTCTCACAAAAGTGGCCAGGCCCAGTACTTTACCCGTGACGCGATCAATGATCGGGCTCCCACTGTTGCCTTGGACAAATTTGGCATTCACTTCCACCAGCTTTGGCCCGACGCCAAGCAGGCTCCCGATCGTCTGCGTCGCCACTCCCCCGCCTTCTGCATTCCCCAGAACGACGACCGCGTCGCCAATATTCGCATCCGACGCAGAATTATCGTCAACCGTGATGAAATTCTCCGCCGTGGGAATTTTCATGATCGCCACGTCGGAATCTTTTGCGCCAAAAAGTGCTCCATTCACCGGGTACTTTGTACCGTCAACCCCGGTCACCGTGAACTTGTTATTTCCAGAAAGCACATGCTGGTTCGTCACAATAAAAAACTGATCGCGCATTTTTGCAATGAAGCCGCTACCCGCACCTTGGTCGCCTTCGATGATTACCACTGAGTTCAATACATTAGGAGGGAGCCGCCGCTGCGCGGGACCTCCTCTGGCTGTGCTTGCGGCAGTACTCCTTCCTCTTGCTCCTCTTCCCCTGTTTGGCGCTGCTACGGGCGGCGCTGGTTGTTGAAGTTCAGTAACCGGCAGTGGTTGTGCCTGCCCATCCGGGTTGTTTACTCCGGTGTCATTCACGCTCGTGTCGTCGAGCATCTCGAGCTGCAAATCCTTGATATGTGTCCCTGGGGCAAAGGCGATTCTGTTGGAACCATCCATATCTAGCGGGCCGGGAATCACGCCGCGCTGCTCTCCGAATTGATAGGAAATCTTTGACGCCGTCACCTCTACCGAAAAGGGTATCCATACCCCTAGTGCTGGTTTACTCAGCGTGGCAGCTTCGACAATGGTGTTTTTCAACGCGCCATTTAGATTGCGGCGTTTTACTTTGAATGACTGTGACGATAATTGATACCTGTGTAGGCCATCCGTTTCGCGCATATACACCGCAAATCCGTCGGGCAAATCCCCTGGAGCGGACAATGTATTTGATGCTCCTCCCAGCCATACTTGACCGATCAGTTTGAACGATTTGCCGTCGGTATTAAGCAGCGTGAATTGCGCGTCTTTGGTCGCGCTTATATCGCCGCTGGCATTCACCTCGAATGACTTCAGTTGGTCGCCTACATAAGTCTTTCCATCAGGGGAGGCCAACATGACCGCTCCCAGCCATGTATTTCCCGATAAAAAGGCTGCAAGCGTAAGATACGTGATAAAGCGCAAATTCATGCCTTGGAATCACGACAATCATGCCGTCAAGTAACTCGATTGTAAATCAGGATTTTTATATTCAAAGTAATGCACCATATGACTGCAAAAAACGGTTGCGGGCAGGCCATTTCAATGACATATTGAACGCATGTACCGGATGCGCCCAGGCAAGTTTCAGCCCGTTTATATTGCGTTTTTGATCCCGCTTGCCGTGATCATCGCCGCATGCGTTTTCGTTGTGGCGCGTCGCGAATTCCACAAGTCGCGTCCTCAGTTTGACACCATCGCCTATAATGAGTCGCCTGAAAAAATGCGTGGCAACCATTACAACCTCGATGCACAGATTGAATCAAAACTCGCTATGGATGAGGGCTTTGGGAAAATTCTTGCTGTAAAGCCAATCGACGGTTCCAGCCGCCTCCCTGTCTTTGTGCCAGACTCTGTGGCCAGTGACCTCTACGTTGGCCAGCGTTTCCATATGACGGTTCTCGTCAAAGATCAGGGCCTCATCCAGGCCGAAAGCCTCGACAAGTACTGAACTGGATCCCATGGATTGCCTGATAAATGGGCGTGCCAAGCGACACCACACGCGCTAACATCCACCGTATTGCATTGAAATCTCGCTGCTAGCGCATAACCTGGCGGCACTTGTGCATGGCACCCACTCTGACCAAAAGAAGCCGCGGCGGCGTCGTCAAACAGTTCTCGATTTTCGCCGAGAACAAGGTAGGTCGCTTGAATGACCTCGTCTCACTCCTGGCGGGCAAAGACGTCCATGTTCTCGCTATCTGTCTCGTAGATACTACCGACAGCACAATAATCCGCATTGTCGTGGACTACCCTGAAGTCGCGGCACCAATCCTCAAAGCGGGCGGTTTCGCTTACAGCCTCGGCGATGTCATGGCAGTTGAACTCCAAACGGAAGCCCAACTCAAACTCGTCACCTGCGCCCTCGTTCAGGCAGAAATTAACATCCACTACATTTACCCCTTCCTCATGCGCCCCAATGGTCGCACTGGTCTTGTCGTTCACCTCGAAGACCACGACCTCGCCACCGACGTCCTCAAACGCAATAACATCTCCGTCCTCTCACAAAGTGACTTGGCCAGGTGAAGCATGGTCAGTTTTTTTCTTCATCAATCCCAAACAACGCATCCGCATACGCCGCGGTGTTGAAGGGCTGCAAATCCTCGGGCTGTTCCCCGAGGCCGACATAGTGGATGGGCAGTTTCATCTCGCGGTAAATTCCCACTAACGCCCCGCCGCGGCTCGATCCATCCAGTTTCGTGATGACGATCCCCGTCAAATCGAATGCCTTGTGGAATACGCGCGCCTGCTCGATGGAGTTCGATCCAATTGAGCCGTCCAACACCAGCCACCGATGTCGTGGCGCCGTCGGATCATGCTTCTGCAACACTCGGCGGATTTTTTTCAACTCTTCCATCAAATTGTGCTTTGTGTGAAGCCGTCCCGCAGTGTCCAAAATAACCAGGCCTCGGTTGCGCGCCGCAGCCGCCTGCCACGCGTCGAATGCCACCGCCGCCGCGTCTGCGCCATGTTGGCTCGCGATAAGTTCAATCTTCAACCGCTCCGACCAGCTGCGTAATTGCTCGTTTGCAGCGGCGCGAAAAGTATCGCACGCGCCCAGCACCACACTGTGCCCCTCCTGGTTAAGCCGCCACGCCAGTTTCGCCGCCGTCGTCGTTTTTCCCGAGCCGTTCACGCCCACCAGGCAAATGACATCCGGTTTGCCTGCCGCATGCGTATAAACCGGCGTTCGCTCCGCGCCTTCAAGCACGCGCTGCACAACCGCAGCGCCCACGCGTGCGGCATCCATGCGCTTCAATGAAGAGTCTTTCTTCCACGCCGTCTTGATGTCTTCAATAACCTCGCTCGCCGTAGCAGGTCCAAGATCTGCGTTGTGCAACGCCTCCTCAATCTGCGCCAGGCTCTCGGCATCAAGCCTCAGCTTGAGCAATTCCCCGGCTTTGTCGAACGCCGCGTGAAAGGTCGGTGTCGTCCGTCTGAGGCCCGCCTTGAATTTTTCAAAAAAGGAACTCATGGGTGACGCCGGAAATCATTTTTTCTCTTCCGCGGTGCGCGAGGGCCGGTCGAGCGAATCCTTCACCTTGTCCAGGATGCCATTCAGAAAGCGCCGCGAATCCGGCGTCGAATAAATTTTACCCAGCTCAATGGCTTCGTTGATCGTCACCACAGGCGGGATGTCGCGCCGCTTTAACAATTCATGGATGCCAAGCCGCAGGATGGCTAGGTCAACACGCGCAATGCGGTTGAATGCCCAATTGTGCGCGTTGGCTTTGATGAGGCCGTCAATCTCTTCGCGCTGCGCGAGCATGCCTATTACCAACTCCTCGCCAAAACTGTAATAATCGCGCGGATGCTCCAAATCGCCGAAAAATCGCCCTAGCTCCGTTTCAAGGGAATCCCCCGGATTGACTTCCCACATGTAAATGAACTGCATCGCCGCGGCACGATTGTCGCGGCGTCGACTAGATTTGGTGGGTGCGGTCTCCGCCGCTGGGTCCTGGGTTTCCATGAATAATAGTTGGAAAAGAATTACGTGGTTGGCGTCGGGTCGGGTCGAAAAGCGTCAGGCGAAGTGTAACGTGATATCGCGGATTGAGCATCAAACGCTTACCCGGTCAGATAAGCGAGTCCGAATTCTCCCTCGGTGGTTTCGGCGTCTCTTTTAGTTATTCTTAAAAATCTGCTTCGGATCAAAACCCTCATCCTCGTCGTCATCGTCTCCGGCTTCATCGTCCTCTTCCTCGAACGCGCCATTTTGTTCCTCAAGTGCATCAAGGCGTTCGATGAGGTCAATCTTGTGCCGCGCCATTTCAAGCGCCGCCCGTGCGAATTCCACCCCGCGGTCCATTTTGCCCGAAATCCGCTCCTCCGCCTGCGCAATGGATTCCACCACGAGTATGCCGTTAATCACCGGAACCTCCGATTGCATTCCGATCGAATGCAGCGAATATGCCGTGCCATGGGCGATGACATCATGGTGCGTCGTTTGCCCGGCCAGCACAACGCCCAGCGCGATAATGCAATCATGCTCGCCCGTTGCCGCAAGCATGTGCGCTGCATAGGGAATCTCGTTCGATCCGGGAACGCGCAACACCTCGATGTTGCGCTCGCGCACACCGTGTTTCTTCAGTTCAGCGACCACGTGCGCTACCAGCGCCTCGACTTGCGCGCCGTTGTAGCGCGCTGCGACGATGCCGATAAAAAAGTCCGAGCCGTCAATGATAAGCGGTTTCGGTGCGGATTGGCTCATAAAAGAAAAAAGGGGAGGGGGTCTTTGACAAAATTGGGAAATTGAAAAAACTTATTTCTTAAAGTGGCACAACCTCGGTAATTTCCAGGCCGTAACCATCGAGCGCCACTACCTTGCGTTGCGGCGAGCCGGAAAGCAGTCGGATTTTGTGCAGGCCAAGATCCGCCAGAATCTGTGCGCCCACGCCATAATCGCGAAAATCCATCCCGCTGGAATGTGCGTGGGCTGTTGGTGATCCATTGACCTGCTGTGCAGGTTGGCGCGCAGGTTCCCCCATGGGCCGCGTGATGTAAACCACAGCCCCGCGCCCCTCTTTGGCGACCCGCTGCATCGCTGCTGTGAGCGAATGAAATCCCCCTTGCTGTTTTGCGCGAAAAACATCGGCCAGCAAATTCTCACTTTGCACGCGCACCAGCGCTGGCGAGCCATCAAGCCCTCCGCGTGTCAGCGCGTAATGCGTACGCCCATCCAAGCGTGTGCGGTAAACATGCAACTCAAACTGCCCGAATTCCGAATCGAACGGTGTGGTCGAGATGCGTTCGACAAGTTTTTCGCGTCGGTGCCGGTAATGAATCAGTTGCGCAATCGAAATAAGTTTCAAACCGAAGCGATTCTTAAATTCAATTAATTGTGGCAGGCGCGCCAGCGTACCGTCTTCATTCACAATTTCGCACAGCACGCCGCTCGGGTGCAGCCCCGCCAGCGCCGCCAGATCCACCGCAGCCTCGGTGTGTCCTGCGCGTTCCAGCACACCACCGGGCTTTGCCCGCAGAGGAAAAACATGCCCGGGTTGCACAAGCGTTTCCGGCTTCGCCTTCGGATCGGCCAGCAGTCGTATCGTCGTCGTACGGTCGTAAGCACTGATGCCTGTCGTGATTCCCTCCGCCGCATCCACGCTCACCATAAAATCCGTCCGGTGCGCCTCCCGATTC
>Ga0206888_1115_pt1 | contig 21941 bp, 24 predicted proteins | sample Alteio_BWOrgHeat_90_FD_153258 | JGI IMG/M metagenome (GOLD analysis project Ga0206888, IMG submission 153258) | Enriched cells from forest soil in Barre Woods Harvard Forest LTER site, Petersham, Massachusetts, United States - Alteio_BWOrgHeat_Nextera4 ... | reverse complement strand
TTCGCTTGTATTGCATTCCTTCGACTTTGCGACAAGGTAAGAACAATACTGAAAATTCACCCCAATTTGTGAGCCGGCGTCGCACGTTTCAAAACAACTTTATCTGCCCGCCCGGGCGCATGAATTGCGAACAATCCAACTCCCACCGCTCGGAATTGAGCCCATACTTCTGTGTATACCGGGCATATTGCTGGGCCACCAGTTGCGCGTAATTGCCTTCCCCCCGCATCCGCACCCCAAACCGGCTGTCATTCACCTTCCCATCATGACTCGCCTCGATAAAATGCCAGACCTTGTCGGCCCTGTCGGGAAAGGTCTTGTAAAGCCAGTCGCGGAAGATCAGCTTTATCGCGCCATTGAGGCGGATAAAGGTATAGGCAGAGAAAGTGGCGCCATTGTCGGCGGCCGCCTTCATGATCCGCTGCATCTCGTGTTCATTGAGCCCGGGGATCATCGGGCCCAGCATGACCCCCACCCGTACCCCCACCTCGCCAAGCTCCCGGATCGTCCGCAGCCGCTGCCGCGCCGTCGTCGTCCGGGGTTCCATCAATTGCCGCAGGTCCTCATCGAGAGAAGTGATAGAGACAAGCACGGACACCAGCTTTTTCTTCGCCATCTCCCCCAGGATATCTTTATCCCGAAGGATGCCCGCATTCTTGGTGATCATCCCGACGGGCTGGTTGAATTCCCGGCAGACCTCCAGCAACTGCCTTGTGATCCTGAACTTTCGCTCCGCCGGCTGGTAACAGTCGGTATTCCCGCTAAGGGAGATGGGGAGACACTCCCACTTGGGGTTCATCAGGAATTTGCGCAACAGCGCGGGCGCATTCTTTTTGACGATGATCTTTCGCTCGAAATCGAGCCCGGCGCTATACCCCCAATATTCATGCGCGTTCCGGGCATAACAATACGTACAGCCATGCTCACAGCCCTGGTAAGGATTCATGCTATACCACATCCCCACATCGGGACTGTCCACCTTATTGACCAGGCTTTTGGCCTGGTCTTCGAGATATTGCGTCTCGATATTCGGCTCCACCCATTCATCGATGCCTTCGATATGCTCTTTCACCCTTTCGTTCTTCAAAAACCGGTTCTTCGGATTGAATTGGGCGCCGCGCCCTTTCAGATAAGGGGATGGATTCATCGGTTCTTCTTCCTGGTTCATTCTCTTCGTTTTTAAATGAGGGCCGCCGCACCAAACAGCGCGGCCGACAATTATGCAAACAACTCCCCCTGCCGCGTGGACACGGGTAGATTTTGAAAAGCAAACCGCTCCACGATCTGCCATGCCTTGTCTCCCTGCCGGCGACGCAACAACAACATCCCGTCCGCAATAAACTTTCCCGTAAAACTTTTATTGGAATACTCCAGCCACCCTTTCTCATACTGCCAGGGCAACAGCTTGCGGGCGATGAGCAGGTTCGGCTCATCGATAAAATGCGGCTTATGCTCCTTGTCCAGCTTCATCAGCCTTTGCACATCCCTGATCTCGGTGACCAGCCCGCGGATGGGCAGCTTACTGGTGACATTGATAAAGATACTATGCGTAGGCAGGCTGCCGAAGTCCTTCAACTCGACCTTGAATGGGCAATAGCCCATCGCCACCGTTCGAAGCCGTTGAACGATCCGCTCCTCCATCAGCGCCAACTGGGTGAACCGCACCAATGTCAGGTTCGGCTTGCCGCCCAGCGAAGGCGGCGCCTGGTAAGCCTCCTGGAACGCGGCCCGCACCTGCTGAACCTTGTTCCGCAATTCCTCATGCGGGTTCAGGATCAGCTGGTACTCGTTGATGGCCAATTGTTTTTTATAGTTCTCGTTGAGAACCGTCGTAATAGGTTTTATCGCTTGTTGCATGATGGTTGTTTTAGAGTGAAAGAATGTTCAATCAACAAAAGACCCGCCTTCCGCGGCGGGCAAAAGATGAAAGATGTTCACGGTCTTACACGCGTCAAAAGCATGCTCTCGCTTCAGCAGCACCAACTGATCGACATGAAAGCTGTCGTGAAAGGTTTTTCGGGAATAATCGGGCATCGCCTTATTGTACACCTGCTCCGTCAGCCCTCCGGCAATGCTCAGGTAAGGCCGGTTGATAAGATTCACCGGCGGACAGCCGCTGCTGCGGATAAACTCATCTATCGCCCGCAGTTGCTGCATCAATTCCCGGAAAGGCTGCGGGTCCTGCACCCGCAGGTAAATAGTGTGCGGGGGAAATCCGCTGAAATTGTTCAGCGCAATCTCAAAGCTCCGGAAACCTTTACAAATGCGCTGGATCCACCGGATCAGCGTCTCCTCCATCGGCTCGCCGGCCTGGAAGGCCGCCACGGTGATATGCGGGCGGTTGCGCACCGTCACCTGCAGCCCATATTCGGTGGAAAACTGCTGCTGCTCCTCCAACAGCTTGTCCTGCAGATCGCCATAAGGATAAATGACCAGCAGATATTCGGCACGCCGCGCGGAGGCTTCCAGCCGCGGCGAAATTGCCCTCCCCACCTGCGGGGAGCCCATTTGTGACGACAGCGCCGTCGATTGTTTTACTAACCCGGTTTCCATAAAAAGATTTTATACGATCAATAATTTAGTATAAATTTACTAAAAAGATTAGTATTTAAAAATAAATCTTTCTTCTCTTCGCAAAATGGGGGGCGGGACATCAAAAAATTCTTTATGGAACTCGAACAATTTACCGGCATGAACTATAAGGGGACCAAACAGTTCACCCAATGGGACGTCCCCACCGCCAACGCCACCGGATTCGGCGCCGCGGCGGATGATTATATGGAGCGCGGGGTCGACCTCAACGAACAGCTCATCCGGAACAAACCCGCCACCTTTTTTATGCGCGTCAGCGGGGACGCCATGACGGGGGCCGGCATCTTCAACGGCGACGTGGTCATCGTAGACCGGTCGGTCAAGGCCGCCAGCGGGAAAGTGGTCATCGCCACCCTCAACGGGGAAATGCTGATCCGCCGCCTCGAGAAAACCATGAACAAGATCCGGCTCGTACCGGAAACCCCAAAGCTTTCGCCCATCGACGTGGATCTTTCCGGCGCGGAATTTTCCATCTGGGGAGTAGTCACCTATGTCATCCATTCGCTATGACCGCAATAGTCGATTGTAACAGTTTTTACTGCAGTTGCGAGCGGCTCTTCCGGCCGGATCTCCGTAACTCACCGGTAGTCGTGCTCAGCAATAATGACGGCTGTATCATCTCCCGCAGCGACGAAGCGCGCGCACTCGGCGTCGGCATGGCAGTGCCCTATTTCGAAGCCCGCCATCTCATCGAAAAACACGGCATCGCCGTCTTTTCCTCCAACTATCATCTGTATGGTGATCTCAGTCACCGGGTAATGGAAACCCTGCGCACCCTGGCAGGCGACAGGAACAAGGTCGAGGTCTATTCCGTCGATGAAGCCTTTATGGACCTTGCAGACATCCCCGAAGACCAACTGGTCAGCCATGCCCGGGAGATCAGGGCCACCGTGGAGCAATGGACGGGCATCTCGGTAAGCATCGGGGTAGCGCCCACAAAAACGCTGGCAAAACTGGCCAACCGTCTCGCCAAAAAGGACAAGATCGCCAGCGATTGTGTCACCGTTCTCGCAACAGCCGAACAGCAGCGCCTGGCCCTGCAACGGACGCGGGTAGACGATTGCTGGGGGGTCGGCAGGGCTTATGCCGTCAAGCTCCTGAATTGGGGCATCACCAGCGCCTGGGAATTGGCCAATATGCCGGAAGAATGGGCGCATACTAACCTCGGCGGCGTGGTAGGCGTCCGGCTGGTCCGGGAGTTGAAAGGCCTCCCCGCCATTTCCATGGAAGAAGAACTCGTCGACAAAAAAATGATCGCCACCACCCGGATGTTCGGCCGCCCCGTCACCTCCGTCCTCGAAATAAAAGAAGCCGTTGCTACCTATATCTCCCGGGCCGCCGAAAAACTCCGCCGTCAGCAAAGCGCGGCCCGGATCGTAAGCGTATTCATCGTCCCGCGCGAACAATCCCACACCACCCACTTCCGGCATGGCCCCACCGTCAGCAGCTATACCACCCTGCCCAATCCCACCGCCCTCACCAACGACCTCATAAAATCGGCTACCGCCCTCGTGGACCAGCTGTTCGAGCAAGGCAGATCCTACAAAAAAGCCGGCGTCATGCTCAGCGGTCTCGTACCCGACGACTCCATCCAGGGCAACCTCTTCGTCCCACCCGCGGAGAACCAGCACCGTTTCCTCATGAACACCATCGACAACATCAATTTCGCCATGCGCGACGACAGCGTAAAATTCGGGGCCGCCGGGATGAACAAAGACTGGAAAATGCGCCAGGAACTCCGGTCTCAACGCCATAGTACCCGCTGGGAAGAGCTGAAGGGAGTAAAATAAAAGCCCTCTTCAAGCTTTGCGCACGCGTGGCTTTCTGCTTGAATAAATATTTATTCTCAATAAAAAAATGTAATTAGTAAATTTAATTTTTAAATCGACCTGCCATGAAGTATGAGATCAGACTAGCCGGTTCAGAGCAAGACGATGGAAAAATTGATTTGAACCGTCTCATTCTATTAGCTCAGTCTATTACCGAGATTGCCAAAGGAGCCTTACAAATAAGGTTGACCGGCATGAGCGCAGAGAGAGGAAGAACTCCTGAGCGTCTGGCAAATGCCTTAAAAATATCTCTTGCCAGTCTAAAAATAGGTTCAACAGTCCTGGAATTCGAATGTGACCTGTTTAGAAAATCTCTGTCTGGTCAGCAAGGCGATGCATTTAGACCAGAGATCCTGGGAGACCTACCGGAGCAATCACCCATGTCTCTTGTCATCCATTCATTTAATGAAGCCTTAAATTATAAAGAAGAGGCAAATCATCTTGACAAATCATTATTGAAAAGGCTAAAGAGTATTGAAAAGGTATTTATATCGAAAGAGGAATCGCTTACTTTCACTAATCAAGGTACCCTGCCAAATCTCCAATTGCATAAAAATGATTTCAAAAAAATCCGTTCTTTAGAAGAGAGCATACCCGAACCACAGGAAATAATTATTAATGGTGTCGTTGAAGAATTGAAATATTCCAAACTAAAAGTAACCATTAATACTAAAGAAGGTGCTGTGAATGGTATTTTAAGCGAAGATTTAGACCCCATAGAAATTTCAAAGTATTGGGGTAAAGACCTTACGATTGCCGGTATCGCCCATTATCAACCGAGTGGAAAAATGTCCTTTCTTTATATTGAAAGGGTCTTTGAACCTAGCGAGTCGGATAAATATTTTTCAAAAACCACCAGGAAAGAAACTGTAGAGCAGCAAATACAAAGACAACAAAAACAGTTAAAGTATGGAAATCACCTCGGCGAGATCATTGGTCAATGGCCAGGGGATGAAACGATTGAAGATATTATCAATTCTTTAGACTAATGAGACGGTATCTGTTGGATACAGGTGTTTTGATACATTATGGTCGTCAAAGCCAACTGTATAAGGACATTGAAGCAAACGAAAAATTGTCTGCCCCGGATTGTATGCCTTTAATTTCTGTAGTGACGCACGGGGAAATATTAAGCTTTGGCATGCAACAAAATTGGGGCAATAAAAAACTACAGTTAATTTCCTCTCTGTTATCAAAACTTATCATAATTGATATTAATTCCGGAGATGTAAGCCTCATCAAATCATATGCGGAAATGGATGCCTATAGCAAAAATAAACTTCCAGGCCGACCCCTAGGGTCTTCATCCATAAAAATGGGTAAAAATGATCTGTGGATTGCCGCAACCGCAAAAGCCGCTAATGCGACCTTAATAACAACCGATACTGATTTCGAGCATTTGAATGGAGAATTCATCAAGGTAATCAGGTACTGAACTGCTATTTCAAAGGCCGTCCTTCTTCTTGGTAATTGTTTGATTTACAGTGGTGGCCATACTTTTCGCAGATTTTTAAAATATTCTTTTGTTTCATCCGTCATCCTTGACAGATGGAAGAATTGTTGCCGATAGCACCGTCCATGCCAACTCCGCAAGGAAAAAATATCGCTTCGGTCGTCAGCCGCTTTGGCAAACGACTCCTGGGCTTTATCCGCCGGCGCGTCGCCAGTCAGGCCGATGCGGAAGATATTTTACAGGATGTCTGGTACCAACTGACGACAACGGTAGACACCGAACCCATCGAACAGATCAGCGGCTGGCTTTTTTCCGTCGCCCGTAACAAGATCATCGACCGATACCGGAAGAAAAAACCGGAATCCCTGGACCTGCTCCTCGACACCGATGGTGAAGGCCCGGACCTTACCGGCATCCTGCTCGACAACAGCCAAAACCCGGAGTCCACCCACCTGCGGGCGCTCTTCTGGAAAACGTTACAGGAAGCCCTGGACGAATTGCCCGAAGAACAAAAAGCGGTCTTTGTCTGGAACGAACTGGGCGATCTCTCCTTTAAAGAGATCGCGGAACTCACCGGCGAAAAGGTCAATACCCTTATCTCGCGCAAACGATATGCCGTCCTCCACCTCCGGGAAAGACTGCTGACCCTTTATAACGAAATCATTCAACACTAAATGAAACAGAATATGAAACGTTTTTGGATACGCAGAGCCATCGGGTTCGTCCTGCTGGCAATCGTCGGCGTATTTGTTTTTGGCAGCGTCGTGATGCTGCTGTGGAACGCGCTGATGCCCGTGCTCTTCCACCTGCCCCTGGTCACCTTCTGGCAGGCCCTCGGACTCCTCCTCCTCACCAAGATCCTGTTCAGCGGCTTTCGCGGCGGCGGGCCCAGAGGCCGCATGAAAGACAACCTAAGGTCCAAATGGATGAACATGACACCCGAAGAAAGGGAAAAATTCAAACAGGATTGGGGCAACCGCTGCGGCCGGCGAACACCTGATCAGCCGGCAAACACCTGATCGGGCGGCGAATCGCTCAACGGACGCGCGCATGCTCTGGTGCGGCAAACACCTGATCACCGGCCCGGAATAGTGTCCAGCACGCCATTAAAGATGCCCAGCCAGGATTGAAAGCCCGCTTTATTCCAGTGCGTATCCGATCGCTCGTATCGGTCCACATGGTGATCGCTCATAAAAGGGGAATAAACATCGACAAACTGGAAGTCCGGATGCCTCCCGCTTTGCAACCGCGGCAAGAACTCATTGTACTTCCTGTGTCCCGATTCATAGACCGTACAGGGATTCGGGATCCCGCAGAAATAGATGTAATCAAAACCCATGCGCTTGAACCCGGTCGCCACGGCATTCAGATTGCCGATGTTCTGATCCATCGAGGCCGGCGACACCGTCACGAAAGAAGACAGCGAACCATCCGTGGTATCCGTCGTCGGCCGGTAATATAATCGGGCGCCATCGGAGGAAACGCTGACATCCCCGTCCACCCGGTTAAAGACGGTACGATTGAACCACGCCTTGAACTCCTTTATAGGCGTGAGAAATTTATAATCGAATAAATTGAACTCCAGGTTGGCGTTGATACCCCGGTTGAAGGAAACCCGGGTAATATCAGTCATATGCTGGTTAAGAACCAGCATTTCCCGGCCACCGTCAGCACGCAATTTTTCGGAAAGAAACCCGGGGTCCGAAAGGTTATTCCGGATCTGCCTTTCGGTGGACTCGATCAGCAGTACGTTGATCTTGCTTTTGTCAAGCACTACGTTTAAAACCCCGTCATCGATGCTGCGTATCTGGACATATTTATTCACCCGGCAAAAATCGTTTTCCCCCTTGACAAAAGAGAAAAGATAGCTGTCGCAGATGCTGTACAAATTAATATCCCGTTTCACCCCGCAGTCCCGTACGCCAGTGTCTTTCCCGGCCCCTTCCACCAGGTTGACGGGATATTTATACTGCTTCAGATAGGAAAAGCCATAAAGATCCCCATACCGGTATTTGTCAGAGGCCCACATCGTATTCAGGCGATACCGCGTGTTGGCAATAGGCCGCATCAGCTCAGAGTCGCTGACGATATATAGGGCGACAAGCACGAGTACGCTCAACCATCCGACTATCTTCTTCACCTGGTTTGACATTAGAATTGAAAATAAATGAACTTCTTATAATTAAAGACGCCAAAGAGATAACAGGAAGCTACCAGCAACACCAGTTGGAAGGCAAACCGCCGGTTGGATACCAGCACCAGGGGCTTTCCGGCGTATTCCTTCGCTACAAGGAAAGCGATCAGCAACCCGGAAAAGAACAGCTCGTTGGCGTTGAACACCATCGGCGCACCCGACAGCTTAAAATGCACCATGCTCTTCAGGATCGCCTTCGCATGGTCGATATTTGCCGCCCGGAAGAAGATCCAGGTAAAGTTGATCAAGAGGAACACCCCGATCATCTTCCCCACCTTCATCGCGGTGCTGTCTTCCTTCTTCCCCCCGGAACTCCTTTTTCCCAGCAGCATGGACAGGATCATCAGCACGGCATGAAGAAATCCCCATATCAGGAAGGTCCAGTTCGCCCCATGCCAGAAACCGCTGATCAGGAAGACGACAAAAAGATTAAAACAAAGCCTTTGCGTCGTCACCCTGCTCCCGCCCAGCGGAATGAAAAGATAATCCCTGAACCAGGTGGACAGCGAGATATGCCAGCGCCGCCAGAACTCCGGGATGGATTTGGCAAGATACGGGCTCCGGAAATTCTCCATCAGATCGATCCCCATCACCTTCGCCGCACCGATGGCGATATCGGAATACCCGGAGAAGTCACAATAGATCTGGAAGCTATAGAAAAAAGAGGCGATCACCAGGGCCCAGCCGGTCTGCAAATGGGGGCTTTCATAGGTGCCGTCGACAAACAGCGCGAGCCTGTCCGCGATGACCACTTTCTTAAAAAGCCCGAATCCCATTCGCAACAACCCGCTTTTCACCCGTTCCCGGTCAAACCGGATACCGGGCATCGAATGAAATTGATGCAGGAGGTTCTGCGGCCGCTCGATTGGCCCTGCCACCAACTGCGGATAAAACATCACATACAAGGCATAGATCAGGAAATTCCGCTCGGCCTTCTGATGCCCCCGGTATACTTCTATCGTATAACTCATCGCCTGAAACGTATGAAAGGAAAGTCCGACCGGAAGCAGGATGGCCAGCAAAGGCAGTTTTACGTTCCAATGAAAAAGGGTAAATCCCCGGTCGATATTGGTCGCAAAGAAGTTGTAATATTTGAAGATGCACAGGAAGCCGATATTCACTACCAGGCTGCACAGCAGGATCCCTTTTTTGTTCTTTGTACTGTTCTCCAGCAGGATCCCGGCGATATAATCCACCACAATGGTAAAGAAGAGGATGAAAATATACACCGGCACGAAGGCCATGTAGAAATAACAGCTGGCAAAAAGCAACAGCGGGGCCCGGAGTTTCGGTGGTAGTAAGAAATAAGAGAGCGTTATGACAATAAAAAAAACAAGGAATTCCAGCGAATTAAATAACATACAAAGATTTATGCCGCGTAAATATAAAAGATATTTGGAATCTTTTAACAATCCGGGATTAAATCAAAGAGCTCCTCCTCCTTCCAATAGATAAGGATGCAAACAGCAACAAAGCATCCGTCAACTTAAATACTACTAAAATGAAAAAGCTATTGATCCTCTCCGCTGTTATAGCCGCCAGCCTCGTCGCTACCAAAGGTTATTCCCAGGTCTTCGTAAATGCGCATGTCGGTTTCCGTATCCCTGGCCCCAGGGTATATGTCGCACCGGCCCCCGTTTACGCCGCACCCGCTCCCGTCTACGAAGGCGGATACTATGCCGGGCCAGCCATCTGTGAAACAGACTTTCCGGGCTACGCCTACTATGACTATCCCGCCTGGAACGGCCACTATCGCGATCGGTATTACTTCGCACACTACCGCCCTTATTTTGAAAGGGACCACCGCGAATACTTCTATGGCGGTCGCTTCGACCACGCCCGGTGGGAACACGAGCGTTGGGAACACCGGGGTGGATATGCCCGACCGGGATATGATCGGGATTACCACAGGGGAAGATGGTAAAACATTGAAAAAAAGGCCCTTAGAGGCCTTTTTTTTATTAGGCATCCAAATTGCAGTACTACTTTTAAATTCTTCTAACTAAAAATTAGGGTTATGAAATCGAAAATGTTTCTTCTGGCCATGATCATCGCCGGCTCGCTGGTGGTACAATCGGCAAGTGCCCAGGTTCATGTTACGATCACCGACAGGGATTACCCGGGCTACACGTATTATTCGTATCCAAGATGGCATGGCCATTATCGTGACCACGCTTATTATGAGCACTATCATGCCCGCTTCGAAAGGGAACATCGCACCTATTTCCACGGCCGCGACTTTGACCACGATCGTTATGAGCGGGAATCCCACTGGCATCATTAATTCAATATAAAAAAAGCAGCCCCTCGGGGCTGCCTTTTTTTTCCTAGTCGTCATCCTTCACCGTCGATCCCCGCACAAAAGCCGCCCTGCTCGGCGCCGGCAGCAACGCATTATCCCCTTTTATTCCCTTCCAAAGGATCTCGTTGAACAACCGGTCAGGCACCCGGTCCTCTTTTGTAAGGTCGATGGTCGAAGATTTCCGGGACCATTCATTGACAGCCGTATTCTTCTCCTGCAGATCGACATTCGCCGGCAACGCCTGGAAAGGCGTCAGATCCGCCACCGGGCTAAAACTCCGCCACATCGGCGTCGCCGCCGCATCATACTGGGACATCGGCGCGATCCCCAGGATCAGCTCCATCGTTCTCAACACGGAGGTAGTCGAATAGGCCGTATGATCGACAAAATGTCTTTTTACCATTCCCCCGGCCACATACACGGGGCTGCGGTGCGCATCCACATGGTCGGGACCGTTTTGCGCATCGTCTTCCAGCACAAAGACCACGCTTTCCTTCCAGACCGGGCTCTTACTCAGGTATTCGAGGAATTCCCCGACGGCAAGATCATTATCCGCAACATGCGCGGAAGGACTAAGCCGCCCTTTTCTTAACCCTTCGGTGTGATCGTTCCCGAGGCGAACGGTATTGAGATGCGGCAAGGCGCCCGCCGAAAGCAGGGAGTCGAAGTCGCGCTTCCATTGAGTCACCCGCGCAGTATCATAAAAACCAAGATCCCAACCCTTGTAGTACGGGCAGGTATGATCGATCAGCACCGGGATGTTCGGCTTCAGTGCATTGTCGGCAAATTCGCCATAGGTACGATAGGAAACCCCCGCACGCTGGCAATGATCCCAGATATACCCGCCCTTATTATTCGCAATGGCCCGGTTGCCTTCGCCGTCATAGGTCCCACCGCGACCGCCATAACTCGTAACCCAGTTCTTTTCAAGATAATCGTTCGCATACCCGCCCATGCTCCAGCTATGCCCATCCATGCTGACCTCCGCATCCACATAGAAATTGTCCATCAGCACGAACTCCCGGGCGATCGCATGCTGATTCGGCGTAACATGCTCGCCGAACAACACCAGGCTGGTATCCCCGTTGCCTTCCTTCATGTCCCCCAGCACCTGGTCATAGGTCCGGTTTTCCTTTATTATATAAAAAACATATTTCACCGGGGAAGTATCCCCCACCTTCATCGGGATGGGATTACCCGCCTCGCCCGCCGCCATCAATTCCCCCTTCTTCGAATAGGGCGTATTCTGATAGACAAGCGCCGAATAGTCACCCAACAACTTTTCATCAGGCTCGGGAAGGATGCTCATCGTCCCTTTGAAGAGACCCGCAATATATTGTACGGGTTGTGTCCTCTTCAGGTCGCCCTGCTGATAGTTGACCTCCTGCCTCCGGGCCACGGGGCTCGGGCCGTTAGGGTTGGCCAGGGAGGTCAGCCCCTTGCCGTTGGCCACCCAGATCTTTTTACCGACAACTTTCACCGCGGTCGGATACCAGCCCACCGGGATAAACCCTTTCGAACTCGCCGACCCCGGGGCATGTACATCGAACACCGCCAGACAGTTATTGTCGGCATTGGCGACATAAAGGGTCTTGTCATCCCCGGAGAGGGCCAGCGCATTGCTGGTAGACCCGGGAGGCGCATCGGGATAAAGGGCCGCATTCAATGTCTCGACAACCTTCCGGCCACGGACATCGATCACCGATACACTGTTGTCGTTCGCATTGGCTACAAAAAGCCAGCGGCCGTCTTTCGTCAGGACGATATCATTGGGATTGTCGCCCACCGGCACTTCCCCGGCGAAACTGCGCTTTTCGGTGTCGAAGATCAGCAGCTTGTCACATCCCCAGCACGTGATATACAATTCCTTTTTATTCTTCGAAAGCCGGCAGGTATAGCCTTCCCCGCCAAGATCAAAACGCTGCAGGACGGTCCGGCTGGCCAGGTCCGCAATATAAAGGGAATTATTCTCCTTGGTCACCACGTACAACAAGCCCCGGCTATCATCGATCTCGATCCCCGCAGGCGAGATCTTCTCGGGCCATTTCTTTCCCAGGATGATGCTGTCCACCAGGACAAGACCGGGCTTCCCTGCACCCGGCTGCGGGTTCACGGCATACCGGAGAATACAATTGTCGTTACCCCCCGAAGCATACAACCATTTATCCCCGCCGCCAAATTTTAGCCCCAGCCAGGACTTGGGGATGAGCACGCTGTCCAGCACTCTTTCCCCGGCGACATCGATCAACTGCAGGGTCTGCGTACTCTGCCCGTTGTTGGTCACCGCCGCAAGCCGGCCGGAAGAAGAAACCGCGATGTTCAACGGCAGATCACCCAGTTGCAGGCTGTGACCCGCGGGAGTAAGCGTCCAGCCATTCGGCAATACTACTTTTTTTTGAAGAAGATCTTCCTTCGTCTCCTGGGCATCCATTCGGGAAACAACCCCAAAAGAGAGGAGTAATAACGCGAAAGTTATCTTTTGCATAATGGATAAAATTATCGGGTATTCACCCCGCTACCCGCTGTTCCAAAAGAATTAACCGTTTTATAATCCCCCTATGATCCCGCAAACAACCTTGCCGCCTCTTCTGCCGCGGCGGGCTTGCCTACATCGATCAGCCGCGAATGGCTATGGTCAGATCCCCGGACGGGATGATGCGCGGCCAGGTCCAGGTAAAGGTCTACCATTGAGAACTTCCCCTCGCGCCCGATAAGAGGAAAAATTGCCGGGTCGATCACATGGATGCCGCTAAACGCCTTTTGCACGGGCGGCGGCATACCGGCCGCGACAGCCCTTGCCAGCCGCTCCTGCCCCGTCTGTACATTCCGCCAGCCGCATAATTCATCGCGCGAATCAAAAAGAAAATACCGGGAGGTGTGCCTGTCCGTGACAGCCAGCGTCGCCAGCGGGGTATGCCGGAAATGATCGGCGATCATCGCGGTAAGGTCCATGTCCGTAAGGATATCCACATTCATCAGTACGAACGGTCCGTCCTCCAGTAAGGGCCGGGCTTTTTTCAACCCGCCGCCGGTCTCCAGCACCTCCGCCGTTTCATCACTGATGGTAAAATGACTCCCCCAGCCCTTATTGACCGTCAGCGCCTCGATGATCTGATCGGCGAAATGATGGACATTCACCACGACATCGCGGATGCCATGTCCCTGAAGATATTCGATATTCCGTTGCAACAGGCTCCTGCCGTTCACCGGCGCCAGCGCCTTGGGATGCAGGTCCGTCCAGGGCTTGAAACGGGTCCCAAGCCCCGCGGCCAGGATCATGGCCCGCCGGATAATGGGGGTATGAGTGGAAACGTTCACGCTTATAATACTATGTTCTGCAAGATAGGACTCTTCGCCGGGTAATCCGTATTGTAATGCAACCCCCGGCTTTCCTTCCGGAAGGAAGCCTCTTTCACGATGAGATACCCGACGGTGATCAGGTTCCGCACCTCACACAGTTGAGGGGAGACCGCCGTCGTCTCATACAGGGACTCTATCTCCTCATGCAGCAGATCGAGTCGCTTCATCGCCCGTTGCAGGCGGGTATGCGTCCGGACGATCCCTACATAATCGCTCATCAGCAATTGCAGCTCCTTCCCGCTTTGCGTGATAAGGATCATTTCGTCGGGCTCCGTCGTGCCTTCGGCATTCCAGTCGGGGACATTCGCTTTAAAAGGAATATCCTCCACCCGGTGAATGCTGTCGAGATAACACCGGTGGGAAAAGACCAGGGCCTCCAGCAGCGAATTGCTCGCCAGGCGGTTGGCCCCATGGAGCCCCGTGGAAGAACATTCTCCGCAGGCATACAGGTGATTGATCGACGTACGGCCCCATTCGTCGACCTTGATCCCGCCACAGCTATAGTGGGCCGCGGGCGCCACCGGGATCATCTGCGTCGCCACATCGACACCGATGGATTTGCACTTCGCATAAATATTCGGGAAATGCTCGGTGAATTTTTCGATGTCCATATGCCGGCAGTCGAGATAAACATGTTCCGTACCCTCACGCTTCATCTCGCTGTCGATGGCGCGGGCCACGATGTCGCGGGGGGCCAGGTCCTTTCGCTCATCATACCGTTCCATAAAGGCCTCTCCCTTGCCATTCCGCAGGATGCCGCCGTCGCCGCGCACGGCTTCGGTGATCAGGAAAGAAGGACTTACCCCGGGCTCATACAATGCCGTAGGATGGAATTGGATGAATTCCATATTCTCTATCCGGCCCTTGGCCCGGTAGACCATCGCCACCCCGTCGCCGGTAGCTATCTTGGGGTTGGTGGTCGTCCGGTAAGCCTGCCCGTTGCCCCCGGTGGCAAGCAGCGTGATCCGGGAAAGGATCTTGACTATCTTGTTTGTATGTTGATCCAGCGCGTAGACGCCATAACATTCGATGTCGGGAGTCGATTTGGTGACCAGGAAACCGAGATGGTGCTGGGTGATAAGATCAAGGACAAACCAGTGCTTGGCTATTTCGATATTCTTCTGCTTGCCGACGGTATCCAGCAACGCCCTTTCTATCTCTTTTCCCGTGACATCCTTGTGATGAAGGATGCGAAATTCGGAGTGGCCGCCTTCCCGGCCCAGTTTGTAGTCGCCTTCGGCATCCTTGTCGAACCGCGTCCCCCAGTCGATGATCTCCTGGATCCTTGCCGGCCCCTCCTTTACGACTATCTCCACCGTCCGCGGATTGCAAAGCCCGTCCCCCGCCACCAGCGTATCCTGGATATGCTTGTCATAACTGTCGTGCTCGAAGTCGGTGACCCCCGCGATGCCGCCCTGGGCATACTTGGTGTTGGTCTCATCGATGCGGGTCTTGGTGATCACCAGGACCTTCTTGTCGGGGTGTTGCTGCGCTACCTTCAGGGCATAGCTTAACCCGGCGATACCGGAGCCAATGACCAGGAAATCTGTTTGTACCATTTATCTAAAATAAGCAGCAAAGTTAGCGTAGGTTTACCATTTTGAAGACAACAAAAATTTGCTATCTTGAGGGCGAACCCTTTTACCATGAAACCGTTATCTTTCTTATCCCTTGGCTGTATTTTCCTCTTCTCCGCTTGTCATGGCCTAACCGGTCCTTCCTCGCCTTCGCTCACGGAGACCTCACTATATGCTATCGACACCGTCAGAATGGCGATGGGCGGCGGCGATGAAAAGGCTTCCCGCCGGAAGCTGCAGGAAGCCACTGACCTCTTCAGGAAGGGATCGGATACCGCAAAAAGCATCCAGCTCTTCAAGAGCGCGATCTTTCTGAAACCCACCGCCAAAGCCTATTTTGACCTTGCCGGCGCGTTGCTGGCCACACGCCAGTATACCGAAGCGATCAAGGCCTTACAAATCGCAGAGAAATTAGGTTATACCCCTCTGGCCAATGTCATGTTCCGGTATGCTTATGCCTATGCGAACATGCCCGAAGATCAGGGCTCCTTGCCAAACGGCGCACAAGTCCGGCGCTATATGGAACTGGCGATCCAGATGGGCTATGCCCATCCCGGGCAGTTTGTGCAGAGAGGCCTGTTCCCCGACGAGGCACGCAATGCTGATTTCGAAGCGGTCTATATCAATGCTCTTAGCGGTGGCGCGGCGAAGGATCCCCGGGGATCCCTTTGGACCGCCTTCGAGGGACAGTTCCCCGAGACACCCCTGCCGCTCGTCATCGACCGGCCCTGGATGCTCAGCCATAAGCGCGATGCCGTCATCGATTATCAATATGAAAAGTTCATTCCCGAAATGCGTACCGCCCGGTTTTCGCGGGAAGGCGGGGACACGTACTACTATATAGCACTGATCCATAAAGAGCAGGCCTATATCGCCCTCCTCTATTGCGACGCAGCCGAAATGGATGAGGATACTCCTGATCAGGAACCGCTCTTTACCCTTGTTACGTATGATCCGCAGGGCAAGATCATCGACAGGATGCCGGTTGCCGGCCGAAAGGACGGGTCATCACCCTTCCTCGTATTCAGCATTCGGCCCAACCTGCAATTTCGTGTCCAGGAATACAAGCGGGTGTTTAAGAATGACCCGGACTCCGCCGGATATGACAGCAGCAATATCACCCGTGAGGATGCTCAGCCGCCAACAGACTTCCGGATTGTGGCTACCGGGAAATTCCAACGGACGGAGGCTCCCCTGGCGATGCGGTAAGGCGCTGCGGCATCCGGTAGATCTTTTCCACCCAGCCATGACGAATGAGGATCTCAGCGATGATGAGGTTAGGCACCCAACTGAGCCAGGCCGTCGTGATGTAGATGTCCCGCGGAGTAAAGGGAAGGGTGGTCAGATCGATAAGAAAGGTATACCCCCGAAGCGTGATAGCCGAGAGGGTAAGCGCATAGCTTCTGAACATAAAAGCCCCATGCAGGACAAACTTCCTGCGCAACGCATAGTATCCCGCAAAGAGTGTGAAGATGATCCAAAGGACCGACAACAGGACAAAACTCGTCCGGGCCGGGAGGCCGCCATTGGCATATAAGGCCATGATAAAGGCGGCTGGGCCGCTGATGATCGTTACTACAACAAGATAGGCCCAGCCCATCACCCGGTGGATCCGCGGCCGGCGAGCCAGCAGGCGGGGCGCGAATTGGGTGAACCCCGCCACCAACACCAGGCAACTGGTGAATACATGCGTATAAAAACTCATCCGCCAATAACGAAGATGGTAGATGTGCTGCTTGGTCAACAGGAAATTCACGTTACTCCGCATCGCCGTATAGGGGAGCGTAAGCCGGATCATGAGGAATGAAAAAATGGCCAGTGCTAATAGCAGGAGGATACCGAAAAAAGATCGCTTTCGCATCAGCCGGCGTTGTTTTCTACAAACTCCACTCCGTTGCCCACCAGCCGGCGGGGCGAGCCTCCTGTCGAGTCGGTTCCTTCGACGGCCGCTTTTCGGAGCAGTTTCATATTGAGGACAGGCGTTCGAGCATTGCGCTGCCAGTCGATCCGCAGCGTATCGCCTTTTAGCTCGTAGCTTCCCTTGACGGTGATGAGCTGGGAGTTGTCGCCTTTTGACGGGTAATATTCCAGGGTACAAACTCCTTCTTCGCCGAAATTAAGTCTGCCCAGATCGCCCAAAAATTCCCCAAGGTATTCATCCTTCACCCCTGATGCCCCCATCCGGATAAGGTCGACCGCACCGGAATGGGCCTTGGTGCTGTCGGCCGGCACCCACCTGCCGCCAATCTTATTCGTTGCGGAGTCAAAGGAAAGAAAGAAGGTACCGTCGTAAGGGTTTCCACCGGGCTCTTTTAGCACAAAGCTCAACCGCTCGCCTTTTTGCACCACTTCTCCATTCAGATTCCGGCGGAGGCCCTTATGAATATCATAACCGGAAGCAGTGCTCCCGGAAATGTAATTGATCGCCAGCGTAATAAGCCCTTTGCTGTAGTGTCCGTAGTAGGTGCCGACAGCGGCCGATGCAAGGCTATCGGAAACTCCGGTCATAGGGCCGGAAACCTGCTGACGCGAATGACAGGCCACGAAGAACAGGGCGAATAATATCGTACGGTAGGATTGGATCTTCATCATGCAAGAAATATACTAATATTCTATCGTATATTCAAACTGCTCCGGATGGTCCAGCGCATCGACAAGATTGTACTTCATCGTCACGGCCTTCTTGTCGTCGGACAGCTTCGCCTGCGCATTGTCGATCTTCTTCACCGGCCTCGGCAACAGGATGGTCGTCGTATAGTTTATCTCCATCCCCATCTGCGAAGCCTGCTTCATCTGCGCCATCTGCGGATTATCCACCAGGGCCTTCCATTTTTCCTTATTCACATGCTTGGACATCAGCCCATCCTTGCTCGTAAAATTGTAGATCCCCGTGAATTGGCCCATATCCGGACCGCCACCCTGGTCGCCGCCCATATTGCCGAACAGCTTTGCATTCCCGAGAGTGGACCCGTCGTTCATGATCGTATATAATTTCTGCAGGTTCTCCTGGCTGCTGAAAGGGAATACCATCCGGGTAGTGAAGATCTTCGCCTCCATATCCAGTTTTATATGAACACTTCCCGGCCGCAGCAGCGCCTTCTTCTCCGCGCTGAGGTTGGTGCTGGTATCCACGACATCCTTCAGGTAAATGGTCGTATCCATATTCTGCAGACCCTTTTTCGCCAGCTCATCCTTCCCCATATACGACTGCATGAGATCCACCATCTGGCTCATATCCATATCCTCCGTCAACTGGCCGCTTCCATCTTTTTTTACGTCTACTTTTTCATTCACATCCAGGCAGCCGGTAAAACAAAACGCAAGGGCAACCGGAAAGAATATTTTCAGGAACTTCATTTTTTTCATTATTTGAACAGCAATTTAGGCAGTTACTCGACGCTAACCTTATAGCTGACGGTAAATATTTGTGAATGACCGGGCTGCAACACCACCAATCCCATCTTATTGTTAAAACAGTCCGGCGCCCCGCTGAGGTTTTCGACTGCAATGCTGTCGCGGGTCTTAGGCGTATAGATCTGCAAATAAGGATAACTGGCATCGGGCAGGAAAGAGACCCGCAGCCCGCTCGCGGGATTGTATAATTCGCATGCCGGAGGGACCAGCCCGGGCTTCAACGTAAAACAATTGTCGAGAAAAGTATCCCCCAGCGGCCTCGCCGTTTCAAATACCCCGTACTGGCTCAGCCCGCCGGTCGGGACCAGTCGGTCATCGAAATCCACGATGGCCGCGGAGTGGAATTGCAGTTGCCAGTCATCTGCCCTGCCCCCCAGCCGCCAATAAGGATGCCAGCCATCCGCCATCGGGATCACACCCCTGTCATCATTGGTCACCGTCGTCGTCACTTCCAGGACATTGCCGGGAAGTAAGCTGTATTTCACCAGGCAGGTATAGCGAAAAGGATAACCAGGGTCGTCTGCTTCATACGAATATTGCATGGAGACCGTCGCACTCCCCTCATCGGCCTTCTCTTCCAGCACCGAAAAGGGCTTATCATACAGCAGGCCATGGATGGCGGTGCCGTCGGCAAAAAGATGCCCGAAACGATATTCTTTCCCTTCAAAGCTGTACCGTCCATCGGGGATCCGGCAGGGGAAGGGAGAAAGCTTGGGCCCCTTGAACGTCCGGGTCATCTCCTTTTTCAATTCGGCGGCATCCCGGTAATTATCGATCACATTGAAACCGGTGCCGTCCTTTTGCCGGATAATAAAGGCATGGAGAGTAGCCCCGTCATTCGGTAAAAGCGAGATGGTCGTTCCGTTGTTCTCATCGATAAGGTTGACAAGGTCCAGATCATTTTCTTTAGCATGCCGGATCGAAAAGTTCATGGTTATTCGCGTATATTTCCTGCAATGTATCAAAAAGCCCCAACATGCTATGAGCCCGTTCCACCAGCGCGGCGCTATCGATAGTGATCACCGGGCCGGCATTCACAAAAGGCTGCTCGCAGAAGGAAGCAAAGCCCCTGTATTCAGGGCAATACCGGCTGAAATACCCGGTACCCGGCCCCGTATGGGGAATAGTGTCCAGCAGACCGAGATCAGCCAGCGAAAGGATGGCCGACCCGACAGCCACCACCAGCCGCCGGCCAAAGCTGGCCTGGATCAGGGGAAAGACCTCCAGGTTGTCCCCTCTCTCCCATTGATCGCCGCATCGACCACCACCGGCACCACCAGGAAGCAATAGCAGGTCGAAGTCCTCCGGGTCCATAGACGAAAGAGCGGCATGCGGCATCACCCGGAGACCACTTCCCGAGGTGACCGTCCGCCCCCGGGTGGAAAAAGTTTCCAGCAGCATCGTCCCGGTGCGGTTCAGACCCGCCATGACCAGCGCCAGCTCCTGGTCGGCGAACCCGTCAAAAAGAAAGGCGGCACAGGTTCTGTTTTTCATATTAAAGATTTAACGCAGTTTCCAAATTTCGGTTCACTTCGGCCCCGACCTCGCTCACTCCGTCCCCGCCCGATCCACTTCCCGGCACACGGCCCCTGCCCAACCCGCCGGTTAAACAAGCCCGATCTGGATCTCGGTAATTTGATTCTCCGGATGCTCCAGGTCGATATGCAAAAAAGATTCCGCATAGATCCCACTCATCTTCAACTGATTCGAATGAATGTGTTGCATCATTTTGGCATACTGCCCGGGCAGGCCCTCCCAGGAACCCTCATACCGCGCAGAAAGACAGCGAAATGCGGGTATTTTTTTGAAATACGGCAACACCGCCGTAGGGATCTTGCCCTGGACGGGAAGGACCACTTCCAGCGTAAAAACCGTCTCGGGGTTTCCATCGATGCCGTAATAAAACCAGTAAATGGGCCCGCAGACCAGTAGATCGAGATCAGCTACGTACGTATAGAATTCCCGGCCGATCTTCCCCGCAAGGGCCGCCAGGTCGCCAAGCCGGACCTGCCGGCTAACAAAAAGAACATTCATACAGGGATGCGTGCGGATAAGCATACAATAGTTGGTTTCCACAAAGGAACACCCCAGTAGTGACAGCAGTATGTCAGTAGGATTGATGATGTGCGGAACATTTTTCCGCTATCTCCCGCATCCGGGTCTTAAGCTCCCCCGGGGATTCCACTCGCACCTCGTCCCCGTACATCAGCAGCCACCGGGAAAAATACCCGAGATTGGCGACAAGGAACTTCATCCGGACGGCCGATTCGCACTCCTCCTGGGAGACAAAGCCGTTGAGGTATTTCTGTTCCTGCAGGAACTTTACTATGCGCTTGTCAAAAAGGACAAGGACTTCCTGCAGATCGGCCTCCGTTCTTATCTGTTCGATATACTCCTTGATGGAAGGATGGGCGCTGGGGTCGAAAGTAGTCTCTTCCAGCACCAGCCCCAGCATCCGGCTCAACCGAAAGTCGCGGTAGTCGTTCCGGAGATGACACCAGCCGATGAGATGCCAGGCGCTCCCATAATGCAACAGCCCTATCGGTTCCACCTTCCGCCGCGTGACCTCTTCTTTTAGGTTGCTCCGGTATTGCATCTGAACCAGTTTTTTGTGCACGATGGCCTGCTGCAGCAGGGACAGGTATTGCTGGGGCGAGTCGCTGTCGGGGGTATAGCGGGACAGGATCTCGATATGTTCCGTCAAACTTTCGACATATTCTTTATCCGGCGAACGAAGCACCGCCTTTATCTTAAAAAGAGCCGCATGAAAATGCCGTTTCACCGAGCCATCCGTGAACTGCTCGGCTAATTTCGCCCCCAGCAACAAGGCGCTCGCCTCCTCCTGCGTAAACATGACAGGCGGCAACCGGTATCCCTCCATGATGGTATAGCCCGACCCCGCTTCGCCGATCACGGGTACGCCGGACTCATCCAGGGCTTTCACATCCCGGTAAACCGTCCGCAGACTGATATTGAAGCGGTCGGCCATTTCCTGTGCCGTCACCTTTCGCTTGCTTTGCAGGTGCGTGAGGATGGCATGAAGTCTGTCGATGCGATTCATCAGCGATCCTATTGAGTTATCTGACTGTTTGCCGGTTCTACCCAGGCCTCGTGTTCCTTCAGCAGGTGGATGAGTTCTTCCACGGCAATGGCGCTGTCCACACCCCGCTTCACGATCTCCTTTCCTTTGTAGAGCGTGATCTTCCCTGGTCCGCTGCCC
>Ga0206888_1113_pt1 | contig 22127 bp, 20 predicted proteins | sample Alteio_BWOrgHeat_90_FD_153258 | JGI IMG/M metagenome (GOLD analysis project Ga0206888, IMG submission 153258) | Enriched cells from forest soil in Barre Woods Harvard Forest LTER site, Petersham, Massachusetts, United States - Alteio_BWOrgHeat_Nextera4 ... | reverse complement strand
GCCGCGAGCCATTGGAGCGGCGATAAAATTTATCGATCTGCATTTCGAGGAGGGGTTTGCGCTGGACATCGCCAAGGTGAGGGCGGCGATCACCCCAAGGACCCGGTATATTTCGGTGACGCATCCGCATAATCCTACGGGCGCCTGTCTCGAAGCGGGGGAGTTGAGGGAACTGGTGCGGCTTGCGGAGGCGAATGATCTACACCTACTGGTTGATGAGACCTATCGGGACATGGTCTTCGGGCGGCAGCTTCCCCTGGCGGCTACCTTGTCGCCGCGGGTGATCAGCGTTTCGTCGGTGTCCAAGACCTATGGGCTGCCGGGCCTGCGCACGGGCTGGATCATCTGCCGGGATGCGGCATTGATGGAGACTTTCCTGGCGGCCAAGGAACAGATGTATATCTGTGGTCCCGTGATAGACGAAGAAATGGCGTACCGGTATCTGCTGCAACGGGACAGCCATTTTGCTGCCATTACCGCCACTATCCGGGCGAAGTTTGAACAGGTGAAGCATTGGATGCAGGGCCAGGATGACTGGGAGTGGGTCGAGCCGCGGGGCGGGTGCGTGTGTTTTCCGCGGATGCGGGAGCCGGCGCGAGTGGATGTGGATGGGTTTTACCGGCGGTTGCTGGAGAAATATTCAACCTATGTGGGGCCGGGGCATTGGTTCGAGATGCCGCGACATTATATGCGGCTGGGCTTTGGCTGGCCATCTGAAGGAGAATTAAAAGAAGGGTTGTCGGCACTGACAATGGCGATCAAAGAGTCGAGGCGTTGACGAGTGCAGCCGGGGGCCGGAGTGGATGCGGGAGGAAGGGAGGATGTGGAGGTGTGCGTTATCAGAGACTTGCGGCGTTGAATGCGGCGAGGCGGGTTCTTTCTTTTGCGATGATGGATTTTGCTTCCAGCAGGTTCTTTTCGAGGGGAGTGAAGGCATCGGCCAATTGGGCGGGGCTCAGGGTCTGGCAGGTGTTTTCGAACTGCAGGCATTGGGACTGGAGAGCAGTCAATCCGACGAAGCCGAATAAGGGTTTTAACTTATGGACCGCGCTTTTCAAGCCGCCGGTATCGCCCTCATGGTAAGTGGTGATTATTCGTTGGACAAAATCATCGTATTCGCGCAGCACATCCTCAAATGTCTCTTCTATCATGACATAATCGCCTGCATATAATTCGATTATATATGGACTGTTGATAGCATCGCTAAACACAAAGTTGGTATTGGATAAAGGATTCTCCATATGACCAGGTTGGATAAATAACGGGGTTCATACTAAAATATTGTCTTTCGACGTTCACCTATGGTATTAGAGTGAAACCCTTATTATTTCATATCCTGTGAGTAACCCAATCGTGTCAGTCTTTACGTCCTTTTATGAGGATATAGTCTATTCCGGGCTCCGGGGTGATTATTCTCCTGCGAAAAGGAAGAAGACGATCCGGTTCAACCAGTTCATCCTCCTCATTCTTATAGCGCACTTTGTTTGTGTCATCTCCTATTTCTGTTTCGGGCTTTATATCAGTGCGCTGATCAATCTCAGTGCGGCCTATATCTTTATCGTAGCCTATCATCTCAACCTGCGGCGTCATTACCAGTTTGCCCGGATCGTGTCGGTGCTGAACCTCAACTTCTACCTGGCGATAATGAACTATATGGAAGGGTTGAAAGCGGGGGAATACCTGTTCTTCTTTCCTTACTTCCTGATCATGACCTTTATCATCAGCTTCACGAAGAATTTCCGGGAGCTGGCATTCGCTTACCTGCTGACGATACTCTGTCTTGCCTTCTGCTATTATATCTGCCCACAGGAAAACCATTACCAGGTGCATATTGCGGGGATGTTTGCCCGGCTGTACTACAGTAACCTGGTCTTATCCCTGCTGCTGACCACTTTTTTCTCTTTTGCCATCGTGCGGATCAACCGGAACAACGAGGAGGCGATCCTGAAAGAGAAGCAATTTGTCGACACCATCTACAATACTTCGCTGGACGGGGTTTTTATCCTCGATGCGGAGGCCCTGATCATCACGGACTGTAATAACCGGGCGGTGGAGCTGTTGGAGATAGAGGACAAGCGGCAGGTAGTGGGTGCGCCGATGGACAGTCTTTTTACGAAGGAGCATATCCAGTTGTTCCGCAAGATAGAGACGAAGCCCGAGGGGGAGAACGCAAACAGCTGGCAGGGTGAGCTGGCGCTTACCTCCAAAAAAGACAACACCGTATTCGCCTTTGTGAACGTCGTTTCCTTTTTTGACAACGACCGGCATTTCTGGAAGATCAGCGTGCTGGACATCTCCGAGATCAAGATGACCCAGTTCGAGCTGATGAAGGCCAAGCAAAAGGCCGAGACGGCGTCGAAGGCCAAGTCGCGGTTCCTGTCCAATATGAGCCATGAGCTGCGGACGCCGCTGAACGGGATCATCGGCGCCTCGAACCTGTTGATGCAGGAGCAATACCTGCCCGAGCAGATCTCCCACCTGGAGATCCTGAAATTCTCTTCCGAGCATATGATGGTCCTGATCAATGAGATCCTGGACTTTAACAAGATAGAGTCGGGCCGTTTCGAGCTGGAGAATGTTCCGGTGAATATGCGGGCCTTCCTGCGGAAGCTGGAGACCCAATTCTCGGTACAGGCTCACACCAAGGGGTTGTTGTTCCTGGTGGATGTCGACGAGAACCTCGAAGCCGAGTTCCTTACCGACGAGACGAGGCTCAACCAGGTGCTGAGCAACCTGCTGTCCAATGCCATCAAGTTCACGCATAAGGGCGGCATCACCCTGGGCGCGAGAAAGATCTCTTCCACGAGCAAGAAATCGATGATCCAGTTTATGGTCCAGGACACGGGCATCGGGATACCGATGCACAAGCAGCAGGAGGTGTTCGACAGTTTCACGCAGGCCGATACGGATACGACGCGGAAATATGGCGGCACGGGGCTTGGCCTGGCCATCAGCAAGAAGCTGGTCAGCCTTTTTGCGGGGGAACTGCAGATAAAAAGCGAGGAAGGGAAGGGCAGTACCTTTTATTTTACCCTCGAGCTGGAGATCAACGAGAATGCCAAGATGTATATCAACGATGAGAAGGTGAAACACCTGCCTGTCTTTAACCAGTTGAAGGTACTCCTGGCCGAGGATAATATCGTCAATATGCGCGTGGCGCGTAAATTCCTGACCAAATGGGGGATCGAAGTGCATGAGGCCGTCAATGGGCTGGAGGCCGTGGAGAAGTTTCGCCGGGGGAATTTCGATCTTGTGCTGATCGACCTCGAGATGCCCGAGATGGATGGGATCACCGCACTGGCGGAGATCAGGAAGGTTCACCCGTCGGTGCCGGCCATCGCCTTTACCGCAGCGGTATATGAGGACATGCGGGTCGACCTGATGAAAAAAGGATTTATGGAAGTGGTACCCAAACCCTTCCGGCCGGAGGACCTGCACAACAAGATCCAGAAGCTGATCCTGAATCGCGCTTAAGCCGCGCCCGGCGGTTGGTTGGCGCGGGTGAAGAACGGGCGGCGAAAATGAGATGCGAGGTGTTATCGAAAAAAATTCCCTATTTAATGTTGAAAAGAAAAAAAAGAATTTTAAATTTGTACGGATAAAATAAAATCACGCACTTATTATGCTTCGACAACCTTCACATACACAGATGCTCCTTATTTCCGGGTATAACCCGATTAAGGTGTGTATGACGCGTACATATACCGGGGCAGGAAGTGCTGTAAAATTGTAAAAAACAGATCCAGCATATAAAAGCCCCGCCGTCCAGCGGGGCTTTTTCGTATGAAAACCACGACCAGTAAGCATATTACCCTAACCACCGTCGCGCCGGACAAGCGTGACAAGGAAATGTATTATCATCGACCGGAAGAGGTGAGATAGTCGCAGCGCCCGAGCGTGCGTTATCCCTGACCCGGTCGATCAGCGACCGGGTTTTTTAATTTTTAAATGAAGAGGAGGCAGCCATGAAATTCAATTTTAGTCTGAGAGGAAGGCAATCCGCCGACACGCGTTACACCTATGTAAAGGCCGGGGCTCCCGAGGCCCATGAGGACCTTTACCGGAACCTGCTGGCCGCATCGCTTGGCGATGATCCCGCCGGGCCGTTGTCCGAAGAAGGGATGGCTGTGCGGAAGGAGATCCGTCAGGGCGACGTGGAGGTATTGGGCCGGCTGGCGATCCAGCTCCGGGAGGAAAAGGGTTTCCGGGATGCGGCGTTCTGGCTCACGGCGGAACTGGCGGCGCTGCACGGCAATGAAGAAAGCACGGGGCTTCTTGTGCAGCGGATCATCCGGCAGCCCGTGGACATCCCGCGCTGGCTGCAATACTTTACCCGGGCCGCCGGCGCCGGGCAAAAGCCCGAGCGGACTCTGCGCAAGCAGCTCACGTTGTTGTTCAACCACCTGGATGAATATACTTTTTCCCGTTGCAATCGCGAGACGCAAGCCGCGGTGCGGGAGGCGTTGCTGTGGTTACGGCCGAAGGCCGCCGACCGGGAAAAGAAGAACCTTTTTGGCCGGGTCCTCCGTGACCAGGTACCGGTGCGGAGCACCTGGGAGCAGGAATGGCATGCGCTGCACCACCAGCATTATGATAGCCCGGAACAACGCCAGGTATTGCTGCGGGATAAATGGAAGGAAGGGATCTCTTCGTTCCGCATCGGGTATACGGCCCTTTTAGACAACCTGCGGCCGATGCTCTGTGCGGGGGTCAGCGGGAAGGTGTTGAAGCTGGCTGCCGAATACCTGGGGAATGCCGCGGCCGTTGGCCGCAGCGGGGTTTCGCCGTTGCGGCTGCTGGATGTCCATCAGTCCCTGCGGCGCATGGACCAGGGTGGGGTGGGAATGTTGTCCGAGGCGTTGGAAGATGCCGCCCTTCACAGCAATTGGAGCGGTTCTGCCTTTGGGAGCGAGGGGGTCTCCGTGATTGCGATGGATGTCAGCAACAGCATGAAACGGCCGCTGTACCCGGGTGGCGGCGTACAACGATACGATGTAGCGCCGTTGCTGGCCCAGTTGTGGAAGCGCAAGGGCTATTCCCTGATCACGGGGATCATCGGGAATACCTGGAAGCCGCTGGACCTTCCGCTGCGGCCTGTTTTGTCCGCGGTGGATCAATTCCGGGGAAGGGAAGACGAGGCCGGGTATGCGCTGAACGCGCACCTGATCCTGCAGGACCTGGTGCGGAAGAACCAGGTGGTCGACCGGGTCCTGGTGTTTACCGACACCCGGCTTTGGGATAACCGGACCTTTAACCAGCCGGCGGGTACGGATCTCGGGGACTGGTGGCGGCTATACCGGCGCCAGGTGGCGCCGCAGGCGAAACTTTATCTCTTTGACCTGGCCGGATACGGGGCGAGGACCCTCGAATATGGACAGGAGGATGTGTTCCTGATCGCCGGCTGGAAGGACGAGCTTTTCGCGGTGCTGGATGCGGTTGCCGGAGAGGGGGAGAGGGTAGCGGGCGTCGGGGACAAGGGGTAAAAAGGCGGGGCAGGTGTTGCGGCAAAAAAAATATTGCGCCAGTTTTTTGTCGCAACACCATTTTATCTACCTTAATGGTCTCAAAGATAAAATCGGCATTCTTATGGAACCTCCATCGTGGTCTGCCCGTATCAGCCGTCTGCGACCCTTATTCTGGTTTTTTTTCCTGCTTACCATTGGCTACATGATCTGGGTAAGAAATTACCTGGCCCCCCTAAGCTCAGATGAGATCGTTCAATTCGAGATTGCCAAGACGGTAAACAAGGCGCAATCCATCATCGACAACTGGAAGGTCACCGGCAAGTACGAGCAGGGGCTGAAGAGCACTTATTTCGCGTATGTATTCATGGTCCTATATACCCTGGCCATTGCCCTGGGCTGCCGGTTTATTTCCCTTTGCACGGGCAATGAGATCATGATCAAGGGCGGGAAGGGTTTTGCGTGGCTTATCGGGGTGGCGACGCTTTCCGATCTCGTCGAGAATATCTCGCTTTCCCGGACCCTTCATGGTACTATATCCCAGTGGGATGTGACTTTAGCGTATAATTTAGCACGGGTGAAATTCTCCATTGTCATTGTTTGCCTCCTTTTTATCCTTGCCTGCGCGCTATATTGGGTAATCGGGAAGCTGGCGGGAGAGGAAAAATGACCCCACAGGCGCCGGCTATCAACTTCAAAAGACAGGTTTTGATGCTAAAATGTCAAAATATCACGGTCGAATTGGGCTTTAAGAAGGATTGGCCCCACATTTGAAAATAGGGATTCGCGATGGACGATCTGAGCCTTCCATGCCGTCGTGTAAGGTTATGTATTTATGAATTATTTTTAGTCCATAAATCACTGTTTTTCAATCAGAATTGGCGATATATCAAGGTAAAATTGCTTATATTTGCCGCGAATTCCTGGAAAAGCCGCTTTTGTCCTAATTTAGTAGATCAATTGAGGTAATAATTCTTAAAAATTTTGGATAGCCATCCTTCGAAATCAAAGGGTTAAAATTATTAATACCTGTGAAGAATAAGTCGCAAAGATCTTGCAACTATAAATATAAAAACATTGGAGTAAGGGTATAAGGAGTCATAGGTACTCTCTTGTACCCTTTTCTATTGGCGGGCTATTTTGAGGAATAAATTATTGGAAATCAGTCAGTTTTTAAAAGAAGACTGGGACTGACGTGGCGAAGCTATGACCAATGACAAGCAACAATGGTATGTTTTGTACACCAAACCCCGGTGGGAGAAAAAGGTGTACGCCAGGCTGCAGGAACTTGGCAGGGAATCCTACTGTCCGATCAACCGGGTCAGGAAGAAGTGGAGTGACCGGATGAAGTGGGTGGAAGAGCCCCTGTTCAAATCCTATGTTTTTGTACGGATACCGGAAGCCGATCAATCTGCTATCCGGCTGGTCTCCGGAGTTGTCAATTTTATATACTGGCTGGGCAAACCAGCCGTTGTAAAGGAAAGTGAAATTGAGATCATCCGGAAATTCCTCAACGAATACACGGAGGTCAAGGCGGAGGCCCTGGCCTTTGTTCCGGAGTCGAGATGGAAGGTGCAGCGGGGGGCCTTTATGGACCAGCAGGTCAAGGTGTTGAAAGTGCAGGGGAATAAGGTGAAGGTCGTCATCGAAAGTATCGGGTATTCACTGGTAGCATTGATCGACAAATCGAACCTGACGGTGGTAGGGAAATAGTATTTTTAAATATTAAACATTTTTTAATGCTTAGTTTTCGGTCCTTACGAATTGCATGGCCTGCTTATGGATTGATCTTTATCCTGCTGGCCGGTTTGCTCGGATCCTGTGGCAGCACCCGTACGCTGGTCTATATGCAGGGGCAGTTCGATACCGCGAAGCTGAGCCATGTTTTGGCCAAGCAGGACACCATTCAAAAGGGGGATGTGCTGAGTATCATCATCTATAGCGACAACCCCGAAGCCACCAAGATCTACAACCAGCCGGTGATCACGACGGGGGGCAGCGCGGTAGGCGGCGATGCGGGAGGCATTATTTCCAGCCTTGGGACCGCACCGCCTACGGGGGGGTATATGGTAGACGAGAACGGGAATATCGAATTCCAGGGACTGGGACTATTGCATGTCGACAGCATGACAAAGGCTGCCTTGAGGGACACGATACTTAACCGGCTGAAGGACGTTCTTACCAACCCCTATTGCACCATTCGGATCGCCAACCATCGGTTCACGATGCTGGGTGAGATCAACCGGCCGGGAATTTTCACCATTCCGGGTGATCATCTTAACCTGCTGGAGGCGCTGGGGCTGGCGGGCGATATGACCTTTTACGGGCGCAGGGATAATATCCTTGTTGTACGCGAGGTGAATGGGCGGCGGACCTTTGGCCGGATGGATATTACCAAACCCGAGATCATGGCCTCGCCTTATTTCTACCTTCAGTCAAATGATGTCGTCATCGTTGAGCCCAACAGTAAGAAAGTACCTGCCAATGACCAGACGCTGCTCCGGAATATCAGTATCGTCACCAGCGTTATAACGCTTGCTGCCCTGCTGTATAGTATCTTTAAAAAATAATCATCACCGAAGCCTCCAAATCTTATGGCTGAAAATTTTGGCGAAGCCAACTGGGACAAAAACCCGATAAAGCGGGAGAGCGCATTAAAGATATCTCCGAAGGAGTTTATTTTCAGATATCTCCGCTATCTTCCGCTGGTCGTGCTGGGAGTTGCTATCGCCTTCGTCACGGCTTATCTGAAGATCAGGTATGCGACGCCGCTTTATCATGCGCAGGCCACCATGCTCGTGCAGGATGAGCAGTCCGGCGGTGGGGCAAACAAGGATCCACGCTTCCAGGAGCTGTTCATGGGCGGACCCAGCGGCAACCTGAGCAACGAGATCGCCATTCTGCGGTCGTCTCCCGTCATTACCAGGGTCGTACTGGATATGGACCTGCAAACCCGCTATTACAATCTTGGGAAGATCCGGTCTTCCCTGTGTTACCCGGTGGCTCCCTTTAAGCTGAACATCATTCAATTGGCCAACCCAGCCGCCGGGCTGGAATTCCAGGTGAACGCGCTGAACGACGATCAGTTTGTCCTGGTAAAGGACGGTCCAAAGTTCGAGTTCGATAAAGAATTTACGGTGGGTGGCAATAGGGTTTCGCTGATCCGGAACCGGAACATCCCGATGAAGACCTACCCTCTTCCGAATTTCCTGGTCAGTTATATGCCTGCCGGCTATGTTGCCGGCGACCTGATGGGTGGCATCGGGATCGCCATTCCCGCGGACGGTACCACCATTCTCACGCTTAGCTTTGAAGGGGAAAGTCCTGAATTGGGGGTATCGGTGATCAACAAGCTGATGGCGGTATACGATACCCTCAAGATCGAGGATAAGAACCGCATCTCCGACAACACGCTGCACTTTATCGATCAGCAACTCGATGCCTTAAAAGGCCAGTTGGGCAACGTCGAGAGCAAGACCAAGGGGTTCGTGGTAGAGAACAATGCCTATGATATTACCGACCAGTCGCGCATCTATATGGGCAATATCGAAGAGATCAACAGGAAGCAGGCCGATCTCCAGGTGAAAGTCGCGGTGCTGGATATGTTGCTGAAGTATGTCGATGACCCGAAGACCGCGGGCAAGATCGTGCCCTCTATCCTGGGCATCGAGGAACCGGTGGTGTCCCAGACGGTATCGGAGTACAACCGGCTGGAATTGCAACGGGAATCCAATCTAAAGACGACGAAGCCGGATAACCCGCTGATCAAGAATCTCGATGTTGCGCTGGAAAAGACCAAGTCGGACCTGATCCAGGCGTTGAAGAATGTCCGGAGCAGCTACGAGATTGCGCTGAGCAGTACCCGCCAGCAGGTGGAGAGTAATCAAAATCTGCTGAAGACCGTGCCGGGAAAATCGATGCAACTGATCAATATCCAGCGGCAGCAGAAGATATTGGAGGACCTGTATTCCTTTCTGTTGATGAAAAGGCTGGAGACGGCTATCGCTTCCGCCTCCACGATATCGAACTCGAAGGTGGTTGAACCCGCTGCTGCTTCTTATGTGCCTATAAGTCCCAACAAAAAAAGCATCTATACTTTTGATCTCCTGATCGGCCTGATCATTCCGCTGGGGGTCGTCGCCCTGATCGAGGTCCTGCGGGATAAGGTCAATAGCCGGGCGGATGTAGAGAAGCGGACGCAGACGCCCATCCTCGGGGAGGTCGGTCATAGTGAAGGAACGCAAACCCTCGTTGTATCCCGAAACAGCCGCCGCTTTGTGGCCGAGCAATTCCGGATCATCCGGAGTAACCTGCAATATGTCCTTGGCAAGAACGAGCGGCCGGTGATCATGGTCACTTCTTCTTTCAGCGGTGAGGGTAAATCCTTTATCAGTACCAATATTGGCGCCGTCATGGCATTGACGGGGAAGAAGACGGTGATCATGGAATATGATATCCGCAAGCCCAAGATCGTCGCCGGGCTGGAAATGAAGCGGAAGATGGGGATCACCAACTATATCATCGGTAAGGCGAAGTTTGAAGACCTGTTGCTGCCTGTCCAGGATATCGACAATCTTTTTGTCATCCCCTGCGGACCCATTCCCCCCAATCCTGCCGAACTTTTGCTGGACAGCCGTCTTGACGAGCTGATGATGGAGGTCCGCAAACACTTCGAGGTGGTCATAATGGATACGGCGCCCATCGGGCTGGTTAGCGATGCTGCCAACCTTGGGAAATATGCTGATTGCACGCTCTATATCGTCCGGCAGGGCCATACCTTCCGCCGGCAGGTCCATATGATCGAAGAATTGTATACGCAAAAAAAGCTGCCGAACATTTCCATTCTGCTGAACGATGTAAAGGCCGATGGCGGGTATTACGGCGGCTATGGATATTATGGCGGGTATGGATATTATGGCTCTGCGAAGTCGGGTTACTTCGAGGAGGGCGGCGGCAAACGTAAGGGCTGGTTCAGCCGGATCCTGCGAGGCAAGAAATAGCATCCTATTTATCTGGTTAATAATCTATCATGAACTATAAGCCTTCCACCACGGGAGAAGAAAACTGGGACCTTGTCATTAAACCGAAGACCGGCCTTTTCGATGTCGACCTGAAGCAGGTATGGCATTATCGCGACCTGTTGGTGCTATTCGTCAAGCGGGACTTTATTGCCCAGTACAAGCAGACCATCCTGGGACCCGTCTGGAATATCATTCAACCTATCCTTACGACCGCCATGTTCCTGCTTATATTCGGGAAAATTGCCAATATTCCGACTGACGGAATAAATCCCATTCTTTTTTATATGAGCGGGATCACGATCTGGAATTATTTTGCAGTCTGCCTTACCAGCACTTCAAACACTTTTACGAGCAATGCCAATATATTCGGTAAGGTCTATTTCCCAAGGCTTGTCATCCCTTTATCCGTTGTCCTTTCCAATGTCATCCGATTTGGGATCCAATTCGGCCTGTTATTGGTGACCATGGTCTATTTAGCCTTTAAAGGAACTCCGATACATTTCAGCGCTACCTGGCTATTGGTCGTGCCGGTGCTTTTGCTGATGGCGGGGATCGGGCTTGGATTAGGCATCATCATTTCTTCTCTCACCACGAAGTATCGCGACTTTGCGGTGCTGATGACCTTTATCATCCAGTTGGGGATGTACGCGACCCCGGTGGCCTATCCCCTATCCTTTTTGTCACACAGTAAATACAAGGCCCTCATTGCCTTGAACCCGCTGGGGCCCGTGATCGAATTGTTTCGCTATTCGCTGTTTCAGAAAGGGACGTTTACGACCGGCACGCTTTTGTACAGTGTTTGTTTTGCTATCGTTTCTTTGTTTTTGGGCTTACTGATGTTCAATAAGGTGGAAAGAAGCTTTATGGACACGGTGTAATAGTCTCAAACCACTCATTGTTCTTATTAAAACTACAGGATGGCTAATACGGTGATCAAGGTGGAAGATATTTCCAAGCAATACAGGCTGGGAGAAGTCGGCACAGGTACATTTTCGCACGATGTCAATCGGTGGTGGCACAGGCTCAGGGGGAAAGAGGATCCCTACTTAAAGATAGGTGAGGAGAACGACCGGGTCCACAAGGGCTCGAGCGACTATGTCTGGGCCGTGAAAGACATAAATTTTGAGGTCGCACAGGGGGAGGTTCTTGGGATCATCGGGCGTAACGGGGCAGGCAAGAGTACTTTATTAAAGCTTTTGAGCCGGACTACGGTACCGACTACCGGCAATATAAAGCTAAGAGGAAGGATTGCCAGTCTCCTCGAAGTGGGCACCGGGTTCCATCCCGAGTTGAGCGGCCGCGACAACATTTTCCTCAATGGAGCCATTTTGGGCATGACCAGGGCCGAGACCAAGCGGAAATTTGATAAGATAGTGGATTTTTCCGGCGTCGAGCGTTATATCGACACCCCGGTAAAACGGTATTCCTCAGGAATGTATGTGCGGCTGGCCTTTGCGGTAGCGGCACATCTCGAGCCCGAGATCCTTATTGTCGATGAGGTATTGGCTGTAGGGGATGCGGAGTTCCAGCGGAAGGCTTTGGGTAAGATGCAGGATGTAAGCAATTCGGAGGGGCGTACCGTCTTATTCGTCAGTCATAATATGGCTGCGATAAGTGAATTGTGCAGCAGGGGAATAGTGCTGAATAACGGCCGCTTATTATTCGACGGGCCAATCCATAAGGCCGTTGCCAATTACCAGAGTTCCGGGAACACGGAAACCTCTTATGAATATAAGGAAGGGGCAGAGGTGATCCTTGGGAATGAAAATATCAAAGTATTGAAAGTTAAGATCCTGCCGTTGGAAAGGGAGATCCTGACCATTTCTTCCGGTTTTGTGATCGAAGTAGAATTCTATAATAACAAGCCCGGGATCAATTTGTCGATAGGGATCATCCTCAAAACTTTTAGCGAGGTGGTCATCTCGGAATTTGCGGGTATCATCACGCAGAACAAGGATTCGAAAGAAGGGGTCTACTCCGTCAAATATGCGGTTCCGCCCAACCTGTTGAATGCAGGGAATTATTATATCAACTTAGTATTTGGAGAAGACCAGCGGTTTGTTCTGTATGACCGGCAACAGGTGGTCCAGTTTGAGATCCTTAACGAGACTATCGGCACCAATTCGAACCCGATACCCGGTTTTTTGCGGCTAAACCAGAATGCGACCCATCAATTCATGGGCAAATAATGAATCCCAGGAGCTTCTTCAAAAGGATATTGACCAGGTATTATCAAAGGATGCGCATACTCCTTTACAAGGGATTGAGTACAAATAAGAATATCGTCGGGAAGCCACTTATCCAACAGCCGGTGTTATTCGCCGGTGAAGGGAAAATGATCTTTGAGGACCAGGTATACCTTGGTTATTTCCCGTCGCCCCATTTCTATGATTCCTCCATTTACATAGAGGCCAGGGGAAAAGACAGTGTCATAAAGATCGGGCAGAACTCATTTATCAATAACGGTGCTAAGATCGTTTGTGACAGGACGATGATCCAGATGGGCTCGAATCTATTGATCGGGCTGAATTTCGAGGTGCAGGACTCCGATTTTCACGGACTGCATCCTGATAAGCGGCGGGGTTCGGATTATAGTTGTGATCCGGTGATCATAGAAGACAATGTTTTCATCGGCAATAATGTCCGGATCATGAAGGGAGTTACTATCGGGAAGAATTCAGTCATTGCCAACTCTTCGGTGGTTGTGTCCAATATCCCTGCCGACTCGGTTGCGGGGGGCAATCCTGCAAAAGTGATAAAAAGCGTTTATGCCTAATCCCGAACTGCAAATGAATACTCCCAGGATCATAGAATTACCAAAGATACTCGACCCGCGGGGGAACCTTTCTTTTATCGAAGAAGGGAACCACATCCCTTTTGCAATCGAAAGGGCGTATTGGATCTATGATGTACCGGGCGGCGAAACAAGAGGCGGACATGCCTATAAGACCCTGCAGGAATTCATCATTGCCTTAAGCGGGAGCTTCGAGGTCGTATTGAACGATGGCAAGGAGGAAATGCGGTTTAGCCTGAACAGGAGTTACTACGGGTTATATGTACCTAAGATGTATTGGCGAAGCCTGGAGAATTTCTCCACCAATTCCCTGGCATTGATATTGGCGGACAGCGCTTATAATGAGAACGATTATATAAGGGACCTGACTCAATTTCAACTTTTGAATAATGCCGGATAGGACTACCGTGTATGATTGCAGCCTGATCTATTTGCCAAAAGTGGCCAATAGGGCTGGCAATATAACCCCGATCAATAATAATATCGAGATACCCTTCAATGTGAAAAGGGTCTTTTACCTGTATGATATACCCGGCGGAGAGTCGAGGGGTGCGCATGCGCACCAGGTGTGTCATCAATTCCTGGTGGCGGCAAGCGGATCCTTCGAAGTGTTGCTGGATGATGGCAAGGTGCAAAGAATGGTACAACTGAACAGGCCTTATCTTGGCCTGCACATAGCCCCCGGGATATGGGCGTCCGAGCTGAATTTTTCTTCTGGTTCCATCTGTCTCGTGATGGCGTCGGAAGTTTACAGCGCGGAAGATTATATAAGGGATTACGAATCGTTCAAACTCTTTAAAAGTAAATGAAAAAGATACTTATAGCAGGCGCGGGCGGCGCTCCATCCGAAGGGGTTATCAATTCGCTGCTGAAAAGCGACAAAAATGAGGAGGTTATCGGAATGGGAAGCGAACCTACTGACCTGGTATTGTCCAACGCCAGGCGGAAATACATCGTACCGTACGCCAACCATCCCGACTATAAGGCGGCGTTGCTCCGGCTTTTAAATGCGGAGAAACCCGACCTGGTCCATTTTCAAAACGACCTCGAGATCTTCAATGCTTCTCTTTTCAGAGACGAGATAGAGGCAACAGGAGCAAAGGTCTTCATGCCCTCTAACGAGGTGATCGACACCTGTGTGCACAAATACAAGACCTACCTGAAACTCGAGAGCGCGGGGATCCAGGTGCCCGTGAATATGCTGATAAATGATGAAGCCGATCTTAAAAGGGCCTTTAAGGACCTGGGTGACCAGCAGAACAAGATATGGCTGCGGGCATCGTCCATCGGTGGTGGGGGGAAGGGGGCATTGCCTACAAATGACTATGAACTTGCAAAAGGCTGGTTAAACAGATTCAATGGGTGGGGCGACTTCGTGGCGGCTCAAATGCTGACGGAGAAAACCGTGACCTGGTTGTCTATCTGGTACCAGGGCGAACTTGTTGTTGCGCAAACCCGGATCAGAAAAGGGTGGACACACGGGAACCGGACGGTTTCAGGTGTCACGGGCGTAACAAAAGTGGGGCAAACCTATTCAGACAAACAAGTGGATGAAATTGCGATACGTACGGTGAAAGCTGTTTCCGATGTGCCTCATGGGATATTCGGGGTAGACATGACTTACGACCGGAATGGAGTACCCAACCCGACCGAAATAAATATTTCCCGATTCTTTACAACCATCCTCTTTTTTACAGAAGCGGGATTGAATATGCCGGAGATCTTTAAGAATATCGCGTTGTATAACGAGTTCCCAAATCTCGAAAAGAAGATCAATCCGCTGCCTGACGGATTGCTTTGGCTACGGGGGATGGACACGAAACCCCGGCTTATGAGGGAAGAGGAAATGGAGAAAGAGTTGAAAATGCCAGCATGATATTACTAACGGGCGCCTCGGGATTTATCGGTAAACATCTTTTAAAAGCGCTGATCCGGCAAAGAGGCGCTGCCAATGTCCTGGCGTTGACATCGAGGCCGATCGGCGACTGCCCTTATATCCTTCATGACAATTATGATCTTGGGCCGGCTTTTTTTGAAGACAAGGGCTTTGATGCGATCACAGAGGTCATTCATGCGGGCGCCTTTACGCCGAAAAGGGGAAGCCAGGGGAACGACGTTGTAAATTGCTATGGCAATATCAGGTCGACTCATCTCCTGATACAGGCTTTACCGGGTAGTGTCGAGCGATTTGTCCTGTTAAGCACCCTGGATGTCTATGGGCCAACCAGCCAGCAAATAACCGAGGGGAGCCCGATAGCCCCTGCATCGTTGTATGGTCATTCCAAATATTATTGTGAAAAGGAAGTGGAAGCCTGGGCGATGGCAAATGGTAAGTTGATGCAGATAGCCAGGATCGGGCATGCCTATGGTCCGGGCGAGGAGGGCTACCAGAAGATCATCCCGGAGACGATGCGCAAGCTGCTGAGAAAAGAGGCGCCGCAAATCTGGGGTAAGGGAGAAGAGCTACGGTCCTTTATCTATGTCGAAGATGTTGTGAGAACGATCATGAATACCCTGAAACTCGACCGGTATACAGGCCCGATCAATATCGTAAGTGAGCATGCCATTTCGATCAACCGGCTGGTCGGAATGCTTATCGGAATAAGCGGATCGGACATCCTTCCGGAGTATTTGCCTGCCGCCGGAACACCCAAGGACCTTGTATTTGACAATTCGCGGATGAAAGAATTATTGGGCGCGGAGGAAACGACATTACAATCGGGGTTGACCAGTGAATGGAAGCATATGTCGGACTCGCTTAAATAAGGAATATTGAATCTCTTCCTAGACCTTGACGGAACATTGTTGGACTCGAAAGAAAGGTTATTCCAATTATTCAGTTTTCTTGTGCCTGAGTCAAAGCTGGATTTTGCCGAATATTGGGAGTATAAAAGGGATGGAATAGGGCATGGGGAGATCTTGAGAGGTATTTTTGACTATCCCGACGACTCGATCGGTCTTTTTCAGCAAAGCTGGCTTGGGCTTATCGAGCAACCGGAATGGATCGGCTACGACAAGCCTTTCCCGGGAATTACGGAAAAACTGGTTGAATTGACCGGGAGATATTCTTTGGTCATGGTCACTGCGCGGCAATCTGCCGACGTCGTAAAGGAACAGATTGGGAAATTCGGCTGGGAAGGCCTGTTTGACCACGTCCTGGTGACCGGCCAGGAAATGGAAAAGAAGGACCTGATCCTGAACAGGGTTTCGGTGACCCCGGATGACTGGTTCATCGGGGATACGGGGATAGACATACAAACGGGAAAATTCCTGAAGATAAAGACGGCAGCCGTGTTGTCGGGATTTCGCAATAGCAAAAAGCTGGAGAAGTACCATCCCGACGTCATCATTGACGGCCTGCTGGATTTTCATTATTAATATCTTGGCTACATGAGTAACTTAAAAGACGTGGTGGATAAGTCATCGGGCTTCTATATCAACTCGATCCTGAATTTTGATTATAAACTTTGTGAATTCAATTTCAAGACCTTTCAGCCTTTCTTTCGTGGCAGCTTAGCGCTTGAACTGGGGCCGGCTACGGGCTATATGACCAAATACCTGGTCGACTGTTTTAAAGAGCTTCATTTAGTGGAAGGGGCCGGGGAATTGTTGAACAAGATACCCGACTATCCCAACGTTAAAAAATTCCATTCCTTATTCGAAGACTACACTTGTGAAAGGTCATACGATACCATCATCATGGGGCATGTACTGGAGCACATCGAAGATCCTGTTGCGATATTGAGAAAGATCTACAGTTGGCTTTCAGACGACGGGGTGTTATTGTTATCAGTCCCCAATGCAAGATCGATACATAGAATGGTGGCTGTCGAAATGGGCGTCCTCGAGTCGATCTATACGCTGAACTCAAGGGATAAGGAACTGGGACATTACAGGGTTTACGATATGGATAGCCTGAAGAAAGATGTTGCTGGTGCGGGCTTTACCGTTGTCGATTCCGGGGGGATCTTTTTTAAGCCATTATCAAACAAACAAATAGAGGAAAATTGGACGGAGGAAATGATCGCGGGGTTCTTTAAGATAAGTCCTTTTTTTAAGGAAAATTGCGCCGAAATATTCGTCGTTTGCACAAAACAGGCTGTATGAAGATACCGTTTCTTTCTTTTGAACATATGAATGGCCAGGTGAAGAGCGAGGTGGTTTCCGCGTTCGAAAGCTTTTTCGATGCTTCCTGGTATATCCTGGGCGAAAGCGTAAAGAAGTTCGAGGAAAGTTATGCCGGGTATAATCGTGTTAAGCATTGTGTCGGGCTAGGCAACGGGCTGGACGCATTGCATTTGTCGCTGGCGGCCCTGCATATCGGCAAGGGGGATGAAGTGATCGTGCCGTCGAACACCTACATCGCAACGGTTCTGTCGATCTCTTATGTCGGGGCTACTCCGGTGTTTGTTGAGCCGGATGTGCAAACGTATAACATCGACCCGACCAGGATAGAAGCGGCGGTGACGGAAAGGACGAAGGCGATCATGCCTGTCCACCTCTACGGACAAGCCTGTGAGATGGATGCGATCATGAGGATCGCAAAAAAATATAAGCTGTTTGTGGTGGAAGACAACGCACAGGCGCATGGGGCCTGTTACCAGGAAAGGATGACGGGGTCCTGGGGGGACGTAAACGCGACCAGCTTTTACCCGGGGAAGAACCTGGGTGCGCTGGGGGATGCAGGGGCCGTTACAACGGATGATGCGGACCTGGCAAGACGGATAAAAGCCTTGCGAAATTACGGATCTGAAAAAAAGTACTATAACGAGATGATCGGCTATAACACGCGGCTGGACGAATGCCAGGCCGCCTTTTTGTCCGTCAAACTGAAATATCTTCCCTCCTGGACAAAGCAACGACAGGAGATAGCCGGATGGTATAACAGCGAATTGAAGGGCGTCGGGGATCTTGTATTACCCGTGGTTGCAAAGGGGGCTACACATGTATACCATATTTATATAGTCCGGACAAGTAAAAGAGATGAATTGCAACGGTACCTGGCCGAACAGGGGATCGGAACGCTTATTCATTATCCCGTGCCCCCGCATTTGCAGACGGCCTACAAAGACCTTGGGTACAAGAGGTCGGATTTCCCGATTGCAGAAGAGATCGCTGACACCTGCCTGAGCCTGCCCCTCTGGCCAGGAATGACAAAAGAACAGGTTTCCGAAATTGCAACGACAATAGCAGCATTCTATGGACATTGAGGATCAGCCGCTGGTTTCCATTATGGCCTTGTGTTACAACCATGAAAAGTATGTGATCGGGGCTTTGGAGAGCATAAGGAACCAAACGTACGGGAATATTGAACTATTCATCATCGATGATAATTCCACCGACAGCTCGCCGGCAAAAATACAGGCCTGGATAGATGAGTACCACGTTCAATGTCATTTCATAAAGCATACGCAAAACCGGCCTATATGCTATTCGTACAACGAATTCCTGGCACTCGCGAAGGGTAAGTATATTTCCTCCATGGCAACGGATGACCGGTACCAGACGGGTAAGATTGAAACCCAGGTAAACCTCTTCAGGTCCATCCCGGAGGAATTCGGGGTCGTATATGGGGACATGCAGGTGATAGACGAGAATAACAATATCACGAATAGCTCATTCTATCATTGGTATTTAGGCCGGGCTCCGCAGTCGGGGGACATGGTCAGCGCATATATCCCTATTAATCCCGTGCATGTATTGGGCGCATTGGTAAAAAAGGAGATCTATGACAAAGTAGGGCCTTATGATGAATCGCTGGTCTTTGAGGATTGGGATATGGGATTCCGGTGGGCGAGGGCTTGTAAATTCTATTACCATTCCGATGTCGTATCCAATTATAGAAAATTCAGCGGGCAGATGACCGATACGTATTGGAGCAACCCGCAGAAGCATTTAAGGGTGCTCGATACAAATTTCAGAATGTACCTCAAGCATCTCGACCTGGAAGATCAGTATAGGAAATTGATCATTGCGAGGTTAAAAGCGGTTCACTTCGAAATGATCCAAAATGCTTTTTTTACAAATAAAGAGAACATAAGGATCTGTAAAGAACTAATTAAGATCCAGCCATCCCCGGAGTATCGGGTACTGTATTATTTTTCTATCGCCCGAAATCCAAGGCTATACTTTAAGCTGAAGAGGGTATTATCAAGGATCATGTCCAAATTAAAGAGCAAGGCCGTTGATAATAAGCGTTATTCAAGCGCTGTAAAATGAGTTTGGATGGTTAAAAAGCTGATAAGGGGTCTTTTGCCGCATTTTATTATAGCGCGCTATGACCGGCAGAAAAAGTCATCTGCCCCTGCTGCCTATATGAAATACCTGGACATGGGCAATTCTATCCTTCAGTCCCATTTTTCCATCACGGTTGAGGGACAACAGGAAAGGAAATTCGTTACCATTGGCGATGATAACATGCTGAATTGCCAGATCATTTTTGAATCGGATGAAGGAGAGGTCATCATCGGGAACAGGGTTTTTATCGGGGCCAGTACCCTGATCAGTAGGGAGAGGATCGAGTTCGGGAACAACATTTTCGTGGCCTGGGGAGTTTGTTTTTACGACCACGATAGTCATTCCCTCGATCACAAAATGCGGCAGGAAGATATTTCGCAGCAACTTCGGGATTATAGGAACGGCCAATCCTTTATCCAGAATAAGAATTGGAAAACGGTAAAGAGCGCGCCTATAAAAATTTCCGATAATGCGTGGATCGGGATGAACGCTTTGATCCTGAAGGGGGTCACGATAGGGGAAGGGGCCGTAGTCGGCGCGGGAAGCGTGGTGACCCGGGATGTGGAGCCATGGACCGTGGTAGGTGGCAACCCGGCAAAGCTGATCAGGAGAATCGACAAATAGCTTACTAATGCATGGCCGTAAAAAGATAGGATTATTTTATTTCTATGATGAGAACTGGATCGGGGGCGCTTATTATATGCAGAACCTGGTCATTGCCCTCAATACACTGGATGATGAGCAGAAGCCGTTTATCGTGCTGTACTCGGACCCGGCCCTGTTCGAGCCGTTCAGGAAGATCACGGGCTATCCCTACCTGATGCATTCGGCGGAATATGAGCCTGCCTTTACCTCCCTGGACAGGCTGGTCAACCGGGTCAGTCAGAAGTTGCTGAAAAAGCCGCTGATAGACAAGCGGAAATTCGTGCTCGATGTGTTGTTCCCGGTATTCGACACCGGCTATGAGCCGAATGGAAAGCCGGCAAACCTGCATTGGATCCCTGACTTCCAGGAACATTACCTGCCGGAATTTTTTTCAAAGGAGGAGATCGAGCGGCGGATAGCGGTACAAAAGACCGTGTCAGCGAGGGACGGAGCCCTTTTATTACTAAGCAGCCAGGCGGCGTTTGCCGACTATAAAAAGATCTATCCGGAGGCGCTGACCAGAAATTTTGTCGTGCCATTTGTAGTCTCTCATCCCGGCTACCAGGACAGGGATATCGATGCGATCAGGCGGAAGTATTCGATCCCTGAAAAATATTATATCTCTTCCAACCAGTTTTGGGCGCACAAGAACCATCGGGTGATCATCGAAGCGGTCAAGATGCTGAAAGATGAAGGGGTGGAGGCTTGTGTTATTTTCACGGGTAAGCAGAATGACTGGCGGAACCCGGCCTATTTCGGCGAACTGGAAGCAATGGTAGCGCAGTTCGGGCTTGGCGACCGGATCCTGTTCCTGGGATTGATCGACCGGCTGGATCAACTGCAACTGATGAAGCATGCGGAGGCGGTCATCCAGCCCTCCCGATTTGAAGGATGGAGTACGGTTATAGAAGATGCAAAAGCGATGGATCAACTGGTGATCGCTTCGGCGATTCCGGTGCATAAAGAGCAGTTGAGGCAAAACGGGTTTTTTTTCGAGCCTTTGGATGGGGCGCAACTGGCAGGGATCATGAAAGGGATTGCCCGGAACAGGCCGAAAGTGATGCCGAATAATTACCAGGAGAAGGTAAAGGCGTTTGCGGGGCAGTTCTTAACCATATTGGAAAGCTAACTGCATATACGGATGAATGATATATTGATCTTGGGATCCGAAGGCTTTATAGGTAGAAACCTGACGGCTGGTTTCCTGAAGAAGGGCTGGCGGGTGAGCGGGATCGACCATTTCGATAATCCGACGCAACCCTATACCTATCAAAAACAGTTGGGGATCTCCGATTTCACAGAGCTTTTGTTGCGCAATCAATACAGTACGATCGTAAATGCGGCCGGCTCGGGCAATGTCGGCTTTTCGGTAACCCATCCGCTGGGAGACTTTGAATCAAATTGTTTTGAAACGGCGAAAGTGCTGGACGCTATCCGGCTGACGGGGGCCAGGAGCGCATATGTGCATATTTCCAGTGCAGCCGTATACGGCAATCCCGAAAGGATACCGGTGAAGGAAGAACATGCCGTGCAGCCCCTGTCACCGTATGGATGGCATAAATATATGAGTGAGCTGTTGTGCCGGGAATACTTTCAACTATATGGCATCCGGAGCTGTATCGTGCGGCCCTTTTCGGTATATGGGCCGGGGCTGAGGAAGCAGTTGTTCTGGGACATCTATCATAAGGCGATGGAAAAGCCGGCGATCGAGCTTTTTGGCACCGGGAAGGAAAGCCGTGACTTTATCTACATCGATGACCTGGTGGCCGCGGTCGAGATCCTGTTGCAGGAATCCGCGCTCGGGGCCGAATGTTATAATGTAGCCAATGGCATCGAGACGACCATCAAAGAGGCAGCCGAACTCTTCGTAAGGCATTTTCCCAGGGCCATCCCCATCTCATTCAATGGCCAGACGAAGAGTGGCGATCCGCTGAACTGGCAGGCCGATATTTCAAAATTGCGGGCGCT
>Ga0206888_1111_pt1 | contig 22225 bp, 13 predicted proteins | sample Alteio_BWOrgHeat_90_FD_153258 | JGI IMG/M metagenome (GOLD analysis project Ga0206888, IMG submission 153258) | Enriched cells from forest soil in Barre Woods Harvard Forest LTER site, Petersham, Massachusetts, United States - Alteio_BWOrgHeat_Nextera4 ... | reverse complement strand
CCGTCCTGCTGGCCGGTGACCCCGTATCCTGCCCGGAGCTTGAGGTCGGAGATGGCATCGACATTTCGCAGGAAGCTCTCGGATTTTATTTTCCATGCGAGGGCCACCGAGGGGAATGTGCCGTATTTATTATTGGGACCGAAACGGGAAGACCCATCCCGGCGAATCGTCGCCGTCAACAGGTATTTGTCCATGAAGCTGTAATTGGCCCGACCGAAATAGGACAGCAGGGTGTGCTCCGGCTTGTCGAAGGGAAAGGCGGGATCCGAATTCGGCACCTTGGTCCCGTTGGCATAATACGTGGGATAAAAATAGATCTTGGTCAGGTAGTCATAATACGAGTACCCGGCGAGGACATCAAAATGGCTTTTTATGGATCTCAGGTCTTTCGCATAGTTGAGATAGAATTCGAAAAGCGTATTCGTTTTGGTCTGCTTGTAAGGGTTATTCGAGCCGCCAGTCCCGCCGGCGACATAGGATTCCGCGGCGCTATCCGGGATAAACAGCGATCCCTTTCCCCGGGCGACATCGTAGCCGACATTGAGGTTGGCGTGGAGGTCGGGAAGGAAATGGAATTTATAGTCTAATTGCAGGTTACCGATGCTACGCTCCGGCTGTGACTTATCAAAATGCTGTTCGAGAAGGCCCAGGGGGTTGCGGCCGGCAAGGTTGGTGAGACCCGTGGGGGAATTCGGGTCCAGCCATTCGAAGTAGCCGCCGAAGCGGGGACTCTTGACATTAACCGGCTGGGTGGGATCGAAGCTCGCCGCCCCGCCGATGGCGGCCTGGTTGCCGAAGCGGGCGCTTTCGGTGCTACCTGTCAGGTTCAGGTTCACCTTCAGGTGGTTGTCGAAAAGCACCGGGGTAAGTGCGAGGGTCACCGATGTTCGCCGGAGCCAGTCCGTCTTTAAAATGCCATTCTGGTCCTGGTAGCCGACGGAGACCCGGTAGGGGAGCGATTTCAATCCCCCGCTGATGCTAAGGTTGTTATTGGTACCGATCCCGTCCTGGTAGACCTGATTCTGCCAGTCCGTACTGGATGCGCCCATCATCGCTTTCTGAGCGGCTGTCCCATCGGCGTTGACCAATGCCCTGAACTGGGCTGGACTGAGCACCGACAATTTTTTCGTGAGGGTGGATATGGAGTTGACGGAGTTGAGGTTTACCTTCAGCGCTCCCCCCCTTCCTTTTTTTGTAGTGATCAGGATGACGCCATTGGCTGCGCGGGTGCCATAGATGGCCGTTGCAGAAGCGTCCTTAAGTACCGTGAAAGATTCAATGTCGTTGGGGTTGATAAAGCTCAGGGGGTTGGAGGCGCCGGGAATGACACTTTTCTGGCCGGGCAGGGGCGGGATCTCGCCATCCAGCGGCACCCCATCGATAACGATAAGCGGGTCATTGCTGGCATTCAGCGAAGAGCCGCCGCGGATGCGGATGGTGCTGCCGGCGCCGGGCTGACCACTGTTGGAGACAATGGATACCCCCGGGATCTTTCCCGCGATCATTTGTTCGGGAGTAGTAACGCTTCCTTTTTGGAAGTCCTTTTCATCTATTACAGCGACCGCGCCGGTGAGGTCTTTTTTGCGGGCGGTGCCATAACCGATGACGACTATTTCATTCAGTCCCGAGGCGCCGGCGGTGAGGGCTACCTGGATGGGGCCACCCCCGATGGGCCGTTCGAGGCTGCCATAGCCGATAAAGGAAAAGACGAGGGTTTTAACGTTGGGACCGACGGTGAGGGTAAAGCTGCCGTCAGTGCCGGTGACCGCCCCGCTGTTGAGAACGCCTTTTGGCTGGACGGAGACGCCGGGCAGGGGGGTGCCGTCTTTACTATCTGTCACTTTCCCGGTGATGGTTCGTTGCTGGGCGGAAATGGCGGAGCCCAGGCACAATAATAAAATAAGGATGTGCATCCTTGCAAGCAATCGTTTTTGCATATTCCAGTTGGTTTTGAACGAGGTACAAGGTAGGCCGTGTTTCTTTGCCGCTTTTGTCCTAACCGGTATTTCTGTGGTTCTATCTGTTTTTTTGGGGAATTACCGGCTCTTTCCCGGTGAAAAAGTGGCAGGCGGTGTTTACATTTGAGAAAAGATTGCTGGCTGTCATGTGGAAGATGTTTATTATAATAATAGGAGTGTTTGCGGGGATGGCGGTTGCCCGGGCCCAGGGACCTAAGCTTCGGTTTACCCATCTGTCAGGAGAACAGGGTTTGTCCAACAGCACCATCGAAGCCATCTTCCAGGACAGCCAGGGGTTTATCTGGATCGGGACCCGGGATGGGCTTAACCGCTATGACGGACATGGGATGGAGGTATACCGGAATGATCCGCAGGATAGCGGCAGCATCAGCGACGGTTATGTCCGCTGCATCTTTGAAGACCGGGAACACCAGTTATGGATAGGGACGGTCAATGGGCTTAACCGGTTTGACCGGGATAAGGACCGGTTTACCCGGTGGAAGCACCAGGATACCGATGGTGGTAGTCTGAGCAACAATACGATCACTTCGCTCCTCGAGGACAATGCGGGGCGATTGTGGGTGTCGACTTTTGGGGGCATTAATCTGCTGGATAAGCAATCGGGGCGATTCCGGCATTTCCAGATGGGCGGGGGACCGGGATCACTGCGCGATGACCGGATCAACTGCATGCTGGAAGATAAGACAGGGCTCATCTGGATCGGTACCCAATCGGGGCTTGACCTTTTCCACCCCGGGACGGGCCAGTTCACTGCGATGGAGAACCCCGCCATCACCAACGCCAGCGGCAATACCATCATCGCGATAAAGGAGGACCGCCAGGGAAACCTATGGCTGGGTACGGAAGACGACGGGGTCTATCTATTTGATCCCCTGCATAAATCCTTTACGCGGTACGGCCATTCGGACAAAGACGCCTCGAGTCTTGGGAACAATATGATCAAGTGTATGCTCACCGACCACAAAGGACAACTTTGGGCGGGCAGCATCAACGGGGGGCTCAATCTTTTTCATGCTTCTTCAGGGTCTTTTTTTCATTATGCCTATGAACCCGGCAATGGGAGCAGCCTTTCGCAACGAACCATCTCGGCCCTGTTCGAAGATCGCCAGGGAAACCTTTGGGTCGGCACGCACCGCGGCGGGATCAATATTTATTCGCCGGGTCTTGAAAAATTCAGCCTTTACCGGCAGGGGGCATCACCCAACAGTCTTTCCTATAATGATGTAAAAACCTTTTGCGAGGACCGCAGCGGGAAGATCTGGGTAGGCACGGATGGGGGCGGACTCGATCTCTTCCTGCGGGATGAACATATCTTTCAGCATTACCGCAACGACCCTTTTAATGACCGCAGCCTTGGCTCGAATGCGGTGCTGGACGTATTGCAGGACCGGGAAGGAGAACTGTGGGTATCCACCTGGGGAGGAGGGCTCAATCGCTTCGACCGGCAGCGGGGCGATTTTACGCGGTATCAGAATAACCCCGATGATCCGCATTCCATCAGCAGCAACTTCGTGCAAAAGGTTTTTGAAGATTTCTCCGGGAATCTTTGGGTGGCCACTTATTATGGAGGACTGGATCTCTTTGACCGGAAGAAAAAACAATTCACCCGGATCATCGATGATCCCACGGGAAAAACCAATCTGTCAGGGAAGAATATCGTTTCGCTTTTAGAGGACCGGGAGGGAAGGATCTGGATCGGCACCGACGATGGCGGTCTCAACTGCTGGAACGAGAATACCCGGCATTTTACCCACTATTTCGACAAGGAAGAGAAAATGCCCGATCTGCGGGTGTTGTTCAGCGATAGTCATGGCCGGCTCTGGGTTGGTCAGAAGGGGCTCTACCTGCTGGATGCGGCGAAGGATAGCTTCCGGCTTTTTACCAGCCGGGCAGGCCTGGCGAATGAATTTATAAAAGGTATCACGGAAGATGGACAAGGGAATCTCTGGGTAGCGACATCCAACGGGCTTACGCAGATCAACCCCGAGACCACCGTTTTTAAGAAGTATAATACGGGTGATGGGCTGCAGGACCTCGAATTCGAGGCCAACGCTTTTTTGAAGACCAAGGATGGGGAGATGTATTTTGGCGGGATCAATGGATTTAACCGGTTCTATCCCGGGGCCATCATGGCCAACGCCTTTATCCCGCCGGTATATATCACCGGTTTTCAATTGTCGAACCGGATCGTAAATCCCGGTGAAGCTGCGTCACCTTTGTCCCGGGATATCAGTTTGACAAAGGAGATCAGGCTTTCTTACCGGCAGTCTACTTTTTCGTTTACTTTTTCCGCGCTGAATTATACTACCCCGGAGAATAATCAATATGCCTATAAGCTGGAAGGTCTCGATACCGCCTGGAATTTTGTCGGAAAGGAGAACAAGGCAGTATATACCAATCTTTCCCCGGGCGACTACGTTTTCCGGGTGAAGGCCTCCAATAACGATGGGGTCTGGAATGAAGAGGGCGCTTCGGTCCGGGTCATCATTACCCCGCCCTTTTGGCGGACGGGATGGTTTATCTCTTTGCTGGTGGCGTTGGGAATGGCAGCGTTGTATTTGCTGTACAAGTTCAGGACCCGGCTGAAGATGCGGGAATTGGAAGAGAAGAAGCGGGAGGAGATGCGGCAGGTGCAATTACAATTCTTCACCAATGTTTCGCACGAGTTTCGTACTCCCCTGACGCTGATATTGGGACCGTTGGAAAAGATGATGAAGGAATATACCCATCTGTCGGTGAACCGGTATTTTCAGACCATGCACCGGAATGCGCAGCGTTTGCTGAGCCTGATCAATGAGCTGATGGATTTCGGAAAGCTGGAAAGCGGATCCCTCCGGCTTTGCGTACAGCCGGGGAGCCTGACCGCATTTATGGACGAGCTTTCGGAGGAATTCAGGGACTGGGCGGCGCAGAAGGAGATCGACTTTTGCCTGGAGGGCTCGGTGCCGGGTGAAGTCTGGTTTGACCGGCAGGTACTGGAGAAGATAGTACTTAACCTGTTGCATAATTCCTTTAAGTATACAAAGGCCGGCGGCCGCATCACCCTGCAGGTGTTGTCGTCGCTGGAAGGGTTCACACCTTCCTATGACAATGCCCTGGTGATGAAGAATAATTTCCGTGGGGGCCGTTATGTGTATATCCGGGTGGCCGACACCGGCATCGGCATCTCGGCAGGATCGATCCATCATTTGTTCGAACGGTATTACCGGATCACCGAATCGCATCTGGGTTCGGGAGTCGGGCTTGCTTTTGTAAAGAGTCTTGCGCTGTTGCACAAGGGCGATATTTATGTGTACAGCCAGCGGTTGAAGGGGACGGAGATCCTCATCGGTATCCCCATCGGGGAAGGCGATTATCTTACCGAAGAGAAAAGGGTTGCGGTTGTGGAGGGGGGTGTCCGGCTGGAAAGTTTTCCGGCCGCAAGAACGGAGACGAAGGGGGTGAACCTGCCGCCGGTGGAAACCATTCTGCTAGTGGAGGATAACGAGGAGCTGCGGCATTTTCTGAAGGAGAGCCTTAGTCCCTTTTACCAGGTGATGGAGGCAGCCGATGGGAAGGAGGGTTTGGCAAGGGCGCGGGAGATAGCGCCGGGGATGATCATCAGTGATGTGATCATGCCGGGGATGAATGGGTTTGATCTTTGCCGCGCGGTGAAGCAGGATATCGACACCTGCCATATTCCTTTCCTGATGTTGACGGCGCGAACGGCGGCATCGGCACAGATGGAGGGGTTGGATGCCGGGGCAGATTATTACTTTGCCAAGCCATTGAATATGGAATTGTTACTGCTGACGATACGCAACCGGTTCGACCAGGACAGGAAATTAAAGGAGAGGTATTCGCGGGATTCGCAGGTGGAGGCGATGGATCTGGTACATTCCGGGAAGGACAGGGAGTTTATGAAACGGCTTCTCGAAACGATAGATTCCCAGTTGTCAAACCCGGATTTTGATATCGACCGGCTTTGCCAGGAGATGGGGATGAGCCGGACGCGGTTATACCAGAAGATAAAGGGCATCAGTCAGCAGTCGATAGGGGATTTCATCCGGACGATACGCCTGAAGAAGGCGGTGCAGATCATGACCCATGAGGACGTGACGCTGACGGAGGTGATGATGCGCATCGGTATCCAGACGCAATCGTATTTTACCAAAGCATTCAAGAAGGAATTCGGGAAGACGCCGACGCAGTTTATGCAGGAGATGAGAAAGTAGCCACGAAAGAACGTAAGTGTTCGCGGGTCGGTTGCCTGATGTGTCGCCCGGTTGCCTGATGAGACACTAAGGAAAAATTGCGTAGTTCTACCTGCGCAATTTTTGGTTTTTACTATTGTTTATTTCAAATAAATTTCTAACCTTCGCACTCACTACCTGAAATTATAGTCCGACCCCCACCTCTACTTAACTTCAATTCTGACTCCACTAGTAGCCCCTTCCTAATCTACCTGCGCCCTCTAAGGTCACTGAGATCCTGTACGTTCCTGTACCTGTATGTTCATTTATTTGATCACTGTTCAATCTATTGCCATGATTGACACGGCCATTTCTTTGCTTGAAAAGGAGCTGGTAAACTACCTTTCATTCAAAGACCCGACTGCCACTGTCGTTATTGATAACATCGGAATGCTGGAGACTGCCAATGGTGACAAGCTCTCCAATAATATCGTCATCACGGTGGTGAATGTAGAAGAGGAGAGTACGCTGAAGAATCAGCCTCCGCTGCGCTACAACCCGCCATCCAATGCTATCTACCAGAACCCCCCTGTCTTCCTGAACCTGTATGTGTTGTTTACCAGTAATTATTGGGGCGACAAGTATATCTATGCGCTGCAGCGGATCTCCTATGTCATTCAATTCCTGCAAAGCAAGAATTCCTTTTCATACGGGACTTCGACGGATGGAGCGTTCAGTACGGATCCCGATCTGCTGAGCATGAAGTTCACGATGGAATTGTATACGCTGACATTCGAGCAATTGAATCATTTGTGGGGTTCGCTCGGGGGCAGACAGATCCCCTTTGCGATGTATAAGCTACGGCTGGTGGCCATCACCGAAAGGGCTACGGTAAGGACCGTGCCGCTGATAACGGAAATAGATGCGGATGTGCGGCCGACCTAGGGGGATGCCTCTGACAAATAAAAAATATGATCACAGCATTATATAAGACGTTATTCGAAGTATTGGTCCTTCATGAGTATTACCTGACCGATCCCGACCAGACATCGGTGTTCGATGCCAATAATGTCACCGATGCGTCCGGTTATGTCGCTGCCAGGATGCAGCAAGGACGGCCTTCGGTGACGGATGTGCTGCAATTCAGCCTGCCGGCGGCCACGCAACAGGTATTCAGCAGGCAACAGATGCGGTTGATCACCGGGTATTCGGGTTTCCAGGTGGTCGTTCGGGTGACGGCGTCGACGCAAGCCGACGGGACGGTGGTCTATACGCCGCTAGTCCCGATCGACGGCAACTGTACGATGCTTGTTTTGTTACAGGAGACAGGCGGCGGCCTGGAGGAGATCACCAACGGCCGGATGCAGCGGCCGACGAACAGCGGTTATTTCTTCAGCAATACCCCGGTGCCGGGTGCGAAGACCTTTCCTTCGCTATCTAATCCAATACCCGCGAAGTCTGCGGCCTATTCCTACGAGCAGGGGGAGTTGCTGAGCGACAAGAATACGGTCAAGGCTTATTATTTTGACGGCAAGGGCCCGCAGTACCTGGCCGTATCGGGGAATGGGTTTGTCAATGAGAGTGACAGGGTGCTTGTGGGAACGAGTTTTTCCTGGCGTTTTAAACCGACGGATGCCGTCACGAGTGCGACCTTCTCGCTGAAGGACCCTTCAGGGAACGTGTTGAAGACGATAACGGCTACGGCTACTGTACCGTTGACGTCGGTTGTCCTGGATCTTTCACAGGACGCCCAAGGCAACCCTTTGCCGCTGCAAACCGTTCCCACTGTTGCGGCTACTCCCTACACGCTAGCGGTCACCGGCACCGGCAACTATTCGCAGACCCTGTCGCTGGTCTTTTATGACGATGCGGCGGAATTGAACGCTTCGTGGGGCGCCGTCCAGGTCCAGGCGACGGTGACGGATACCAATTTCAGTCTGCTGGACGTCAACGGAAACCTGCAGACCCGCCTGAAGCCGGACGGGACGATACAGGCAGCGCCTTCGTTCCATCTGAGGGTGAAGAGTCTTTTCCGATTCAGAAAATATCTCAACAACGCCGGGCTTCCACTGAGCGCCCCGACAGGGGATCTCACGAATTTTCTGCAACAGAGCGGCAGTCAGCTGACGACGCTTACGCCCGTACCCCTGACCTATCTGCCTTACTATTTTTCTACCAACCCGGGTGCAAGCTCACCCACCTGGGTCTATCTGCCCGCGCCGGAGCCCGGAGGGGCCGCCGATGCCAGCAATAACCAAATTTTTTCCGTGATACGAGTGCCGGGATCAAAACTATTCCCCACTTCCTGATAAAACTTTTATTGACTTATTAAAAAAAAGAACAACATGGCTACAACGTTAAATCTTGCAACACCCGGGGTATACATACAGGAAATCCCTGTGATTCCATCATCTATCGTCAGCGTTCCTACGGCGGTGCCTGTATTCGTGGGTTATACGGCGATTGCCGCCGAGGGGGTAAAAAGCCTGCACCTGGTACCCTGGCAGATAGACAGCCTGCTGGAATATACGCAGTATTTCGGTGCGGCGCTTGACGAACCCGGGATCTCGGTGACGATAGACGCCACGAAAATGCCGCCGGTGGCCGTCCCCGTGATAGATGAGACGGCCAGGAGCAAATACCTGATGTACTATGCAGTGCAAAACTATTTTGCCAATGGCGGCGGAACCTGCTATATCCTTTCCGTCAATCCATACAATACGGCGAACCCGGTGATCAATGTGGCGGATTTCATCGATGCAAGCGGCTTCTTCCGGACCGAGCTGGAGAAGTACAATGACATCACGCTGGTCGTCTGTCCCGATGCCCTGGGCATGCCTTCCGCGGCCAACTACTACTCCCTGCAAAGCGCGGTAGTCGCCCATTGCGTCAAGATGCAGAACCGGATGGCGGTGATGGATGTCTACCGGACGGCGGGTAATACCTGGCAGCAGGATGTGGCCATTCTCCGCAACCAGGACAAGAGCACCCCGCCGGTAGCCGGGCTTGTGGTACAGGAACTGGAGGATTATAAGTTTGCCGCGGTGTATTTCCCCCGGATAAAGACGACCAATAATTTCCAGGTGAACGATTCGCTTGTAAAGGTGACCCTTACGCAGGCATCGGGGACGAGCACGACGACCCTGGACAAGATAAAGGCCACGAACAGCCAGGCCTATTATTCGGCGGAAAATGCGATCAGCAACAACCTGGAGATGCTGATGCCGGCGGCCCCGGCGATGGTCGGCATCTATGCGGCCGTCGACAACTCCAACGGGGTCTGGAAGGCGCCGGCCAATGTAGCGGTGCTGGAGACGGTGGACCTGGAAGAACAGGTGAGCAGCTTCGAGCAGGGACAGTACCTGAATATCGATCCGGTAGCGGGTTTGTCCGTCAATGCGATCCGCAGCTTTCCCGGGAGAGGTCCGGCGATCGTCTGGGGTGCGCGGACCCTTGCCGGCAATGACAATGAATGGCGTTATATCCCGGTGCGCCGTTTCTTCTTTATGGCCGAACAATCCATCAAGAATGCCATCGAACCCTTCGTTTTCGAACCAAACGATAACAATACCTGGACGAGGGTTACGGCGATGATCGTCAACTATCTTACTGAACTGTGGAAGGCCGGGGCCCTGATGGGGAGTACGACCAAGGATGCCTTTTTTGTGCAGGTGGGTCTTGGGACGACCATGACGGCGCAGGATGTGCTGGAAGGCCGGATGATCGTACAGGTGGGCATGGCTGTGGTGAGACCTGCGGAATTCATCATCCTTCAATTCTTACAAATGATGCCGGCTTCGTAATGCATTGTCGACATAAATTATTCAATTTTTAAACTAACACATCATGGAGCAACCAAAGCCTTCCAATGTTCCCGACCAGGGCAAAAAGGAGAAGGAGCGCGTTAAGCCGGAGGAAAAGGAGACGGCCACGCAGAAAAGCATCGATGCCGCCAGGCAATTGTATTGTACCAACCTCCGGACCTCCAAGGCCAATCAGAAAGCGGGTGAAAAGGCGTATGAGCGTGCCGTCCGCATTTACCGGAAGAAAAAGAAGCTCTTCGAATGGACGGAGCTGAACTATCGCATCTATCGTGACCTGGACATCTGTCTAGACACGGAGCTGGCCACGGGCAATGCCGCGCTGGCAGACAATGTGGCCAACTACAACAAAGTTTCGGGCGGCCTGTATACGAACCTGACGAAGATCACGGCGGCGGTGAAGGACCTGAAGACAAAGATCTCCGCTTTGCGGGACCAGGCATCCATCCTGGAAAACTATAAGAACGACCAGTGCAATGCCACGCAGTGGGCGCTGCTGACGGGGAAGAATATGGAGAACTGCAAGAGTGAGGTGCCGCTGCCGGCGCCGCGGGAGCGGCCGGAGGCCTGCAAGGATGCCGACAAGATCTACGAGGAATTGATCCTTATTCCGAAAAAGGTCCTTGTTTTCGACGTCGACTCGCTGTTACAATCTTCGGCGGATGTCACCGGTGTCCAGACCTTCTCGAACGTCGCGGTGCTGACCAAGCTGCAGACGGATCTTTCGACTGCTTCGACGGCGCTGGTCACGCAGATCCAGACATCGGTGAAGGCCCGGACGGCGGATATGGTCACCGTGCAAGCCGACCTGGTGACGGCAGTGCAGGAATGTACAAAGGCGGGCGTGGATGAATACAATAAGATCAGCGTTTGTCATGCCGCGCATTTCTCGGTGCAATTCCTTTGTCAGCCGGATTGCGGTTGTGTGAAGCCCTGGCAGGAGACGGTCATCGCGCCAAGGCTGGAAGACTGCGAGTGCCGCATCTGCCGGATCGGCGAAGTGGTAAGAAGCACCTATCGCGGGGGAGCGGTGGAATAAATCTTTTTGTAATTGCATAAATACCTTATTATGATCAATGAATTCAAGTATACCGAACAGCGGGAATGGGATGACTCCAGGATCCTGAAATGTTGTCCCGAGCCAAAACCAAACCCTTCGGACCCGCCCAGTTCCGATTGCTGTTACAACAGCTGGCAGGCCGAGCTGGACGTCGTCAACTGGGAATTGAAGGAAATAACCAATGAGCTCACGCATACGCAGAAGCACCTGGGACTTGTGACGACGCGTTACACCCGGCTCAAGCTTTGGAACGACGAGCTGTCTTCCGCCAATGATCTTGCCCTTGCCGTCTGCCGGCAGTTGGAGGTCATCGAGGGGCAATTGGTGAATACCTGCAAGAATACGCAGTTTACCGTGAAGGGAGTGGAGATCCTGTATTGCATGGTACGGGAGTTCTATCTTACCCTCGACCAGTTGCAAGGGAAATATGACTCGCTGCAGAACTGTATCAAATGCCTGGCCAACCCGGCGCTGCAGCCGACTACGGGCATCGTCAAAGTACTGACGGATTATGGTACCGCACTGACGGCGGTGCTGGCGACGCGGGACGCGCTGATCGTGTTGGTGATGAGTGCGATGGATTCGGCCGTGAGTCTTCACCGGCAGATCTGCGATCACTATGGCTACAAGCGGTTGATCCGCATCTGGCAGGATACACTGGGTTGTGGCGTGCCTTGCGAGGAAGGGCCCATCATCCGGCCGCTGGAAGCCGCGAAGCCGCAGGCAGAAAAAGGCGGTGCAGGGGGCGGACCCGGAGTCGGTTCGTCCGGCGCCGCCGTCGGGGAGCCTTTCTGTCTCGAGCCGATCCTGCATTTCCCCATCTGTAACGAAAGCTATTGCAAGGAGATCCATTTCCTGTACGAGACGGAGAAGAAGGAGATGAAGGAGCTGACAAAGGAGGTGCAGGAGTTGACCAAGCGACAACTGGCCCTGCAGGCGATCCAGCAGAGCTTACAGAATGCGTTGAAAGAGGTGAATCCCGCGGTGCGTTGCAGCTAGTTAAAAAAATTAATCAGACTAAAAATCAACTAAAATGGCAGATCCTACAAAGACATATCCCCTCCCGAAATTCCATTTCCAGGTATCCTGGGGCAAGGCGCGGCTGGGTTTTACAGAGGTCACCGGCCTCGACTTCGAGACGGAGGTGATCGAATACCGGGAAGGCAACAGCAAGAAGTACAATAAGCTGAAGCAGCCGGGGCTTACCAAATACAGCAATATCACGCTGAAACGCGGCACTTTCCTTGGCGACTTCGACTATTACGAGCTGTGGAAGAACACCTATTTCTTCCAGGAAGTCAATGCGAAATTCCGGACGACCGTGATCATCCAACTGATGGACGAGCAGCACAATCCTATCATCTCCTGGACCCTGGCCAACGCATGGCCTACGAAGATCCAGGCCACGGATCTGAAGGCGGATGCCAACGAGGTGGCTATCGAGTCGATGGAGCTGGTGCATGAAGGACTAACCATAACGGAGGCGCCGTAAGATGTCCAGCACGACCTACCAGACCGTCAATTTTCATTTCAAGGTGCAGTTCGATTTCGATACGGACGGCAACAGCATCGATGTCAGCTTTCAGTCGGTGACGGGGCTCGATTCCACGCTGGAGACGGAGACCGTGCGGGAGGGTGGGGAGAACCGGTTCACGCATGTGCTGCCGGTGCGCCGGAAATTCGGTCCGCTGGTGCTGAAGCGGGGTTTGCTGATGCCGGAGGATTCGATGCTAACGCAATATTTCAAGCTGGCCTTTGAGAATGATACGTTCACTCCGTTCAAGCTGGTGACGATACACCTGCTGGACGAGACGCATCAGAGTCTCATGCACTGGGAAATAAATAATGCGTGGCCGCTGAGTTGGAAAATGGGCGAGTTGAACGCCATGGAAGGCGCCATTCTTATCGAGACCCTTGAATTGAATTATAACCGACTCATTTTTAATTCCTGAAATATGCCCATCGAAGTACGAGAGCTGGTCATCAAGGCAACAGTCGAGCAGGAGACCGGTTCGCCGGGTAAGCCTGCGCCCGCGGCCGACCAGAATAACAGCATCGGCCCCAATGAAGGGCTGATACAGGCCTGTATAGACAAGATCACGGAAATCATAAAGACCCGCTATGAGCGATAGTACCTCTCCCAGCGACAGTGCGCTGTCCAAGATGGTGATCCATTCTTTTTCCGACAAGGATTTTCAGCAGGAAGAGAAGGATAAGCTGTTCACGATACCGATAAATCCGGAGTCTTTTACCCGGAATTACAAGGTGGACCTGGACAACAGGGCGGGACATGGCCAGCCGAGCACCCAGCCAGGGTACAAGTCCACCAGCCCCCAGGAGCTGAAGATCGACTTTATCCTGGACGGGACAGGGACGGTAGAGGGCTATCCTTCGCAATATAATGGGATGTCGGTACATAAACAGCTAGCGGCATTTTTCAAGTGCATCGGGTTTAACGGGGATATCCACCGGCCCAATTTTGTGATCGTGATCTGGGGCACGGAGATCCGCTTTCCCGGCACGGTATCGAATATCGACCTGAGCCATACGCTTTTTCTTCCCAACGGAGATCCGCTGCGGGTAAAGGTGAGTGTTACCTTCGTCGAATCCGAATCGGACAATGCCCGGGCGGCCGTCAACAAGATGCAGTCTCCCGACCTGACGAAGTATCACCGGGTGCAACGGGGAGACCGGCTGGACTTACTAACCTTTTCGAAATATAATGATCCAAACTACTTCCTGCAGGTGGGGCGTGTAAACAACCTGGTGACAGTGCGCAAGATCGCCCCACCGCAGGAACTTTATTTCCCACCCTTCGCACAAAATGAATCGTGATGCCACAGGAGCTATTCATACCCAACACATCCCTGCACAATGTCGTGACCTACCAAATACTCATCAACGGGCAGGTGGCGAATCCCGTTTACGAGCTCCTGTCAATGGTGATCACCCGGGAAGTGAACCGGGTGCCGACGGCGACCATCGTCTTCAAGGATGGGGATCCTTCCGGCAAAACCTTTGCCCTCAGCGAGCAGCCGGATTTCGTACCGGGCGTGCCGGTGGTGGTCAAATTGGGACGGGATGGGCAGAACGACCAGGCATTCAAGGGCATCGTGGTCAAGCACGCCATCCGCGTGCGGGAGAACGGCCAGAGCGAACTACACGTCGTATGCAAGGACGAGGCGGTGCGGATGACGGTCGGCCGGCATAGTAAATACTATGCCAACGAGAAGGACAGCGATCTTATCGACACGCTGGTGACCTCCTATTCCGGTCTCAGTTGTAAGATGGACGACAGTACGCTGAAATACGAAGAGCTGGTGCAGCATCACTGCACCGATTGGGATTTTATGCTGTTGCGTGCCGAGGCCAACGGGATGCTGGTCAATGTTGTCGACGGGGCGGTGAATATTGCCGTTCCGAAGACGAGCGCCAGCCCGGTGCTGCAGGTGGCTTTTGGTTCTTCACTGCTGGAATTCGAGGCGGAGATGGATGCGCGTAACCAGTGGAAGAACGTGGAGGCGCATTCCTGGGATTATCATAACCAGGCCTTGTTCACTTCCGACTCGTCCAGCGTGGCGGGTTGGTCGGAGGCGGGGAATATTGCCGGGAGTACGCTTGCCCAAACTATCAACCTGGCCAATTTCGAGCTGCATCACAGCGGTTACCTGACCGAGGCGGAATTGCAGTTGTGGGCCCAGGGGCAAATGCTGCGGAGCCTGCTGGCGAAGATCTGCGGCCGGGCAAAATGCAATGGCTTTAGCGGTATCAAGCCGGGGGATCTCCTGGCCGTCAGCGGCGTGGGCGATCGCTTCAACGGGAACGTCTTTGTCACGGCCGTCCGCCAGGAGGTGGGCAACGGGATGTGGGATACGCATATCCAGTTTGGGATGGACGCGCGGCGATATGCGGAACTTTACCAGGACATCAACGACAACCCCGCGGCGGGGCTGGTGGGGGGCATCCGCGGTTTGCAAGTCGGTATCGTGGTGAAGCTGGAGAATGATCCCGAGGGACAGGACAGGATACAGGTGCGGCTGCCGATGGTGGATAACAACGCCGATGGCATCTGGACGCGGGTAGCGTCGCTGGATGCCGGCAACAGCCGCGGCGCCTTTTTCCGGCCGGAAATAGGTGACGAAGTGATCGTCGGGTTCATCAATGACGATCCGCGGGAGGCCGTCGTGCTGGGGATGCTGAACAGCAGCGCAAAACCGGCACCCGTTACGGCTGCGGATAAGAACGATATAAAAGGGTTCACCACCCGCAGCAAGATGCATATCACTTTTGACGACGGGAAGAATACGATCACCATCGACACCCCCAATCAGAACCAGATCCTGCTGGACGACAGCAATGGGAAGATAAGCATCACCGACCAGAACCAGAACTCCATCACGATGGATGCCTCCGGTATAACGATCACCAGCGCCACGGGCGATATCAATATCAATGCGACGGCGGGCAATGTCAATCTCAGCGCCGGGCTTGGGCTCACCGCAAAAGGGATGACGGCCGCCCTGCAGGGTACGACGACGGCGAGCGTGCAAGCCACCACCGTGATGATCAATTAAAAAACAAGGGTCAACTCCTATAAACAAATCATTCTATGGCGTCAACCAACTTTAATTCTTTCCTGGGCAGCGGCTGGAAGTTCCCGCCGACCTTCGACCCCGATCTTGGGAGCGTGCGGATGGTGAGCGACGAACAGGATATCCAGGAGAGCCTGAATATCCTGCTTTCTACGGCGCTGGGGGAAAGGGTGATGCAGCCCAAATACGGCTGTGATCTTCAGCCCTATCTCTTCGAGCCGCTGAATTCCAACCTGATCGGCTTTCTCAAGAACCGCGTGTATTATGCCATCATCTTCTATGAGTCGAGGATCAACCTGATCAGCATCGATGTCAGCGCCGACTCGTCGACGGACAGTCTCGAGGGCAGGTTCCGGATCACGGTGACCTATAGCATTACCCAGACGAATACGCGGTTCAATTACGTGTATGACTATTTCCAGAATGAAGCTTTGCAGCCTATCTAAATCGATCTTTCATGTTCAGTTGCGATCATTTACGACATCCTTTCCAGAATGATCCCGGTACGAGCCAGGGGGAGCGGGCTCCGGCCAATCTGCTTGGGGATACCACCCCGATCGACGGCCGGCAGATCTCCGACCTGCTGAACTATTTTACGGCGCTGGCAGGGCAGATCAATTTCTACAACTCCGACCTGAGCGTAGGGTCCTGGAAGCCATTTTTCAACCATAGTCTGCCTTTCCTGCTGAGCAGCATTTCCGGCTATTCGGGCGAGGCAGCGCAGGAGAAGATGGACGCGGTGGTAACGCTGTTCCAAAAGCATCCAACCCCCGACGGACTTCAATTGCTTTTTTATCAATCGTACTATACCACCATCTACCCCCTGCAGCAATGGTCGATCGGGCTTTCCGGCAGCGGGCTCGACCTGGAGATGACCCTGCAGAAGCTGATCAGCGACCGGCTGGTGTCGTCCATTGCAGCCTATATCCGTCATGCGAATACGGCCGCGCATTGTTTTGGCATCCGGTTGCCGGCTTTTGCGGAATTGCAGAGCAATACCGCCTGGGGGCTTGGCGCCGATGATCTTACCGCCTACGACCCCGATCTTTCCTGCGGCATCCCCAGCCGGCGACACCAACTGCTTGGGCTGCAGACGGAGCTCAGTGCGCTGGTGGTCAATTTTGCGGACGTGCTACGGTTGATCACGCCGCAGGCAGCCGCCCCGGTGAACGATGACCTGTACGGGCTGCTCACCGGCAATGGACAGCAGAACACTCCGCCGCACCTCGCTCTTTTGTTCTCCTTTCTGACCCAGTTCCTGCAGGTACAGACTGATCTCAACAGCCTGCCGAAGAAGCACCTGGACTTCTTTTACCAGCAGGTGATGACCATCTCGCCGGGGGCGGCTATTCCCGACAATGCGTATCTCATCTTCGGACTGCCAAAACAGAAACCTTCGTATGTCCTCGCCGCCGGTACCCGGTTAAAGGCGGGAAAGGACTCTCTCGGGGCCGATATCCTTTTCTCCGTTGCAAAGGATACCTTCCTTACCCAGAGCCAGGTGACAAGTCTGCGGACGATATTTGTCAACAAGCAGCTGTCGGGTGGACAGACCTACACCGAAGGCGTATATATGGCGCCCGATGCAACAATGGCGGACGGCATCTCGAAGCCTTTTAAAGATGCGGCCAATGCCGCCTGGGCTACGCTGGGAGCGAAACAAAGTTTTTATACTCCGCCGGGCGCTGCGACGGCGTCGGACTATCCGATGGCACGGCTTGGTTTTATCCTGGCGTCAAAAGTGCTGTTGATGAAGGAGGGAAAACGCACGGTCAGCATCCAGCTTTCCTGTCAGTGGCGCGGCATCTGTGACGGGGTGCCCTTCGCCACCCTTTTCGCCAAGGCGCAGGAAGCCGTGAGCTCTTATTATGTGCTGATCACGCCCGATGTGCTGGAGAAGGCCCTGATCATGGGGGTGACACCAGCGACGATCGGGAAGCTGACGATCTTTTATCTGACGGACCCGTGCAAGCGAAGCCCCTGCGATGAGCAGAAGACCTATCAGCGGGAGCAGGCGCTGGTGCAGATACCGGCCGGAAAGCAGGCGCAGACCGATTTCTGGAACAAGGAAATGACCGCTGTCGGCGGGGTTGCGTCCTGGGAGACGCAGATCCTGGAGGATATCCTGGTGCCGCAGTCGCTCTTTATGGTAAGCTTTAGCGGCGAGAAGACCTGGCTGACGGCGGACAGCATCCAGATGACGCTGACGCCGGCGGGTGATGCTTCGGCCATGACCTTTCTGTGGGAGATAGCAGCGGAGATAGCCCCCGATCAGCCTGCGGTGAGCTTTTACAATGCCGATAAACTTGGCGAGGATTTCAATACAAAGGACCCGCTGGTGAAGATCCAGCTGAACGATGCGATAAAATGGGAATTGGCCGACAGCCCTGTGTCCGCCGTGTCCTGTCTCAACCAGCGCGGCGACGGCTGTGGTCAGGGGATGTCGGCATACGAGTTCTTCCGGAATACCGTGCTGCTGGCATCGGTGAGCACGGGCCAGAACAGCAGTGAACTGACGAAAATAAGCGTAACGGTATGCGGCGTGACGAGCCTCGTGCTGCAGAATGACGACAATGTACTGGATGGGAACAAGAATTTCGCACCGTTTGGAACGAAGCCGGCCGTTGTGGACTTTGACGTCTACCCGGTGGTGCAGCCGGATAGCAATAGCGAAAGCGCCACCTATGGGAAATTGAACCTGGTGGGCCCGAGCTTCCTGATCGGCAGTGCGGAGATCTTTCTGAAAAAATGGACCCAGTTGTATCTCAACGTCGATTGGGTAGGCAAGCCAACCGACTTCAACGACTATTACAAGGCCTATCTCCAATATCCCAAGCACAACAACGTAGACCTTTGCAGCCCCGGCCACCAGGTGAACCTGGCGTTGTTACATGACGGCGGATGGTATAAAGAGGGACCGGGCAAGACCATCCCCAATACCAACCAGCCGTCTATAAAGGACAACAACCGGAAGCTGTTCATCAATACCGGCTGTACTTCGGGTGGAACCGGTGCCGGCGGCGTCATCGAGATCGCCAAATCCAGGACCCGCGCTGCCGCGCCGGCACCCATGGATGCTGATGCTACTCCTTCGGGTTTTACAGGGTGCGCGCCAAAGGATGCGACGAATACGGATATTTATTCCATCCAGCCCACCGACTTTCAGGGTCTGCCGGCGCTGGATTTCGACCCCACTTTTACGCCTTTCACGCAATACACCACCAGCCTCCGAAACGGGTTCCTGCGGCTTACCCTCGAATACCAGGATTTTCTTCATAAGGTCTACCCCTGGGTGCTCACCCGGCATGTCCTCGACCAGGCGCATCATCTCCGGGATGACGAGGAGCATTCGGCGCCAAACGAACCCTGGACACCCCTGATCCGGAAAGGCATGTCCATCGATTACCGGGCGACGGCTACGCTGGAAGACATCAGCCTGATCCAACTGTATCCTTTTGACAGCACCTATAACACCGTCGATATTGCCGGGGAGCCACCTTTGTTTGCGACGTTTTGCAACGAAGGCAATCTTTTCATCGGGTTGAGCGGGTTGGTGCCGGGAGAGACGCTGAGCATCCTTTTTCAATTGGCGGAGGCTACCGGGGATACGGAGGACAAGGGCGGGGATTTCAGCTGGAGCTTTCTTACCAACAATGGCTGGCAAGCGTTGCGCCTGGGGTTCGAGATCCTGGAGGACGAGACCAATGGGCTTACGACAACGGGAGTGGTCAAATTTGTTTTCCCCGATTCGATCAGCAATACCAATACGGTCCTGCCCGCGGGTCAGTACTGGATCTCCGCATCGATGTCGGCCAATACGGGCGCGAGCAGCCAGGCATTGGCGGTGATGACACAGGCCGTACTCACGAGCTACCTGGCGCAGCCGGCGAACGATCCGCTGCGGGCCGGGACACCGATAGCAAAGGGGACTATCAGCAAGCTGCTCCTGCCCGATGCATCGATAGCGAAGGTGAATCAACCTTTCGATTCCTTTGGCGGGAGCGCGCCGGAGGCCGCGGGGAGCAGCTATTACCTGCGGGTAAGCGAGCGTATCCGGCACAAGGGCCGGGCCATCCAGAAATGGGATTACGAGCGGATGGTGCTGCAGCAATTCCCCAAGCTGCTGCGCGTGAAGTGTATCAACCACAGCCAGGCCCTCGACAACCATGTCTACCGGATGGATTTCCCGTTGTCGCCGGGGGCAGTGGTGCTGGCCGTCCTGCCCGATATCACCAAGCTGACGGTGGCGGACGATCTGCAGCCAACGGTGCCGATGAGCATGCTGATAGCGATAGAAAAATTCCTGGCCGATAAGATCTCGCCCTGGGCGCAGTTGGTAGTCCGGAATCCGCGGTACGAGCCCGTCAATGTCTGTGTGTCCGTGGTGCTGGCGGAGGGCGCGGACCCGAATGTGGCAGTAGACCAATTGGTGGCCGATATACAACAATTCCTCGCTCCCTGGCTTAGCGGGGATGCGGAAGCCTTCCAGTTTGCGCGGCGGCTTTACCTGTCGGATGTGGTGGGAGTGGTGGAGAGCCGGCCCTATATCGCCGCGCTGGTGGGGCTGAAGATCGGGCGGCAGGGTGAGGCCATGGGCAGCCCCGAATATATCGATCCGCTGACACCAAGGTCGATCCTCGTGTCGGGGGTCATCGAAGTGACCATCCCGAAGCCGGCGGCCGGGTCGTCCAATGAACTATTCTGGAAAAAGAGATTGAAAAGATAATGGCAACGAATACTACTACAGACCAATTGTTCATCAACCGGACCGATTCGGGTTTTCCGGCCTACCTGGACTTTACTACCCTACGTACGAACGCGATCAATTACCTGGGCCCGATAACGGCAAGTTACTGGACCGACTATAATATCCATGATCCGGGCATTACGACGCTGGAAGCTTTGTTGTATGCGCTGATGGATCTTGGCTACCGGGTGAATTTTCCGATAGCGGACCTGTTGACACCCGCACCGGGGAGTAAGACGAAGAATATCGATTTTTTTACGCCCGCGCAGATCCTGGGAGGAAATCCGTTTACGATCATCGATTACCGGAAGAAGCTGATGGACCTCACCGAAGTGAGGAATGCCTGGCTGGATACGGATCCGGCGGCGGTGGCCGGCGGGGTTAGCGACGCGGCGGCGGTGAAGGGGGTATATACTGTTTATCTCGAACTGGAGATGGACCCCGGGGATTTCGGGATGGAGAAAGAATGGGAGGCCTATCGGGACAAAGTCGTCCGGCAGGTGATGGGGGTTTTGCAGGCGCATCGCAATCTCTGTGAAGATTTCAGTGACCCCGTGGTTCTTACCAAACGGCCGGTCACTATCCAAGCGGATATCGAGCTGGCGGATGGCGCATCACCGGCGCAGGTGTACCAGGATCTGATAAAAGCGCTTTATAATTTCTTTTCCCCCGCCCCACCCTATTATACGCTTGGGCAGTTGGTGCAGCAGGGCGTGCCGTTGGACCAGGTCTTTACGGGCAGGCCGTATGAGAAATGGCCGAGCCATGGGTTTATTCTCGATACCGACTTGCCCGAGCGTCCGACGGGCCGGACACCCATCTACCTGTCGGCGGTGTATCATCAGTTTTTAGAAACACCCGGGGTGAAGACGGTGAGGAAGCTATCGCTGGACACGGGAGAATTGACGGTGACGGGGCCGGCGGTATCGGGGCTTTCCGGCGCGGCGGCCTCCGGTGGGCCGGTGTGGACGGCTGAGTTGACGGACGATATGCTTCCGGTGTTAAATATTGCAGGAAGCAGCTTTCGCTGGTATCGCGGCGGGCAACTGCTGGCAGTGGACCTCAGCGCCTATACCAAATCGCTGGAGCAGGAGGTGATCCATGGCGGGAAGGTGTTCTATCCCGCCGGTGATCTCGACGTGGCTATCCCGGGAGGCCGGTACCTCGAAGGGATGGGCCAATATTATTCCATCCAGAACGACTACCCGCAGGTGTATGGCATCGGCCCCGGAGGGCTGCCCGGCACGGCCTCCGCGGAACGGCAATCACAGGCCTTACAACTGAAGGGTTACTTATTGTTCTTCGATCAGTTGCTGGCGGATTATCTCGCGCAGTTGGGCAATATACAAGCGTTGTTCTCGATGAGTGGAGCCATCAGCGGCGGCGCCCCGTCATCCGATGACGGTGATCCCGAAGATGAGCCTGGACGGGGACCGGAAATAGATCCGGCCGGCGGCAGCGGTGTTGGCAGCGGCCGGTCCGGTGGCTCCGGCGGCGGTGGATCGACCTATTTTGCGGGCGATGTATCCAGCGTACCGGGCTTGACGCCCTTGCTCCGCTTTCCGGCGTCGGCCGGCTCGGGAACCCTGCTGGTCTATCCCGTAGCCGCCGATGATTGGACGGCCATCGCGGGAACAGGATCGATCACCTGTTCCCAGTTGGGTAAGCTCAGCGCCTTCACCTTCACCGATGCCGCAGACCGGGATGTGGCGCTTGCGCAGCTGGCGCTTTCGTTGACCGTACAAACGCCAACCGTACAATACATCAACGTAGACGAAAACCAGTTGCTCTATGCGATCTCGGATGTAGGCAATGGCTTTGTTCTCCTGAGTCAATCCCTTTTCCCGGATGTAG
>Ga0206888_1109_pt1 | contig 22467 bp, 22 predicted proteins | sample Alteio_BWOrgHeat_90_FD_153258 | JGI IMG/M metagenome (GOLD analysis project Ga0206888, IMG submission 153258) | Enriched cells from forest soil in Barre Woods Harvard Forest LTER site, Petersham, Massachusetts, United States - Alteio_BWOrgHeat_Nextera4 ... | reverse complement strand
AATCGATTGAGTTGATTGAAAGTAGGCAGTTCATAACGATGGCGAATGAGTTCTTCAATGACGACATTAATGATATCCGCCGGATGATTCATTATTTGTGAAGCTTGATAAGCAATTTGCACAGCTAAATGTCTGGCCGGGTGAACGTGATTAGCAGCATTGCTCTTTTTAGATTTTTCCCATCGTGTCACTTTTAAATAAGAGCAGATATGATCGCGATGACGATAAAGAGTAGTATCATGTTTGTAATGAAAAATAATATTATCATCAAATAAACCCATGCATTTTTTAATATGCTCAATCACAACGTTGGGTACATTTTTAATTTCAGGAAAATAGCCTAATCGCTGGAAAGCCTTCAATTGGAAAGCAAAGTTAAGTCGCATTTGATCACCACGGATATTTTTATTGATATAGGCTAATTCACTTGGTGTTAAAGAATAAAACTGTTCTAATTCTCGCTCTTTTAATACACGACCTGCAAAACGCGGGTAAGCTGTCCGTTCAATCGATGACATCTCAAAAATCTCCTCATTATTTTTATAAAATGCACTTATTTTAACCTGTCTAACAAACCCTCATATTCTTAACATAAACTGCGACTACAAAAGAGACGTATTATGTGTCTAAATTGATATTAAATAAACTATAAAAAAATCTATGTTAAGGATCTATCTTTTAAAAACGAGTTAATATACAATCTCGTCCTTCAATAATGAGCTACAACAATGAAAATAGGTTATGCGCGAGTTTCCACAGAGGATCAGCATCTTCATATGCAAGAAGATGCATTGAAAAGCGCAGGTTGTGAGGAAATTTTTTCTGACATTGCTAGTGGAGCAAAATCACAGAGACCCGGGCTTGATAAAGCTTTGGAATATGCACGTGAAGGCGATACTATTATTGTGTGGAAGTTGGATCGACTTGGCCGATCTATACAACATCTTATTCAAACAATCACTACATTAGAAAATCGTAAAATTAGCTTTAAATGTTTACAAGAAAATATTGACACATCTACCAGTAGTGGGAAGTTGATTTTTCATATTTTTAGCGCGCTTGCAGAATTTGAGCGTGATTTAATTCGTGAAAGAACTGATGCTGGTTTAAAAGCAGCGAGAGCACGTGGTCGTATGGGTGGCAGGCCACCAATGCTTGATTCGCGGCAAATTAATCGAATGATTGAAATGTATAATGAACAAAAAAATACAGTGGCTGAAATTTGTAAAATCTATAGCATCAGTCGACCTTCATTTTACAATTATCTTAATAACAGGAGGAGAGAACTGGCAAAGAAAGACAACGAGTAATAGGATGTTATTTAAATAATTTCATAAATATTTTTAAAGTTATAAGGAAATAAATATGCAAAGAAATTCTGTCAAAGTAATTGATGAAATTAAAATGGATGTATCGGATGATAAAGTTTCATCAGAAAAATTTAAATTATTTGGCGATGAAAAAGCGCGATTGAATTATTTACTTCAAAAAGAATTCAATTACAAAAATGATAATTTAGATAACGTAAAAGATTATTATAATAATTTGATAAACGAGCGAAAAAATATCATAGCAGATGCTGTTGCATTTGAACTATTTGATAAAGATAGAAAACTAGAAAATATATCACAATTAATTAAAGAAAAAATATTTTCATTAGATAAGCTTAATGACGTCGCAAAAAAGAATGGTGTAAATGAATCTGAAATTGAGAAATATACTCAGTTATACAATGAAACTATCGACCATATGTTGCATGCAGATGAATTTGTTAAATCAGATTTAAATAAACTAGCGTTAATTTCGCATATCGATGCAGATCTCCCTGAATTTAAAGATGTACCAAAATTCAAAGACGCTCAGCAATCTTTGAAAAGATTTATTTGGATTTTTATAGCTATTATTCATTCAGGATCTGAAAACTTTCTTAAGTTACTTTTAGAAAGAAAACCTGATATTGTAAATATAGAGTTATCTGATTATTATAATGTTTCTCTTTTAAATAATGCAATTGTACAATTAAATTTACCTATGGTTAAATGCATACTTGAAAAAAAACCGAATAATATTAATTTAACTAATAGCCTAGCGATTTGGAATAATGGTATAGAAAAACCTTCTCTTCACTTTGGTACTCAAGTATCTACTCCTTTATACCTCGCCCTACTAGAAACTTTTGGGACAAAAAATATCGAGGCCGGAAAGGAAATTATAAAATTACTATTACAATCAGGTGCAAAACCAAATGTTGCCTGTTCTGATTTAGAGGACATTGGTCCAGACTCACCGTTTTACTTTTGCCAAAGAAATTATAATAAGCCTGATATTAACGATGCGATGAGGGAAGTTTTTGATATTATTATTAAATGGGATCCATCATTAAAATTAACATCTGAAGAAATTGAATCTCATCGAACCAGCGATCCAATAAGAGAAATGCTAGGCTTTCGCATTTAATTACAATAAAATTTTTTATAATTCATGGATAGGTATTGTAAAAATTGATGCCAGTATGTTTACTACAATCATACTGGCATATATGCCATAAAAAAATATTTTTAGTTTGTAATTGTATAGTAGCCACGTCTCCTGGCTTACACCAAATATTAAAGAATTACATTTGATAGCTTATGTGGTATTTAGGTAAGAATCCCGGCACAGGGTGTAAGTAAAATAAAATAGCTTCTGCTGTTAAAACCAAAAAAAATCTCGAATAGTTTTAAAAAATATGGGATTCTTACAAATTTACTGATTTAATTTCTTTGTTGTGAAACTAAATGGTAGGGTAGATTAGATGCGTTTTTTGCGTTGTAATCCACCTTTTTTGGATTACGTCGTAAAAAACACGACTAATCCACCCCACAATAATCCATTTTTCATTTCGCGATAACAACTTAATTTGTCCAAGCCGAATATTTCAGGGAGGATATACGATGTCTTTAGTGAAAAGAATGGGTGCAGAGTTAATCGGCACATTTTGGTTAGTATTAGGCGGTTGTGGAAGTGCGGTGATTGCGGCAAATTTCAATGGTACAGGGATAGGTTTATTGGGCGTTGCGTTTGCATTTGGTTTAACCATTTTAACGATGGTTTTTGCGCTGGGGCATATATCAGGTGGTCATTTTAATCCGGCTGTTTCATTTGGTTTGATGGTAGGTGGTAGATTTAGAGCAGCTGATTTTATTCCTTATGTCATCTCTCAAGTCATCGGGGCCACATTGGCTGCCGCGTTATTGTATTTTATCGCAAGCGGTCATGCCGGCTTTGATATTGCGAATGGACTGGCGAATAATGGCTTCGGAGAACATTCTCCCGGTCAATATTCGATGGGCTCAGCTTTTGTGACGGAAGTCACCATGACCGCCATGTTTTTAATGATTATTCTGGGTGTCACTGATGTGCGCGCTCCTAAAAATTTTGCCGGTATCGCCATCGGTTTAGGTTTAACGCTTATCCACCTTATTAGTATTCCCATTACCAACACCTCTGTTAATCCTGCAAGAAGCACTGGACCTGCATTAATCGTTGGCGGTTGGGCACTTCAGCAGCTCTGGTTTTTTTGGGTTGCGCCTTTGCTCGGCGCTTTAATTGCCGGTGTTGTATATCGTTGGTTTGGTGAACATCAAGATTGATATTCTAAGGTTACATCATCACCGACATCCTCGTCATCAATGACGAGGATGCCTGCCGTATCACCATGAAAAGGCCTCAAGACTGACAGTTTGGTAACTGAAAACTAATAATTCTTGTACTCCAAACATTCGAGCCCGTTTCTTTCATATACTCACCACTGAACCAAAAAGTGCAATCATCGACAGGGTCCACGGACATAGAATTATGATTGCTCCACTGGCCGTCAGTGTTAGAGCCTGTTCCTGTCGTCAGTGGTTGCGGAGTATTCATTTGATTTAAGGGGTCTGTGTTTAAATGGTTAGTCATTTCAATAGATGGGTAGATAACGGATGTGGAAATATTATAAGCCATTGCAATATTTCCAACTTTATCCATGGCAAGGCTGGGATTAAACCTCATTTTACCGTCTGGCATATAGTATGAAGCTTGATACATTTGCAAACCACCGCCACCGACTGGCAAGCGGAATTCATACCAAAAAGGGCCTCTATTATAGCCATAAGGATCAGCATCATTTTCACCAATAACAAATGATCCGTAATTTTGGAACTGACGATAAGCAAATCGACGTAATACATTCCCGCCATTGATATTTAACCAAACACCATTGGGTTGATAAGCGCCCCCATTAGGCATTGGTTTAATAAGAGATATGCCTTGCCCATCTAAATGACTATTTTTAGAATTGGCAAAATCAACATAAAAACTATAAACATTCAAATTATATTGTGGGTGTGAGCTGATAAAAAATCCTGGCGTATTAGCAGGTGGCAATGTTTTTCCATCGAGATCGGCAGGTAAAAGATGCGTTTCGCTTGGAAATTGACGACATTGCATACTAGCCGTACTACCCTGCAACATATTATTTTTATTTAACGCGCAAACTCTAGGCCCATAAACGAAAGGCCCATTGATATCAAACGTCATTAAATAAGCATTAGACCAAAGACCTAATTCTGATGTTGCATTAAATGATTCGAATGGAAAAGCATATCGATAGTAAGTTCCCGTTGCGTCAGGCGTAGTAGAAATAGCGATACATTGATAAAAAGGCCCTGCAAATACATCGCCCCAAGCAATTTGCGTGAAAATCCAACGATCAACAGTCTGATCATATTTTACTGTAAAACTCCTATCATTATTGGTTTCACAAAGACCTCCAAATCCTTTCCATAAATAATTTCCTGGCTTGGGAAATCCCGCCAACATATAACCTGTTGCTTTATCAAAAATACCAATATCTGCATTAACCCATTGGACATATTGTGTTAAACCCACAGCACCACTGATTTCCGGTGTTGGAAAATTAATTGTATAATTTGGAAAATCTACGCCTAAACCTGCAAAACTACGAAACGGAATAATTGACGTATTCTGAGTAACAACATTATTCTGCCAAGAATAATTTGAATGTATTTGATTAGATAATGTATTTCCTAAAGGATGAGATATATCGTGTTTTTCAGCAACTATTTCAAAAATTTCATCACTGTTTTTTGCTGTAGCGTGGCTAGAGATTGAAACTAAGAATAGTAATAGGCAAAACTTGAATCGAAGTCTACTTTCCATTTTAAACTTCCTAAAAGTAATGAACATCATTTTAAATCATCGGAACCACTTTTGTCACAAAAATATTTTTAGGTTGCATTCGCGACCTGGCGAATAACACTATTAATAAAATTATTGCGTTATTTTAAACATTTTTAGTATTGAATTAATTATTGGATTTGACGGTTGAGTCATGCATTGGCAAAATAATTTCACAATATAAACGTTGTGGTTCAAATAAATAACAAGTATAATGCGTTTTTATTAGCCGTTAGAAGACAAAAATGCACATAATTTATAAAAAATCCATCACGCTTATTCTTTTAACATTTTTATTCTTTTTAACTAACAGCTATTCCTATCAAACTAACGAGAAGACACATCCTATGTTTACATCTCAAAAAGAGTTATCCATTGAAAGCACTATCGATGAATTAGCTAGTACCGCAAAAGATCCCAATGCTGCAAGCCTTCCTTTAATGGCAAGTGCAGGGTTAGGTGATGCGAAACGTTATGCGCATACCTGTCAAGCAATGTTTGCAGCCCTCGCGGATTTAGATAAAGAACCCACTAAATATCCAGCATGGATGCGTACTGATTCTTTTAAGGCTTGGATGTGGGGACGTGTACTATTGGCCGCAGATAATATGGCTGATGCCAAAACCATATACTTAAGTAAAAATAAGTTGTCTTCGCTCTTAAATAAAAAAATGACAACAGCAGATAGCCTTGCTTTTTATACATGGGCACTCGCATACGACGCTACATTAAATGTAAAAGAACATCAAAAATTTAAAAAAATAATGTTTAATAACGCGATGTCTCTTTCAGAAAAATCGAAAGACAATCCGAAGGATCATGATGCGTTATCCGATGCTTTATGGGCATGGGTAATGAATTTATCGGCTGCAGCGAAGGCAAATGATAAAAGAACTTATGCCATGATAAAAGAACAAATGACATTGTTAACTGGAAAAGAGTCAGTCACCCAAGCACTGCTTGCTGGGCTTTTAAGAACGGCGAAATCAAACGATTATCCCGCTTGGGCACTCGGAAAAGTCAGTGTAGCCGCGAAAACCATGAATGACGAAGCACTTTATGAAGAGGTGACACCTGCTTTACATTCCTCGATTGTAGGTGCAAATCAAGCGAAAGCAAACGCAGAATACATTTTGGCAGTAATAGAAAGTAAGCTTAGCTCAAGACAAAATACACCTAGAGCTAAGCTTTAATCATAGAAATTGCTATAACTGCGGTGAAATCGGTTTTTGTTCCGCTGGGGTCTCATTCGCCGCAGTTATTTTCAGATAGACTTTATAATCTTCGATTAATTGTCTTAAATTGGTATTAGGTATTAAAACATCAGAAACCTTTTGTTCAGGTAACATTGCCTTCCGAGTCATCGGTGATGTTCGATGCGGTGTTAACCATTCGGTAATAGCGGATTTTTCATAGGAAAAACCATCCAAACTACAAACAACGGGATTGGTCATGAGTTCTGACGTAATAGGACAAAGCATGTTATCTTGTTTGGATATAAATTTTGAAGGAATTTGCTCTAGCTTTTTTAAGTTTAAAGAAAAATTTAAATTTTCGATAGACAGGGATAATGTAATGATAATATTTTTTATTAACAAATAACTGACGGGAAAATCTAATTCTTTTTGTTTTTCTTTTTCTTTATCATGACTTGCTGCTAATAATTGTGTTCCAATAATATAACTGGCAGAAATGGAAAGTGGCGCAAAAATAAAAGCTGCTGCTACCGTGCTTAAATATACGTAACTCAGTCCATTGATTAATCGTTCTCGATCATTATTGCGAAATAATTTTAATGCTTCTTCATTTCTATCAAAAATTTCTTTAATAATGAAATATAATTTTTTAAGTACAATAATTAATGATTGATTATCTTCGTCTTTATTAACATCCTTTCGATCATCGTATTCCAATGTGATTTTTTTATAATGATTCAAGATAGTGCTAAGTATAGTATGTTTTTTATATTCTAATGACCCAGAACCGTTTGTGTCAGAAATTTGTTTTAATTCATCGGTTTTAATTTGTAATGCATTGACTAATTCTACTATTTTTTTGGTTTCTGTTTTATTTGCAAAGCAAGATATTTCTTTTTTATCTTCAACGGTTTTACCAAACATCCGATTTATCATAGGCGCCTCCATGCATTGATTATTCATGATAATTTATAATAGGGACGATTTCTATGGTTTCGAATACCAATCTTATTTAAACTAACGAATTCAGTAAATAATGAGAAAAGCCACCATGATTAAAACACTTATACCTATTTCAACATTATTAGTATCCAGCGCCATTTTTGCGGGGCAACCAGCTGCCGTCGATAAAGATTCTTGTCATCAATTAGTGGGTTCTGAAAAACCATTTATTGTCGTGTTAAACCCTCATGACGATTTATTATCGAGTATTGCAACCTGCGTAAAGGATGCTGAATTACCCGGCGCAAGCATTTCTGCTTTAGGTCAACTTCATAATCCGACCTTAGCCTATTTCACCAGTAACCCAAAAGATAAACCCACCCTCACGCAATTTGATGGATATTATGAATTAGCAAGCTTGAATGGAAATGTTGCAAAAAACAAAAACGGATATTACACCCATGCGCATGTTGTTTTAGCGAATCAAAAATTTAACGGTATTGCAGGGCATGTCGTTAATGCAAAAGTGGGTTTGACTGTCGAAGTCACTATTATTCCTTTATCTTCAACACTACAAAGAGCAGTGGATCCAGAGACCGGCTTTGGACCCATTGTTGCTGAAAAATTATCGAAAATTTAGATAAACCATGTTTTCATTACAAAAATTCCGCCCATCATTGGGCGGAGTGTTTAAGGATTCAGAGAAACATTTTTATCAGGTTCCGAAATATTTTTTTCTAGATTGACATTACTAGCCAATAAAGACAATTTAACCAAAGGACTCTGTCCTTCGATTTGTTCTTCTTCTGATGTGCTACCGGGTTCTTCACTCGTTTCTTGGTTTATCGGAGATGCCACTGGTGCACTTGCTGGAGATAATTCGCTTGGTTCCTGTTTTAAATTAATAACCTCTTTTTCTTTTGCTTCATGATTCAGTTTAATCATTCGTTTCAAATATAAAGTAATTAATTCCAATGCATAATATAAATTCGTTTTATTTATTATTTTTCAATAAATAATATATACTTCGGATTCAATCTTGCCAAGAAAAAATTAAAACGATTAACCAAGGAATAACCATGAATAAAGAAAGCATCATTAAAAAATTATCGATGAAAAAACATATTGAAGGAGGATATTTTTGCGAAACGCATCGATCAGACATTATCATTAATACAAACCGACAAAACAACGAGCGACCTATTTCAACATCCATTTATTATATGTTAACAGAAGATAGTCCAATCGGTTATTTTCATAAAAATGAATCTGATATTATTCATTATTTTCATGCTGGGTCTACCTTAACTTATATTATCATTGAACCGAATGGTGAATTAAAAAAAATGAAATTAGGCCCTGATATTTTTTCTGATGACTTGCTTCAATTGGTAGTAAAAGGTGGATGTTGGAAAGCAACGATTCTAGAAAAAGGTGAATACGGTCTTTTAGGTGAGGCTGTCGCTCCTGGATTTGATTACAAAGATATGGAAGTTGGAACGAAAGAAAAAATGCGATCTTTATTTCCTCATTTATGGAAAGATATATTTCAATGGGTGAAACCAGAAGCATAAAGGATTTAAAGATGAGGGACGCTTTTTTTAAGATTGCGTCCCGTGATAAATGAGACTTAAGACATCAGCTTTTTATAACTTTCCATACGTTTTGTGAAGGATCAGCTAAGAGAATCATTATAATGACACTAATCAACACTGATTTTGACAATCATTCGTTACTGCATAATTAGCACTGTCTAAAATCTGCCTCACTTTCTATTCCGTTGGTTTCTTATATATCATTAATAAGGCATTTTTTGTGATAGGTAACAAAAAAAATCATATGGTATAATTCACTTTTTAAATGTGCCTAATAAGAGAAATGTATGCCGCATTTTCCAGATACTATTGTAGTTGGTGGAGGAAAAAAATTAATACTTATCAAAGAAGAAAAAAAAACATTGACGGGAGAAAACCCAAAAAAATGCTATGAAGATTCAGATGGAAATACTTACATTGTTAAAATGGAAAAAGAACGAAAAATAGAAGATATTTTTAAAAATAGCCTCTCGGTTATACCGAAAGCGGAGGAACCAGCCACCAAAAATTTGCAAAAACATATTGAAGCATTACGTGATACTGCGACAGCCACATCTGTGATCGCAGGACACATTGCGAAAGCCATATTCCCTAGTTTAGTTGTTCCACAAAATTATCTTGCTCGCCTCAAAGATGGCACTCCTATTGTTTTATCGAAGTTTTTACCCAAACCTTTGGATGAATTTTTAAGTACTACTTCGGTTATCACCATGTTTAAACCAACGAAACCTACTGATTGGACCACATTATTCACCCGCAGCGCTTTAAATTTAAAAATGGATCAAGTAAAAATTTTGGGGAAAATTTATTATATCGCTTTATTAATGGGACATTGGGACATTATCAATAATATTGATCTTAAAAATTCAGGATCAATTACTATTAAAAAAGAATGCAAACCTTGTATTGTAGATTGGGGAAATTGCCTAGGGATTGGTTTTGGAGGTTTGTGTCAAGATGCGACGGCTTTTCAAAATCCGGAATTTAAAGATTTGAAACTCAAGTCAGGTCACGATCCAGTAACAGGATTCATGGGCTCCGTGCCTTTTAATCACATTGTATATTCAAGATTACCGCGCCAACTTGCACCAGATTTATTTGATTTAACAACAGACGATATGATGGGAAAAACAATGCTCGAAGGCTTTAAAGAAGCGCGAGAAGAAGCAAGAAAAAACTTAATTCAGCTTTCTATAAAAAAAGCGATGATAAATACTTTGGGAGAAGAAGATACTTGCCATTTTAAAGATGCTTTTAACCAAGAATTATTTGGAACAGCTGAATCTTATTCCGGTGATAAAGAACCTGAATTAAAAAAAATTCTCATCGGACGATTTCATTCTATTGAAACCATGATAAAAAAAATTGATGCAGGGGAAAAAATGCATACGATTATGGAAGAACAATTTGAAGAAATGATAAAGTCTCAACAAATTATAAAACCAAAAGCTAGATTATAAAATCTTAATGCATGTTAAGCTTCAGGTTAAAATCATTTAATTAGATAAGGATTTATCATGGAAAAATCATTAATTGTTATCACAGGGGCAAGCTCTGGTATTGGTGCCGCCATGGCAAAAACTTTTTCAGCTGCGGGATATCCCACTTGTTTATTATCTCGAAATCGAGAGGTATTAGAAAAAATGCAATGAAACCATGGTTGATACTAATGTGAAAGGTGTAATGAATGGAATAGAAATTGTTTTAGGTGGAATGCGTAATAGAAAGCAAGGAACTATCATCAACATAAGCTCCATTTCAGATCGCGTTCCACGACCAAATATTGCCGTATATGCTGCGACGAAAGCTGCTGTGAAAAGCTTGACGGAATCGTTAAGAATGGCAAATGCAAAATATGGTATTCGTATTTGTAGATTAACGCCTGCAAAAATTAGAACCCCGATGCTTCTTCCAAGCCATTTAACCTCTCACGAAGTCGTTCTACCTGAAAGTGTCGCGGCAGCCGCGCTATGGATATATGAACAACCAAAAGTGGTTTGTATTCGTGATTTGGTGATCGCACCGACTTTTTATGAGCCTTGAGATTTTTAAAAACCAAATTTTTTTTCTTGATGTGAATTCATAAAACAATACACAGTATAACAATATAAGAACCTATGATCTTTTACAATCATAGGTTTATTAATTTTATCTTTACCAAAAATAATATTATCAATCCTTTTTTGATGAATCCTTAGTTATAACTTTATTTAATATTTGTCGGTAAAGTTCTCGCCTGACAACCATGTGAAGTTCAAAAAGTTTTCTAGATAACTCAAATGTTGGATTAGTATTAGTTCCTAATATTATGTCAAATAATACTTCTTCTGGAATATTAGTATAATTCGCAACTCCGGACATCGTATACTCACTGGTTGATAAAATATCCTTGAGCATTTCCTGTATAAAATTCACAGTCAACATATCCTCATCCTTTAGATAAATAAATGGAATTAATTTAAAATAGCGCTCGTACTGTTGTTTAAAAATCTTATGTAATTCCTCATAAACAAGTGCAAATAAATTTATTTCCAATAAATTTTTTTCCACTTTAGTTAAGTTACACGGTCTTATTAACAATAATTCAGAAACTAAATCTATTCTTGACACTCAATATTTCTCCTTAAATACCTATGGTTATCCTTGATAAAATTTTATGAAAAACTAGAAATAAAACGATGACATAAAAACATTAGAAACGTTTTTAAAACGAAAAGAATGATGTATCATATTGTCAATTTTAGAGAATGAAAAGAATATTTTAATAATTTTTCAAATTATTTCACATTTATAAAGACTAATAATTATTATTTTGATAATATACCAGCCTTTCTGTTCAAATGTGGAACATTAATATTTAGGATATTAAAAATATGGATATGGAAGAAAAATCTTTAAATCCTAGCAATAGCTCTTGGGAACCTATTTCTGAATCTTTTTTAAGTTGGCTTGAAAAAAAAGAGAAAATTCTTGGACCTGGATTAACTCCAGAGCCCACTATTAAAGTTTTAGTTTTTTTAGCGTTACTCGAATCAGATACAGCATCTACTTATCGTGACATTAGGAAAATATTTAAGATTAAAAATGTTATTAAAGGAATAATTCCTGATAATACGCTTCGAACTTCTATATTAAACCTTGGGAAAACACTACAGAAATTTGAGCACCCTCTAGAATTAAAAGCATTAAGAGGTCGATTTCAATTAATACCACGGATAAAAAAAATAAAAACAAATATTTCTTCAGTAGAACAAAATGTTCTTTTAATAGATACTCCCATTATAAATGAAAAAGACATTGCTCGCGCCTTCATTGAAAAATCTATGTTACCTTTTAATGCATTATATTTTCTTGAATGGTCTGCGCGATGTTGGGAAAACTACTCCAGACAGGAAGCTGAAATCCGTGCACCTTACGAATCAGATGCTTTAGTACATTTGAAAATTAAAGATAGATTATCTAAATATGAGTCTCCAATTTTAAGTATTATTAGTTTGGGTCCCAGCGAAGGTTTAGCAGAAATTGAAATACTAAAAAAATTTTACAAGCTTGATAAAACAAAAAAAATACATTATTTAGCTGTAGATTCCTCTCCAAGATTATTAAGAAATCATATCGGATTATTAAAAGAAATATTTATTGATGAAATTAAAAGTGGTCACTTAATATGTTCAGGTATTGTATCTGACATTTTCTCAAATCTTCAAGTAACCATCCAACAAGCTAGATTTGAATTCATCAAAATTGGAACAATACAAAATGAAAATGATTTTCTACCATCTAGTTCACCGCTATTCATTACATATTTAGGAAATTGTTTAGGTAATGACGGAAACAATTCGCAAGACCCGGAAATTAATTTTTTCTCAATGATCCATAGTGTTTTTTCAAATCGTCCTCTCGAAATTTTAGTAGGTGTTTCAGTTATGCGCTCTGAGCCCGATGAATACAAAAGAAATTGGGATGATTTTTTATTACAAACTCCAAAATATTTTTTAAAATATATGAATTTATTTGAATCTACTAAAGAAAAAAATTGCTTAGAATTAGACGAATTTGAAATATCAAATTCCCGATGCCTCCCTGTTATACCAGAAAAATATGTAGGTCGACACAAAATTGAAGGGCAGATTTATCGTTTTTATTATAAGCTAGGTTTCGATTTAAAGCTGGCGAATATTCATGAAGAAATAAGGCAACTTCCCAAAGATGCTTTAATCCTTCTATATAATATTATCAAATACAATATACAAACTTTAGTCTCAGGTATAGAAAAAACAGGATTATTTAAAATTAATTATAATCCGAACTATCATCTAATTGTTAATACCAATAATGGTGTTCGGGAATATGCAGTATTTAGCGCTTTTTTGGAATAAATTTACTATAATAAGGAGATTATATGTTTCATAATAAAGAATCATTACGCTACTACTTATTTTCACTTTCCAATTTTCTCGCCGCCATCGGTGGAGGAATGATATTAGGAAAAGGCGTTGCAACCATTCAAATTCCTTTTTTGCATGGGGGTTCCCTTCTTGCATTTTTAGTTGGAACGGTTATAGGACTTTTCTTTCTCCAATTAACGCCGAAAAAATTCTCAGATATTTTTTCGCGCTGGTTTTCTATTAGTGGGGGAATAACATCCTTAATTTTATTTTCTATTTTTTTAGGGTATGCAAAAAATCAAACGATGTCCGGTAATATAGCGATTGTTTTTTTCCTATTGCTTAGTATGCGCTTTGGTTTTTGGTTTTATTCTAGGGTTTTGCGAGCTGCGAATGCAGCGGGTCACAATCAAAATATTGCTTGGGTTGAATTTGGCTATTATGCAGGAATTATAGGCGGCCTTGTTATATGGTTATTATTAGGAATTGATATTGGCATGGGTTTTGCATTGCTATTAGATGCTACATTGCAATTTGCGGCAGGTTTTTTAGATATTACCGCAAACAAAATGGATTATAAAGAAAATAAACCTGATAATAATAAAATACAAATAAGTCAGCCGTTAACAAAAAATACTTCTTCTTGGAGTTGGCGTTTAGCTATTAGTGTCATGTTAATAACTATTGGAGTACAAGTTATTATTTTTAATTTGAGCCATCAGGTACCAAGTTATTTCAGTCCATACATCCTCGCGTTTTTTTATTTCGGCGCAGCCACCTCCTCTTTGATTTGTAAAAAATTCCATATTCGTTTGGAATGGGATAACACACATAAAAAAAATCGCAGCTCTGCTGCCATCTATTTTAATCAAAATGGGCGTAATAAAAAATTAAATTTTTTATTATTAAATATTTTATCCGCACTCGGTATTTTTTTTGTTACTTATATGCTTTATAAACATCCTTTCATTGGAAAAAACATAATGTTCGGCTTAAAAGAATTTGCTATTTTATTTTTTATTTTTGTTGGGACATTTTTTTATGGCATTCTTGAAATGGCGATGTTAGATAGAATAGGAATAGAAGAAATCCATTCACAACAAAAAAATATGATTTTGCGCACTTATGGATTAATGAGTGTTGCAGCGGTTTTAAGCCTCTGGCTGCTTTCACTGTTAAGTAATATTATTGTTTATCAAATTTCTATTATTTTAATTTGCTTTATTCTTACTTTTTTCATTTTATTTAAAAGAAATATTATTTTTTCCGAGTGATGATGCGCACCGCGATCATTAATTTTTTAATTAATTCGTGACTTCCATAAGAATATTTGTTATCATGCATGACATCATCATCACGATTCATTCTTAATTTCTTCAACATTATAAAATACATTGCCGAGGAACAAATGAAAATTAATCTATTATTAATATGTTTTTTGTCAAATTTATTAATCGCCTGCTCTCACACGACTAAACGCAGCGATAAGATATTAGCTTAGTTATCTTTTAAAGATAAATTCTCGAGTGCAAATATTCCATAGACAATTTAATAAATAGCATCGCATTTCCATCATATATAATATGTAAGGAACGTATATGAGCCATTCCCTTCAAAAATTTTTAAATTTTTTTCAACATTATGAAAATTTTCTTTTTCCTTTTTCAATTTATGTAAAAGGATTTCTGCTACTTTTCTTGATAAGCTTTGGCATCAAGATGTTACTTATAAAAAATGGAAATCATTTCAATCCATTAAAAAATACTTCTGATTTTATATTTAATGTCACTCGCAATCCCGTAATTTTTTTTATAGGCGCTTATATTTTTTATTTTTTATTAGTCATCTTTCATCAATATGAACCGAAAGATTTTAAAAATACAATTTTATCTATATCGGATTATTTCATTGAATGCATTACTTTGTTTTGGGGATTACAAAATTTATTAAATCATGGCAAAAAACGTTTATATCATTGGCTGCTTAAAAAACATCAAGAAATTTTTTATATTTTATTAAAAATGATTAGTAATAGTTTACAAGCAATTGTGTACCTTATTATTTTAAATATTATTATTATACAAAGCGGTTTGACGGGCTTGTCTGCCGAATTTTCTCAAAAAACGATGCACTTGATATTAATCATGTCGGTCGGCTGGATTTTTATTCAAATTTTGAATGGCGTCGAACAACTGCTTATTAGCAATACCACTTCTTCCGCAGAAAATGTTCAAGGCAACCGAAAAATTACGACGCAAGTAAAAATCCTTAAAAAGGTTTTTTTAAGTATTAGCATTACGGTTACCATTGCTGCTATGTTAATGGTATTTGATAGTGTTCGAAGTATTGGAGCCGGATTATTAACAACGGCAGGTATTATTGGGGCGGCGGGTGCCTTCGCAAGTCAAAGAAGCCTTTCTGGCTTATTTGCTGGGTTAAATCTTGCCTTTACGCAACCCATTAGAATTGGTGACACGGTGGTCATTGATAATGAATCCGGTCTCGTCGAAGAAATTACGCTTTCTTATGTGGTCATTAAGCTATGGGATTTGCGTCGCTTAATATTACCAAATGAGTATTTCACGAGCAAGGGCGTCCTTAATTTAACAAGAAATTCCACTGAACTAGTTGGTGCAGTCATATTCTACGTCGACTATACTTTGAACATTGACATTTTGAGACAAAAATTTAATGAAATGCTGGCGGAATCGGATTTGTGGGATAAAAAATCATCCGCTTTTCAAGTCACCGATCTTAAGGAACAATCCGTTCAAATTCGCGCCTTAGTCAGTGCAGAAAATTCTAGTAATTTATGGAATCTTCGCTGTGAAATTCGAGAAAAACTGCTGACATTCATCGTGGAAAACTTTCCATCAAGTTTGCCCAAAACAAGGCAGATCGTTTCATAGTGCATTGCTATCGAATCATTATACATTCAAGGCTATAATAGTAGCACTATCTCATACAAGGATTATCCCAATGGCACGACCCGGTGTAACTTATCAAGATGTAGTCAATGCTGCAGTCGAAGTGAAAGGGCAAGGTAAAAATCCTACGATTGAAAATGTACGTGCCATTCTAGGTACCGGTAGCATCGGTACCATTAATATGCATCTAAGAAAGTGGAAATCTGGAATACAGCAAACCGATAAAATATCTGTGAAGGAAAATTTACCTCCTGAATTGGTATCGTTATTAAAAGGATTGTGGGAACGTGTCGTACAAACGTCCGAAGATCGCATTCAACAAATAGAAGAATCGCACCAAAAAATCACGCTAGAAATGACAGAAGAATTAGAAAAATATAAAAAGAATAATCAACGATGGCAGCAAATGTATCATCAATGGGTGCAAGAAAAAACACAAATGACGAATGAAAAATCAACCCTACAAGAAGGCGTTCAATTATTACAAAAAGAAAATGCATCTCTCCTTTCCAATAATGAATCTTTAGAAAAGCAACAAGAAGAAAAACAAAAAAGAATTGAAGAATTAAATCGATTACATCAGCAATTACAGGAAAATCTCGAACATTATCGTGCAGCTGCGCGTGAACAACGTTTGATAGATCAAGAAAACTTTGATCGCCAAAAACAAGAGTTGCAAAGTCAATTAAAGACGCATCAAGAACAGATTCTTATGCAAAATGAAAAGATAAGTCAAATGCAGCAACGTTTCCATGTGTTAGAAGAGAAGCATATAGCCCTTCTAAAAACTCATGATAATCAAACTGAACAATTAAAAAATACTTCTCTCACTTTAAAGAATATCGAAAAAGAATTTTTAGAAGCCAACAAAATGAATCAGCATTGGCAATCCGAATATCAGCAAGTGCAATTAAAAATTGAAACTTATTCTCGTACCATTAATGAAACTCAAATTGAAAAACAATTATCAAAACAACAATTGCAAACCATTCAATTAGAGGTAGAAGAATTACGGTCGCACAATAAATTAATCGCGCATGATAAATGGATTATTTCGCAAGAAAAAGCGCAATTGGAAGGACAGTTAAAACAATTAAAAATAATGTTTGATGCGGAGAGAATAGCTTAATGTTCAAAACATAGGGAAGTTTTAATCCTAGATTGTTGCTTGTTTTGATGGTGTCAAGGGTGTCACCGAATATTATTTATCTTTCACCAATCGAAATCCAATATGAGACATAGGATTATAAGGATCGACCCCTCGCCTAGCGCTGGGTCGATAACTCATACAAAAATTTTTATCACAAAGAAAAGAACCTCCGCGTATGACGCGTTTAGGTGCATTCTCTGGCGCATATCGATCTAATGGATCATAGCTATCTGCCGGACCTTTCGGATTGATCGTTAATGTATTTTTACCTTCTACATAAAAGGCATCATAGCGATACCAATCTGCCACCCATTGCCAAACATTGCCTGCCATATCATATAATCCGTAACCATTGGGCGGGAATTTTTTGACTGGCGAGGTGCCTATTTTTGCCTGATATATCGGGTCGATAATAGGAAACTCGCCTGGAAATATATTGGCTTTGTTTTGCTTGAACTGATTTCCCCATACAAAATTTGTTTGATTCAGCTTGCCCCGCGCCGCAAATTCCCATTCTGCCTCCGTCGGTAAACGTTTATGCGCCCATGTAGCATATTGTAATGCATCCTCATAGGAAACTTGCACGACGGGATAATCGTCTTTACCAATAATATTACTACCAGGACCTTTGGGATGGCGCCAATTCGCGTTTGGAATAAACCGCCACCAAAGGGATACATCATCCAAAGGAACTTTGGTTTGCGTACCCACAAAAACCATTGCGCCCGGCACTAATTTCTCATCAGGCGGTTTAGGAGTACCCACAGGCAATTGAACTTTTAAAGTTTCCCAGTCTGGTTTTTTTTCGGCTGTTGTAATATAACCGGTTGCTTTCACAAATGTTCTAAATTGTGCATTGGTCACATCGGTTTGATCCATCCAAAAACCTTTTACTTGCACTCGATGGATAGGTTTTTCATTCGCTTTGGCGAAAGATGAATCGCTTCCCATCATAAAAGTACCGCCAGGAATCCAAGCCATCCCTCGATGAGAATTCGATATATTTTTTGAGATTAAAAAAAATGTTGCGCATGCAACAATGAAACTTAAGAAAAATATTTTTTTGGAATGCATCATGTGATAGATACCGATTCGGATGATAATAAATGAAAAACAAATAATGACAATATTTCAAAAATACATAATCTTATATGGGTTGCCTCAAAAGCGTAAGCGATAAATATTTCTTCCATGATGATAAATACACACCATAATCCAATACTAAAAATAAATGCCAAATTAACATATTTCCAATAATTATTATTATGTCGATAAAAGTAAAAAATACTTTTTACCAATAAAAAAAGAATGATAACTTCGGCAAAAAGATCGCAATAAAATAAAATACTTAACACCAAAGGTGACATATGATAAATGGAAATCACACTGGCAAGTGCCTTCCAATTTCCAGAATGAAACGAAATAGAAGTGAAAATATGATAAGTTTGAAGTAAATCAAATAAATTACTAAAAAAAGCAAGTGTAAACCATAGGGTCCAAAATAGTAATAAGCCCATTTTCAAATAAAAAATACCAAAATACTTATTCGTTTCCATAAAATCACTCAAAAAGTTCGATTGCTTATTTTAACCGTGAAATAAAATGCGCGCAAAAATTTACAATAACAGCGATTTTTCTTAAACTATTTTTTTTCATTTATATTAATTATGCTAGAATCTGAAACATTTGTAAGGAATGCTAATAATGAGTGATGGAAGAAACCACAAAATTTATTATTCAAGAAAAGCTTCGATAAATTTACAAAAATATGTATTTTACGAAAAGAATTATTATCAAACGCATCCTTATAATGCCTACAAATTTTATGAAGGGTATAAAATTGTTATCGATGAAAGTAAAGAGGAGCGTCTTCCCGTTTCATTGTGGGATATTACTCGCTTTTTACCAGATGATATTCGTTATTATACAAAAATGTTTGCGAAGAATGCGGGTAAAAATCCGGGATGGTTTTGTTTAATTCATCTAGAATACATTCTGAAAAATGGCGACAGGAACATTATTCCACAATGGGTATTATGCAAAAAATCGGAAGTCGCCCAAGATATTTCAGAAATCTTAATGCAGAGTATCCTCAATGAATTAATCGGTAATGATATCTGCGCGAGTCCCGCCATTTGCGTTGATAAAGAAACAAAAGAAACCTTTGTGTTATCGATTATTTATCCTGGATTTCAAGATAGCTGGAAACGGTTTTTTACAAATCATAATGCTTATTTGCTACAAATGGGACATGAACCAAAACCGAGGCCAACAGAAAGACCAAAATCTGTTGGCATACTCAATCGCTTTATACAAAATGGCATTGGAAAACCCACACCGTCGATACCCGAGTGTGTACCCTATTTCAAAGATTTTTACCTTTGTATGGCGCTCTCATTTTTTATTCGAAATTTTGATTTTCATTTTAGTAACGTGGGTAGTATTTTTAGAGATGAAAATGGCGCGATCGTTAAAGACAGTCGTATCATTAATCAATTATCGACTTACATTCAAAAACAAGATGCCTGTATTATGCAAAAGGATTTCAAAGCCTACAAAAAAATTTCGAAAGCATTTAGAGATGCCAAAAAAAGCATGAAAATTGAAGAATGTCTTGTTTTAATTGATTGTGGATGGGCTGGCGCACATTGGGAAAAACATATCGCTAATACACTCTTAGGAAATATAGGATTTGAAAGTAATGATATTAAGCTGCATTTGCCTCTGATTGAACCGACGAATCATTTTAACGATTTGGCGAGAAGCATCAAATATACCGAAGCATTTGCAGATACTTTACTTTGGGTATGTAATAAATTTAATAATGAAAATTTAATAAAACTAAAACCTTTTTTACACGAAACACTCCAATATATGGAAAATTATTATGGTGAAAAAGGATTATGTGATTATGCAAATTTTTTAGGAATAAAATTTAAAAATAAAAAGAAAATAAAAGAAATTATTTTAAACTATCTTATTTTTAGAGCATTTCCTACTGAAATAATAGCAGCGAGACAATTAGCTTTCATGATTAAAGTCAGTTTGTGTTTTCAAGAAAAAGGGAAATGGACAAAAACAGGTGAAGGATATCAATGGACGGGGACGCATGAATTTCAATATAATTCGACAAAATTTAAAAAATTAATCACGGATTATCATGATGATGCATCTCAACTATTAAATAAAACCACCGCGAAATATTTTGTCGGTGAAGGACAAGAACCCTCTCAAAAAAATTTATTACGACGTTACAAAAAGAAATTACATAAACATCATCAGCAAAATCATTCCATCGAATTATATAACGTAAAGTTTTTTCCTAATCCATGTAAAACATCGTCTCACAATGATCAAAAGGACTGGATTTTCCATCCTCGTCATTAAAATAAGCATTTTATTGTAAAAGGATCACTATAAAAACACCTTTTCACGAGAAATAAGTAGTAAAATAATATTATTATCTTCCTAATTTTATTTAGGATTGATTATGAAATTTCTAAAAATTAAGATTGTGATTGCTAGTTTCATATTAATTATTTCACCGTTTGCATTTTCTGAACCGGATTATGATCCTTATGGTAGTCATTATGATTATTCCGATAATAATTCAGACAATACGGTAGTCATTGATGACAACCAAAATTATTATTCTGAAACTGAAGCGCCGATGCAATCTGTTGAAGTCGATTATGATGAAAATGCCGAACGGAATATGGATAGAGATATTGATGTAAGAGGCGCATTATACGATGATCGATTACCTAAAAAAATTCCGAGCCCTGGTGAAAAAATTATTATTGTGAATCCCAGAATTCATGCGTGGGGCGCATATACACCAGATGGTGGTCTATTACGCGCAGGGCTTGCCACCTCAGGTGCAAAATGGTGCCCGGATGTGAAGCGCGCTTGTCGCACTAAAGTGGGAGTATTTAGAATAAGTTCCCTTGGAGAAAGCAGCTGTGTTTCCACACGCTATCCGTTAGGAAAAGGTGGCGCCCCTATGCCTTATTGTATGTTTTTTAATAAAAACCAAGGATTACACGGTTCAAATGAAGTTGTTGAAGGAAATGTTAGTCACGGATGTGTTCGCATCTCAGTCAGTGATGCAAGATGGATACGATATCAGTTTGCAAATATCGGAACTAAAGTTATCATTTTAAGCTATTAAATTGCGCCTAAGTTGAGATGAAATCGATGAATCAGTTATACCAAAATGAGATTTATGTAAAAAAATCCAAAATGCATGGATATGGTGTTTTCGCTAAGAAAAAATTGCGAAAAGGTGAAAAAATTGAAGAGTGTTATATTATTATTTCTAAAGGTGGGGATAAAGTTTTAGAAGATTTTTATTTTGACGCGAAGGGAAAATGCGCTGTTTTTACAGGTTTTGGCAGTATTTATAATCATTCGGATGATCCGAATGCCGATTATACTATTAACATAAACAAACGCATTGCGACCATTAAAGCTTCTAGAACCATTCAAAAAGGAGAGGAAATATTCGTCTCTTATGGCGATAAATGGTTTAGTAGTCGCGGTCTTAAATCAAAAAATATCGATACAAAAAAATAGTTTCTTTAAAGCCATTTTTTCATTTTAAAAAATTTATAGGGTAGCCAACCGGCAATTACCATGAGAAGAATGGCAAAAGGATACCCCATTTTCCACGATAATTCAGGCATATGATGAAAATTCATGCCATACATACTGGCGACTAAAGTCGGAGGTAGCAAAATAACTGCAGCGATTGAAAATATTTTTATAATATTATTTTGTTCGATATTGACAAACCCAAGCGTTGCATCCAATAAAAAACTAATTTTTGTGGAAAGAAAATTCACATAATCACTTAGCGAATTAATATCTTTCGCCATGATGGTGAGACGGGATTGTTGTTCAGAATTTAGATTAGAAAAACAAGTTTGTCCAAAAAAAGTAATTAATCGATTAAAGGTCATTAAACTTTCTTGTACTTTAGTGGTTAAATTTCCATTTGCGGCAATCGCTTCCAAATGATGCTTGTAATCTGGCTTACCATTGTTTACG
>Ga0206888_1108_pt1 | contig 22708 bp, 14 predicted proteins | sample Alteio_BWOrgHeat_90_FD_153258 | JGI IMG/M metagenome (GOLD analysis project Ga0206888, IMG submission 153258) | Enriched cells from forest soil in Barre Woods Harvard Forest LTER site, Petersham, Massachusetts, United States - Alteio_BWOrgHeat_Nextera4 ... | reverse complement strand
AGTAGTAGAAACGCTTCATACTGATAATCTTGAACTTACAAGACGAATGTAAACATATTTTAAACACATTTACACTGTTTTACAACCTTTTTACACCCTTTCTAATGGCGCCATCAGGATATCGGATAAGTTTGTCAACTATGAAAAAAATCAATTTTGTACTACTTCTTTTGCAGTGCCTATCAGCAGCCACCGCCCAGCAACCCTACTCCAAAGCCGTAAGGGAACAGATCGCATGGGTGGAAACCAGCCTATCGGGGGGCATAATTATCGACGGTAAACTGTACACCCTTTCTGAAAGGATGAAGCATTACAACGTACCGGGATTAAAATCTGATTTACCAACAGAATCTATATATTATTTAATTAACACACAAAAATTATGAAAAAAGTTATTTATGTACTGATCTTATCGCTGGTTGTGGTAAGCGGACTAGTATTTGCTAATCGCGAAATTAAAAATAAGGCTTCTAAAGAGTCATCTTCAAAACCGCTTACGGATGCCGAAAGGAGGGCTGCATTAAAACAATGGGAGGCTTCCCCCGAAGGTATAAAGTACAAAAAATGGGAAGCGTCTCCCGAAGGAAAAAAAGTGTATGCCGGTGCTGCGAAAATAAGCAAGTACATTAGGGATTATACCAATATGGAGGCAGTTGTAACCTCTCTTTCTCTTCCGCCAGGCTCATTTCTAGGTTTCGGAGTGATGGCCAGAATTAATGGTGACGATTATATTCTTAGGTTTGACAATGAGCTTCAGCAGCTACATAGTCTGAAGGTTAACGACAAAATAATTATAAAAAGCCATGTTGTCTCGTACGCGCCCAAGTATGCATATCCAATAATATCGGGCGAATATGCAGAACGAGATGGTAAAATAATTTATAAGCATGCCCCTCGCAAAGGTGGTTGCTAAGGATTAAATGCCTGCCGTCGGTAACAAAATTCTCGCTATATTATAGTTCAAAGAAAAAGGCACTCATAACATTTCTGTCATAAGTGCCTTTTCGTCGCTCCCCCTGCTGGACTTGAACCAGCGACCCTCTGATTAACAGTCAGATGCTCTAACCAACTGAGCTAAGGAGGAAAGTTCCCCAAAGGGGCTGCAAAAATAGGGAAAAATTGGCTTTGAAGAAACCGAAAAGCCAAAAATTATTTACAACCACTTAAACAACCCACCCTCATCAAATCCCACATAAACCCCGTCTTCCCGCACCTCCACAGGATAAGTCTTCAGCTTATACCCATCCCCATTCGTATCCCGACCGTCCTTAAGATTGAATTTGAGCGAATGCACCGGGCAGACGACATGACAGGCGCCATCGATATATCCCATCGTCATCGGCGCACCGGCATGCGGACAGAGATACCCGAACCCATACCATTCCTCCTGGAAACGCCCCAGGCACAGGGTCTTGCCATTTACCTGCACTTCGGCCACATTGCCTTTCGTCCATTTGATCTCGGAAACATCCCCCGCTATCTTATGCCATTTGTATTTCTTAAACCCCATTAGTACAAGTGTTCGGATTTATAGGGATAACGTATCTTATATAATTCTTTTACCTTATCCAGAATGGTCCGGCGCAAGTCGTCGATATTCCTTCGCTCGGTAGCCGAAACAAACACGCAGCTTCCATTCGTCTCCCGCTGCCAGCGTTCCTGAAGCTCGCTCATGATCTCCTGCTTTACCCCTTCCTCCAGCCAGGGATCAAACGTATTGGCCTCATAGCGGTCTATTTTATTAAAAACGACCAATATGGGTTTCTCGAAGGCATTCAGCTCCTGCAGGGTCTTGTTGACAACCCCCAGCTGCTCTTCATAAACCGGATGGGAGACATCGACGACATGCAAAAGGATATCGGCCTCCCGCACCTCATCCAAGGTGCTTTTAAAGCTCTCCACAAGGTGATGCGGCAGTTTACGGATAAACCCGACCGTGTCGCTCAACAAAAACGGCGTGTTCTCGAAAACGACCTTCCGCGTCGTGGTATCAAGGGTGGCAAAAAGCTTATTCTCGGCAAAGACCTCGCTCTTGCTCAACAGGTTCATCAGGGTCGATTTACCGACATTGGTATAGCCGACCAGCGCGACCCGGATAAACTCCCCCCGGTCCTTGCGCTGGGTAAACGCCTGCTTGTCGATCTCCAGCAGCCGGCGACGCAACAATGCGATCTTGTCCTTTACAATCCGCCGGTCGGTCTCGATCTCCGTTTCCCCCGGACCCCGGGTGCCGATGCCGCCTCCAAGTCGCTCAAGGTGCTTCCACATCCCCCGCAGTCGGGGTAAAATATATTGATATTGAGCAAGTTCTACCTGCAATTTGGCTGCCGCCGTCTTTGCGCGGCTGGCGAAGATGTCCAGGATCAGGTCACTCCGGTCGATCACCTTCGTATCCAATATTTTTTCAATATTAGAGATCTGGGAACCCGACAGCTCATCGTCAAAAATGACGACCTGGATCTCTTTTAGCGTAATAAAGGTCTTGATCTCCTCCAGTTTACCCTTCCCGACAAAGGTCTTACTGTCGGGATGCAGCAACTTCTGGGTAAAGCGCTTGAGCGTCAGCGCCCCCGCCGTCTCCGCCAGGAATGCCAGCTCATCCAGGTATTCCCGGGACTGCTCCTCCGTCTGCGTTTTATGTATTAAACCGACCAACACAGCTCTCTCCGCCTTTTGGATACTATTTTTCTTGTCTATCATTAGGAACGCAAAGGTAAAAAAAATCCGCCGGCCAAGGCCGGCGGATTATCAATGATATAAATGCCCTGCAAATCTACAACCCACTCAGCACCACACCCCCGGAAAAGGGAAACACCGAATTTCCAGCACTTGCCTTGAGCTGGCTGTTGATCTGGATCTGACCGAAGATGCCGATAACACCCTTGCTGACGCGGATCGTCGGGGCAAATTTGAAGCTGCTGAAGAATTGTTTAGAGGATTCCTTTTCAACGACACTAGCCAGAACATGGCCGGTGACGTCTTCTGGATCGACGGACTTGGTATAGGCAGTCAGCAGGAAGCCGATCTTGGTACCCACCGCAAACTTCCAGCTCTTGTCCATATGCTCGGGATCGAGCGCAAACCGTAGTTCGACCGGAATGTCAAGATAGTTGGTCACCAGCTTGAACCGCTTGTAGTGATCCGCTCCTGAGGGGGTCCCGGTCCCTCCTGCAGAGGTCGAGAATACCAGGGTTTGGTTGTTGTAGTCGGCTATCAGTGGGTAGGATTTATTGAAGTAGATCTGGCCGCTTCCAAGACCCAAACCGACACCGATACTCAGCCGTTGGTCGGTTTTGAAGGGGAAGTCCATCATGAAATAGAAATTAAGGCTATGGTTGAAGCCCCTGATATTGGCACTGTCCGGCTTATTCGCCCAGTTATCATAACCCAATTCGAACATAAAATGATCCGCCGCACGTTTGCTGAGATCCCAGACCTTTTTGGGTTTCGTCTGTTCCGTGCTATTGGCGGCAGCGGATTGCAAAGCCTTTTGGACCAGGGCTGCGGAGTCGGTAGGAGCAGGCTGATTGGGAGGGGATTTGTGCCTTTTTTGAGCGAAAATAGCAGTAGTGGTGGCTAAAAAAACCATCGCAGTGATGAAATACTTCTTCATAATTTCACTTGTAGGTGATGTCTTTTGGTGATCTGAAGCAAACACGAGGGCTTTTTTCGCGGTTTTTAGGCCCCTCCGGGTTCTTTTTGATCTGGTTGACAAATGTATTCTCCTTCGGGTTAATAAAAGGTTAAAGAACCCCCTTCAGGCTTGATTTTTAATCGCCCGCAAGATATTACTTTTTGACCAAAGTTGGACGGAGTCCAATTTGTACACCGAGGCTTGGCCGAGGGGTACCGAAATTATTGGATAGGACGCAAAAAATATTTTTTAGCGAATTTTTTGGCGCCCTATAATAATGGAGTCAAGACCATAGTAAAGACGATAAGCACGATCCTTTCCCGCCGCGCCATCGTAATAATAGAACAAAGGAGGCCTCTCCAATAACAAGCTGTTAACGCTTTCGAAGATGCCATGGGGAAATACCTGGTGGATCTTGTCTTCCACCGCCTCCGCATAGGCGGGAACAATGGCGACACCATCATGCCGCCTGCCGGCTGCTGTTAAATGCCGGTCGCGATCGACGGCAACAGCATGATAAAAATAACCGGAAAGGACTGTTTTCCAGGCGTCTCTATAGTTTACACTGGCAAACAGCAGCAGGACCAGCACACCGGTCAGAAGCACCGGCGGCAAGCCCAATGCCCCGGGGGCCGGCACGGCGGAGCCTTTGCGAATACCCGCACAAAAAGACAGGAGGAGCAAACCACCGGCAAGCCAATCAGTGAGATTGTTCAAGGCCCGGGGCGGGAGAGAACCCCGCGACCCCACCAGCATTATCGCCAGGCAAAGGAAGACAAGCACCGGCAGTAAAACCAGCCCGGCGAGCAAAACCCTCTTCTCGCGGAAAATGAACAACGGCCCTATCCCGGCGCTGTCCCGTGCGACGCGCATCCCAAAAAGGAACCCGGCGACGCAGGAGAACCAGAAAAGCGGCTCCTTGAAAACGGAAAAAAAAACGGCGGCGAATTGAAAGAAGACGATGGGCAGGATCTTTAAATAGGAGGTACTGCCATTCATCAGCCGGCGCCGTCCCCAGAGCACACCCGAGGTCGACGCGACGATCAGGCAGATCGCCAGCGCCACACCGGCATACAGCCACAGGTAAGATGGCACCGGCCGGCGACCATAATGCCAATAACCGATCAGCGCGACAAGAAAAAGCAGGAGGAACACCGCCGCCATCTCGTTACAGCCGACGATCAGCACGATCAACAGGAGGATCAGGACGTCGAGCGACTGTTTGCTACCGGCAACGGACAATCGCCTTACCAGGCATGCCGCAAAAACAACAGAAAGAATAAAGGAAGGCTGATAGACGATGGCGCTGCTAAACCAATAAAAACCGGTGGCGATCTCCGCCTGTACATATAGGAACAGGATTAAGAAAAGAAAACTCGCCTGGGCGATCCGGGCCCGGCCAAAAGGACGACCGGGTAACAGGCCATGCAGGGTTGATAATAAAAAGAACAGGGCACCCCACGTGCAGCCGAACAACAGCAGACAGGGCATCCAATAATAACGGTGCAGGATGTCCAGCGTTACGAACGATCCATTCAGAAAAGTAGTCGTATACCGGCCTGCCCAGCCGTGATAAATAAACTCCTGCGTCCCCCAAAATCCATGGACGCGATACAGATCATAGAACTGGTAATCATCCCCCGCCATGCTGTTGAGGAAGGGGAGAAGGAGAAAAGGAAGCAGGCAAACGAAGATCGCCAGCCAGAGAAGGATCGTCAGTCTTTTTTTTACCAAAGTATAATTACTCATCTCTCGGGGAAAGTCTCCCTGCTTAAAAATAAGCATTTACGCCAAACGGAGGTAATAATTTGGCAATCCTGCGGAATTTCGCTGAGAGAATTAGTGCGTACTTGCCTGCACTAATTGCTGCTATATGAAAAAGACAAACTTCCATTCGCATCTCCCGCGGCCTTATCGCATTATCCTCTTCCTTCTCCTTTTCTTCCGGTTCTCGTCGTATGCTCAGCCTGTCGCGGTGAAAGGCGTCATAAAGAATGAGAAAGGAGAGGTTATTGCCGGTGCGACCGTCTCCGTGAAAGGGACGGCTACCAGTACCGTTACGGACGAAGGGGGTCAATTCTTCATCCAGGCCCCGCCCCAGGGTATTTTATCCATTTCGGCAGTAGGCTATGCCGGCGCCGAAGAAAAGATCAACGGCCGGAGGGAGATGATGGTCTTGCTCCGACAAAAAGCCACCGAGCTAAATGACGTGGTCGTGGTAGGGTATGGCACGCAAAAACGGGCAGACCTCACCGGGGCCGTGGTCGCCGTGACGGGCACTGAAATGAATAAAAGGGTCGCCACAGACCCCACCCAACTGTTGCAAGGCAAGCTGCCCGGCCTTTCGGTCACCCAGGGTTCGGGAGAAGCAGGCAACGAAGGGCTCGTTCTCCGCATCCGTGGGCTCGGCACGAACAGCTCGGCCGGTAGTAACCCGCTGATCATCGTGGATGGCCTGCCAGGAAGCCTCTCGAACCTGGACCCCCAGAACATAGAATCGGTGACCATGTTAAAGGATGCGGCTTCCGCCGCCATCTATGGTACCCGCGCCGCCAATGGCGTCATCCTCGTGACGACAAAACAAGGGTCGGGCGGAAAGCTGCAACTGAGCTATGACTATAACATCGGGATCACCCGGCCGACGGCCCTTCCGGATAACCTGGTCTATAATTCCGCACAGTATATGGTCCTGTGGGATTCGGCGGCTAACCACTCGGGCTATCCGAACCAGTTCACCCAGGCACAGATCAATCTGTACGCTGACCCGAACCGGGACAAGCATCTCTACCCCGACTACAACTGGCTCCACGAGATCATGCGCACCGTCATGGTCCAGACCCATCACCTGGGCTTCACCGGCGGAAGGAACGGGACTACCTATAACATCGGCCTTGGTTATGTCGACCAACCCGACGTCATGCTGGGCTTCTCGTTTAAAAAATACAATCTTCAGTTCAACCTCAATTCGAAGATAAGCGACAATGTCAGCTTTGGCTCCAGTCTCACGCTCAATTACAGCAAAAGACTCTATGCCTCCCGCGGCAGCCAGGACCAGTTTCTCTCCGATCTCTCCCAATCACCCATGTACGGTCCGATCCTCCCCGATGGCAGCGGCCGGTATACCAACTCTGTATTCCCAAGCGTCCAGACACCCAACAAAAATCCTATCGCCATCGCCCAAAATGCACTGGTCAACGACAAAGACTACTTCGTACAAAGCAGCCTCTTTCTGAACGTTAAGATCATCAAAGGTCTCGAATGGAAGACCAGCGGCGGATTTAACTTCGAATACGAGAACATCTATGACTTCAAGCCGGTGATCAACCAGTACAACTGGTTCGCCGCTGCCACGGATGCACCCGAAAGGACGCTGGATGTCAATGGCCAGGGGTTGACCGAGACGGACAATAACACCGTCTATCCGGTGGGCTATACCCAGCTCACCTATGCCCGCAGCCTTGGATCGCATAACCTCAAAGTACTGGCCGGTACCCAGGCCGAATACAACAAGACCCAATCCCTTGCCGGCTCCCGTAATACCCCCTTTTCCAACAATATCACCCGCGAACTGAATGCGGGTCCCGTAGGCTCCCAGCTGGCTTCGGGTACTTCGGCGGAATGGTCCCTTCGATCCTACTACGGCCGGTTGAACTATGACTACCAGGAAAAATACCTGTTGGAAGCAAATGCGCGTTATGACGCGTCCTCCCGTTTCCCGCCATCAAATCGTTGGGGGCTCTTCCCATCGGTGTCCGCAGGCTGGATCCTGTCCAAAGAACATTTCCTGCAAGATATTTCCTGGCTCACCAACCTGAAGCTCCGTGGGTCCTGGGGAAGACTGGGCAACCAGAATATCTCCAACTATCCTTACCAGGACCTCTATACCAGCGCCAACTCCTATAACACCGGTACTTCCTATGCCTATTCTTTCTCCGGCAGCACGCTGAATACCGGCGTGGCACAAAACTCCCTCTCTGACCCAAAGATCAAATGGGAGACGACCCGGATCATAGACATCGGCACCGATGTCGTGGTATTCAATAAGCTAAGCCTCTCCGTTGACTGGTACAATAAGCTGACCTATGATATCCTCTACAAACCACAGATCCCGGCCTATATCGGCCTCAACCTCGGGTCGACGTCTGGTGCGCCGACGATCAACAACGGGAGGATGCGGAACACCGGTTTCGAAGTGACGGCGCAGTATTCTGACAATATCGGCCACGTCCGCTATAGCGTCGGTGGCAATATCCAGGTGAACAGGAATACCCTCGTGAAATTCGGCGCGCCGCAGATCACCGCAAATAATACCATCAACATCGAAGGGAAGCCCTTTGGCAGCTATTATATGTACCAATACGTCGGCATCTTTCAATCAGCCGATGAGATCCAGAAGTCTCCGATACAGCAGTATAGCCCGCAACCGGGGTATCTGAAATTCAAGGACGTCGACGGCAACGATACCGTCAATGCCAACGACAGGGTCATCGTGCCCGGAGTGTTCCCGAAGTTTGAATACTCTTTTAACACCGGCGCTTCATGGAAGAATATTGACCTGACCATTTTCTTTTATGGCTCGTATGGTCAGAAGCAATTCGTTGGCGGCTGGGGGATCCAACCCTTCGACCAGGGCTCGCCGCCCCCCAAAAGCTATCTCAATGCCTGGACCCCTGCCAACCACAGCACGACGACCCCACTCCTCTATATTACCGGTCAGGGGAATGCCAGCAGCAATATCACAACAGCGTCCACTTTTTATTTAAAAGACGCCTCCTTTCTCCGGATCAAGAACATCCAGCTGGGGTATACGCTTCCGGAAACCATGGCAAAACATGTCGCCATGAGCAGCCTGCGCATCTACTTTGCAGGTGATAATCTGGTCACCTTCTCGAAGTTCCCGGGTCTTGACCCTGAACGGGCGTTGGGCAATGGCAATGTCCGCTTTGCAGTCCACCCGCAAAACCAGGTATTTTCCTTTGGCGTAAAAGCCGTTTTCTAAATCGCAAAACACCGATCACATGCAACACTCATCCATACGAGCCCTTCTTCTTCCACTTGCCGCCGCTTTCCTCTTATGCGCATGCAGCAAAAATTTCCTCACTAAAAATCCTCCGGACCAGCTCTCCTCGGCCAATTTCTGGAAGACCCAGGCCGATGCGGACCAGGCGCTCACGGCTATCTATGCTCACCTGATACAGGGATATAACTATACCAGCAGCACCAATACGGGGCAGGGATGGGGAGCGGGTACACCTTACTGGGAGACACTGACCGACAATGCCTATAGCGGGGCGTTTGGGACGATAGCCACCGGCGACATCGAGGCGACAACCGGAACGATCCAGTCGGATGCCTACAATACATCCTATTCGGCGATCCAGGACTGCAATGTCTTTCTGGCGAATGTCGGCAAAATCCCCCTGGATGGCCCGACAATGAACCGATACATCGGGGAGGTCCGGTTTATCCGGGGCTATTATTATTTCCTCCTCGAACAGCTGTACGGGGATGTGGTCCTCTCTTTCCGGCCCCTCGGCAAGGATTCGGCCAGCTACCAACTGCCAAGGACACCCAAAGCCATCGTCATCGATTCTATCTTCAGCGACTTTAATTTTGCCACAGCCAACCTGCCGAACACGGCCTACTCCGGTCACGCAGTAAGAGGCACCGTACTAGGCTATCTCACAAAACTCTACCTGACCTTGCAGCGCTGGCAGGATGCGGCGACGACGGCACAGACGATCATGACGGAGGGGAAGTTCAGCCTGTATACCGGTGGCTACCGGGGACTGTTCCTGAAGCCGGGCCAGAACAGCAACCCGGAGATCATATTCTCAGGCCGCTACCAGATCCCCAATGCCTATAGCCCCGCGGATTATCTCTATACGTATAGCTCCAGCTTTCAGCCGGTCAGCTATCTCGTCAACGACTATGAATGTACGGACGGCCTGCCGATCACGGCTTCGCCGCTGTACAAACCGGCCACACCCTATAATAACCGCGATCCCCGCCTGCTGGCGACCATCCTCACCCCGGGAGTACTCTATAAGGGCGGAATACCATTCGTGGCCGCACAGATCGGCGCCTCGGCGGGTTTTCTCAATAAGAAAGGCGTGGACTCCACCCGCGCTACGGTCATCGGCACCCAAAGCGACCAGGACTGGGTCTATCTGCGTTATGCCGATGTCCTGCTGATGTACGCGGAGGCGCAAAATGAGGTTAGCGGACCGGTATCCGGTGTCTACAGCGCCGTCAACGCCGTCAGGGCCCGACCGGGTGTCAATATGCCGGCTTTGCCTGCGGCACTTTCACAGGATTCCATGCGGACCCGCATCCGGCATGAAAGACGCATCGAATTGGCACTGGAAGGCCAACGGTATTTCGATCTGAAACGGTGGCGGCTGGACAGAGTGATCATTCCCACCATAAAAGACCCCAGCGGCGCTTTTCGCACCTTCCCGCTGCGGGATACCTTATGGCCCGTTCCACAGTCGGAGATGGATCTTAGCAAGACCTATAACAACCCGGCTTTTACCCAAACACCCGGATATTGATAAACTCGCCGACTATGGCTAACTTCACGGCGAATTTAAAATGTTTCTAATGGAGTCCGCCCAGAAAAAGAAGTTAGCCGGCTGGGGCAATTATCCCGTAGCCGAATCATATACGCTAAGCCCCCGTAATGAACAGGATGCCAAAGACGATGTAGAGAAAGGAAAGGTCGTCGCCCGCGGGCTGGGTAGGAGCTATGGCGACCAGGCCGTCAACGACAATAACTATGTCGCCATTTGCACGAAGCTTAACCATTTCTTACAATGGGATGAGAACACGGGGATCCTGGAGTGCGAGGCGGGCGTAAGCCTCGAAGAGATCATTTCCGCCTTCGGTTCAAAAGGATGGCTGCCGATGATCTGCCCGGGCACAAAATTCGTGACCATCGGGGGCGCAATAGCCAATGATATCCATGGAAAGGCGCACCACATCGACGGATCGTTCGTCAACTGCGTACTGTCCTTTACCATCCTGCTCGCCGACGGATCGGTAGTGGATGCTTCCCGTACGGAGAACCCGGACCTGTTCTGGGCCAACTTCGGCGGACTCGGACTCCTGGGGGTCATCCTGAAAGCCCGGTTGAAGCTGCGCAAAATAGAGACAACCTATTTCCGTCAGAAATCGATCAAAATAAAGGGACTCGACCACATGCTCGAGGCGCTGGATAAATATGATCACGATTATAATTATTCCGTAGCCTGGATCGATGCATTGGCGAAAGGGAGCCGGCTGGGCAGCGGAGTGCTCACCCTCGGCAATGCGGCTAAATTGGCCGAACTGCCCGAAAAGCTAAAGGCCAATCCCCTGAAACTGCACGCGACAGGTAAACTCGCCGTGCCTTTCTTTTTCCCCTCCTTTGCCTTAAATGGATTGACCGTTCGGATGCTAAACCGGGTCATCGCCTTTGTTCAAAATTCCCCAAAGGATTTTGTCCATTATGAAAAGTTCTTCTTCCCCCTCGATGCGATCAACAACTGGAACAAGGGATATGGAAAACGGGGCTTTATTCAATATCAGTTTGTCATACCCGAGGACAACGGCAAGAAAAACCTGACGGAAATACTCGAGATGATCGCCGGCAGCGGCTGCACACCCTTCCTCAACGTCTTTAAACGGATGGGGGATGGACAGGGAATCTTGTCTTTCCCGTTCAAGGGATATACATTGGCCATTGATTTCCCTGTAACAAAGACCCTCTTTTCCTTTACCCCAAAGCTGGACGCAAAAGTGCTGTCCGCGGGCGGCAGGCTCTACCTTGGAAAGGATGCCCTGCTACAGGAAAGCACATTCAAAGCCATGTACCCGCAGTATGAAGAATGGCTGGCCATCAAACGCAAATACGACCCTTCGAACAGGTTCACTTCGAATATCTCCCGGCGGCTCGGTCTAGACCTGGCCTAGGTTTTGGAAGAGAATTTCTTTCTCACCCGGCTTAGGGTCTCCAGTGTCATCCCAAGATAAGAGGCGATATATTTCAGCGGGATTCGATTGGACAGGGGTTCATGATGCAAAAGAAAATGCCGGTATTTATTTTCCGCTTTTGTCAGCCTGGCGATAAACGCACGCCGCTCCGCATCCGCATAATACCGCTCGAGCAATTTACGGGCGACGACGTTGAACTCCGGCATCTCCGTATACATTCTTTGCATAGCGTCAACGCTCATCACCAGCAACTCGGTGTTTTCCAGCACCTGGATGTTCTCGACGGATGGCTTCTGGGTGCTGAGCGTGAGGATGGATGAGACCAACTCACCCTCCACGGTGATCCAGGTAGTGATGTCCTTCTGCCCTTCACGGGTAAACCCCCGTACGGCGCCTTTCACGATAAAATAAACGTGTTCACAAAAAGCGCCCTCCTTTAGCAGAAGCTTTCTTTTTTTGACAGACATTCCGGTAATATGTTCTTTCAGGTAGACTTCCATCGCAGGGCTCAGGGGATGGAAATAGTTTAGCACGGTGAGTAAAGGGCTAATGTCAGGAGCAGATACGTACTCCTTGCCCGACCCTTGTGGTTCAGGTTGCTTCATGGCTTTTGGGGCTTAGGTGGTTTAGGTAAACAAATATAAACTATTTCTTTAGCCGGGAGTAATAGACACACACCTTGTTCATCAGACAGGTTTCGCATTTTGGCTTTGGTGCGCAGGTCTCCCTACCAAGAAAGGACATGGCCATTCCGGCATCCCACTCTTTGGGCGGAAGGATCTTCATGAGGTGTTCTTCGACCTTTTTGGCATCCATCTCCTTGACGATGCCCAACCTTGGCGCCACCCGCAAAACATGAACATCTACGATTATTCCTTCGGGCGGAGCCCCGGCCTCCCGCAGGATGACATTGGCGGACTTTCTGCCGATCCCGGGTAGCAGCGTCAACCTGTCGAGGGAAAGGGGTATATCTTTGTCGCTTTTTATCTCCGCGGCGATGGCCGTCAGCCATTTCGCCTTGTTTGCAAAATTGGTGATCCCGGCGATATAGGGGAACAGCGCCTCGGGCTTGACCCCGTCCAGCGATCCCATATCCGGGAAGGCGGCAAATAAGCCGGGGGCGATCGAATTGACAACGCTATCGGTCGATCTCGCGGAAAGCACGACCATTACCATCAACTGGTAAACATTCCGGTATTCCAGCGGATGCTTTTTGCTCTTGTATTTTTTGAGCAGGGGGCGTATGGCGTCCGGCCAATTGATCCTGGTGGGCATGATCCGGTAAAGTTCCCAAAAATTATGTAACCAAACATCCCGGTCTTTTGTCCTATATTTCTAACAAATTCCCCCTGCTTATGATCCGCAACTATTTTAAGACCGCCTGGCGTAGCCTGTGGCGTAACAAAAAGATGTCGGGCATCAACATTTTTGGCCTTGGACTGGGCATCACCTGTAGCCTGCTCATCCTCCTTTGGGTCCGGGACGAACGGGCTGTAGACGCATTTCATGTCAACGGCCCCCGGTTGTACCAGGTATACGAACGAAATTTTTTCGACGGAAAAATAACCGCGGGTTATGCTACCCAGGGGCTATTGGCCGAAGAGCTAAAAAAGAAGATCCCAGAAATAGAATATGCCGGCGGTATGGAATATGTTTCACAGCCCGGTACGAAAAGTACGGTGGAGGCAAACAACAAGATCACGAGGATGAACGGCTTTTTTGCCGGCTCCGACTTTTTCAGGATGTTCAGCTACCCGCTGCTGCAGGGAGATGCGGCGACAGCCCTGACTGCTCCCAATACCGTTGCTATCTCCCGCGACATGGCGGACTATTTTTTCGGGAGCGCCGAAAAAGCCATTGGGAGGTCCATTCGCTTTGAAAATCAGCAAACCCTGCAGGTGACGGCGGTATTCAGCAATATCCCCGCGCATTCCTCCCAACAATTCGACTTCCTGCGCAGCTGGCCCGATTTTGTAAAAGAGAATGACTGGGTAAACAATTGGGGAAATGAAAGCCCCTCTTCCTTTATCCAATTGCGCGCAGACGCCGATCCGGTTAAGGTAGAAGAAAAAATTAAGGATTTTATCTACCTCTATACGGCCAGAGCCCCCAGCTTCAGGGTGGAGCTGGCTTTACAACCATATTCGCTGCGATATCTGTATTCCTCGTTCAAAAACGGCTATATCGATGGCGGCCGCATCGAATACGTCCGGCTCTTTACCGTGGTCGCGATCTTTATTCTCCTGATCGCCTGTATCAATTTTATGAATCTCGCGACGGCCCAATCCGCCCGGCGGGCAAAAGAGGTCGGCCTGCGAAAAGTAGTAGGCGCCGCCCGCTCGTCACTGATCATCCAGTTCATCGGCGAGGCGCTGCTGCTGACAGCCTTTTCCATTCTTTTCGCTCTTGCTCTGACCGGCCTTTTCCTGCCGGTGTTCAACAGCCTCACCGGAAAACAATTGAGCCTTCCCATCAGCGAACCCCGGTTCTGGATAAGCCTGCTGGGATTGTTGACGATAACAGGCCTTGTCGCCGGTAGTTATCCCGCCCTCTTCCTCTCCTCGCTGAATCCTGTAAAGGTTTTGAAAGGCAGTCTGAAATTCAGCTGGTCGGCTGCCTTCTTCAGAAAAGGCCTCGTCGTCTTTCAATTCGCGCTCTCCCTTATATTAATGGTAGGGATGATGATCGTCAATCGCCAGGTACAGTATATCCGCACGAAGAATCTGGGCTACGATCGCGAGAACCTTCTCTATATCCCGATAGAAGGAGAACTGATAACCAAGTATACCCTGTTCAAGGAAGAAGCCGGCAAGACGGCCGGCATCCTGAACATCTCGAAAATGCGCAATTCCCCAACGGTGATCGAACATCATACGGGGGATATCCACTGGCCCGGGAAAGACCCCAATGTGGTGATCTCTTTCGCCGATGGGGTAGTGGGCTATGATTACGTAAAGACCATGAAGCTGCAGCTAAAAGAAGGCCGGGATTTCTCGACGGATTTCCCCACCGACTCCGTTGGTTTTTTGCTGAATGAAACAGCCGTCGGCAGGATGGGGTTGCAAAACCCTCTCGGGCAGACCATAACATGGGGGGGCCATTCGGGGAAGGTCATCGGCATTGTAAAGGATTTTCATTTCAACTCCCTGCACCAGGCCATCGACCCGCTGATCCTTCGGCTGGACGAGAACTGGCCCTGGGGCACGATCCTCGTACGCACCCGCACCGCACAGACCCGCGAAGCGATCGCCGGACTGGAGAAGCTGTGCAAACAACTGAATCCGAAATTTCCCTTCACGTACCAGTTCTCCGACCTGGAATTTGCACGACTTTACAAAAGTGAGACCGTCATCGGTCAGCTGTCCAACTACTTTGCCTTCCTCGCCATCTTCATCTCCTGCCTGGGCCTGTTCGGTCTTGCGACCTTCACCGCCGCTCAACGCACAAAAGAGATCGGCGTCCGGAAGGTCCTCGGCGCCTCGACACCCGCCATCGCCGTCCAGTTGTCCGGCGACTTCCTGAAGATCGTGATGATCGCTATTCTCCTGGCGTTTCCGCTTTCCTGGCTTATCATGCACAAATGGCTGGAACAATTCGCCTATAAGACCGATCTGGTGTGGTGGGTCTTTGCCCTCGCAGGGTTTGCCACCCTGGGCATCGCTCTGCTGACGGTAAGTTATCAAAGCATCAAAGCCGCGCTGGCAAATCCGGTGAAGAGTCTGAGAATGGAATAAACGTGCGAAGGCCTTGCCGACCAGCTGATGGTCCCATACCGGATCAGGCAAAAAAAGGCCGGCCCCCTTTAGGGCCGGCCGTGAGACGATGTATCGGTGGTTTATCACATTAGTTATATCCCGGATTCTGTTTTAGCACGATCTTCCCATTTGCGTTCTCCGCATCTATCTCCTGCTGGGGGATGGCGAAGTATTCGTTAACCCCCTTTGTGAAGACGGCGGTGTTGACGACATAATAGAAAGAGTGGCGGGTCTTTTCCACCTGTACATAGGTGTTGAGGGTGTTGGCCATCGAGCCGGTGCCGTTGTCCCAGCGTTGCAGATCGAAGAACCGGTGTCCTTCCATCGCCAGTTCCAGCCGCCGTTCAAAATGGACGGCGTTGCGGGCATAGGTTTGGCCACCGCCTGTAAAGGCGCCCGTGGGATAGGCCTTTACCAGGTAGTTGTCCGCCGGGGCTGCGGTTCCGCCCGTGGTATAGGTTCCGGATGCCGGGTTGTAGGTCGAATTCTTATAGACCCAGCCGCTGGTATTGGCGGCCCTGTTGCGGACCATATTGACATAGATCTGGGCCTGGTCGAGGCTGCCGACCTCCACTTCACATTCCGCGTCCATCAGCAGGACATCTGCGAAGCGCATGAGGTTTGTGTTGAGGGAAGTGATCTGGGTCGCGCCCCAGAAGACCGTCTCCGTGGAAGACGATGTGCCCTGCTGGGATTTTGCATAGACATTCTTTTTTGCATCGAAGATGCCGTTGCTGTTGGGGTCGCGGATCCAGCTTGCCGAGCCAAGACCCCAATCGAGATAGGGAATGCCCGGGCGGGACATCGTCCAGTCGATGCGCGGGTCGAGCGTACCGGTATAAAGATTGGTGGAGTCGCTGACCACCGGGCCGTTGTTGGACGTGCCGTCCAGAAGGGGAAGGCCGTTGGCATCGGTCTTATACGCATTGGCCAGGTTCCATGAAGGGTTGTTAAACCCGCAACAGCCTACCGGACCGCTGCCATAGGGGAAGTTGAGCACATCGCCCATGTTCCCATTGCCGCCATCGTTGGCTGAAGAGGAGCCGTCGTTGACGGAGTTCTGACAGGCGAATACGCTTTCCGGGCCGTTCTTTTGCGGGGCATTGAAATTGGATTCGAAGTTGGTGGTGAGGGCATATTTCTGGCCCGACGCCGTGACGCCGTGGAGGATCACCTGGTCGAGATAGAATTTGGCGCTGTCGAATTTCCGCTGGCAGAGGTAGTCCTTCCCGAGGAAGGCCATGGCGGCCCATTTGTTGACGCGACCCGCTTCGGGTTGTACTTCCGGCAGATTGTTGACCGCATAGAGAAGATCGGCGGTTATCTGCGGCCAGATGTCGGCACTATTGGGAACATCCAGGTTGTTATTTACAAAGGAGACATTCTCGTCTACATAGGGGAAGAAGTGGAACACCCGCCGGCCATCCATGTGATAATATCCCCGAAGAAAACGCGCTTCCCCGGAGAGCTCCGCGGTGTCTGTAGGAGAGATGCCCGTCGACTGGCGCATGACGCGCAATACGTCGTTGGCCCGCTGGATGCCGAGGTAGAGAATGGTCCATTTCTCGTCAAGATAGGTGGTCGTGCCGCCCTGGGACAGGCCCCAGGATTCGAGCGTCGACAGATCGGGCTGATCGGAAGGGACGGAGCCCTTATAGGAGTCGTCTGCGCAGACGCTGCCGTATTGCCAGTTGGAGCCTGCACTGCCATAGGCGTCCCCGGCGACGGGGACATTCTCGCCGTCGAGGATGGCGTATGCGCCGATGAGCAGTCCGTTGACCCCGGACAGATTCTGGATATTGGCCTGGATGAGCGATCCCTGGGGCTGGACGTTCAGGTTATGATTGCAGGCCGAAAGGCCGATGATGATCAATGCAAGCAGGGAAGGCCAGGCCGTTATTTTGGTTTTACGCTTCATATATTTTCAATTTTTGCAATCGTTAATGTAAGGATACATTTATGCCAACGGTATACTGTTTCTGGTTGTTTGGATAGGCTCCGCCGTCGATGCCGAACAGGGTATTGTTGCCAAGAACTTCCGGGTCCTGGCCATCGTATTTTGTGATGGTGAACAGGTTCAGCACCTGGGCATAGAGCCGGATACGATCAAAATGCAGGTTTGTCAACACCGGGCTGCTGAAGGTATAGCCAAGGGTCAGGGTCCTGCATCGCAGGAAGCTGCCGCTCTCCATCGTATAGGAGTTGAAGGCGGTGGAATTACTGAAGTTGGCGCTTTGTTCGAGCATCGGTACCGAGGCGCCGGGGTTGGCCAGGTGTGCGGTGGAGTCGTTGATGTTCGTCGGGCTGCCGGTGGCGCTGATGATCTTTGCCGATTGGGTCGCTACGCGGGTGCTCATGGCATTGCCAAAGGCCTGCGGGAAATCGGTAGAGCCCTTCACTGCATTCAGCACTTTGTTGCCGACGGAAGTATACAACAACATAAAGAAGTCAAAGTCCTTATAGTTGACCGCAATGTTGAGCCCGGCGGTAAACTTGGGATTGGGGTTACCGAAGAAGGTACGATCGTCGCTGGTGATCTTGCCGTCGTGATTGACGTCGGCGTATTTGAACCGACCCGGCGCGGCACCATCCTGAGTCGGTGATTTTGCCACATCGGAATAGCTTTGGAAGAGTCCGACCACCTGGTAGCCATAGAAGGAGCCTACGGGATGGCCGGGTTTCAGCTCGGATTCCAGCGTGGCGCCATTGTACACGGGAATGTAGGTTTCCCCGGGGGGCAGGCTTTTGACCATGTTGACATAGGAGGTAAAGGTACCGGTAAGGTCAAATTTCAACTGGTTACCCAGCGCCGCGCCATGATAGGTGACGGCGAGGTCGATGCCATGGTTGGTGATGTCGCCGGCGTTGATAAAGGGTAACAGCGGACCGGCGGCAGTGGCTGTTGCGGTGCCGGCTGTACCGGGCGCCGTCACCCGGTTGATCAGCCCGCTGATGAGCTTATTATACCATTCGACAGACACGTCGAACTTGTTGTGCAGGAAGGTTGCGTCGAGACCGATGTTGGTGAGCTGGTCCCTTTCCCAGGTAGTCCCGGGGTTGCCATATTGAAGGTTTGCGATGCCCGCCGTAGCGGAGTTGCTGGTGCCGGCGATATCATAGGTAGACTGGTTGGCTACCTGGCCATAGAGCGAGTACGAGTTGGTGGGGCTGATATTGCTGATCGAACCCATTTTTCCCCAGCCGCCGCGGATCTTCAGGTCGTTGAGCCACTCGACGTTCTGCAGGAATTTTTCCCGCGAAATGCGCCAGGCGCCCGATACGGATGGGAAGATCCCGTAGCGCTGGCCCGAGATGAATACCGAGGAACCGTCCCGGCGAATGGTACCGCTGATGAGATATTTGTCATCGTAATTGTAATCCAACCGGCCGAAGAGCGAATAGATATTTGACTGGTACGGCGTCGGCGTCGACACGTTGTTCAGCAGGATGTTCGGGTTCTGGTTGGTCTGGGTGCTGGCGTTGCCGGCATTCAGGGTCCACAGATTGGGATTGACCGTCAGGCTGGCGGAGTCCGTAATATAATAGTTACCGCGGGAGGATTGGTTCGCCCGGCCCTGGTTGCTGATATATTCTGTACCTCCGAGGAGGGTCAGGTTATGTTTTTCTGCGAAGGTATTGGTGTATTTCAGGGTGCTGGTCCAGGTGAGGCTGGTATTCCATCCATAGATCTCCTGGTAGCTGTTGGCATTGGTGTTGTTCTCCGCATTCTCGTAGGCAGTATAGAGAAAAGCGTTGCTGTAGAAGTTATCTACCATGCCGCCCACCTGCGTACGCGCCGTCAGATGCTTCAGGAAATCCACTTCCGCGAAGACGTTACCCGAAATATTATAGTCCTCGTTGTGATTATTCCGCTGCCTCTCCTGGATGGCCACCGGGTTGGGGGCGTTGCCCAGGCCGCCGCCGAGACCGCCGGCATAGTTACCCCGGATATCATGTATGGGGACGATGGTCGGGATCTGGTAGGACACGCCGATGGCGTTGGCGCTGTTAACACCGGGGAGATTCAGGTAGCCCGGGTTGGATTTGTACAGGAGGAAGGCGTTCTCCCCGATGCGGACATGATTGTCGAGGAAACTGAAGGTCGAATTGATCCGGGCTGAATACCGTTTCAGGTTCGTATAAATAAGAGTTCCCGGCTGATCCGTGTAGTTGAAGGAATAGAAATAGACCGACCTGTCCGAGCCGCCGCTGGCAGAGATGTTCTGGCTCCAGACGGTGGCGGGTTTAAAAATGTCGTGATACCAGTCATTCCCCGCCTTGTCTGCCTGGGTGATCTGGTTGGTGTATAATGCATAGGTGGCCGGATCAGTGCCTGGTGCTCCTGCCATCGCCCCGGTGGGGATGAGATAATCGGGTACGACCGGGGTAGCCCCGCTGCCGTATTGTTTGTTGCTGGGTACGAGGCCGTCATTCAGATAGGTTTGCCACAATGCCTGACCATACAGGGTCGGGTTCGCCAGACCGCGCCAGCCTTTCTTTAAGGGACGTTGGGTACCGATGTAGGCATCGTAATTGACGGTGACCTTTCCGCTGCGGCCTCTTTTCGTTGTTACGATGATAACGCCATTGGAGCCGCGTACTCCATAGATGGAGGCGGCGCCGGCATCCTTCAGCACCTGTACGGATTGGATGTCGTTGACATTGATATCGTGCAGAAATCCCGGGGTACCATCGATGATGACGAGGGGGTCCGTATTCCCGAAGGAGGTGATCCCCCGGATGTGGACGTTGCTGTAGCCGCCCGGCTGACCGGTATTGACCACGGAGACGCCGGAGGCCTGGCCTTGCAACAGGGATTCCGTGCTACCAGAAGGAACCGATCTCATGTCGGCGACGTTGACGACCGACACCGACCCTGTGATGTCTTTTTTCCGCTGCGCAGTATAGCCCGTAACGACTACATCATTCAACGTGGTTGATGCCGCGGTGAGGGTTATATCGCCTGCCACCGAACCGGCTGTTACCGGTACTTCGAGGTTGAGAAAACCCACTGCAGAAATGGCGAGGGTTCCGCTACTACCGGTGAGGTTGATGGAGAAGGTACCGTCGGCTCCGGATGGGACGATCGTTTTGGAGCCTTTCAGCTGGATCGTTGCTCCGGGAACGGGCTGATTGTCGGCTTTGTTTATCACCCTTCCCGTAACTTTTCCCTGGGCGAAGGCCATGCAGGTAAATAGCATCATTGCTACTACCATACTACTAATTCTGGCCAGCCCGTTTGTTTTTTTTGGCATAAGCAGTCGTTGTTTAAAATTTGAAGAAAAGAGCCATGACAAAACTATATTCAAGGTGCTTCAACTACTATTTTTCCACCACATCAACACTACATCACATGCGTGTAAATGCAGTGAGGCCAAGCTTTTCGCCACATCTTTGCTACATCAGGGCATCGGTACCGAATTGCTGACAAAGGCAAGGTGTCTGTTATCCGGCGACCAGGATGGTGCATTCAGCGTGCCCTGTCCCCCATAGAGATAGGCAACGACCCTTGGTGCGCCCGGAGTCACCAGCGGCATTACCCGGATGGTCACGTCTTTATAGGAAGGATGCGAATCCGGGTCGATGTCCATCCCGAAAGAGATATAGGCCAGCCATTTCCCGTCGGGGGAGATATGCGGGAACCAATTGTGGTACTCGTCAAAGGTGAGTTGTTCTTTGCCCGAGCCGTCGGGATGCATCCGCCAGATCTGCATGGTGCCGCTGACGTTGGCGTTGTAATAGATATACTTCCCGTCCGGGGAGTATTCCGGTCCGTCGACATGCGTGCGGATATTATTCGTAAGCGCAGTTTCCTTATTGTCTTTGAGCGAGACCCTATACAGGTTGTAGACCGCCGACCCGTTGCGTTTTGCAACGATGGCCAGTTCTTTTCCATTGGGCGCCCATCCATGGAGAAAAGAGGGGGTGGCATCGGTGACCAGTTTTGGTTCACCGCCGGTGAGAGGTAAGACGTGTACAAAAGACCCTGATCCGCCACCGGCGCGACCGCTGCTGATGCCCAGCATCTTTCCATCGAAGGAGATCATGTGATCGTTGTTGATGCCGCTGACGCCGCCGGTGTTCAGTTTTTCCGGTGTGCCGCCTTCTATCGGGATGGTAAACAGCGAGCCGCCTTCATTGAACAGGAGCTTTTTTCCATCCGGCATGTAGTTGGGGGCTTCGAAGCGTCCCGGGGCTTCGTGGATCACTTTGCGGCTGCCGTCATCGACATCCAGGATCTCCAGGCGGCTGCCCAGGACGTCGTGGGGGACAACAGGTACTACATGTGGGTTGGAGGTATATTCATGGATGACGGGTTTGTCGATGCGGACGTTCCAGATCCTGGCGCTGGCGACCTTATCCGAATCATGAGAGCAGACGTAAACGCCTACCAGGACATCCTTTTCGAGGGCGTCCGTCTGGCAGGAGCCAACGAGTTGCAGGGGTTCGCCGGGATGGGCGATCTTCATCGTAATAACCTTCCCGATGCGCTCGAGCTGGATGGTCTGACCGCCTTTCTTTGGATAGAAGCGTTCTTCTTCGGGGTCCCGCATGTACATCCCGTTGTAGGTCCGCCATTGCAATACGACGAGGCCGTCGATATGTTTGCAGGCGTTGGCGCTGGCCGAGCCTTCGTCTGTCGTCTGGCGGATCATCCAGCCCGTCTTGCGGTGGCCGACCGCGCCTGCCGTATCGCCGGTGAAGGCAAAGTCGGCGGTAAGGATAAAATCCCCCTTCATCTTCTTATACACGAAGTGGAATTCGTCTTTGTTGAACCAGATGTTGGCGCCGCCGCCTGTTACGTTGTAGGTTTGGGTCCCTTCGTCATAGGAAGCATCCCCATGCATTTTTGGGTTGCCGATGTCCAGGTGATCCTCGAAGATGCCCACGTGATGTTGGGCGAATGTTCCGATAGCTGTAAAGAAACAGGTTAGGAAGAACAATACTTTGATCATATGTTAAGCGGTTTTTTGAGCAAAAGGATCCCTGCCGGCGATGGAAAGTGTTTTTTTCCATGCCGCAGCCAATAAGGTTTGTCAGTTTAAGGGATAAGGCGGAGGGCCTCTGAACGGATATTCCAGCCTTCCAGCCTTAGTTGCGGGGTCTGGCCGGCCAGGTTCGCTGCGGGGCAACTAACCTTTACCGTGATAGACTGTCCCGCCGGAATAGAGAAATAATTATCGGACCAGAAACTCGGCAGCACTTCTTCGCCGCCCGCTGTTACCTGCGGGTTCAGGAAGAAGGCCAACCGGGAAGAGACATTTGTAAAGCGGATCGTCCAGCCGGTGTAGCCTGCCTTTTTTTCCGACGCCAGTACCGTGGCCTGTACATGGGCGGTGGGCAT
>Ga0206888_1088_pt1 | contig 23073 bp, 23 predicted proteins | sample Alteio_BWOrgHeat_90_FD_153258 | JGI IMG/M metagenome (GOLD analysis project Ga0206888, IMG submission 153258) | Enriched cells from forest soil in Barre Woods Harvard Forest LTER site, Petersham, Massachusetts, United States - Alteio_BWOrgHeat_Nextera4 ... | reverse complement strand
CTCCCCGTTAATGGTGTAAGTAACGTTGTTAATTAATTCCGCTCAATTCAGTTCACCGCCCCACTTCATTGGGCCCACTTCATTGTGTTACTCGGCGAATACGTTCGATGTCGTGTGGCGTATCCACGCCGATGCCGGGCTGCGCTACAGCTTGAGCAACGACAATACGCATACCGGCCTGCACGGCGCGCAATTGTTCAAGGCTCTCCGCCAATTCCAAACTGCTTGGCGGCATGCGCGTTAACTGCAACAACGCACCTACGCGATAAGCATAAATTCCGAGATGGCGTTGTGCGGGCATAAACTGCGTTTGACTGCTGAGCCCGGCGCTGGCGCCGTCGCGATGCCACGGAATCGGCGCTCGACTGAAATACAATGCGGTCTCGTCGTCCGCTTTGACGACCTTCACTACATTCGTATCGAGAAATTCATCCAGCGCAGTAATCGGCGTGCAGAGCGTTGCGATCTGCGCTTGCGGATGAGCGTTCAACAACGCAGCAACTTGATCGATCACGGCCGCCGGCATCTGCGGTTCATCGCCCTGCACGTTCACCACGATGGTGTCGGTTGCCCACTGCTTAAGCTTGGCAACTTCAGCAATGCGATCGGTGCCGGAACGATGTTCGGCTGCGGTCATCACACTGATGGACCCACTGCCACGCGGGTTATTGATGACCTGCGCAATGCGCCTATCATCGGTTGCCACCCACACTTCCTCTGCATTGCTTGAGCAAGCGGCGTCCACTACCCACTGCACCATCGGCTTACCGGCGATGTCCAGCAATGGCTTGCCTGGTAAACGTGTTGACGCGTATCGCGCGGGAATAACGACTTTAAAGCGCGCGCTCATGATTCGTTCAATTAGCCAGCAATGGATCGTCAGGCAATAACTGCTTGGCCTCTTCTTCGAGCATTACCGGAATGCCATCGCGAATCGGGAACGCCAATCGATCCGCTTTGCAGATCAACTGTTCGCTGGGCCGATCGTACTTGAGCGAGCTCTTGCACACGGGGCAAGCGAGAATGTCGAGCAATCTGGAATCCATAATAGAACTCTGTCAGTGCGAGGCGTGTGAAGCAATGGTTTGCTGGATGGTAGCGAGCAGTTTGGCGGCAGTAGCCGGTTCCATCACCACTTCGGCGCCGACTATCCAATATTTGGCCCAATGCTGAGCTGAGTAACGGGTGTCGTCTTGTGCCGTGGCGAAGGTGCGGCATTTTACGGCATCTTTCTCGGTCATGAGTACCGGCAGACCATCGCCGAATTCAATATCCGCAGGTTTGAAAACGGCGTGATCGGGCAGCAGCCGCGCCGAAACATTTAAGCCGTGTCCGCGCAGCGCGGCAATAAATGCCTGCGGATTGCCAATGCCGGTGACCACATGCACCTGCTGGCCTTTTAACTTATCGAGTGGGCGCCATTCATTGGACAATGCGCCCGATGCGAACGAGCGCAATTGAGTAGGCTCCACGGTATATTCCAAATGTTCCGATATAAGCCCATTAAGCACAGCCGATGCCGTATTCGCATTGCGGCGATTCAACAGCACTAGATTGACCTGCTTTAAACGGCTCACCGGCTCGCGTAAGGGGCCTGCAGGCAGCAATGAACCATTGCCTATCATACGACTGCCGTCTATCACTGCCAGCTCGCAATCGCGTTGTAAGCGGTAATGCTGCAAACCATCGTCGGACAGAATTACTTGCGCACCCGCTGCAATTGCCTGTTCGGCATCCGCCACTCGATCCGGACCGGAGAATACGAGTGCCTGAGTCTGCTGGGCGATCAGCGCTGCCTCATCGCCAACCTCAAGTGGATCGCTGGCAGCGTGTACGAATTGCGGCCAAGATTTTGCCTGCCCGCCATACCCACGCGTGATCACGCCGACTTTTAAACCCTGCTGAGTAAGCGCGTTAGCCAACCACATGATCAATGGCGTTTTACCTGTGCCACCGACGCTTAAGTTACCTACCACGATCACTGGTTTGTTTACGCGCACACTGCGCAACACACCGCTGCGAAAAGCCCAGCGACGCATGACGACAATCAGGTAGAACAGGCACGAGAACGGCCATAGCAACAGCCAGCTGATGCCGCGTCGGCCGTACCAAATCGCCTGCATGCGGGCATCGAGTGACATCAGTGCGTGCAGTTAGACGTTAAATTGCAGGCGATGCAGCGCTGCATAGGCGCCATTTTTCGCCAGCAATTCGCCATGCGAACCGACTTCGACAATGCGTCCACTATCCATCACCACAATACGATCCGCTTTCTCGATGGTGGATAGACGATGGGCAATCACCAACGTCGTGCGGTTCTGCATCAACTCTTCCAACGCCGCTTGAATAGTACGTTCGGACTCGGTATCCAGCGCCGAGGTGGCTTCGTCGAGAATCAAAATCGGTGCATCTTTAAGCAAGGCGCGTGCAATCGAAATGCGCTGCTTCTGGCCACCGGATAGCAACACGCCGCGTTCGCCCACCGTCGTCTCCAGCCCTGCCGGCAATTTATTCGCGAACTCCAATACATGAGCCGCTTTTGCCGCGCGCTCGATGGCAGCCGGGTCGGCGCCACGGCCAAACGCAATATTGTTGCGAATCGTATCGTCGAATAACACCACGTCCTGGCTGACCAGTGCGATCTGTTCACGCAAGCTGTGCAAGTCGTAATCACGAATGTCATGACCATCAATCAATATCGCGCCTTCACTCAGCTCATAGAAGCGCGGCAGTAAATTTACCAACGTCGATTTGCCACTGCCTGAGCGCCCCACCAAGGCCACGGTTTCGCCCGCTTTGATCTTAAGCGACACGCCTTGCAGCGCTGCGGTGTGACCGGTTTGATAATTGAATGTGATATCGCGGTAATCGACTTCACCCTGTGCACGGGTAGTGGTCTTGGTGCCGCTGATAGGCTCCACAGGTTCATCCAGAATCTCGAACAAACTCTGCCCTGCCGCAATGCCTTGCTGCAAGGAGCCGGAAATATTGATCAAGTTACGCAACGGTTGCATGACACCCAACAACGCCGCGATGAACGCAAAGAACACACCGGCGGTGATTTCACCGTTAATCACTTGACGAATGGAGATGTACAACACCACCGAGGCGAACGCCACGGCGATGAACTGCACCACTGGATTCGCCAAACCGCGCGTACGCAGCAATTTCATTGAAGAGCGCCGGTTGAATTCGTTAGCGACTTCAAACTGACCGCGCTCATACGCTTGCGCATTGAACACTTTGATAACGCGCGGCGCATCCAACGCTTCTTTCGCAACACGCGTGACGTCAACCACCGAATCCTGAATGCGCCTGCTATAGCGACGAAATAGTTTATTTACGACGGTAATCAAGCGCGCAATGATGGGGCCGATAACGAACACCACCATCGCCAATTTCCAGTTGTAGTAAAACAATGCGCCGACATACCCGATGATGGTCAATGTCTCGCGCGACGCAGTGGTGATCGAATCCGTCACGACCGTAGCGACTTGCTCGGTGTTGTAAATCAAGCGCGATAACATGATCGCCGATGCGTTGCGATCGAAATAGCTTATCGGTAAGTGCAACAAGCGCTCGAACAACTCGGCGCGCAGCTGCTTGATAATGCGCCGACCAACATGGCCCATATAATAAGTTTGCACAAAGTCGCCGACGCCGCGGACCAGAAAGAGTATTACCAAGCCCACCGGCACCCAGATGATCATCACCGGATCTTTCGCGACAAAAGTCTTGTCAAGAAACGGCTTCATCAGCCACGCGACGCTGGCGCTGGCGATGGCGAACAACACGGCACCGAACAAGCCGATGGCAAATTGCGTACGGTTGCCGTGAAGATAACGCAGCAAGCGCACATAGGTTTCACGCGCACTTAAGGTAGCAACGGGGCTTTCGATCATTTGCTTGCAGTGGTCGCTGGTTGATTGATAGTGGCCATGCTGATGGTCTTAAATCCCAGCCGGCCGAGGACATCCATGGCGGTGACAACCGATTGATGCGTGGTACGCGCATCGGCGCGGATCAACACGGTATGTTCATGATCATTGCCCACTTCCTTGATAATCGCAGCGGATAAGGTATCGGCGCTGGTGTTCACCAACTCCTTGCCGTTCACGCTATAGGTGCCGTTCACCGATACGCCGACTTCCAAAGTTGGTTTGGGTGTTGCAGCATCGACTTTAACGCTAGCGTCGGGCAACCGTAGATTGATGCGTCCTTGATCGACAAAGGTTGTAGCCAACATAAAGAAGATCAGCAACAACAACAGCACATCGATGAACGAAGTGACATTGATCTCCGGATCGTCATTGCGAGTACTGCGTCGGCCGAGGTTCATGTCATAGCCTCGTCGTGTCGCGTTCAACGGCGGCCACTAATTTGATGGCCTCCTTTTCCATTTCGACCACCAAGCCGTCGATGTAGCGTCGCAGCCAGCGATAGCCGATCAAGGATGGAATGGCCACGGTTAATCCGGCCGCAGTGGCCACCAATGCCTCTGCGATGCCGCTCGCTAGCGTTGCCGGATTGCCAATACCGGACGTGGAGATAGCATTGAACGTACGAATCATGCCGAACACGGTGCCGAGCAGACCCATCAACGGCGACATCCCGGCGATCGTCCCGAGTCCATTTAAGAAACGCTCCAATTCATGCACCGCATGGCGACCCGCGTCTTCAATGGCTTCACGCATGACATCGCGTGGCCGATGCCGATTGGCCATACCGGCCGCCAGCACTTTACCCAACGGCGAATTCTGCTGTAGCGCGCGGATATGTTTGTCTTCCAGTTGATTGCTCTCGACCCATTGCCAAACTTTTTCAAATAGTTCCTTGGGCAAGACTTTGTCGCGCTGCAAAGTCCAAATGCGCTCCACGATAATGGCAATCGCAACAATCGAACTGAGTAGGATGGGCACCATCATGATGCCGCCGGCTTTGACGATTTCGTACATGCTGTATTTGGAAGCGAACTACTTTGTAGTGTTTAAAGACAGCTCTGCGAGCTGCCAAGCAAGATGCGCATAGTACCTGGTTGCCGCTGTATTCGTCAGTCCTGCGGTGGGTCGCGTTGCGTTCGGCAAACGTCCTAGTTTGACTGCCAATAGCGACGCTTTATTTTTCGGTAGGCCTGCGGCGGATCGCCCCCAGTCGGCGTAACCAATACACTCACCGCGCCCGATTCGATGGTGGAGTCCGTTCTCGCGCCCGCCTGTTGCCAACGGCGTACGACTTCGGGCTGCGGAAAACCCCAACGATTGCGGTAACCAGCGCTAAAAATCACCTCGCGCGCATGAGTGGCTACAACCAGTTCGGCGGTCGAGGAACTAAGGCTGCCATGATGGCCAGCGACCACGATATCTGTGGCTGGAATCAACCCATCCGCAACTAACTGTTGTTCTACCGGCTTTTCCGCATCGCCCAGCAATAATGCGCTGCCGCCTGCGGCTGCGACACGCAGTACACACGAGGTATTGTTGTCGCTCATCTTTTCGCTCTTGTTAGCGCCAAGGGCATGATCGTCCGCAGCGGGATGTTCGACCTCGAACTCAACACCGTCCCATTGCCAGTGCTGGCCGCGAGTACAGCGCTGCGCCTGCCCTTCTGTATGTAGTGCCGGCGCTCTTACCGATGGGCCGAGTAACAATGCATCTATCGGTATTCCCGCACGCACCGACTCCATCCCACCCGCATGATCATCGTCACCGTGACTGATCATCATCACATCCACGCGGCGCACACCTAGCGCGTGCAAGTAGGGCAATACCACCAACTGGCCGGTGTCCGTGCCACTTTGAAATTTAGGACCGGTGTCGTACAGCAATACATGCGTGCGCGTGCGTATGACGACCGCGAGTCCTTGGCCCACATCCAAAGTAGTCAATTCAAAGCTATCTGCAGGCAAGGGATCGGGTTGCCACAACAATGCGGGCAGGCAACACAGCAATCCACAAAAACGCATCGGCCACAGAATGGGCACGATCACGACCAGTGCGCCAACGGCCAATAATCCAAGTGCCCAGCTCGGCGGCGTTGGGAAATACCACGTGGCCAATGGCAGCTGTGCAGCCCACTTAAGCGCGGCAAATACTGCGTCCAAGCCGTGCGCCAACACTTGTAAACACCACGTGCCAGCCGGCGCGTGAATAAGCAGCAGGCTACAGCTCAGTAACACAGCTGGAACGAGCACCACAGTAAACAGCGGAATGGCGATCAAATTGATCAAGGGCGCAACCAGCGAAATGTTGCCGAATGCCGCGAGCAGAAACGGCGTTAAACCGATGCTCACCACAACTTGCAGGGTGAGAAATTCACGCCACCAATAGTCTTTGTGCAAACGTCCTTGTTGATTCAGCAAAATCACTGCAACTGCGCCGAACGACAACCACGCGCCAATCGCCAGCGGCGCAAAGGGATCCAACAATAAGCACAACAGCAGAGCCAGCCCAAAGCTATGCCATACACTCACATGACGTCGTAACCACTGAGTAGCGAAATACACCGCTAGCATTGCCAAGGTGCGTTGTGTAGGCACCGACATTCCGGCAAGCAACGAATAAGCTGTGGCCGCCGTCAGACCGAATATCGCGCGCACATGCGGTCGCGTTAAGCGCAGGCGTTGTGCCCACGGCACATGCACCAACAAACCACCGAGCCACGCGGCTAGCAGGCCCACCATACCGATATGGGAGCCTGAAATCGCAATCAAGTGACTAATACCGGTGCGTGAAAACACCTGCCATTGAGCGCCACTGATGGCTTGTTGATCGCCCACTGCCAAGCCACGAATCACACCTTGCATCGGCGCGTCGGGCACCGCCGCCGCAATGCGCTCAGCCAAATAAGCTCTGGTCTTTAGTACATACTCGCCGTGGGCAATACCCAGATATTGGGTATCCGCAGATGCGCGCACATATCCCGTGGCGCCGATGCCTTCACGAAACAATTGGCCCTCATAGTCATAACTACCGGGATTGGCAAAGCCCCGACGACGTTTGAGCCGTACCTGCAATTGCCAACGCTCCGCAGCATGAACCTGATGGTCGTGTGCATACCAGCTCAGCTCAATAAGGGGTGGCAATACAAGTGACGGATCAACGGCGGAGTCAACGGCAAAATTAAATCGCCATCCATACAGCTCGCGCTGGGGAAGCGAAACAATGCGACCAACGACGGCAATATCGCGGCCTTCGAGTTCGGGATTGATATCTTGCTGCAATTGCCACACAGCATGACCGCCTGCCCACACACCACCCAACATGAACGCCACAATACTGTTACGCAAGGCAGGTCGCTTGCGAGTGATGACACACAGCGATATGACGATAAGCAGCGCAGCGCCTAGATAAGCGATGCATCCCTGCCACGAAGTTGGCAACGTCGGGCTTGCCTGCAAGCAAGCGTCGCCAAAGAAAAAAGCCAGTGCAATATGCAGCATAAGCGTCCCTGCCTTACAACCGATGAACTATCTCGACATTGAATAACACACTGACTAATGCTATTTCGTGCTGCCCGCATAAGCGGCAGTGACGAAATAGGCGCTCATTATTGCTCAGCGAAAGCTGCGGCAAGCCAGGCTAATCATCCATGCCACGCAGATTATTCAAGAAGCTCAGCCGTCAACGACATCATCTACGCACGCGTTGGTACATGAAGCCGTTTGAATTCGTATTTGGCGACGCGGCGTTCTGGAGCTTGAATCGCCGCAATGTCACGCGCGCGGTGGCACTAGGATTCTTCATTGGCTTCATGCCGCCGGTGTTGCCTCACACGGTGCTCGCCCTCTTGGCGGCAATTGCTTTACGCGTGAATATTCCAGTGACGTTGACGGCGATTTTCATCACCAATCCGGTCACCATGGTTCCGCTGTATTACGCGGCTTATTGGAGCGGCTGTTTTGTGCTGGGTATTAAGCCGCTGACTCGCCTGCCGCAGCCGAAACCAGATACCTGGCTACCCGCGTTCCATGGACCGTTTATGGAACCTTTCCTATTAGGCTGCCTTATCGTCGGCCTTGCTGTCGCGGTCGCCGCTTATATTCTGCTTGGTGCGTCCTGGCATTTCACGCTGGTTTACAAGTTCTATAAACGCAAACGCTTGCGACGACAGAGAAAGGAAGCGAGTGAACAGTGAGTAAAAAAGAATCAGGCTGTAGACCGTAGACTGTTCGCTTCTTCCAATACCCCATTGGTCAAGGTCAACACTCGCTGCATGCGCGACGCCAAATCCAACGCGTGCGTCACGATCACCAATGCCGTGCCCAATTCACGATTGAGTTCAAGCATTAGATCGAACACTTGCTTGGCATTGGCACCATCCAAATTACCGGTTGGCTCGTCGGCGAGTACCACCATCGGCTTGGTCACGAGCGCGCGCGCAATCGCTGCGCGTTGACGTTCGCCGCCGGATAACTGACCGGGTCGATGCGTCAGTCGCTCACCCAATCCGACTCGTTCCAGCACTTCGCGGGCCGCTTGTTTTGCTTCTACAACCGGTGTGCGTCTCACCAATAAAGGCATAGCGACATTTTCCAGCGCACTGAATTCCGGCAATAGATGATGGAATTGATAAACGAATCCCACGGCGCGATTACGCAATGCACCGCGTGCGGCTTCCGATAAATGCGCTACTTCTTCGCCGGCGATATGCACCGTGCCGCTGCTCGGCGCATCCAGACCACCCAGCAATTGCAACAAGGTGGTTTTGCCGGAACCGGATGCACCGACGATGGCGATGCGCTCGCCCCTGTTTACGGCGAGATTGATATCACGCAGCACCAACAAGGTGTTGTCAGCCTCGACAAAGCGTTTGCTTAAATTTACGCAGTCGATGACGGTCGAGTTGACTGGTTCTGCCATCACTTAGATTCCATCGAGTTGGTGTTCATGTGCCCTTCATTCGAGTTTAGTTCAAGCCGGGCATAACTCGCGGTGGCGCATAAGTAAGTTGCACGCCATCTTGTCCGCATAGCTGGCGCAGCTGCTCGAGCAATTCATGATCGGGACGAATCTTCCATTCATCGGAAAAGCTCACCACGCTGCGCGCCTGCGCATTGCGGTAATGAACCGCAATGCTGCACTGACCGCCACGATACAGCTTCAACATGTGTTCCAACCGGCGTACGAAATCTTGACGCCCATCTGCTTCCGGCCAACGAATCAGCAAACGCCGCGCATGCTGTTGCCGCACTTGTTGGATATCTTGCGCCTTGTTGACCGTGACACGCCAACCATCAATGAAATCGTCGTAACGAATGCTACCTTCCACCAACACCACCGCGCCTTTCACCAAAATATCGCGATAGGGTTGATAGGCTTCTTCAAAGATCGTGGCTTCAACTCGCGCACTGCAATCGTCTAATTTAAAAATGATGCGATTGCCGCGCTTGCCGATATTGTCAACCATGCCGGCCACGGTGACGGGCTTGCCTTTATAGCGAAAGCTCTCATTGCTGACGATGGGTTTGTCGCCAGTTACGTCGGCAATCGAACCGCTGATCACACCCTTCACTTCAGCACGAAATTCATTGAAGGGATGACCGGTGAGATACAGGCCGAGCGTCTCACGCTCGCCGTCTAAGCGCACTCGCTCCGACCATTCGGGCACCAACGGCATTGTGGTCTCGGTTGCAGGGGTGGCGCCATTGATGGCCACAAGACCGAATAAGTCATTCTGCCCACCCTCCTTGTTGCGCAAACTTTGATCCGCCATTTGCATGGCTTCAGGTAAGTGGTGCATGAGCGTGGCGCGATTTAAACCGAAGCCATCCATCGCACCCGAGCGAATCAACGCTTCGAGCACGCGCTTATTCAAACGATTGACATCGCTGCGTTCGCATAAATCAGCCAAGCTCTTAAAGGGACCCTTGGCTTCGCGATCTGCCACCAACGCATCCACCACCGCTTGGCCAACTCCTTTGATCGCACCCAAACCATAACGAATTGTGCGTGGGCCGGACACTGTGAACATATAGGCCGAATGATTCACGTCGGGCGGCTCTACCGTAAGGCCAATGCGACGCGTTTCATCAATCAACGCAACGACCTTATCTGTCTTGTCCATATCCGACGACAACACCGCTGCCATGAAGGCTTCGGTGTAATGCACCTTCAACCAAGCTGTTTGATACGACAGCAAGGCATACGCCGCAGAGTGCGACTTGTTAAAGCCGTAGCCTGCAAATTTTTCCATCAAGTCGAAGATGTGCGCGGCTTGCTGTTGATTCACGCCACGCGCAGTCGCGCCTTCAACAAAGATGGTGCGCTGCAGCGCCATTTCTTCGGCCTTCTTCTTGCCCATGGCGCGACGTAATAGATCCGCGCCGCCCAATGTATAACCGGCCAATACCTGCGCAATCTGCATCACCTGCTCTTGATACACGATCACGCCGTAGGTCGGCGCCAACACGGCTTTTAAGTCTGGATGTAAATAATCAATTGCTGCATTAGTGTTTTTGCGCGCAATGAAGTCGTCAACCATGCCTGCTTCGAGTGGGCCGGGACGAAACAAGGCCACCAGCGCGATCACATCTTCAAAGCTTCCGGGCTTCAAGCGCCGATTCAAATCTTTCATGCCGCGCGATTCGAGCTGGAATACCGCAGTAGTATCGCCGTCCTGCATTAACTTGTAGGTAGCTGGATCAGTGAGTGAGATCATCGCCATATCCAACGGCAGCTCCGCGTTTTTAACGCGCGCCACATTGATGTTCTTCACCGCCCAATCGATGATGGTCAGAGTGCGCAGACCTAAGAAGTCGAACTTCACTAGACCCGCCGCTTCGACGTCGTCCTTATCGAATTGCGTGACGACGTTGTGGCCTTCTTCGTCGCAATACAAGGGCGCAAAGTCGGTCAACAACGAGGGCGCAATGACTACGCCACCGGCATGCATGCCGGCGTTGCGCACCAAACCTTCCAATGACATCGCCAACTCAAGCACCGCGCGGGTATCTTCTTCGCTTTCGTAACGACGCCGCAGCTCCTCTTCCTTCGCGAGTGCATCTTTGAGCGTGATGCCGAGTTCAAAGGGAATCAACTTGGCAATGGAGTCGGCAAAACCATAGCTCTGCCCCATGACGCGCGCCACGTCGCGCACCACTGCCTTTGCGGCCATGGTGCCGTAGGTGATGATCTGCGACACACGCTCGCGGCCATACTTGTGCGCCACATACTCAATCACTCGATCGCGCTTATCCATGCAGAAGTCGATATCGAAGTCGGGCATGGAGACGCGCTCTGGATTCAAGAAACGCTCGAACAGCAAGTCGTATTGCAATGGATCGAGATCGGTAATCTTGATGGCGTACGCAACTAACGAGCCGGCGCCCGAACCACGGCCTGGACCCACTGGAATATCGTTTTCTTTTGCCCAGCGAATGAAGTCGGCCACAATCAAGAAATAACCGGCAAAGCCCATCTGACAGATCACGTCTAGCTCGGCTTGCAAGCGCTGTTCGTATTCCGCTTCCGGAATACGACGCAGACCGGGCGTAGCATTCGCCGTCAATTGCTGCAAACGGTCTTGCAAACCTTGCTTGGCGTCCTGACGCAGAAAATCTTCAATGGTGGAACCAGTCGGCACGGGATACGCAGGCAACACCGATTTACCCAATCTCACTTCCAAACTGCAACGCTTCGCCAGTTCAAGGGTGTTTTGAATGGCTTCCGGCAAATCGGCAAACAACTCCGCCATTTGTTGCGGCGTTTTCAAATACTGCTGTTCGCTATAACGTCGTGGACGATTAGGGTCGCCTAACTGTGCGCCCTCGTGAATGCAGACACGCGCTTCATGCGCTTCAAACTCCGTTTGCGAAATGAATCGCACATCGTTGCTCGCCACCACCGGCACACCGCGTCGAATGGCGAGATCCACTGCTGCCGCAAGATGTTGCTCTTCACCGGCGCGTCCAGTGCGCAATATCTCGAGATATAAACGATCACCAAATAGCTGCTGCCAATACGCCAAGGTGTGCTCGCTCTCCGGCATGCGGCCCGCAGTCAGCAGACGACCCAGATCACTTTGCGGACCCGCGAGCGCAACGATGCCGCTCAATCCTTCGCGCGTAAGCCAGTCGCGTTCAACTGTCGCATGGCCTTTGCGCTGTCCTTCCAGATACGAACGACTCACTAAACGCGTGAGATTTTTATAACCAACTTCGTTCTGGCAAAGCAGCACCAGCCGCGACGGCTCAACGCGCTCCCCGGCCTCATGCAGCAGCAGATCGACGCCAATAATCGGCTTGATACCGGCCGACTGCGCCGCCTTATAAAACTTCACCATCGCAAACAGATTGCTTTGATCGGTCAGCGCGACGGCCGGCATGCGCGCTCTGGCCACCGCGTCCATCACACCCAGCACATGCTCGGTGCCGTCGTCGTCGCGTTCGCTTTGAATGCGAATGACGCTGTCGACCAACGAGTATTCGGTATGCAGATGTAAATGAACGAATGACATGGATCAGGGGCGGATCGGTGCAGTCTGGGAAGACGATATTATTGCATCGTCGAGCGTCGTCGTGGCTGCCAGATTGTGAGTTGGAGCAGCCGCATCTCGCCAGAAAAAGCGTGGTAAGTTAGAGGGCCGCCAACTGACGGTCAGCGAGCCAATGAAGGATCCTATGCAAAACTCAATGATAACTACCGCGCTGGAGCTTCCTGGCTACCGGATCGTACGCAACATCGGCGTGATACGCGGTATCACCGTGCGTTCGCGTTCCATCATCGGCAATATTTTCGGTGGCCTGCAATCGCTGCTCGGCGGCAATATCACCATCTACACCAGTCTTTGCGAGCGGGCGCGGGCGGATACCTATGAGCTGATGTGCAGCCACGCGCGACAACTGGGCGCTAACGCGGTTGTTGCGATGCGTTATGACGCGACCGAATTGATGGCGGGCCTAACCGAAGTGCTGTGTTATGGCACGGCGGTGCTAGTCGAACCTAGCACGCCTCAAAGTTAAAGCCGGAAGGTAACGCCGAGCGCGCCTTGTAAGCGCATGGGCCCAGCTTTACCGTACTTGAAGTACTACCAGGTTGAACCGCTGCGTTGATTGCCGCGTCCTTGACGGTTGCCGCCATTACCCCCACCGCCCCAGCGTCGCTGAGAACCATTGTTCGCCGCAGGCCGTGAGTTGTCGCGGTTATGTTGGGCCGGCGCTTGTTGCACGTCCCTTATCGGCTCTCGTGACACCGGTGGCGCCGAGATTTCAGGCAATGCCTCGCGGCGAATGCTTTTGCCCGTCACGCGCTCAATATCTTTAAGCAATCCCGATTCGTCAGGCGCCACTAACGACACGGCAGTGCCGGTCGCCCCTGCTCGTCCGGTGCGACCGATACGATGCACGTAATCTTCCGGCACATTCGGCAATTCATAGTTAACGACGAACGGCAGCTCTTTGATATCCAAGCCGCGTGCCGCAACTTCCGTTGCCACTAGAGCGCGAACATTGCCTTGCTTGAAATTGGCCAAGGCTGCCACGCGTGCGGATTGACTCTTGTTACCGTGAATCGCCGCAGCACTGATCGAATCATCTTGCAACTGCTTGGTAAGACGATTGGCACCATGCTTAGTACGCGTGAATATCAATACCTGCGACCAATCGTTGGCGCGAATTAGATGCGACAACAAAGCACGCTTGGTGTCTTTCGGCACCATGTGCGCAATTTGCATTACGCTCTCCACCGCCGCGTTGCGTCGTGCGACTTCCACTTCGACAGGGTTCTTTAAGAGGCCCTGCGTCAGCTTGCGAATATCATCCGAGTAAGTGGCCGAGAACATCAGGTTCTGACGCTTGTTAGGCAACAAGCGCATGACGCGACGAATGTCGTTGATGAAACCCATGTCCAACATGCGATCGGCTTCGTCGAGCACAAAGATCTCAACGTGGCTTAAATCCACCGTACGTTGTTGCGCGTGATCCAGTAGACGACCCGGGGTTGCAATTAAAATATCTACACCGCGACGCAATTGTCCGATCTGCGGATTGATATTGACGCCGCCGAAGACCACTGCGCTACGCAGCGATAAATACTTGCCATAACTGCGCACGCTTTCGGCAACCTGTGCCGCAAGTTCGCGAGTCGGTGTTAACACCAAGGCGCGTGGTGCATTGCTCTGCGACGGATTCGCATGTAAGCGCTGCAAGATCGGCAAAGTGAAGCCCGCCGTTTTACCGGTGCCGGTTTGCGCGCCAGCCAACATGTCGCGACCGGCAAGAATTTCCGGGATCGCACGTGCTTGTACGGGAGTGGGATCGGTGTAGCCGCGTTCGGAAACGGCACGCATAAGTTCGGGCAACAGCCCGAGATCAGCAAATGAATTCAATGAATATCCTCAACCAGCCTGCGAGAAAACTTGTTTCCCGGTCCGGTGAGGCAGGAGAAAAAGTCGAAGTGAGCGCGAAATATTATTATTCGAAGCTAACCGCGAAGGGTAAGAGCAACCCGGACAGATGCTATGAAAGCCAGCGCACTGTATCGAAGTTAACGTTGAATTGCACGACGTAAATTCGCGGCCTTTACATTATGTATGCCGACAAGCACAACTTACGCGCAATTATGTAGCAGAAAAGTTACGCACCATTAACACCGGCACTTTCGCTTGTCGCAACACTTGTTCGGCGTCGCTGCCCATCACCAAACGACCTAAGCCGCGTCGACCATGCGTGCCCAACACGATGATATCTGCCTTCCATAGTTCGGCATCTTTAGCGATGGCATCACCGGCTTGACCACCGTGCGCCTCCAACAATGCGGTTTCGACTTGCAGACCCGCTGCTTTCACTTGTTCCTCAGCCTTCAACAGCAACGTACGACCGCTTTCGCGCAGTGCGTCAACCAGCTCGCCCGAATAAATGGCGCCCTCATACGCGGCTACCATCATCAATTCGTTCACCACATGCACCACCCGCAGCTTGGCACCTTGATCTTTGGCCAAGCGCATCCCTTCCGTTAAGCCACGCGCCGCTGTATTGCTACCGTCTATCGGAATCAAAATACGCTGGTACATAAGACCTCGATGATGATTAACCCAAACTAACGATGTGGCCTATTGCGCTGTATCGCCGCAGTGCTGTCCAGTCGCGATTTCCGCTAACGCACTGCGTACCATTCACTAAGCAGCAGACAGGTGTCTTAGACGTGGCGACTGTTTTGTTCCTGCAAACGATCGACTTTAACCGTCAAATGCAACCGATCGCCCTTGGTGGTGCTTAAGGAAAGATCTGCACCCGTTGCATTGCGCTGCGCGCGAAATACAAATTCACTCGGTAGATAAACCGGTAGCTTGAATTGCGCATCAAGCGTAAAGGGCGCCACCGGTAAATATTTCTCCGCCAATCCGATACAACGCGCCAACGACCACATACCGTGCGCCACGGTTTGCTTGAAGCCGAACCATTGCGCCGAGCGATCGAACAAATGAATAGGATTAAAATCGCCGGATACCCACGCATAACGACGGCCGGTGTTAGCTGCTGTGGTAATGGTTTGCTCCGCAAGAAGCCTGGCTTCGTCACGTTGCGCACGTTCAATGGTGGGACGTTTACCGGGCGTGATGCGCCTTGCCAACATGGTGCTGACCTCTTCCCATACCGGTTGACCGGCCAGCTCCGCAACGGTTACTAGATCATATTCTTGGCCGCTGGCGGTCTCGCGCAACGTATTAAATCTCACTGTCAGTTTAAGCGACGCATCGACGGGAATCGCCTGCCATTGGCGAATCACATTGCGTAGATGCACCAAGCCCAACACTTTGACGGGAAATTGCGCATGCGTGAACACACGCATATGTAATGGCATTGCCAACACATGCAGATAAGCGTGGGGCAAGGTTGCACTTGCTTCAATGCCGCAAGCGGCGCGATAACGTCGCAGGTGATTTGCGTTGATGGCGACCGTATGGGCTTCGACGGTAATGTCGGGCACCACGCACTCAGGCGGCGCAAGTAGCGGCTTTTTTCCGCTCACGGCCTGTATGTATGGCCACACGCTGGAAGGCAAGCGTGCATACGATTGCTGATATCCCGGCATTACGGTACCTGACGATTAATTTCGATATTAACCGTACCTTGGTTGCCTTGCTGCGTAAACGAATAGTCGGCCATACCGACATAATCGCCCGATTGTTGCAGCGGCGCGCCGCTGCGCGATAGTCGCGCCACCACTTCCACCGCCGCCACATCGTTAATGGTGCGCGTCGGTAGCATCGCATCTGCTGCAGTTAGCTCAACACGCAAAGGCAACTCAGTTGATTGATGACGCTCTACCGCCAAGGGTGGTCCGCCCTGCTGCGGATTGCGCGCCAGGATAAATAACGCCAGCGGTTCTTTTAATTGCTGTTTGAGCGCGTCTGAAAGTTTGACGTTAACAATCAGCTTGCGGCCATTCTGGTCAGTGACTGCCATCGCTTTACCGTTGCTCGTGGCAACCGGGGTCGTACCTAACTGTTGATCCAAATCCTGTACCTGGCGCTCCAGCAAGGTACGTATCTGCTGTGGCGGATTCAACGCGAGCAGCGCAGCAAAGCGCTCACGTGCTAATGGAAGGTTCTCATTTTGCAATGCCGCAAGTCCGCCATACCACAATGCTTTGGGATGATTCGGCTGTTGCTTCAGCGCTTGCTCAAGTAACAGGGCTGCACGTCCACGTAACGAGCTTTGATCTGTTAGTGCTAACGCTTCAGCAAGCCCTACGGTGGCGTCAACGTTTTGTCCTTGGCTAAGGTCATAGGCCTGCTGATAAGCATTGGTCGCCAATGCATAGCGTTGTGTAGTGACATATGAACGCCCGAGCATCATCCAGCCAGCGACATCGGTTGGATTCTTTTTGAGCTGATCTTCCAAGCGCGCAACCATGGCATTCACGTCCGGTGAATCTCCTGTTTGTGCCATGTTGTTATCGGTCGTCCACGACCACTTGGTATTAACGGCATAGATACTCGCCGAGACGCCGGCGATTGCCACAATGGTCAATCCCCAGGTCAACCATCGTCGGCCACGCGAAACCAATGGTTCGGTGGTCTTGAATAAAGGACGCGCAAACAACAAGGCGATCACGGCCACCATGCCGAGACAGGCGAACAGAAATACCATCATACGGATTCGCCTTTTTCTATAGCGTCTTCTTCACTGTCAAGTTGTTCCGGTAATTTAGCTCGCTGCATGATGACGCGTATCGCCACACCCATGCCAATCAATAACAACCCGGCCGGCCCTAACCACAACAGCCAGGTACGTTGCTCGAACGGTGGTTTATACAACACAAAGGCGCCGTAACGATCCGTCATAAATTTCAGCACTTCGGCGTCACTCTTGCCGGCGGCCATTTGTTCACGCAACTCACGACGCAAATCGGCGGCCAGTGTCGCGCCCGAATCCGCGATGGTTTCGTTTTGACAAACGAGACAACGCAATTGGCGCGTTAAAGCTTCATAGCGCGCTTGGAGCCCAGCGTCTTCAAAGGCCGGTGCGCTGTCGAGCGCACGCACTATCGGGGACAGTAGCAGCAAGCTGAGTAATATCGCGCTCCATCTCACCCTCATCATGTACGCGCTCCGTTAGCCGTCGCCTTACCGGTAATGAGCGGCAGCATTTCGTTTTGCCACACTTCCACAGTCAGAATGCCCACGTGTTTATAAATCACGATGCCGTGTTCATCGACCAGAAAAGTTTCCGGCGCGCCGTATACGCCATAGTCGATCGCCACGCGGCCTTCCATGTCAAAGCCGGTTGCAACATAAGGATTACCCAATTGTGTAAGCCAACGTTGCGCTAACGGTAACTCATCTTTCCAATCGATGCCGACTATCGGAATAACATTTTGTTTGGCGATGGCCACTAGAAACTCATGCTCTTGACGACATCCGCCACACCATGTTGCCCACACATTCACCAAATGCTTGCGGCCGACGAAATCCTTATCGCTTACTTGCTGCGTCGGGTCTTCTACTTTGCTCAAAGAAAATGCCGGCGCCGCTTTGCCGATCAAAGGCGATGGCACATAACTGGGATCGCGCTTCAACCCGATGACAAAGAAGCCGATAAGCACCGCAAACACCAGGCCAGGAATCAAAAACCGCCACATTGAGTTAGCTCCGTGCCGCAACACTGACAGGATCGGACACCTGTACAGTTTGCTCCGCCGTTTGCTTCACTGTTCGATAACGACGATCAAGCAGACCAATGAAGCCACCGATCGCCATGATCACCGCACCCAGCCAGATAAAACGCACCAGCGGTTTGTATTGCACCCGTACGCTCCATACGCCATTGCCCAGATCGTCACCCATCGACACCAATAAATCGCGCTGCCAATGTGCATCGATACCGGCTTCTGTCATGGGGCTGGTTTGTACGTGATACACGCGCTTCTGCGGATGCAGCACCGTAACTTCCTGACCATCATGCGTGATACGAACGGTAGCTTCGATAGCGTCATAGTTAGGGCCGGTCACTTGATGAGTATCGACCCAATTGAAATCGTAATGACCCACTGTGACCGTTTGGCCGGTGCCCAGACTCAAATCTTTTTCGATCTTGTAGCTTTCCACCGTGGTCACGCCCAACACGAACACACCTAGTCCCAAATGCGCGACACACATGCCCAATATTCCAGGCGGTACGCGCTGACCCGCGCGCCAACGTGTGATGGGTTGATACAAGGAAGACAGAATCACCCATGCGCCGGCTAACTGGCCGACAAATTTCAACACCGACATCCGACCGTAAATCAGCAAGGTAATTGTTACTGCAAATAACGCAGCGACACCCAATGCAATCAACAACGGCTTGCGCATGGCCGCGAGTTTCGCTTGCTTCCAACTGGCATGCATGCCGATGCCGACCAGGAACAACAAGGGCAGCATCGGAATCAAGAACACCACCGCAAAGTACGGCGGTCCGACGGAAATTTTTCCGAGATTCAGTGCGTCGATAAATAACGGATATAGCGTGCCTAACAAAATCAGACTCGCGGCCACCACTAACAACACATTGTTGAATAGCAAAAATGACTCGCGCGAGATGATGTGAAAGCCGGCATTCGATTGCAGGCGGGGAGCGCGCCATGCATACAACGTCAATGCACCACCGATACACAGCGCGAGAAAGATAAGAATGAACAAGCCGCGACTCGGATCGCTGGCAAATGCATGCACCGAAATCAACACACCGGATCGCACTAAGAACGTGCCGAGCAGCGATAAAGAAAACCCAAAAATCGCCAGTAAGATCGTCCAGCTTTTGAATAGGCCGCGCTTTTCAGTCACCGATAAGGAATGAATCAATGCAGTGGCCATCAGCCACGGCATAAACGAAGCATTCTCAACCGGATCCCAGAACCACCAGCCACCCCAACCCAATTCGTAATACGCCCAGAAACTGCCGAGCGCGATGCCTAGCGTTAAGAACAACCATGCCACTATGGTCCACGGCTTCACCCAACGTGCCCAGTTAGCATCGAGCTTGCCTTCGATCAATGCCGCCACTGCGCAAGCGAATGGTACGGCCAATCCGACATAGCCGGTATAAAGCATGGGTGGATGCGCAGCCAGCGCGGGATCTTGCAATAACGGATTGAGATCGCGGCCTTGCAGTGCCGCCGGAAGCAGACGTTCGAATGGATTAGAAGTCGCAATGATGAACAACGCAAAGCCACCGCTCACCAAGCCCAATACGCCGAGCACTTTGCTAATGAATTCGGTACTCATGCCGCGATTGAATACCCCGACGGCGGCCGACCAGATCACCAGCACCATCAGCCACAACAACAATGACCCTTCATGTGCGCCCCATACCGCAGCCACGCGATAGAACGCAGGTAGCTCGGTGTTGGAGTTACCCGCCACATACAAAACAGAGAAATCATTTCGCAAAAATGCCGCTGCCAGGCATCCGAAGGCAAACACCACGAAGACTAATTGTCCGATCACTGCGGATCGCGCCGCAGCCATCCAATGCGCACGATGAGTCGTCGCACCCGCCAAGCCAAAAAACGCCTGCGCCAACGCGAGCGAAAATGCGAGAATCAATGCAAAGTGACCGAGTTCGACGCTCATATAATTGTCCTGATCGAATCTGCGTGGCCGAATGTGTCTGGATGGTTAGCTTAACGTGAAGCCGCGTTAGTTCGCGGTTGGTCCGGCAGCAGTCAGCGTCTGCGCTTCATTGCTCACCGGCGCCGTCTGCACCGTTTGTGTTACACGCCGCGCTTCGTGAGCTTTCTTCAAACTCGCAGCCACTTCAGGCGGCATATATTTTTCATCGTGCTTGGCCAACACTTCTTCGGCCACAAATTGTTGCTTGCCGTTGACTGCGGCCAACAACTTACCACGCACGATCACACCCTGCCCTTCGCGGAACAGATCTGGCAGTACGCCGCTATACAGTACGGTGATTTCATGCGCATAGTCGGTGATATCGAATTGCATATCGAGTTGGCCGGGAATGCGTTTCACACTGCCATTTTCCACCATGCCGCCTAAGCGAAATGTTCGTCCGGTGGGTGCTTTGCCTGCAATCACCGCGCTCGGGTCGTAGTAGTACAAAATGTTTTGCTTGAACGCAGTCAACGCTAAGGCTACCGCGCCGCCTACCGCCAGCAGAATCAAAGCCACAAACATCATGCGTCGCCGACGAGGAGTCATGTACGATGCTCTTGTGCAATCACTTGCGCTGCCGCTTGAATGCGACGTTGCGCGTGTTTCAATTCACGTCGCCACTGTTGCCGCGCACTGACGCCGATCCACACCAAGGCAAGCAACGCCAAGCCATAGCTGGACCACACGTAAAGGCCGTATTCACCCATGTGTGTCACTCGTTTTCATATGCATCGCGTTCATTAAACTTACTTCGCTCGAACTCTTCATGACCCAATTAATGACAATTAAGCGGCTTTCAGTGAGCCCTGCTTGATCGGCTCCAACTTAGTAAGCCACTGCGCATTGCGCTCGCGGCGCAATATCTCGGCGCACACGCCATCACACAGGATAGCGGCAAAGTACAACGCGAACGCCAGCAACATCGCTAATAACGGCGTCACCATCGACGGGTCAATTGCCGACTTGCCGAATATCGATAGCGTGGTGCCCTGATGCAGACTGTTCCACCACACCACTGAGTAGTGAATGATGGGCACATTCACCACACCGACAATCGCCAGCACTGCACACGCGCGATCGGCGCGACCGATGTCATCGAATGAAGCGCGCAACGCCATATAACCCAGATATAAAAACAACAAAATCAACTCTGAAGTCAGTCGCGGATCCCAGGCCCACCACGCGCCCCACATCGGTCGGCCCCAAATCGAACCCGTGGCCAGCGCTAACACGGTGAATACCGTACCTGCCTGCGCGCAGGCCGCAGCCACTGCATGCGCTAGCTTCATACGCCAAATCAGACCGATCGCAGACGACACCGCCATAATGCTGTAAATTATCAATGACATCGACGCGCTCGGCACATGGACAAAAATAATGCGGTACGCGTCCTTTTGCTGATAATCAGGCGGCACAACAAACAAGCCAGCGTACGCAGCCCATCCCATCAATAGCAATGCCGGCCACAACAACCACGGCCGAAAGCGGCGCGCCACTGCATACGCATAAGGCGGTGAAGCGAGCTTGTGAAACCACAGCCAATTCATGCTTTAACTCTGATGCCCTTAACTTTGATGAAGGATCAGCCACTCATTCTATGCTGATACGAATGGCAGCGGCCATCGCGAACGGCCCTAAGCTCATACCGAGCAACAAAATTGCCGCCAATAAACTGATGGGCCCCGCCACTGCTTCGCCCTGCATGCCAAGGTCCAACGCGCGTGCGCCGAAAATTAATACCGGCATTTCCAATGGCAGCACCAACAAGGCCATCAACATGTTGCCGCGACGCAAGCCAACCGTTAACGCGGCGCCAATTGCACCCAGCACACTTAACACCGCCGTGCCCAGCGCCAGTGTGATCAACATCACTAACCAGCCGGAAGTCGGCACACCCAAGGCTACCGCTATTACTGGCGCCATGATCACTAGCGGCACCCCCGTCAACAACCAATGTCCGACCGTCTTGATTAACAGCAACCACGCCAACGGCTGACCCGCCAATACCCACTGTTCCATGGTGCCGTCTTCCACATCCGGCCTGAACAGCGCATCGGTGGCCAGTAACGACGCCAGCATCGCGGCTACCCACAATATGCCCGGCGCCATGCGCCGTAACTCGGTCAGCTCCGGACTGATCGCCAGCGGAAATAAAGCAATCACCACCGCAAAAAAAATCAGTGGCTGTAGTACTTGATCCCAACGCCGCAGTGCCAAACGTAGATCGCGCTCTAGCACCACTGCGGCCAGTTTAAAGGGCGATAGCGTCGACATGCCTACTGCAAGCTCAGGCCACGTGAGCCGGTATGAGTGGCCAATAGGGCTTGATGGGCAGCGGTCAAAATCATTCCGCCGCGTTGCAGATGTTGCGCCAACAATTCTTCAACCAAGCCAAGGCCCGCCGCATCCAAGTTGGTAATCGGCTCATCCAATATCCATAACAAAGCATCGCACAGCAGTACGCGCGCCAAGGCAACCCGACGACGTTGTCCAGCCGACAACACGCGCGCTGGCAAATCCGCACACTGCGCCACACCCAAGGTCTGCAACGCGTCTACGCATTGCTGTGCGTTGACAGAGCGACGCAACTGGACCGCAAATTTGAGATTCTCCAGTGCGGTAAGATCAAGCTTAAGCGCATTGCTGTGGCCGAGATAACTCATCTGCTGCGCATACGCGTTTGCATCTCGATTGATGTCGGTTCCACCCCAACATACTTCGCCCGACTCGGCGGGCAGCAGACCGGCCACCACCCGCAATAAACTGGTTTTGCCAATCCCGTTCGGTCCGGTGATTTGCAACAGCTCACCAGCCGCAAGCGCCAACGATAGGCCGCGCAATAAATGATGTTCGCCGCGCCATAGATGCAACGCACGCACTTCTAACTTTGTGGCTACAGAACGCGTGACGTCGGCTTCGGACATGCGAAAAATAGTGTGGATGGGCACTGGCGGTTAACTTGACGCGGCATCCTAGCAG
>Ga0206888_1106_pt1 | contig 23258 bp, 21 predicted proteins | sample Alteio_BWOrgHeat_90_FD_153258 | JGI IMG/M metagenome (GOLD analysis project Ga0206888, IMG submission 153258) | Enriched cells from forest soil in Barre Woods Harvard Forest LTER site, Petersham, Massachusetts, United States - Alteio_BWOrgHeat_Nextera4 ... | reverse complement strand
GGCTTTCGGCGCGGGCGGCTTCTTCAACGAATTCGACTTTGCCAACAACTGCGTAGACGAATTCATCATCGATGTCTGTACCTATTGGATCAGTCAGTACGGCATCGATGGCATCCGCTTCGACTACGTCCTGGGCTTCTTTGTCGCCACAGACCCGACCCAGGGCATCGGTGAGGTCATCCTCTATCTCGACAAGTTCACGCAGAAGGCCGGCCTTGACAATGTCAACTGGATGCTCGAACTGCTCACCGACAATCGCTATGACGCCATCAACGACACGAACCAGATAAATGCGGACGGCTGCTGGTTCGACCCGCTGCTCTGGGAATCCATCGCTACGGTCAACAGCGGCACGATCTCGTCGGGGCTGATGCGCGCCCTCAACGCGGGAAAGGATTTCGCCGCGGCCAAGAACCCGGTGATCTACCTGGAGAACCATGATCACTCGACCCTCACCGCAGCCTGCGGCGGCCGTGGGCAATGGTGGGTGACGCAACCGGCAATGATCGCGCTCTTCACTACTGCCGGCGCCGTCTTCCTCCACAACGGCCAGGAATTCGGGGAAGAATATTTATTACCGGAGTCGGGTAACAACCGCGTCCTACCCCGCCCCCTGCACTGGGCAAAGAGCACGGATAACATCGGCACCCAACTCCGGGCGCTGTACACGCTGCTGATCACGATCCGCAAGGAAAATCCGGTCCTCGCCGGTCATAACTTCTACCCGGACAGCCCGGATATCATTCCGGGCCAGTTCAACGGCCAGGGCTATGGCGCCGACAGCGCGAATGGCCTCGTCATCTATCACCGCTGGGGAAATGACGCCGATGGCGTCTTGGTCCGGTATATCATTGCGCTCAACTACTCGGCGGTTGACCGTACCCTGACCATTCCCTTTAGTGACAATGGTGTTTGGACGAATCTGCTGGATGGAAATACCCTCACCGTATCAAATTATACATTCCCCAACTATGTACTGACGGCGCACTGGGGGGCGATCTTCAAATTAAAAGGCTAGTCGTTATTCTTCTAAAACAAAAAAGGTGTTTAAACCCTACCACCGTAGTCTCCCAGCTATTATCTTGCGGTCCATTACTAAACACCTAAACTACATCTTCCATGAAACGAACCATTCTGTTCAGCGCCCTGGCGCTCTCCGCACTTTTTTTCCTGTCCTGTAACAATGCCGGCACCTCCGCCGCCGTCAGCCCCAGCGACTCCACCGTGGCCGACCCCAACTTTCACCACGGTGGCGGCCACTCGGTTCCCTGGGCCTACATCCAACCCTGTATCAACGCCTACATCGATACGATGGGACTTTATGGCATCAACGCGGACAGCCCAAGGCAAAAGCTCACGAAATGTCCGGATTCGACCTACCGCATCACGACCAGTGAATCCTTCCGCGCCGACAGCCTGATGGCCTATCTGAAACAACAGATAGAAATATATGATCCGAAAGGACACGGCGCAAACCTTAACTTCGTGATCTACCCGGGCGTCCGTACCGCGAGTATGCTGTCCTTCGTCAACCTGGGGACGACAACCGCCGGCCGGATCACCTACTTCATCGTCCCGGACACCACGGGAACAGTCCCCAAACGCACAATGGGCGACGGCGGCGGTGGCAGTGGCTTTGAGGTCGGGGGCCTGGAACCCTAGTATATGAGAATTCTCTGGTACCAATATTTCGAATTCTTTAGTCTCCTGTGCGCGCTCTGGTGCGCCAGGGGGCTAAAGTCTTTTAGCATCACGGTCTTTATTCCCATCCTCCTCCTCGACAATCTCACGGAGGTAGTCGCCGTCAACCACGCGCGTTTTAATTGGGACACCAACTATTTTATATATAATATTTATTACCTGCTGTCGACCCCGCTGTACCTCTACCTTTTTGCGGTCATGCTGCGGGGGGACCGCCAGGAGAAACGCCGCCTGCTGGGCATCGGCATCGCCATCGAGGCCTTCATGCTGCTGGATTATTTCTTCATCCAGGGGGTCATGCCGTTCAACACGTTTTCGGCCCTCCTCGTCGCCGTCATGGATATCATCTTTGTCTGCCTCATCCTGTTCCGGCTGACCATCCGCACGGACGAAGCCTACTTCCTGCTGCAGGACCCCTATTTCTGGATCAATGCTGTGCTCCTGCTGTTCAGCCTCGTGTCTCTCATCGTCCTCGGCATGCACAAATATATTGTCCTCTATCACCTTGAATTCCGTCATAAAAACCTGTATATTGCCATCATCCGGGCGGCCAACGCCGTCCTGTATACAGGCTATAGCGCTGCCTTCCTACTATGCCAGACGCAAAGGAGCAAATAACCACAACTATCCTGGCAGTCATCATCGTACTGCTCTTCTTCGGCATCCTCTTTATCGTGATGGTCGCCTGGTATAACTACCGCCGCCGGCTGACGGCCCGCGAAAAGAAAGCGATGCAGGACCAGTTCGATCAGCAACTAATGCAGACGCGCCTCGAGATCCAAGAGCAGACCTTCAATTACCTCAGCGAAGAGATCCACGATCATGTCGGCCAACTGCTCAGCCTGGCCAAGATCCAGCTCAGCAGCTTCAAGGAGAACGAGCCCATCGACTTCCCCTTGCTAAAAGATGCCGGCGCCAACGTCGCCCGCGCACTGCAGGATCTCCGCAGTCTGGCCAAGGGACTCCACGCCGGCCATATCAGCCACTTCAGTATCCGCGAGGCTGTGGACGAAGAGGTCCAACGCATCCGCAAGACGGGCGGGCTGACGGTCTCGGTCTCTTCGGAGGGCTCGGAGAAAAAGATCAAGGAGGACAAACAGCTCATCCTTTTCCGCATCATCCAGGAATGTCTGCAAAACTGTCTCAAGCACGCCGCCGCCACCAACATCCACATCGGCTTCACCTGGTATGCGGAACAACTGCGCGTCCGCGTTCGCGACGACGGCCAGGGCTTCGACGCGGAACAAACTCTCCAACTGCACAGCGGGCTGGGTCTCGAGAACATCCGCAACCGCGCCCGGGTCACGGGGGGATCGAGCGTGATCCACAGCCGGCCGGGCGAAGGGACGACGGTGACGGTGCAGATCCCGTATGAGTGAATACGGGAGCCTACCCTTTTTGAATCACCGCCGATCGTTTTCGTTTAATAAACCCCTAAAAATGAACGCACAAGATAATCAGGATCAAACAAGCATCCCCATTCAAGAAAAGGAACCATCCATTCCGAATGAGATTGCTCTTAAATATGATACTAAACCTATTACAAATCTTTGTGATGCTATAAACAAGCAGACCGATAGACAAGAGAAGGAAGATCATCGCAGCGGCATCCTTGAAGATAGACAAATTAATGCCCAAGAAAGAGCGAATAGCATAGCAAAAACACCGATGATTGTTAGCGCGACCGACGAACAAATCCAGAAATTGCGAAATGGCGTTTCCACCTTTTACGCTGATTTTGCATATAAAAACGATATCAATGGTAGTTTCAGAAGTTATTTGGTAATCGTCAGACTTATAGCCAAAAAAGGAACTTCTCAATGCATGTACAAGGCCATGTATAATGAAAATAGAGATACATTTTATAAGTGGATTAATCCACTTCCTAAATAAATTCTATCACCAGGAAAACGCAAGTATCATTTAAAAACTCACTTAAACCAATGGATAAAGAAGCACCAAGATATACGTTGGCAAATAGACTTCCAGACGTAATCAGACTTATTTATGTTTTATCTCAGGGTGACTATGCTTTTCGTTCGGAGGATGCCATCAATAAAGCACTTCGAGGTGCGCCGCTATCCGCGTCCAAATGGGAAGATATTGTAAGAGCGCATCCTGAGTTTTTTAGACCAACGGGCAGCGGGAAGTTATTTGGACTTCTGATAAGGACTTACTTTGTAGCTGACGACCAGGAAAAAAGAGAGTCTCTTTCAGTAGATCAAACACAAAGACAAATTGATATAGCAATTTCCCTGCATGATAAAGAAATTCAACGAAAACAAATGAACAGCCATAAGACACCTTTGTATGTAGCCGGAATTGCTCTTTTGGGGGTTATTGTTAGTCCGATTATTACAAGCCTGATCAGTCAGGTTAACCATGACAAAATCGACTCTATTGGCCAATCTGTTCAAAGAATTGAAAAAAAGTTAAACGAGCCTGACAACCACTTAAGAACGGATACCTCACACCCGAATTTCGGCACCAAACAATAAGATCGATCCGGGCCGGTCATATCCGTCACTTCAGCATCCGCGAGGCCGTGAACGAAGAGATCCAACGCATCCTTGGACTATTCAATGTCCATCTATCTCCACCTTGAGATCATCCAGTGTCTTTAGTCCATCTTTTGATGAGAAAAGGCCCAGCCTTTTGAATTGCACGGCTTCGATCCTGGTCATCGCATCGTATTCGCCAATGGTATGGTCCATGTGCAAAATGACCCCACTTCGATAGACCTGGGTATCCAGATACCACTTTAAGAAAAACGTAAGGTTGTATTTATCGGTGGAGGTCTTTTCCCAGGAGAGCAAAAGATCCTTTCGCTTCACGTTCTGCCCTTTCAAGGGTATAACCTCCATGGGACCCGGCTGCCGGTATTTGACGATCGTCCAATTGGAATAGCCCGGGAGGTCCTTGGTGAGTCGTTCTACGGCGGGAATGCCTCTATTGTTACCGTCGCAACTAATGATCAGAACATACCCATCTTGCGTGTCCAGGGTGATCTCGGGGATCAGAAATTCATTGTATTCGTGAAGGCTGGCAGAAAGTGCATGGTAGGCAGCGAAATCCTGGGATTTGCTGGAAATAAGCCGCTCCAGTCCAGGTCGAAACTGGTCGAAGGCGTTCCAGAATTCTTGTCTAGTCATGGAGTTAGGGAGGTTATGGACGAAAATACGCAATACCGTGTAAAATCCCCCATTTCTCCGTGAAAACACGGTTTTCCCGCCCGCACATTTATCCTTACTTGCAACCCGAACGAACCCTTCGATCCAACCACGGGGTTGCTCTAGTCAGTTCCATTACCATTAAACCTTCCAAAACCCCTGATCCTTAAGCCGTCATGAATGTTCGCTCCTTCACCCCACTACCACCAGCCCGCTACGGATAGCGTAGAGGACCAGTCCGACCCTTGTCTTGACGTGAAGCTTGTCGAACAGTATATCCCGATACCCGTCCACCGTCCGGGGGCTAACGCCCATCTTATCCGCTATTTCTTTATAGGTTAATTCGGTACACCCGAGACGCAGGAACTCGACCTCCCGCTCGTTGAGGTTGATCATCTGCTTCAACTGACCCTCGGGGTTGTCCAGATCATTGACCAGGCGGATCAGCCGGCTGCTGATCATCTCAGAATAATAATAGCCCTTCTGCTGGATGTCCAGCAGGGCCATATGCAGCTCAGCCGGATCGCTGTCCTTGAGGATATACCCTCTCGCCCCGTTGCGCAGCATCCGGATAATAGAGTTCTCTGAATCATACATGGAAAGCGCAAGCACCTTTACCTGGGGAAAACGGTTCTTGATCACTAACGCCGTAGCATAACCGTCCAGCTCGGGCATATTGATGTCGAGCAGGACGATCGAAGGAGTAAGCCCCTCCTCCAGCCGGGAGATACACTGCCGGCCGTTGTCGGCTTCGAACAGGACATCGTGCTCGAAATTGCGAATGATGTTCGCCAGGCCTTTACGCAACATCACGTGATCATCCACCAATGCTACGGAAGGCTTCGTGTTATTCATATTAAAGGTTCTCGCTAAAGTTACTCGAAAGTTACTCATAAACCCTCAAATGGAAAAGTATGACAAACCTTAACCTGACCGAACCCCGAACAAAGAACCCGGCTACGCCATTAAACCAGCCGATCCTGTCCCGCTCTCCGGAACCGGGTCACGCTCTCAAGGACGTCCTGCCGCTCAGCGAATTCCTCACCCTCCTAAAAGAAGAAGAGGACTATTGGGAGGGGGAACAGACCCATTTACCGGTGATGATTAGTCGTTTACGCAAGATCTTCTATGACAAATGGGGCTGGAACAAGGAATTGATCCGCCGCGCCGCCACCATCGAATGCCGTTATGAAACGACCATAACGACGGATCCACCCACCGACGAGTCGGGTAAAAAGCACGGCCACCGGCTGAAACGCTACAAGGACAACAACGAGGTAGAGAAATACCGCCTCGTCACCTATCGCAGCGACGACCGGGTCTATGGCAATACCCGCACAGGACAGGTGCCGGCCATCTTCAACAACGACCACCAGGAAGTATTGCTCCCCGACGGCAGTTACGCGGATCTCGCGCATGTATTGGCAGGTCTCGACGCCTTCAACAATCCGCAGATCGTATCACCCCTGCCCCCCTGGCTCGACTTTATGTACAAATTGTTGCCGCATTGCGACTCGAACATGGACCTCGTCACCTGGCTGGGCGACATCGCCACCTCCGGCGAAGCCTTCCTCTTCGATTATCTCCGCCACGACAAACATGCGCTGTCCGTCCCCGCGGAGCAGCATTACATCGAGGTCAACGCCCCGGGCTCGGACATGCTCGGCGACATCGACTCCTACGCCATCGCCCGCAGCTATGATCTCACCGGCGCCAGCGGCAGACGGCTGACGGACATCCTCCAGGAATACTACACCGGCGAGACGGGACTGCTGTTTGCACAGCGGCGCTATAGCCTTTTTTGCAAGGCCGTCGGCCTCGAATGGGATGGCCGCGCCTTCACCAACGAAGAAGCCTGGATCCAAAAATACCACGCGCAACTCCGCGACGCCACCACCTTTATGCTCTTCAGCCTCACCGACGAGAACCTGAAAGGCATCATCCTGCCCTTCGAGGTCTGGTGTGATCAATACAGCGATGTCGTAAAGGTCGACTACCTGCTGCGGCTCTTCCTGACCTCTTTAAAAACCCTCATCGTCTAACCCTTCCTAACCTCCAACTATCCGCAACATGTCCACTACTCCCACCCTCCCCACCGTGACGCCGATAACAACACCAGGATTGACGACGCAAAAACGAGCCCTGGCCATCATCGGTATCCTGCTGGCGCTGCTCGCGGGCCCCTATATCACCCTCTATTGCAAATATGGCGGCATCCCGGACAAATTCTTCAACTTCCCCGCTACCACCGCCGGCGATACGAAACCGGCGCCTACCCTGTTCATGACCGTGGGCATCTCCGTCGTCTTCCTGGTAGTCATCGCGCTGCTGCTCTTCCCCCGGCTCTTTGGTTTTAAAAAGGTCCCGCCCATCGCAAAGGCGGCAAAAAAGAAGGCCCACGCCCATCTTCCGGTTTGGTTCTTTGTCGGGCTCGTCCTCTCCGCCGGCACGCTAGTTTTTACCAGCCTGCATCTGCGTTCACCGGTCTGGCTAAACGATTGGGCCCTCCTCCCGCTGTGGTGGGGCTTTATCCTCGTGATGGACGGACTCGTCTTCTACCGCAACGCCGGCCGGTCGCTAGGCGCGACCGCCACGACGGAGCTGATCGCCATGGGCGTCCTCTCGGTCTCGGGCTGGCTGATCTTCGAGTATTTCAATTTCTTTATCCGCCTCAACTGGTACTACCCCTTCGCGGCGCTCATCAGCCACGACAAATTCCTCATCTATGCCGTACTCGGTTCCTCGGCCTTTATCCCGATGGCCTTCGAATGGTATCAATTCCTCTGCACCTTCCCGGGGCTGTCCGCGAAATATATGTTCGGACCGAAAGTAAGCTGGCCGGCTTGGGTCCGCATCGGGATCATGGCGCTGGCCTTCATCGGGCTCGTCGCCTCGTCCTGGTTCCCCGACCAGTTGTTCTTTATGGTCTGGCTCTCCCCGCTGATCATCCTGGCCATCGCGCTGGGAATGCTCGGCATCTGGACGCCGTTTATCTCGATAAAAGAAAGAGGCGACTGGTCCTTCCTGCTGATCTTCACTCCCACCTTCCTCTTCCAGGGCTTCCTGCTGGAGGGCGCCAACTGGCTCGGGGTCCAACATCTGGCAGGGGGGCCCAAAGGCTATAACCCGGGTTACTGGACCTATTGCATCCCCTATGTCAACCAGGTACACCTCTTTGAAATGCCACTGTTGGGGTATTTGGGATACTTTCCATTTAGTGTATATTGCTGGATCTGGTTTATCGCCATGGCTTTTCTCATGGACATCCCGACCACATTCAGTCTCTCGGAAGAATATAAGTAGTCTTTTCGAAACATGAAGTCAATTCTCCTTCTTCTCTTGCTTGCCGTCAGCGGCTATCCGGCCATCGGCCAGGTCAACATCGGCCGCCAGTCTGCCGTCCTGGAAGACAAGACGGGTAACATGACGATCCTGCAGGTCAGCGACCCGGCGATCACTCACCGCTTCACGCCTTCGCAGCAGTCCATCCTGCACTTCGGTTTCACCAATTCCTTCTACTGGCTCCGCTTCACCGTCGACAACAGGGGCGCCGACAGCCTGTTGTTGCAGTTGAAACACGCCTTTGTACCCGATGCCGAACTATACTACGAAGAGTTCGGCCCCACCGGCATCAGCAACTGGATAGCCACCCGGTCGGGCTTCCGCGTGCCGCTGGATCAAAAGCCGGTGATGGATGCCGACCAGGTCTTTCCCCTGCCCCGCGGCAGCCATGTGTACTACCTGCGCATCCGGCCTTATGTTCACGCCTTCCCGCTGCTGGTCCGCGAAAAAAAGGATTTCGAAGTACAGTCCGCCCGCCAGAAAATGATCTATGGCATCTATGCAGGGTTACTCCTGTTCGCCATCGCGATCAATCTATTCCTCTTCTTCTCCTTCCGGAAGTCCTATTATGGGTACTATGCTGTCCTGGTCTTCCTATATATCCTCAGTTCGGCCCTGGTGATGGAAGGCTATGCCGTATATTTCTTTCCCCGCATCGATCTGATGTTCTGGTACCGGCTGGTCCCCGTCCTCGACATGCCGGCCCTGATCATTTATTGTCTCGCCTTCCTCGAGGTAAAGAAGTACGACCCCCGGCTCTATAATTTTTCCCTCTATTGCTGTATTACACTGTTGCCCTATATTCTCGCGTTGCCCTTCCTGCCGCTGATGCCGGTGCTCGTCCTCAACCAGCTGCTGGCCCTCGGCGTCTTTATCCTGGCCATCGTCATCGGTCTCCGCACCGGCAAGCGCGGCAATCGCCTGGGCTATTATTTTGTCACGGCCTATTCCATCTGGTTTGTCCTCATCAATATGGAACTGATCTATATTCAGACGGGCCGGCCGCCCCACATCGGGGAGATGAGTTATGTGTCTATCGCGATCTTTATCGAAGCCTTTCTGCTGGCTTACCTGCAGGTGCGGCGCTTCCAGTGGGAGAAGGAGGCGGACCAGCGGCAACAGGAAGCCATGCAGCAACGCATCAATCGGATGCAGCAGGAATATCAGCAGGAGATCCTCAACAGCCGCCAGGAGATGCAGGAAGAGACCTTCCTCCAGATCAGCCAGGAGATCCACGACAATATCGGCCAGATACTCAGCCTGGCAAAGCTGCATCTCGCGACGATGGATTCACCGGGCAATACCGTCCTGCAGAGCAAGATCAGGGAGACAAAGAACCTGGTGGCAAAAGCCATCCACGATCTCCGGACCCTCTCGCATCGCCTCAATACGGACTATGTGACCGATCTGGGACTTTATGACGCTGTACGGCGGGAGGTGGATATTATCGCGAGGTCGGGCGCCTATCAGACCAGCTACCGGCTGGATGGGGTTCCCTGCCGGTTCGACGCCCAGAAGGAGCTGGTCCTTTTCCGCATCGTGCAGGAGTTGCTGAACAATATTCTGAAACATGCCAGGGCAAAAGTCATCTCCGTGGTGCTGAACTATCGGCCGGATTCCTTGTATGTGACCATCGCGGATGACGGCCAGGGGTTTGATCCGGAAGCCATCGCCATTCCGACGAGAGAGGAGACGGGTCTCGGCATCCGAAGCATGAACCATCGCGCCGGGCTGATCGGCGCCGACTTTCAATTGACGAGTACGGTCGGCGAAGGCACGGTCGCCACCATCCATATCCCCTTTTCATCCGTAACCGCGCACCACCACCAGCTGCACCTGGCAGAAAATCATCCGCTATGACTATGAACAAGGAAATATCCGTAGTGTTGGTCGACGACCATATCAATTTCCGGAAGGAACTGGCCCGCCTCATCGGCAGCTTCGACGAATTCGCCGTCCCCTGGCAGGCCGACAATGGCAAACAGCTCATCGCCCAATTGGCAAAAGGCGCGATCCCCGACATCGTCCTGCTGGACGTCAATATGCCCGAAATGGATGGCTTCGAGACCGCCGCCTGGCTCCGCAAACACTATCCCCGCGTAAAGGTGCTCGCCCTCTCGATGTACGACAGTGACAAGACCATCAACCGCATGCTCGACTCCGGCGCCATCGGGTTCGTCTTAAAAGACGTCGAGCCGGTGGAGATCCGCGCGGCATTGCTGGATGTGGCGGGGAAATAGGTGTTTTCACCCTTGACAACGGTGTAAAAAAAGATTATAATTGACACGTCTCTTTCGACGCTAAAATCTGCTGACGTCATGGCCTACGAATATGAAGTTTTTATTTCCTACAAACGAGGGGGCTTCAAAGACCTCTGGATGGACACGATCTTTAAGCCCTATTTCGTGGAGACGCTTGGTAATTACATCGCTAACCCAAGAGTTTTTATAGACAAGACCGGGCTGATAAATGGGGAGGACTGGAGCGACAAGATCATTTACGCCCTGGCGCATTCAAAGTGCCTGGTGGCTATCATCTCCCCCGCCTATTTCAGGAATTCCGAATGGTGCATAAAAGAATTTCTGACGATCAAATACCGGCAACAAAGACTAAATCTCCGGGCTGGCTCCACTCCCCCCTCCCTGATGTGGCTCATCGCTATCCAGGAATTTGAGAACGTCCCTCCTATCCTTCATACCATTGAATACGCCAATTATGCAAAATATAACCTCGTAGGAGATGCATTCTTCAAGCGGGACGAGTTCATCGATTTTCAAAAGGACCTGCAAAAGGACGTGAGGACGGTGGCCAATATCATCCGTTATGCCCCGGCATGGCAGGAAGAGTGGGATACCCAGGCATGGAAAGACGAGATCAAAAAAGTGATCGATGACTATTTCGCCACGAACAGTGACCCCAAACAAGGCTTTTTATCATGGTAATCACCGCAGACAAGGATCAGCCGGTAACAAAGATCCCCGGGAAGATGATCACCTTTTATTCCTACAAGGGTGGGGTCGGCAGGTCCATGGCGCTGGCGAATGTAGCCGCCTTACTGGCAAAATGGGGCAAGGAAGTCCTGATCATCGACTGGGATCTGGAGGCGCCGGGCCTGGAAAATTTCTATCGAAAATATTTGACTGTTCAGCAGGTGGCCGGGAAGGAAGGAATAATAGATCTGCTGAGCCTGTCGGACAACAATTGGGACTCACCTTCGCAGGCCATCGACTGGAACAGGTATATAACCAGGATGGAAGGTGATCTCTCCCACTTATCGATCATGACCTCCGGCAGGAAGGACGAGAACTACGTTCCCAAAGTGCGGGCATTCAACGCCTCTAAATTCTTTGACGAAAAGGACGGCGGAAAATACCTCGAGCAGTTGAGAACCGCCTGGATCGAAAAGTTCGATTTTGTCTTTATCGACAGCCGCACGGGCCTCACTGACAGCAGCGGCATCTGTTCCATCCATATGCCCGACGTGCTGGTACTGCTGTTCACGCCCAATGAGCAGAGTTTCAGGGGAAGTATAGATGTTGGCAATAAAGCCGCGGCGGCGCACGCCAGGCTCATTTACGACCGGTTGAAATTAAAGTTGTTCCCAATACCCACCCGTATCGAGAATAATGAATCGGCCCGGCGGGAGGAATGGCTGGATCGGTTTGCCACGGATCTTGTGCCTTTATTCAACTGGCTCCCGCGAAAGATGCCGGATACTACGCAATTCAGCATCACTCCGAAGGAGGTCATCAACCAGACGAAGGTGCCCTACCTGGCGGAATATGCTTATGGCGAGCAACTGCCGGCCATGGAAAAGGGTACCGATGATCCGCAGGATATCGGCTGGATCTACGAAACGATCGCGGCGATCATTTGCAACCATTTTGACAACCTGGATTTTTTAAAGAATTCAAGGGACCAGTACATAAAAAAAGCAAAAGGGGAAGAAATAACAGATCACGTGGATTTCGAGCGTAAAATTGCGATTGAAAAAGAAGAGAAATCGAAATTGATAGAATCGATAAACCGACAGACGGCCGAATACAAGAAAAGAAGGTATCGTTTGCTCATTGCTGGTCTGGGGGTGCTGGTGCTGGCGGTCATCGGCTATTTCTATTTCTCCCGGAATTCTTCCGTTATCCCGCCCGATGAAAAGGACAAAGTGGCCTACGAATTCTTTGTCAGCGAATTTACAAAGGGCCCATCCAACATAAGGAACTCCAATGGCCCGGGATCGTATTCTACCCTGGATCTTCTCACCTTTTACAACAACTACTTTAAGCTTTCCCCGGAATACCGGGAGAAAGGCGCCAATTACAAAAAGATCCTGGATAGCAGCATGCAGGAGGTCTTAGGCCGGCAGGTGCAAACATTGTACAGATCATTCGACAATTCCGACTATTTGCTTTCGTTATTTGCCGATACGCTGACCCGGTTCGATAGCGTTAAGAATGTCGCCTCCAAAACCATTTTCGGCAATGCAACTTACCTGCGTAATCTGGCGCTGCAGCAGAAAAAATCGTTGGGGAATAGTCCTTCGGCGGTTCCCATAGGATTGCTGTCCTTCAAAAGCGATTCAGCAGGATTCAATCTTGAATATTCGGAGAAGAGCTATTCACTTTTCCCCCGGCGGGCCGGATCACCAGGTACACTGGCGGAGATCAGTTTTAATTATGATCTGAAGATAACAACGGTTGCCCCTGTTACCATGGCTGTTCAACTGATCACGCCGCCGTTGGTGGACAGCGCAAGGCTTTTTCTGTTGTCGGGAACGAAAGACAGCACCGTGTTCCAGCCGTTGACCACCGACTTTGCATCGGCGGGGTTCTCATTGGTACGTTTCAAATACCTGTTCGATCTCGGCCGGCCGGACAAGCCGGAGATCAGGTATTTTAATATAGAGGACAGCGCGCAGGCGGCAAAGATCGCCGCTTATATGCAGGCGAAGCTCGGGAACAGCAGATTCCCCGCCAACAAGTACACGGACCCCACGACAAGACCCGGGTACATCGAGATCTGGCTTGGACGTTAGACAAAAGAGTTTTATCTTATCGGCCATTCCTTGCAAATATGGGTTATCAATACGACATCTTTATCAGTTACAAACGGGACGAACAAACCCGGCGATGGATCTCGAAACATCTAAAGCCGCTGCTGGAACATTATGTCAACCTGGAATTAGGAAGGCTTCCCGTCTTCTATATAGACACCCAATTGGAGACCGGCGGTACCTGGCCGCTTGATCTGGGCGCCGCCCTGGGAACCTCCCGCACTATTATTTCTCTCTGGTCGAAGACCTATCTCAACAGCATCTGGTGCACCACTGAGATCAGCCATATGTTGGAAAGGGAGAGTAAGACCGGCTTTCGTACGGCCGAAAGGCCCTCCGGTCTTGTCTTCCCGGTGGTCATCCACGACGGCGAGACGATGCCGATAAATCTCTCTTCCATTCAAAAAGCAGAGATCCAGGAGTGCTTTAATGTGAACATGTCCCCGGATAGTCCAAGGGCAGAGACCCTTGCAGAAAAATTGGGCCCGATCGGCAGGACCATTGCCGAGGCTATTCAGACTGCACCCGCCTGGCAGGAAAAGTGGAGAACAGAAACGGCTGATGACCTATATCGGTTATTCTATAACCATGCGCAGGTACAGCAGACCATGACGCCAAAATTCATCCCGGCATGAGCAGCATTGTAACCTTCTATTCCTATAAAGGCGGCGTCGGCCGAAGCATGGCCCTGGCAAACATCGGGTACGAACTGGCCAGGCGAAAGCGTAGGGTGTTGATGGTGGACTGGGATCTCGAGGCACCCGGGCTTGAAAAATACTTCAGTACATTCCCCATCGACAGATCGGCTCGGGGCCTACTATCGCTGCTGCTGGAATACCAACGAGGCGCCAACCCTGACTACACAAAGTATCTTTGGACCATCCCTATGCAAAAGGGTCAGTCGCTGCACCTTTTACACAGTGGAAGGGATAATGATACTCTCAATTACTCGAAGGAATTGGGCAACTTCGACTGGGATAGGTTCTTCACGGAACAAAAGGGGGGCCTGCATTTGGAGCGGTTGAGAGAAAGATGGCTAAAAGACTACGATCTCATACTCATCGACAGTCGCACCGGACTAAGTGACGCCAGCGGCATTTGTACCATCCTTCTGCCGGATATCATCATCCCCATGTTCACCGCCAATTATCAAAGTCTTTTTGGCATCCGGGATGTTGTCAACTATATCCTTGCAGCCCGCCAAAAGCTGGCGGTGGACCGGATGACGCCAACCATCCTGCCGGTGCCGGCGCGCTTTGGGACAAGAGTGGAATTCAAGGAATCGCAGGAGTGGCTGGATAGGATAGCCGATATCTTAAAGGATTGCTTTAGTGACTGGCTGCCAAAATGGATCGAGCCGAGATATGTTCTGGAGCAGATCAAGATCCCGCAGGTGGATTTCTTTAGCTTTGGCGAAAAGCTCGCTGTGGTAGAGCAGGGTACCAATGATCCGGAAAGCGTTGGGTACAACTATGCCCGCCTGGCCGATCTGCTGGCGAGCGATTTCTCCAACATCGAGACCTTTATCGGCCCGGCCTATTTTCAGCAAAAGAAAGCCGAATATCTCGCCAGCCGGCAAGGTAAGCCACAGCAAAACAAGCCAGGCGAATTCGACTATGACCTCTTTATCGATGCCCCACGCGACGCTTATCAATGGGTAAGGGAGGTGCTGCTGCCCGCATTGACCGAATACCTCACCGATGAGCTTGGTCGTCAACCCCGCATATTTTCGGGTCTGAGTGATGTGCGCGCCGGAGAAAATGTCCATGCCAGCCTGCTCAATCCCTTACAACGTTCTAAGCTACTGGTAACTCTTTTACCCAGGCAAGACAATTCCCTGTTCTCCGACCAGGAGATAACGCACTTTATATCACGTCAAGAGCTGACGGACAATCGCCTCATCTTTCCGGTAGTCTACAAGAAGGAAAAGGTCATATACAAACCAAATATTGACTTGAACCTTCCTTCACCCCCTGACCTCAGTCCCTTTTCCAGGGAGGAAATGGCAAAGAGCACCAAACTTTCCGGGCAGTTTGCCATGGCGATAGAGTCGCTCGCAAAGCAGATCGCTCAAAGCCTGAACACGACCTCATCTCCGAAGAAACAGGATAAACAAAAAGAGGTCCGGCAGCTCGCCGTGGAATACGAGCGGCTGCTGGACAGAATGCCCAGTGGCAAGGAGCGTACGATCGTGATGGAAAACATTTTTAGCAAAATGAAAGCGCTGGTAAATGACATCCGGCCGGAGTTGCCAACGCTGATGAACAGTTCTTCCGCAGGTGAACGATTGGCCGCGATGGCGATCCTCCAGGAGTACCCGGGCATCGATCAGGTCGGCTGGCTGGCTGATCATGTCGGGGATGCCGAGAAGCCCTTTGTCGGCTACCAGGCATCCGTAGCCCTTTTTATTGCCGCCAGGGCCTTTAAGAACGCGCACAAATCCGTGCTGCGGCAGAGTATCGATAAAGCGATGGCAAATGTAGAAAGGTCTGCATACAAACACCCTAATCTCATCAGGAACCTGAATTTGGCAAAGGCCGAAGTGGCGCTCAAAAAATAGAATGCTCGCCCGCGGCCGCTCATACGCCCTCTCCCCGCTACGCCTTTTCCGCCACCTCGCGGATCCCCTTTACGACTTGGGTCCACGCCGAATCCCGGTCTTTATACAACGTGACAGGGGTCGTACTCCTCGGCAGGCATTGCAGTTTCCCAAACAAGGCGCCCCGCCAGTCACATTCCCGCAACAACACCGGGATCACCGTCGCTTCGCCGGCCAGGTGGCGCTCCAATGCCCGCTTTATTTCGATATCCCAGCAATAATCCGAGGCAATGAGGTCGGCGCTTACGAGTAAGAGAATGATCCTTGCACTTTTCAGGTGATCGTCTATCTCTTTGTCCCATTCAGTGCCGGGAAGGATCTTCCGGTCGTGCCAGGTGGAGATCACGCCTTGTCGCTGCAACAGCTTCAGATGGACCTCCAGTTCGTTCCGGAGTGTCTCGTCTTGATGGGAATAGCAAAAAAAGACGGACTTCGCCCGGGCAAGAATATCCAATGCATCTTCCCGCTGCTTTTCCAGGTCGACGCCATTCAACAGCTCCTTAACTTGCACTGTGATGACGCGCTGGTCGATCACTTCGGGGAAGCGGTCGACGCCTTGTTTCTCGAATGCGACCAGTTTTTTATAGTCGATCGCCACCTGTGGGAAATCATTCAACGGAACCTTGGCCTGTGCGTCCAGCCGGTCTTTAAATTCCGCGTGGATGCCGTCCAGGTCATACCGGATGATCGCGAGCAGGTTCCGTCTTGCCCCCGCATCACCTCCCTTTACCCGGATGATCACCTTTCCCTCGGCAACCAGAGCGGTAACCAGGGCCTTGCACTCGTCGTGTGCCAGGATCACGCCGGTTCGCCAGCGCCCCTGATCCCGGCTCAGCACATTGGACTTGACGATGAATCTCGGCATCAGCCCTTCGGGCAGAAGGGCATAGTGGTATTCAAAGTTCAGGCAGGCGGCGGGCGGGAACAGGCCGGTGGCTTCCGGTTCCTCTTTTCCCAACAATTCGGGGATCAGGTATCGGTCTTCTTTGTCGGGAAAGGCAAAACAAAGGCTGAACTTTCGCATCAGCTCCAGGATAAAGAGATGCTTGTCCCGGGGATACCGGCTCTTCGGCAGGATCTGCTGCAAATCCTTTAGTTGCAATTCGCCCCGGGTCTTAGCCAATCGTTCCGCGTTGAGGATACTGTAGATGCCGTGGGTCACCCATTCCGGTTTGAGCACGCTGGTCTCCCTCAGTCGCGAGTCGTTGCGGTAATTCAGGGCGATGCCCAGACAATGCAGGATCCAGCGTAAGCTATCCTGGTCCGTTTCATTGGGGATCCCCGCCTTCCGGCAAAGCTCGCTGAATCGCTCGTACCCCATGTACTCGTCTTTCATCGATTCGAGTCGCTCCTTCACCGTAAACCAATCCGCCGGAAAAAGGATCCGCATCTCAGGCATTTCTTCCACCGCCTCCCTGATCATTTTCCCAAGTTGATCGATCCCGGTCTTCTCTTTACAGTCCGTTTTCACAAAACCCCGGATCTGCGGATACCGGGCCTGAAGACCACGATAATTCAGCTCGAAGGGATGCTGGCCGATCTTGTTCTGGACGATGATGACAGGCGACCCGGCCCCAAAGCTCTCGATATGTTTCAGCCAGTATTCGGCGTCCTGGTCCTCACCACCTTCCCGCCCGTTCAGGACCAGCAGGTACAGGCTCTGCTCCGTAAGGAAGAACTGATGGGTCGAATGCATCATCTCTTGTCCCCCAAAATCCCAAATGTTCAACCGGTAGGTTTCGGCCGGGCATTGCAGCGACCAGGTTGTGATATTAATGCCCTGCGTCTTCGATTCGTCTCCCCGAAAGGTCTTTTTGAGGAGGCGTTTCACCAGCGAGGTCTTCCCCACCTCTCCCCTTCCCACCAGGATCAGCTTTCCTTCATTAAGGGGGCGTTTTTCCTGCGGACGCCGAATTTGAATGTAGGCTTCAACAGCTTCTTCAAGCCTGGCTTGAAGAAGATGGGCGGTAGCGCGTAAGATCCGGTCGACGATCTCAGCACCGGGTTTAGCAGGAATTCCCGATGCATCCCCCTCCCCCGTCCACATAATACCTCTTAACCGTGGCGGGATCACAATGGATCGGGTATCACCAAGTATAATAGGAAAGATCAACCGTTTCGTCTCAAGGAACAGATCCACTTCCGCCATTACCCATTTCGACCTCAACCCTTCCGGGGTAGCTACAAGGATCATTACGTCTGCACGCTTGACTACGCCTGTGATCAGGTCGGTCAGATTTTGTTCCCGCGCGGTATTTGTGCTATATAAAACGGTCATTCCGCGATCGGTCAAAATTCTTGACAACGCATTTACATACTCGCCACTGTCATTGCGGTTATAGCTAATATAACAAGTAACCCGGCCCGGGGCTTTTTTCTTCGCCATACCTTAAGATACACAGATTCGGAGAAATTAACCCGGATCAAGGTGGTCCACATCAAAAACTTTCGGGAAATGGTCATTGGTCACGGCTCCCTTGTCGCCGGCGGCAGCTTCCCCGATCTGCAATAGCAAGTCTACGTTTTCGGGAAGGTCCATATTCATTAAGTTCGAGAGCTTTAGCTCGCTGAGCCCTGTAATGCCTATTTTGTCCAGGGTATTCTTCACCATCTCTACATTGTATCGCATATAACTGAGGGCCTTGCCTCCATGGATGATGTCATCGCCAAGATTGCCCACTTCCGAATCAATGGTTCGCAAGGCACCTAGCCCCTTGCCCAGGAGATGCATCATCAATTCGGTCAACTCACCGGCGTCGCTCATAAACTGGTCGGGGGCAAATTTTGCGATATCGATCAGGTTGGGGTCCTGCCATTTCTCACCGGTCAGTTTTTTATCCCTTCTTCCTGTCCCCACGGAAACAATGAACAGATTGTCCTCCCCCGTCTCCCAGTTAAGGTTAAACCCTTTTAGTGTGGCCGCTAGAAAAAGCTGGAGGGAAGGGTTATTCATCATGCTCATCCCGCCGTCGACGAATACACCTTCCTGGCCGCCGCCTACGTCGATGATCTCGGGCTCGAAGTAACTGGGCGCGGCCGTGCTTGCCCGGACGATGTCGCGAACGAAAAAACGGTTCTGATCATAATATTTGGCGTAGGGATTGTTGGTGACAGGCCAGGTGCTGCAGGTGTCAAGTCGTTTGGTCACCACGCACAACCCGGTTCTATTGCTCTCGTCGCCCAGGCGTATGTCCCCGAAGATCTTTTCGAGTTCTTCCTTCAATGGCCGGGAGTCGTATTTCCCGTTGAAATAGATCTGCCTGCCGAACAGATTGAAGCCGTTGCGGTCACTGAATATTTTTTTCCCCAGGCTTTTGTACATTGACTTTATGGTTGCGACCGAATGACCGCCCACTGCCAGGAGGGCGGCGATGATCGACCCGGTGCTGGTACCGCCGATAAGATCAAAGTAGTGATGAAGACGAAAATCCTTTTCGTCCAGGATACCGGCTGTTGCGTATCTTTTAGCGAGCAAGCTTTCCATTTCTCCAAGGAAGCCAAGCGTTACGGCGCCCCTGATGCCACCGCCGTCCAGGGCAAGGATGCGTTTGGGGCCTGCTGATCTAAGTCTTTTTTTTAACTGTTCGGAAGTATCAGGCATAATGTAGGTTTTAGTTCACGGCAAACGAATAGTAATAGGGTTTGTACCTAAACTACATAATTTCGCGCGGTCTACCCCCCGTTAAATCACCTATCTTTATGGAAACTTTTCCATGTCGCACGCCATCCTCTTCACCGGCCACATGATCGATAAGTCGGACAGGCCGACGCCCCGCTTCCCGGCTTCAAAAGAGGCGGCAGCGGCGAGTGCCATCCGCGCGGCGCTTCGAAAGGTGATGATAGAAGCGGGCTCGGACCCGCTGAAGGGCATCGCGGCGGCGGCCTGTGGCGGGGACATCCTCTTCCACGAAGCCTGCCGGGAGCTGAAGATCCCCAGCGAACTTTTCCTGGGTATTCCCGTCGATGCCTTCCGGCAAACTTCCGTAGCCTTTGCGGGCCCCGGCTGGATCACCCGGTATGACCAGCTCACGAAGGCATTGCCCGTCCATATCCTCATGCCGAATGCAACGGCCGACGCCCCGGACCTCGTCTGGGAAGAGGCCAACCAGTGGATGCTCGACACCGCACTTGCCGGCGGAGGGACGAAGATGACCCTCATCGCGCTCTGGGATGGGAAAAAAGGGGACGGACTTGGCGGCGCCGAACATATGGTGAGAGTGGCCTCGGCGCACCAGGCAATGGTGGAGATCATCGATGTTCTTCGACTCTAAATACCTATCCGGATGGCAGATTATATTTACCTTTTCTACGAAGACCAGCCGCTGGCCGATCGCTTCCCGGTGGCGGGCACCTATGGCATCCCCATCTGGCGCAAATACATCCAATGGCTGGTGCAGGTGTTGACGGCCGAGGGCAACGCGCCCATCCGTACCGAGATCACGACAAACGTATTACAGGAATTGCAGGAATTGACCGGCGATGGGCCAACAACGGATACCCGCCCCATCGAACAACTGATCCTGGTCCTGCTGCAAACCAACCTTCGCCGCGCGGCAACTACGATCCCTGCCAACCGCTGCCCCTGTCTTTTTATCTCGCACCGGCAACCCGACACCCTCATCGCCCTCCGCATGGCGCAAATTGCGGCCCGCAACGGCTTCGACTATTGGGTAGATGTCCTCGATCCCGCATTGAAGCTGCTGGCGGCCAACCCGCTGATCCCCCAACCCCTTATCCCCCTGCTGACCGCCTGTCTCATCGAGGTAGCACTGATCAACTGCACCCACGTCATTGCCTGTATGACCCCCAATAGCAAGGGTTCCCAATGGATCCCCTACGAGTACGGAAGGATCACCGAGATCCCCGGCTTGTATAACCGCAGCTGCGCCTGGCAACATCCGAAATTGCCCGTCGCGGATCACCCGGAATATATGTACCTGGGGATAACGGCAAAGACCGAAGGGGAAATTGATACCTGGCTCCAGTCCACGTCGGGCTGGTTCACCGCCGGCCCCTGTGGCCAGGATCATCATGAAATAACGGGTATCACCGAATTGGAACAATTGACCGATGACGATCAGCGGGAGTTCGAAGCGTGGCTCGCTGCCGGAATGCCGCTGACGCGCGACATAAAGGCATTGCCCGTGATCCAATTAAAACCCCGGTCTGCCTAAGGGGTACAAGCAATCTTTCAACCATGCCGCGTGTCTTTCTTAGCCATTCCCAATACGACCGCCCGTTCATTGAAAAGGTGTTGCGCCCGGCCTTGCACCAACAGGGGATCGACACCTGGTATTCCAGGAACGACATCGAAACGTCCGGGGAATGGCATCAGATGGTTGTTGAGGGGCTTAAGACCTGTTATTACGCGACTGCAACCTGGACGACCTGCACCTCCTGCTCCGGACGCTTCAGTATCTCGACTTCCGGGGAGACCCACAGCCGGGGCTGCGCAGCCTGTTAAAGCTGTGGAAGATAGCCCGGACGATCTGATCAGTTTTGGGCTGCTGGCCATGACCATCGCGGAGCTGATCCTGAGTAATAAGATCATCGTGGAAGTGAAAGGAAGATGGTTCTTCAGGCTCCTGTCTTATAAGCAATACGTTATGATCCCCTTCGACGAGCAGGCAAAGGCGAGACAAAAGTTCCTGCAATTGATGAAAGCGGCCAAGCCATCGGTGGGAAAGAGTTTAGCGCGTATTCATCCCTGGCCAGGCAGCACCCACTGGCCGGCCTCATCGAACAGATCATTAGATGGGCGCTTAAGAAAAAAGAGGACGACCGTGGACCCCTCGTTAGTTGGGCGGGTTAGGGCCGGTCAATTTATTATTTCTCTTTTAAGATGGCGGCCAGTTGGTCCCATCCCGGCAACCCGTCCTTCCGGCCTTCCACCAATTGCAAAGTGTCCAGGTGGGTCGCCAGTTGCCAACCGTCGGTAGTATAGGCCTTGCCGGCTCTTAACAGCTTTATCGCCTCCGCCTTTTTACCGGTCAGCAGACAGATGGTCGAGAGGTCAAAAAAAGACCAGGGCGCATTGTACGGCGGTTTGCTCTCCACCTGCTTGCCTAAGGATACTTCGGCACGCTGTAGGAATAATTTTTGCTGGGCCGTGATGGAAGCCACCCCCTTTTCTCTTATCTGGAGCAGCAACGCATTAAGTAAGGGGTAGGGATGTCCATTGGATACCTTTAGCGACTGGCCGTACATTTGCGCGCTGCGGTCATATCGCTGCATCCGCTTATAGATGCCCCCCAGCGAGGCATAGGCGTCAAAATCCTCTCCATTCAGGCTGATGGCCTTTAACAGGTCTTCTTCCCCGGTGGGCAGGTTCTTGATGGCATTCATATACACTTTGTTCCGGGCAATGCCCAATTCACGCCAGGCTTCCTCATAATCGGGGGAGATCTGCGTGGCCTTTTCGAATTGCTGCACCGCGTCTGCCCACCGGCCCTGGTTCTTCAGCAGCAATCCCAGTTCCTGACAGAGCGTGGGGTTCCCACCATCGATCTTTATGGCATTCTGGTATTTGGCGATGGCCATCGCCCAGTCGTCGTTGCGGAAGGCATTGGTAGCCTCCACCAACAATTGCTCCACCTTGGGGCTTCCCGCCTGTTGCGCCTGCAGCGCTACCTGCACCGGGCTGTCCACCCGGTTGTATTCCAGCGAGGCCGTGAGGACCTTTCTTATCAGGGCGCGGGAAGCTTTCACATGCTCGACCGGCTCATAGTCATATGGGAAGGCTTTGATATGACTGATATCGAAGGGCGGCGGCAATTGCTCCTGCCGGAAAATGGCGGTGCCGCTTTGGTTGGCATGATGCCGGACGCCCAATTCGTAAAAGACATTGGCGTTGAGCCCGGTGATGTCCACCAGCGCGATGCGGGAATACTCCAGGTATTTGAACATCTCCATATCGATGTTGGCCGCAAAATAATCCTTGTCCGTACGCTTCGGGATCAGTTTACCGCCCTCGGGCAGTTTGACCAGGGCGATGGCCGGCTCGAAGACCGTATCGTAGATGTGATCGAAATCGATCCATTTCTTTCCAACCTTCTTTTTGCCAAACGGCATGACGACAAAACAGATGCTGGTATAGTCGATCGTCTTCGGCGGCGGTATCCTGGGGGATGGCATAAGCGATGGTGTTTTTACAAAACAAGTTGAATGTACGAACCCGAAGGCGATTGGACACCCGTGAAAACACCTTTTTTTCTCCGGACGGGATGACGAAGGTTTAATTATCTTTACCCTTCAGTTAAACCTCTACCCGTGAGCGATATATTCGTCGGCTATGCCCGTGAGGATCATGAAAAGATAAAACCGCTGATCTCGGCCCTCACCGACCTGGATTGGACCGTCTTCTGGGATCGTAACCTCCTGCCCGCCGTAGAATTCG
>Ga0206888_1089_pt2 | contig 23433 bp, 17 predicted proteins | sample Alteio_BWOrgHeat_90_FD_153258 | JGI IMG/M metagenome (GOLD analysis project Ga0206888, IMG submission 153258) | Enriched cells from forest soil in Barre Woods Harvard Forest LTER site, Petersham, Massachusetts, United States - Alteio_BWOrgHeat_Nextera4 ... | reverse complement strand
GTTGCGCAGGGTCGAAGTGAGCAAAAAATGGGGGATGTGTCCGGTGAGACTGTCATATCGTCCTTCTGCCGTTAGCCGCAGGGTATACCGGCCTTTCAGGTCGGCAGGAGCAAAACCAAAGGCCCGGTCCCATTTCTCCAGGTCCATCTCCGACCGGACCGATGCCGACAGCCATGGCGTCTTCATTCCTTTTATTTTGAGCGAGGCGCCGAAATAATCTTTATCGAGATTAAAAAAGGCGGAATCGATGTTTATGTCGAGACTGTCCGGGTTGAGGCCTGGCAAGCGGGTGTGAAGATCGAGATACAGGTTGCTGACCGGCGCCGGGGCGCGGGAATAGGCGATATAGCCATCGTGGACCCGGAGGTTGAGTAAAAGGTCCGGCATAGCGGCGGTTGCCGCGATGTATTTTCCTTTGAGGGTTGCGTCGATATCCCCTACCCCTTTTACCTCCGTGCTATCCAGCCAGGTCAGCATATCCGGGGGCAGGGCCGTAAAGATGTCGCGGAGCCGGGCATTCGCGGCTTTCAGTTGAAAGTCCATGTCGTATCCTTCCTTGAGAAAGGAGAACTGCCCCGTGAAGGCTACGGGCAGCTGGTTTATCAAGAGGTCATTTTGCTCGAAAATAAGGGCGAGGGAGTTGGTATTGATCTTTGTGATGAGGTCTGCATTGACCTTTTTGTTTATAAAATAGGGCTGCCGGTTATAATAAAAGTCAATCGACCCGATCTGCATGTGGGTATGGAGATCGAAGACGGCCTGGCTCAGATCCCCATTGCCTTCGTATGCGAGGTCGCGGGCGTTGATCAGGATGGGCAGCGAGGCGTCGTTGTAGGTCAGCCTGCTTTTTTCGATGATGATCTTTTGGATCTTCAGCGAAGCGCTGCCGGAGTCCGCCGGCGCCGAGGGGCTGCTTTTTTTGGCGGCATAGATATTATAGTTGGCGTGACCAGCCGTATCCACCTGGATATTGATAAACGCATTGGTCAAAAAGATCTTGTCGATATTTATTTCGGAGAACACGCTGCGGAGGTCGACGCCCAGGGCGATCTCATCGGCTTCGATGAGCCGTTCTTTTGCAAAGGGCGCCGATCCGTTGAGCTTTACATCATACAGGGTCAGGGTCAGGGCGGGGAAGTGGCGGAAAAAGGAAAGCCGGGCGGCGGAGAAATGCAATTCGGACTGGATGCTATGCCGGGCCCACTGGCGGATCTTATCGCTGACAAACCGGGGAAAAAGATAGGGCAGGAGAAAAAGCAGTAAGATGATGCTGCCGGCGGTGATGCCAACGATTTTTCCGACCTTCAGCAATATTCGCGACACAACCGATCTCATGCGGCAAAAGTACTACTTTATTAAAAAAATTTCGAATGTGCTACGGCAGTCTCTCTCCGGAGAGCACCAGGATTATACCGCGGGCAGTATCCGCCGGGCCGTCATCCTGTTATCAATACCCATGATCCTGGAGATGTGTATGGAATCCGTGTTTGCCATTGTCGACATCTTTTTTGTGGGCCGGCTTGGCCAGGATGCCGTCGCTACGGTGGGACTTACGGAGTCCGTCCTGACCCTGGTCTATTCCGTAGCCATTGGGCTTAGTATGGCCGCGACGGCGCTGGTGGCGAGGCGTATCGGGGAGAAGAACCCCGAGGAAGCGTCGCATACCGCCGCCCAGTCACTTGTCATGGCCCTTGGGCTTACCGTGGTGATCAGCATTGCCGGCGCCTTTCTTGCGCCGCATATCCTTGGGATCATGGGGGCATCCCCCACGACTATCGCCATGGGAACGAGCTATACCCGGCTTGTCTTTGCGGGTTCCATCGTCATTATGCTGCTCTACCTGATCAACGGCATCTTTCGCGGTGCCGGCAACGCCGCGATGGCGATGTGGTCTTTATGGATCGCAAATGGCTGTAATATCATCCTCTGTCCTATCCTGATCCATTTTTATGGTCTGCCCGGCGCGGCGATGGCCACGATCATCGGTCGCGGTGTGGGGGTCTGTTACCAGTTGTTCCATCTTTTATGGGGCAGCGGGATCATCCGGCTTGTCCGGAAACAGTTTCGCCCGGATGGCGCCATTATCTGGGGGCTTACCAGGGTCGCTTCGACGGGAGCGACCCAGTTCCTCATCGGGTCGGCTTCCTGGATCGTGATGACCCGGATCATTACCAGTTTTCATGATACCGCGGCTACCGCCGGCTACCAGGTGTCTATCCGCATTCTGCTTTTCTTCCTTTTGCCCGCATGGGGCATGAGCAATGCTGCCGCAACCCTTGTGGGGCAGAACCTTGGTGCCGGGTCTCCCGAGCGGGCGGAGCAGTCTGTCCGGACGGCATCGGTGTATAATGCGTTCTTTATGTTGCTGGTATCCCTGCTTTTTCTTTTTGCGGCCGGGCCGATAGTGGGTTTTGTGAACCAGGACCCCGCGGTGGTCGACGTAGCTGTCAAGGCATTACGAATTATTAGTCTTGGATATGTGTTTTATGGGGTGGGGATGGTCCTGACCAATGCCTTTAATGGGGCCGGAGATACGCTTACACCGACCGTGATCGGGCTTTTTTGCTTCTGGGCCTTCCAAATTCCGTTGGCCTGGTGGCTGGCCATCAACCTGGAATTGGGGCCGAAGGGGGTTTTTATGGCCATCGTGATCACGGAAACGACTATTACCATCGTCAGTTTTATCGTGTTCCGGCGGGGTAGTTGGAAGCGGGTAAAGGTCTAAGTAGAAGCCACTAGATTGTGGAAAAGTTCTTCAGGACACAATAAAAAAAATTCATAAAAGACTCTTGCACAAGTAGAAAATAGATAATATTTTAGTTCTCCCCCCGTTAATAACTCCACCGGGGCTAACCCCGGGGTCAACGAAAAGGGGGCTTGAGAAAGTCCTTGAGGTCTCTGATAAAAAACCTTTGAAACATGCGTCGCAGTAGTTTATTACATCCCGGGTTCTGGTGCGTTTTGATCGCATTTGTTTTACCGGTAAGTGTGCTAAGGGCCGGAGGACCGGTCAAGGCTAAAAGTGCGGCAAAGGCCGCGGCTTTTGCGGTAGAGGTCACGAATCTTTACCAGGAATTCGATCTGAAAGAGGTGGGGCTTACCAAAAAGGCTTTTGAATATGCCCTTAAGGGATATTTTTATCTATTGGATCATCACTGGCTGAACAAGACGAATATTTTATCCATCTGTGATCTCAGCCAGTCCTCGCGGAGCAAGCGGCTGTATGTTCTCGACCTGGATCAGAAGAAAGTGTTAGTCAATACTTATGTAGCGCATGGCCGGAATTCCGGGACGGAGTTTGCCCAGTCATTTTCCAACAATCCGTCCTCCCACAAAAGCAGTCTTGGGTTTTATATTACGCAGGGCACGTACACCGGTAATAACGGGCTGTCGCTGCGGATCAGGGGTATGGAGAGAGGTTTTAACGACAGGGCGGGTGGAAGGAATATCGTGGTGCATGGAAGTCAGTATGTCGGTCCGGATTTCCTGGATATGAACCGGTTCTGTGGGAGAAGTTATGGCTGTCCGGCTGTTCCGGCGGATGAATCAGAGACTATTATCGATCTTATAAAAGAAGGTTCCTGTTTATTTATTTATCACCCGACCAAAAAATACATAGCCAAAAGCAAGATACTTAATAGCTAGCATGGACGCACTTCAGATGGTTTGAAGGTGAAAAAGCTCAATATAGGTTCGTACCCTATGGTTGGGCTTTTCTTTTTCTCCTTCCTATGGTTGGGCTTTTCTTTTTCCCCTTTTCGTGAAATGGATGGATCAGAATTGCCATCCCAGGTATTGCGCCAGCATGCCTACGAACAGCCCCGACCAGATCTCGAAAGAGGAATGTGCCGATAGAAGCAGCCGCGAGGTACAGACCAGGCCGGCGCACAGCAGCGCAATTGCGATATACAATCCCGAGCCATATTCATCATGAAAGGTAAAGAGGCAGGCAAACATGAGTGCGCCGCCCATGGCGATGGAGTGCATGCTGATCTTGAAATAGATATTCGCTATCCAGGCGCCGCATACGGCGAGGAAGGCGCCCAGCAGGAAGTGAACGGCCAGCGGCGGGGTGTCGGGCAGGCGTTTAAACACCAGCCAGGTCCACCAGTAAAAGATCATGGCGATGAGATAAGGGCCGATCCTTTCCTTTTCGTTGCGAAGCATCGGGGATTTTATCAAATGCAGGCGCCAAAGCAGGAAGACGGCAAACAGCGGTAAAAAGGTATTACAGAGGATGACGCTAAGCAGCCGCATCACTTTTGTCTTGTGGTCAAAGCCCGCAAAAGCATAGGGGTGGACAAAAATGACGAAGGCCATCACATACGCGCTGATGAACAGCGGGTGAAAGACGAATGAAAAAAGGTGAGCTAAAGATTTTTTTATCATAATTCCTTTCTGAGCCTTGCAACAGGAATATTTAGTTGTTCGCGGTATTTGGCTACGGTGCGGCGGGCGATGTTGTATCCTTTTTCCTGTAGCAATTCGGTTAATTTTTCGTCGCTGAGGGGTTTCTTTTTGCTTTCTCCTTCGATGAGATCGCTGAGGATCTTTTTTACTTCGCGGGTAGATACTTCTTCTCCGCTGTCCGTACTAAGGGACTCGCTAAAGAAGAACTTCAGCCGGTAAGTGCCGAACTCCGTCTGGACGAATTTGCTGTTGGCCACGCGGCTGACGGTGGAGATATCCAGGGCCGTGCGTTCGGCAATATCTTTCAGGATCATGGGGCGGAGCGTCGTTTCATCCCCGGTGAGGAAGAAGTCGTGCTGGTAGTCCATGATCGTATGCATGGTGTTATACAGGGTCTGTTGCCGTTGTTTTATCGCATCGATGAACCACTTTGCCGCGTCTATCTTTTGTTTTATGAAGAGTACCGCTTCTTTCTGACGTTTGTCCTTTTTACTGCCCCGGTCATATTCCCTTAGCATTTCCTTATATCCTTCGCTGATGCGCAGGTCGGGGGCGTTCTTTGAATTGAGGGAGAGATCGAGTTTGCCGGCGCTGTTGGTGATAAAGAAATCGGGGATCACATAGCTTTCCGCCTTGTTCACTTCAGTGACGTCGCCACCCGGTTTGGGATTGAGCTTGATGATCTGGTTGATGACGTCCTTCAGCTGGTCGTCCGTCAGGTTGAGGCCGCGCTGGATCTTGTCGTAGTGCTTTTTTGTGAATTCGTCGAAGTAGTAGGTGAGGACGTCGATGGCCATCTCGACGCTTTTGGCGCCGTTCTTCTTCCGGCGCAGCTGGATCAGGAGACACTCCTGGAGCTCGCGGGCGGCGACCCCGGGCGGGTCGAACTGCTGGATCTTTTTGATCAGGGATTCTATCTCTTCCTCGGAGGTCTCGATATTTTGACGGAAGGCGAGGTCATCGGCGATGGAGGCCGTTTCCCGGCGCAGGTAGCCGTCGTCGTCGATGCTTCCGACTATCTGTTCGGCGATCTTCCGGGTGCGGTCATCGACCACGAGCATTCCCAACTGATCGAGGAGGAGTTCGTGGAAAGAACTTTCGACCCGGTGCGGCATTACCCTGTCCTCGTCGGCTTCGGGGTAGTTGTCATCGCGAAGTTTATAATCCGCAATGTCGTCGTCGCCGTCGTTGACATATTCGCTGATATCTATGTTCTCGTAGTCGTCCTCGCTGCCATCTTTTTCTTCAAATTCATCCGACTCGAATTCGTCCTTTAGTTCCTCCCCCGACCCATCCTCATGATCCTCCGTCACCTCGAGGGCCGGGTTCTCTTCCAGCTCTTCCTTGATCCTTTCCTCCAGGTTGGCCGTCGGTACCTGCAACAGTTTCATCAACTGAATCTGTTGAGGAGACAGTTTTTGGAGTAATTTTTGCTGTAATGATTGACTTAACGACATGTATATCAGGGGTTTTGCTCCACGTCATCTTCCCAATTCAGGAAAAAGGCGCGCGAACCACAAAAATCAGGCCGTAAATTTAAGGAAAAAGGAGGGACCATCCGTGCAACGAAAAAAATCTTTTCTTGTTGTCTATTTCTCAATACTTATGGGGGTAGCAGGCGCCCAGTCCCGCCTCCCCCACCTGGTGGATAAAATTGTCCTGGATCATTATTTTATCGCACCTGCGGTGCCTCTGCCAACGGCTATCCTGCCCAATGCGCCGGCCGTTCCGGCGAGGGAGGGTCTTCTTCCGCCGCGGATCACCGCGGTGGGTGGGCAGTATTATGTGGAGCATCTCGGTTTCTTCTGCAAAAAAGAGCTGGCCGTAGAGAAGGCTACCCGGCTCCCCATCCGCTTCCGGCTGGGTTCCCTGGAATATTGCAATAAATTAGAAGGCAAGTGACGCTACGCCGGGCCCGGATCAGGCCACCAGCGCCTTTTCCAGCACCTTCCTGATGGCGGCGACGATCTTTTCCCCTTTTTCCTTTGTCTGTTCTTCGGTCCAGGTGAGGCCGATGGCGGTGGACACGCAACGGCTCATGACCTTGTCGCTGGCCGGGAAGCTATCCGGTCTCAGGGCCGTGAGGGTCTTGCGTTGGTCTTCGTTGAGGTTATTGAGGGTTGCTGCCTGGTGGAGGTGATCCCATTTGCGGATATAGTGCCAGTTGTTGTCGAACCAGTAGAAGTTGCCGGCGAGGATGTTCTGCTGGCGTAATTCGGCGATGACGGCGCGGGTAATTTCTTCCGTTGGGAGGAACCAGCTGAGGAAGGTGCAGCTATCGCCGTCGGTGTCGAGGATGCGGCGGAAGCTGATCTCCGGAATGGTGGAGAGGATGGCTTTCAGCTGGGTATGCGTTCTTTTCTGGATGGTGAGGAATTTATCCAGTTTTCTTATCTGGGCCAGGCCGATGGCGGCATGGAGTTCCGAGATGCGGTAGTTGTAGCCGATGAAGGGATGGAGGTCGGCGCCGCGGTCGACGCCGGTGTGGTCGTGTCCGTGGTCCGTGAAGCCATCGCATTTTATGTAGAGATCCTTGTCATTCGTGATCACGGCGCCGCCTTCGGCGCAGGTGACCGTCTTTACAAAGTCGAAGGAGAAGATGCCGGCGTGGCCGATGGTGCCCAATGCGCGGCCCTTATAGCGTGCTCCGAAGCTTTGGGCGGTGTCTTCCAGCAGGATGAGGTTCTGTTCTTTACAGATCTGTCCAAGGGCGTCCAGGTCAGCCATGGCGCCGCACATATGTACAGGCATTACGCATTTCGTGCGGGGGGTGATGGCCCGGCGGACCGCATCGGGTGCCAGGGTCAGGGTTTCGTCGACATCGGCAAGGACGGGGATGGCGCCGACGCTGAGCACAGATTCGAAAGAGGCCACGAAGGTGAAGGCGGGCATGATCACCTCGTCGCCGACGCCGATACCCAGACAGGTAAGGGCGGTGGACAGGGCCGAGGTCCCGCTGGAGGTGAGTTGGGCAAAATTACAGCCGAGGGTAGTGCAAATGGCTGCTTCCAGTTCTTTGGATTTCCAGATGCCTTTGCGGGGGCCGTCAAAGCCATACCGCATCAGGATACCGGTGTCCATGACATCGTTGATCTCCTTACGTTCTTCGGGGCCGAATAATTCGAAGCCGGGCATAGATAAAAGATTTAGGGGGTAAAGTTAGAAAAAATCAACGGAACCGGCCGGCTTTCGACGTTGTTGCGGCTGATAGCGGTGACAAAATAATAGTGGGCCGGGCCCTTCTCCTCTGCCGGCGGCAGCGGGATATTAAAGCCCGCCACCGGGTCATAAGGAATAAAGGCATAGGCGTGTATCGAGTCGATATTGACCGCCGCCGAATCCGTTTGGTAGATGGCGAACCCACGCAGTGAGTCTTCCGGCATGCCTTTGGAGAGCCACGCTGTGACTATTCCGTCCCTGGTGCTTTTTTCTACGTGAAAAAGCGGATCGTGCGGTTTTGTCGAGTCGAGCCAAGGCATGGGCGGGATGAGTGCGGGGTAGTTGTAGTAGTTGTTCTGCAAGCTGTCGCACCAGCCAAGGGGGTTCGACTGAAAAGTGCTGCTGCTAAAATAGACGGCGCCCTGAACTTCGGGATAGGTGCGCATTGCGCGGATCTGGCGGGGTATCTGGGTCGGGTCGTGCCAGGCCGGGATCCTTTCAAAGGCCTTATAGATGCCCAGGCCGATATAGCAATGTTTGCCATAGCTGTTGTGCGCCCACCAGTCCAGCAGTGGCCCGTACGGGGCGTGGGTATGGTCGAAGTCGAAATAGATCTGCGGGACGACGTAGTCGATCCAACCCTTTTTCAGCCAAAGGAGGATGTTGGCATAGAGGTTATCGTAATCCGTCACGCCGCCGCGGGTATCGCTGCCTTCGGGGTCCTGCGATCTGTTGCGCCAGATGGCAAAGGGACTGATCCCGAATTTGCAGTAGGGTTTTTCTTCCTTTATGGCCTTGCCGATCATCAGGATCACGGAGTCTACGTTGCTGCGCCGCCAATCCCCTTTTGTCATTCCCTGGCCATAACGGGCGTAGGTAGCGTTGTCGGGAAAATCCTTGCCTTTGGGGCCGCCTTCGACGATATCGTAGGGATAAAAATAGTCGTCGAAATGCAGGGCGTCGATATCATAGCGATGGACGATGTCACGGATCACCTTCGTGACATATTCCTGAACCTCTTTGTTTCCCGGGTCGAAATAGAGGGTATTTTCAAATCGTACGAACCATTCCGGGTGTTGGCGGCTGATGTGGTCGGCTGCGACGGAGGACCGGCCGATGGTTTTTACAGCCCGGTAAGGATTGCACCAGGCATGGAATTCCATTCCCCGGCGGTGGGTCTCCTCGATCATAAAACTGAGGGGGTCATAGTAGGGCGAGGGTGCGCGGCCCTGTACGCCGGTGAGCCATTCGCTCCAGGGTTCGTATGGCGAGGGGAAAAAGGCATCGGCGGCCGGTCTTATCTGGACTACGACTGCGTTTAGCCCATTGCGTTTGTGCATATCCAACAGCCGGATGAACTCCACTTTCTGGCTATCGACGGGCAGGCCTTTTTTGGAGGGCCAGTCGATATTCTCCACGGAGGCCACCCAGGCGGCGCGAAACTCGTATTTTGGTTGCGCCACTGCGGTGGCGGTGAGGAAGATGAATACCAGGATAACCGTCACATTACGGAGCTTGTCGAGCAATCCATTCAGTGTCCTTGTTTCCTCTTCCGACAGGCTGGTCATGATCTTATCCGCATATTCTTCGAAGGGATCGATCTTTTCGAGGAGTTTTTTACCCTTTGGGGTTATCACCACGTCGACGAGGCGGCGGTCTTCGCCGTTGGGGGTTTTCCGGACCAGTCCTTTTTTCAGCAGACGGTCGACGATGCGGCTGGTATCGCTCATCTTGTCGAGCATGCGCTGGCGGATCTGGAGGGTGGACAGGGGTTTCCCTTCTCCCCGCAGAATGCGCAGGATATTGAATTGCCGGGGGGTGATGTCCCATTCCTCGAAGATGGAACTTATCTTTTCGGAGAGCCAGTTGTAGGTGTAGATGATGTTGATCCTCGCCTTCTGATACTCGGTGCGGAATTTTCGTTGGTTTATTTCGTTTTCAAGTGCCATGCCTGGTAAAAGTAAAGAAATTATTCAGGCAAATTCCTGCGCAATTCCTGTACCAGTATAAATATAGTGTAGAGGTGATGCGCTTCGTGCAGTAAAAAGAATTCCGCCCATTGGGATACGGTGAGGAGGCCATAGCGGGGATGCAGACCCGTCCGTTGCAGGGCCGTGTCGGTCATCCCTTCCAGTGTGGCGATGACGATCTTCCGTTGGGCATCCATTTCATCCAGCAGGCGGGTCAGTTGTTGTTGCAGATAGCCGGGGAAGGCCGGGTCGGCTTCTGCCACGTAGCGGTCGAAAGAGGCGGAGCTTTCCTGTTGGATGCGCTGGAGCCGGTGAAGGAATACCGGGTGATAGCAGGCCAGGTGGGCGATATTTTCAAAGGCGCTCCATTTTGCGGGGTTGGCGCGTTGCCTGAGCTGGTGCTCCGGCAGTTGACCGATGAGCTCGCGGATGGTTTCGTGTTGATGGCGGAGGCGTGTCCGGATGGAATCAGATAATGGCATTCAAATAATTTTTAGTCTTCCCACACTTTTGTCCCCTCACTGCAGTTGGCGCAGATGTCGATATTTTTCCTACTCTTTAGGATCTGGCGTCTGAACTCCACGTATTGTTCGTTATGCCAAATCTCCTTGAACGGCTTGCCTTTCAGGTCGCCGAGCGGGTGTTCGGCGTCCTTGTCGAAGCAGCAGGGTACTACCAGTCCATCCCAGGTGATCACAGTGGCATGCCAGAGCCGCCAGCAATGGTTCTCCAGGGTGTTCTTAAACACCGTGCGGCCGCTCTTCTCTTTCCGGTAACGGCTATATTTTTCGTTGACGGGGATCAGGCCGTTGGGGTCGGCCGCATAGTCATAGACCTGTGCGGTCTTGAAGCGAACCTCGTCCACCCCGATCTCCTTTGCCAGCCGGCGGATATCGTCCAATTGGTGTTCGTTGGGCCGGACGACGAGGAACTGGAAGAATACGAAGGGGGTCCTGCTTTTCAATTCTTTTTTCCATTTGACGATGTTGCGGGCGCCTTCGAGTACTTTGTCGAGGTGACCGCCGACGCGATATTGTTCATAGACTTCCTGTGTCGTCCCGTCGATGGAGATGATCAGCCGGTCGAGGCCGCTCTCCACGGTACTTTTTGCATTGCGGTCGTTGAGATAATGGGCATTTGTCGAGGTGGCGGTATAAATGCCTTTTGACGAGGCATAGGCGACCATGTCGAGAAAAGAGGGGTTGAGATAGGGTTCTCCCTGAAAATAAAAGACCAGGTAGAGCAGGTCTTTTGACAACTGGTCGATGGTTTGGCGGAAGAAGTTGTTCTCCAGCATGCCGGTGGGCCGGGTGAAGGCGCGCAGTCCGCTGGGACATTCGGGACAGCGGAGGTTGCAGGAGGTGGTGGGTTCAAAGGAAATGGAAACCGGGTATCCCCACTGGATCGCCTTTTTCGTCCATTTGCTGAGATAATAGCTGCCCAGGACCTTCATTCCGTTGAATAGGCGACGCGCCGTGAGCTTGGAGAGGAGATTGACGGTATCGTGGCGATTAAAATCGGGCATGGAAGTATAAAAATACTAAATTATGTTTGTACCCGTTTGGACCCCGGAGCAGCTTATTATCCTTATGGTAAAAAAGACTAAGAAAAATATAGGTTGGAAAATTTTAATATTCTCTGTTATTGCGGCCGTACTGGTTATGCTGGGTTTTACGACCTATGACTGGTGGCTGGAAAGAAGGGCCCATTTTGTCCGTTATCCCGAATTTGGCATCGATATTCCGGTGAACTACTCTATTCATGGCATCGATGTCTCGAAATACCAGGACATTATCGACTGGTCGCTGGTACGGGATATGAAGGTAGGGAATGTACAGATGAGTTTTGCCTTTATAAAGGCGACGGAGGGGCTGGGCAATGAGGATGCGTATTTTAAGCGCAACTGGAAAAAGGTCCGGGATGCCGGTCTGGCGCGGGGCGCCTATCATTTTTTCCTGGCTACCAAGAGCGGCAAGGCCCAGGCGGAGAATTTCATCAATTCCGTCGAGTTGGAGCCGGGTGATCTGCCGCCGGTGCTGGATATCGAGCAGACCTATGGGATCCCGCCGGACAAATTGCGGGACAGGGCCAAAGAGTGGTTACAGACCGTACATGACTATTATCATGTAATGCCGATGATCTACACCAACGTAGATTTTTACAAACAATATCTGAAGGACGACTTTGACGCTTACCCGCTGTGGGTGGCGCATTACCTGCAAAAGGAGCGGCCCAGCATCTACCGGGCCTGGGACTTCTGGCAGCATAGCGAAGGCGGGCGGGTCAACGGGATCATGACAAAGGTGGATTTTGACGTATTCAACGGGGATTCCACCGAATTCCGGAAACTGCTGATCAACTAACTAATCTTCATCCATTTCACTGAGGAGCTGCTGTAATTTCGCGATGTGCCGGCCATAGAGCTTGTTGATATACCACCGGTTGAAAAAATAGATGCCGACGGTGAAGGCCGCTATCAGCAGCAGCAGCAGGGAAATAACCCGCCACCAATTGATGGAGGGATGTTCGAGGCGCCGGTTATTGAGCGCGATCCCGAAGGCAAAGGAGGTCATAAGGGGCACGATGAGAGTGCTCGACCAGAAATAGAACCGGATATATCTCCGGAGGGTTTTCAATTGACCGGCGAGATTAGAGCGGACTTCGCAGCTTATGCATAACATTCTTTTCAGCAGTTGGTTCTTCCGGTAATAGTATACATAAAAGAACAGGAGGAGGACCACAAAGAGCCAGCCGACGCCTGACATCAGTCCGTCGAAGGCCAGCCAGTAGAGGAGGATACAGGGGATATAGGAAACAAGCATCAGGATGGCCTCTTTCCGCAGGTTGCGGCGCATGCGGGCGATGGGTCCCGTGGACTTCTTCTGCAGCAGGGCCATCAGCTGATCCCGGGAGGTCTCTTCCCCCGGCGGGAGGTCCTGGTCTTTCCAGATGGTCTTAAGCGTTTCCAATTCCATATGCGGCCTCCTTTGTCATTTTACGAAGTTTGTCCTTGATACGATTCATTTTCACGCGAAGGTTGTTCTGCGGGATGCCGAGGATCTCTTCCATTTCGGTATAACTTTTATCCTCGAGATACAACATGGTCAGTGCTTTTTCCAATTCCGTCAGCCGGTTGATGGCGGCATAAAGGGATTGAAGTTGTTCTTCTTTTTCTGTGCTGTACTGGATGTCCTGCAATTGGGTTGGCAGCAGGTCGGGGTCCGTGGGGGTGATATAGCGGCGCTGTTTGCGCAGGTCTGAAATGGCGGTGTTAAGGGCGATCCGGTAAAGCCAGGTGCTGAATTTCGACTCGCCTCTAAAGGAGGGATAGGACCGCCAGAGCTGGATGACGATCTCCTGGAACAAGTCCTGGCGGTCAGGCTCGGTAGCGCCGTACATCCTGCAGATCTTGTAGAGGATACCGCGGCTGTCGTTCACCAGCCGGATGAAGGCTTCCTGTAGGTCCTGGTTTTGCAAGTCGTGGGTTTAACAATAATGCCAATAATACAATTTGTCGGCGGTTGGCAGAAAATATTACATTCGCGGCCATGAAGAAGATCTATCATCTCTCTACCTGTACCACCTGCCAGCGGATGCTGAAAGAGACGGGTGCGGCCGGGAAGGGGTTTGTATTACAGGATATCAAGACCGACAGGATCACCCCCGTGCAGCTTGACGAGCTAAAGGCAAAAACGGGGTCTTACGAAGCGCTGTTCAGCAAACGGGCGTTGAAGTACAAGGAATTAGGGTTAAAGGACCAGGTGCTTACAGAGGAGGATTACCGCCGTTTGATCCTGGAAGAGTATACTTTTTTAAAACGACCCGTGATAGTGGACGGTAAGAAAGTGGTTGTGGGTAGCCCCGGCAAGGAGTATTAGTTGGCTGACAGCATTTTCATTCCGAGCAGTCCCTGTTGCTGGACGACCCTTGCCCTGACCAGCCCCTGACGGCCGGCATAGTCCCTTGCGCTGCTGAACAGATAGGCCTCCGGCTGCTCGACGATCCGTTCCCTGACGGGGTTCTCATGGATATGTGCGATGCGGTCGAGAAGGGCCCGGGGTTGTTTACAGTCGATGCGGAGGGGGCTGCTACAGTCCTGCCACAGGTGGAATTTTTCCTTGCGCTGCAAGGACTTCCGATAGTCCTCAAAATGCCGGAGCATCCATTCCCGCCGGAAATCCATTTCCATTTCTACCGTTTTGAGAATGGCCGGAGTGGTAAATTTTTTAAAATCCCGTTCAAAATACGCCGGGGCGGCCGCTTCTTTTGTCCGGACGATCAGGTGGAGATGGCTTGTCATCAGGCACCAGGAGTAGATGGTAAGTCCCTGAGTATCGATGAAGTAGTTCAATGCGTCGGCAATTACCTGTTTATACGCCGGGCGGGTAAACACGTCTATCTTGTCAACGGTATTGAGTGTCAGGAAATAACAGGAATCCAGCGGAATGATCGGCTTTTCATTCGACAGCATAATCTCTTATTTTGGCTTACAAAATAATAGGTGCAAACAGGCTTAGGCGGGGAAGTTACCTAAGTTACAACAAAACAGCCGATTGGTTTGCTCCCTTTTGTTATTTTTTTTCTACCTGGGGCTCGTCGATCAGGCCATTGACCATGGATAGTTTAACCTTTTGCCGGGGATAGGCGCTGCAATAGATATAATGTTCGGGGTCGTCGACCCATTTTGCCTTTATAAGCTTATCGATGGGGGTCGGGATGGGCTTATCTTTTTTAACGATCTTTTCCAGATCGACGGGTTGGTTGCCGAACTGCCAGAAGTGGTGTTCGGAGTCATGCTGGTAGCGATTGGCGAAAAAGTGGAAGAGCCGCATCAGCCATTCTTTCCGGCTTTCATCGGGGTGCTCCGAAATGGCACGGAGGATCTGTTTCGCCGAATAGCTCTTCAGATCCCGCAATACCTTCGGTAAGTTGCCTTTGCCCTGCTCCACATCCGCAATCATATACAACTGGCTGGGTAGGATGGCATATTCGTATACCCGTAACCGTTTGTTATCAATGCAGTAGTTGAGGTTCTCTACCAACAGATCACAATATTCATAGCGGGTGAAAACATCTATCCCGCCGACTACGGTTAGGGTTACAAAATACAATCCGTTCGGCTGTATCTTGTACATTTCGGTCATGCGTAAAAGATAGCAAACTTTTGTTAAAATCAATAGCTGCGCGTGTCTTCCGCAAGTGGTAAGGAGGCTTTTTTTTCTTTACTGCAGTAAAACCATCCTTTTGTCGTCCCACTCATAGAATCTTTCCACGCAGGAGAAGTTTTCCAATTATTTCCTGCAGAATGCCTGCATTCTGCTAATCGATGATCCGCAGTTTCGCGAAGTTAAGCATGATCTTTTTTTCTCCATTGTACTGGAATTTCACGGTGGCGATCGGGTTGTGTGCAGAGCCTTCCATTCCGGTGACCTCGCCGAAACCGAATTTCTGATGCTCTACCTTTTGTCCTACCTGCAGGCCTGATGTGTCGCTGGCTACGAAATCGGGCGAGGGGTTGTGCTCGATCGTTTTCATATAGGGCTTCGGCGGAACATAGGATGGACGCTGATCTTTCTTTGCCGGCGGGGGGCCGTATTTCTTTTCCGCCTGTGCCGGGTTGCTGCCGCCGAAAGCATTGCCATGCATCCGGTCATAGGCAGAGGCCGATGAGCCGCCGAGTCCCTGGTTGCGTGCGCCGCCGCCGGCAAAGCTGCGATCTAAATATTCAGCCGGGATCTCTTCGATAAACCGGCTGGGTTCGTTTTGTACCAGGTTGCCAAAACGGTAGCGGGTGTTGGCATAGGTGATCCACAGTTTTTGTTTGGCCCGGGTGATCACGACATAGAAGAGCCTGCGTTCTTCTTCCAGTTCTTCGCGGGTATTGATGGCCATGGCATTGGGAAAGAGCATCTCTTCCAATCCGGCGGCGAAGACGCAGGAGAATTCCAATCCTTTCGCGGCATGGATGGTCATCAGTTTTACCGTGTCGGCATTGGGGTCCTTATCGTCGGCATCGGTCAGCAGGGTTATCTGTTGCAGGTAGTTGCCCAATCCTTTCGTATCGGTCTCCAGTACGCCGTCCTCGTCGGGTCTTTCGGTGAATTCCTTTATGGAGTTGAGCAATTCCTGGACGTTCTCGTATCTCGCGAGTCCTTCGGTCGTCTTGTCGTTGAATAAGTCCTTAACGAGGCTGGTCTGTTTGCCGACATGCACGGCTATTTCGTATGCGTTGTGTTTTTCCTGCATGGATGCGAAGCTGCGGATCATCAGCACGAAATTCTCCACTGCCTCCAGCGTGCCGGCCTTGAAGCCGAATTGCGCCGCCTTCTCCAGTACTTCCCAAAGGTAGATATTGTTCTCATTGGCGGCCAGTACCGCCTTGTCGATAGAGGTCTTGCCGATGCCGCGGGTGGGATAGTTGATGATGCGCTTCAGGGACTCTTCATCCCGGGAATTCACGATGATCCGCAGGTAGGCGACAAAGTCCTTTATTTCTTTCCGTTGATAGAAGCTGACGCCGCCATACATCGTATAGGGGATGGCCATGCGGCGCAGGCTTTCTTCAAAGGCCCGGCTTTGGGCGTTGGTCCGGTAGAGGATGGCAAAATCCCGGTTATTGTAGTGATTGCGGAGCCGTTGTTCCTGGATGGTATCGGCAACGTATTTCCCTTCGTCGTTGTCGGTCATCATGCGTACCAGCCGGATCTTTTCGCCGGGAGCGTTGTCGGTCCAGAGGTTCTTTGGGATCTGGCCCTTGTTGTTGCGGATAACCTCGTTGGCGACGTTGAGGATGCTTTGGGTACTGCGGTAATTCTGTTCCAGCTTTACCACTTTTACATCGTCATAGTCCTTTTGGAACTGGAGGATGTTCTCGATGGTGGCGCCCCGGAAGCTGTAGATACTTTGAGCATCGTCGCCTACGACGCAGACGTTCTCGTGGGCGGCCCCGAGCAATTTTATGATCTCGTACTGGGCGGGGTTGGTGTCCTGGTACTCATCGATCATAATGTATTTGAACTTATGCTGGAACTTGTGCAGGCTTTCGGGAAAATTCTTCAGCAACTCATACATCTTGATCAGGAGGTCATCGAAGTCCATCGCCCCATTCTTAAAGCACCGTTTGGCATAGGCGTCATAGATCTGGGCGATCGCCGGGCGGTTGCTGCGCATGTCTTCCTGTTGGATGGCGTAGTCGTTGGCATATTCCACGGGTCCGACCAGGCTGTTCTTGGCCTGGGAGATCCGGTTATAGACCACGTTCGGCTTATAATGTTTGTCATCCAGGTTCAATTCGTTGATGACGGTCTTCAGCACACTTTTGGCGTCATCCGTATCGTAGATGGTAAAGTTGGAAGGGTATCCCAGGCGGGTCGCTTCGCCGCGAAGGACCCGGGCAAACACACTATGAAAAGTTCCAATATATAAACTGCGGGCCTGGGTATTCCCCAGGATCCTTTCCACTCTTTCCTTCATCTCCTTTGCCGCCTTATTGGTGAATGTGAGCGCCAGGATATTGAAGGCGTCGACGCCCTGGGAAAGCAGGTGGGCGATGCGTGTGGTCAACACCTTTGTTTTACCGCTGCCGGCGCCTGCCACGATCATGATCGGACCGTCCTTGTGGAGCACCGCTTCCCTCTGCCGGTCGTTCAATTCACTAATATAATCTCCCATGTCGCGAAGTTACTTAAATCCGTAGATTTACGTGATCTATGTTACCCGAGGCGCTACCTTATCATCTTAAAGTCCGCGACCATTTCAGACAGCATCCTTCCACCTGGGAGTTTTTTGGCAATGCCCGTACCCGCGAAGAGCAATGGGTCTACCATAAAACCGAAATGTTGGAAAATACCTCCCCCTTTCACCGGGAGACCGATGCCGGGCTTTATGCGCAGATCGACCTTGCGCGGGAGAAGCTGGGGCTTGGTCAATTGACCGTGACCGCCTACCAGGCGCAGTATGCCAATGAACCCGAACTGAATGCCGGTATCGTCTATCTCCACCAGGAAGCGCATCTTGTCTTTAGTGGTCCGGTGAGGCAACGGCTGAACGAGGCTGAAATGCTGGCCGTTATCGCCCATGAGCTGTCGCATGTCCGGCTGTATACGCTGCTGGATGGGGAACTGGAAATTGCCGACAGGATCATCACCGCGATAACGAACAATGCCGGGAACAGCGATGCGCCTTATTATGAAACTGCCCGGCTTTTCAAATCGTATACGGAGATCTTTTGTGACCGGGGCGCATATGCCGTGGTCGGGGATGCCGATGCCGTGATCACGGGGATCTTGAAGATGGCTACCGGCTTATCCGAGGTCAATCCGGAAAGTTATCCGAATTTTATCCGGACCCGGGCCTTACGGCTGTGGCGGGAACAGCAGGATCAGGCGGAGCCCGTCATCACGCGGATGATCGAAGGTCTTACGGACCTGGACAGGCTCGATCTTTTTGCGCAGGCCTCCCTGCATCGGCTGACCCGGCAATTTATACAGGAATTGCTGCAGCCCGCCGCGTTGCGAAGTGTCCCCGTAGTTGGGCTGGCGGAACAGTATTTTGCAGAGCTGTCATGGGCTGTGCCGGGGGAAAACGATCTCCGTGAAAGACTGGACGGGGTGCTTGCCGGTTCCCAGTCCAATATCCATAATTATTTTTCCTATCTTCTGTTGGATTTTGCTTTGGCCGACCCTTTGCTGGAAGAACAGCTTATGGGTAGGGCCCTTGTTTTTGCAGAAGAGATGGGGTTGTCTGCTGTTTATGAGCCAATCTGTAAAAAAGAATTGCAGCTGAGCGATAAAAAATGGCAGCAATATAAAAGCACCTTACTGCATGGAACCTCGTAGCACAACTTTCGCCGGCTTCTTACGCACCGCCTTTGACAAGGGTGATTATTCCACGGACGATACCATTGCTTTTGTCCTGCCGCTTTTCAGGGAAGTGCTAAGCTTTCATGAAGCAGGGCTGGTGGGCCCTTTCGAAAAGGAAGAGGCCCTTTTTATCACTGCGGACGTGCTGGATATCGACGAGGCCCTTGCACATGCGCCCGTCCATGCGCTCTACCGGGTAGAGGCCCTTTTTCGCGAACCGTTGCGTTACCCCGCCTATCTTCCCGGCTACCGCTGTTTCGAGCACCTGGTCGGGCATCATGATCCGCAAACCGATATCTTCTGTCTCGGGCTTGTCCTTGCGGGTATGGCCATGGGGCTTGATCTTTATGATCCCGACTCGGTGCAAACGCTGGTCCGGATGCGCACCAATCCCTCCTTACACTATCCCCGTATCCACCCTACCCTGGGCCGGTTGATCACCGAGATGACGGAGCTCGACCGGAGCCGCCGGAGCCAGGACCTGTATGATGTGATCGCCCGCCTGGAGCACTACCGGGATTATGATGCCGAAAAACAGACCGATCTGAGCCAGGTGGCCGGATGGGTGCATAAGGAGTTGAAAGAACGGGATGCCTTTATCCTGAACCGGCTGCGCAACCGGCTTTTTGATGTCAGTCGCCGGAATCGGTTGTTGTATTACAAACCGAATATGCGGTTTGTCAATCTCTCCGTCAGTAGCGTGCCGATCGTCCTGCACTATCAAAGTATCCGGCCGGACCTGCTCTTTACCTGGAATCCCGGGTTGGCGGAGATGATCGTCGGGATGAAGGAGATCGTTCTCAACAAATACCTGCGATTCGAGGACCATGGTTATCTCCCCTCCTCCCTGGACGCGGTGCGGGTAGAGTCCCAGCGGAATGTCCAGGAATATGGATTCAGCCAATTGCGATTGGTGATCGCCTTTCTAAATTGGCATAATCTGAAAGAAGATCCCAGGGAGCGGATCCAGAGTCCCCTGTTGCTGATACCGGTTAGTCTGAAGAAGAATAAAAAAGTAAAAGAGGATCACTATGTGCTGAAGGTGCTGGACAACGCCGCCGAAGTAAATCCTGTGCTGGCCGGTCAGCTCAAGGAGTTGTATGGGATCCGGCTGCCCGACTACGTCGATCTTGACGAAATGAGTCCCGGGCAGTTCCACCGGCTGGTGCAGGTGCAGATAGAAGAGGCCAACCAGGGCATCGTCCTCCGGTATATCGACAAGCCGCAGATCCGGTTGATCCACAGTGAGGCCCGGCAGACGGTGAACAACTATCAGAAAAAGTTGCGGCGAACGCCGGGACCTCGCGGGCTCGGGATCTTCCGGCGGCGGATCGAGCCTTCCGGCAGTTTTCCCGGGTTTCTTGTCGATCGGGAGATGAAAGCCCGAACCGGCCGGATGGTCGACCCCGCGGTGCAGGAAAGCGAGATCTACCAATTGGCGGAAAGTGAGACCAATCCCTATAACTGGGATCTCGATGTTTGCAATATGGTACTGGGCAATTTCAATTATAAGAAAATGAGCCTTGTCCGGGATTACAACATGGTCATCGACCGGCAACTGCAGCACCACACTTTCGATGCGCTGTTCAGCAATGAGCCCCGGGTCTTTGCCGAACATCCTTTTGACGGTAACCGGCCCGATGACTGGTACCATGTCGTTACAGCCGACCCTACCCAGACAAAGGCCATTCTGCAAAGCAGGGCCGGCTATAGTTATATCATCCAGGGGCCGCCGGGAACCGGTAAGAGCCAGACGATCACCAACCTGATCGCCGACTTTGTCGCCCGGGGAAAAAATATCCTTTTTGTTTGCGAGAAGCGTGCGGCCCTCGACGTTGTCTACCACCGCCTAAAGCAGGTGGGGCTGGAAGAGCTTTGTTGTTATATCCACGACAGCCAGGGTGACAAGCGGGAATTCATCCGGAATCTAAAGACTACCTACGAGGATTTCATCGGGGAGAAGCTGGACCTGCCGGCTTTGAAGATGCGGCGTGAAACCCTGCTGCATTCGATGAACCGTAACCTGGAGCTGATCCGGGAGTTCCATGCCTTTTGTGTGGAGCAGGGAAAAGATACGGGCATTACCGGCAGGGCCCTGATAGAAGCGATCATCGCCCTCCGGCAGGAGCTGGTCACGCTATCTCCCCGGCAGGAAGAGGCTTTGCCTGGCTATAAAGAATGGAAGGAGGCCGGCGCGGTCCTGGCTGAACTGGAAGCCGTATTGGAAGAGACAGGGGCCGACCCGGTGTTCGCGCTGCATCCTTTCAGCCGGGTGCAGGAAGCGATCTTTTTGGGTGACAGTCCGCAAGCAACGCTGGATGATGCTTTGCAGCAGGCGCTCCGGGCCCTGGAAGAGGTGGAAGCGTTGCTTGGCGTCTGCCGGCTCGAACCCCGGTTTGTACAGGAGGCTCAGCGGTTAAAGAACCTGGTCCAGCTGGCCGTCCTGTTATACCCGTTGGCGCGCACCGGGAATATGGCGCTGGCCGATGCCGACCGGCCGGAATCGAAAGAGCTGCAACGGCTATTTGCACAATACCAGCAACAACAGGAGGCCTTGCAGGCTATCCGGCAACGGAACGGGCATTGGAAAACCAGGCTGCCCGAAGAGGAGGTGGATGCCGCCCTGGCCCTCGCTATAAAACAGGAAGGCGCCTTTTTCAGCCTGCTAAACGGATCCTGGCGAAAGTTGAAACATCAGTTGCAGGAGAGTTATGACTTCGGGGCGCATGCGGCTGTCAGGCCTACCTATCGTCACCTGCTGGAGCAGTTGAAGGAGGAATATGTCGCCGCGGCGCAGACAGAGCAGACCCGGCGGCAATTCCAGCAGCGCTATGCCCTCGATCAAAGCATCGATACAGCCAGGCTGAGCATCGATCTCCTGCAAAGCAGGAAGGGACATCCCGAGCTCGAGTACCTGTTGCAGCACCCCGACGGCGCCGCGCTTGTCATTTCGTTGCAAGCCCTTCATCAGCCCCTTGGCCGGCTGGAGGCCCGGCTGCGACGATGTTTGCAGGAGGAGCCCACCGGCAATCTGGCCGAGACCAGGGACGAACTGCTCAATATTCAGTTGAATGCCGATGGACTTCGGGACTGGCTGCCGGCCTTGCGTGCCTTTGCCGGACTGGCCGATGCTATAAAGGCCGTCCTTCGCCAGCTGCCCCTGCGGATGAAGCAGGTGGAGGCGGTCATCGCGAGAAAGGCCCTCCACGAGTTATACCAGGCTCACCGGGGTCTTGTCAATATTGATGCCCAGGCGCTGGAAAAGGCCGTAGTGCAGCTTGGAGAGGGGTATACGTCGTTGCAGGGGATGAATGCCCAATTGATCCGCGCCTTTGTCCGGCAGCGTTTCCTGCAGCAGCTGGAGTCGGCCGGCAGACCGGCGAGCCAGTTGAATGAGGAGCAAAAGAAATTCAAGAAAACCTTTACCGAGGGCCGGAAGATCCTGGAGAATGAATTTGGCAAGAGCATGCGGTATAAGAGTATCCGGGAGCTGTCCGAGAAGGAGAGCGGGGTCGTCCTGAAAACGATAAAACCGGTATGGCTGATGAGTCCTTATAGTGTCAGCGATAGTCTTCCGCTGGATTATGATCATTTCGACGTCGTCATTTTCGACGAAGCCAGCCAGATCACGCTGGAGGAAGGGGTACCGGCCTTGTATCGCAGCCGGCAGACCATTATAGTGGGGGATGAGAAGCAGATGCCCCCGACGGATTTCTTTAGTTCGAAAGCGGAGGATCCCGATGATCTTGATAAGATTGCCGACGAGGGAGATGAGGACTGGCTGGCCGATGATGCCGACAGCCTGCTTGCCCAGGGCGCGCGGAAATTGGAAAGCACCCTTTTGAGCTGGCATTACCGCAGTCATTCCGAGACCCTTATCAGTTTCAGTAACCACGCCTTTTATGAAGGCGAGCTGCTTACCATTCCCGACAAGACCATCCATCACCGGGAGAAGGCGCCAATCCGGGTCAGCGGTGTGGAGGATGCCTCCGTACAGGTAAACAGTCTTTTCGACCGGAGCATCAGTTTTCATTTGCTGACGGAGAGCGTCTATGAAAAGCGGAGCAATCCGGCAGAAGCCGGTTATATCGCGCATCTTGTCCGGGAGCTGCTGCGACGCAGGACGGGCGAGAGCATCGGGATCGTTGCTTTTAGCCAGGAACAGCAGCATACGATCGAGGCCGCCCTCGATCACCTTGGCGGGGAGGATGCCGAATTCGCCCAGTTGTTGGAGGAGGCGTATAACCGGACCGAGAATGACCAGTTTACCGGGCTTATCATCAAGAACCTCGAGAACATCCAGGGGGATGAGCGGGATATCATCATCATGAGCGTCTGTTATGGTCCCGACAGCCGGCGCCGGATGCTGATGAATTTTGGTCCCATTAATAAGAAAGGCGGGGAGAAAAGGTTGAATGTCCTGTTTAGCCGGGCGCGACGGCATATGGCCGTTGTCAGCAGTATCCGGTATGAGCAGATCATCAATGAATACAACGAAGGCGCCAATTATCTCCGCCGTTTCCTGCAGTATGCCGAAGGGATCAGCGGGGGTCAGATGACGGCGGCAAGGGCGATACTCGACGGCCTGGTGCCGCACAAGGACCGGGGTCAGAAGAACGCCGCGTCGACGATCATCCGGGAGCAATTGAAGGAACAGCTTACCGCCCTGGGCTATGCCGTGGCCGGGCCGATCGGGCAGTCGGGCTTCAAATGCAGTCTGGCGGTGAAACAGCGGCCGGAAGACGAGGATTACGCGATGGCGATCCTTATCGATGACGAAGGGCATTACCACAACGAGAACCTGATGGAGCAATACTATCAACGGCCGGCTATCATGCGGAACTTTGGCTGGAAGGTCGTTCCTGTCTATGCCAAAGACTGGCTGCACCAGCCGCAAAAGGTGATGGACCAGTTGCTGAAAGTGCTGAGGGAGGAGGTCACGCGGCCTGCCGCCGCCGGTAGGGTGGAACCTTCGGCCCCGCTTCATCCCTTGTCTGCGGAGACCGCCCCGGTGTCACCTTATGATCATCTTC
>Ga0206888_1104_pt1 | contig 23541 bp, 20 predicted proteins | sample Alteio_BWOrgHeat_90_FD_153258 | JGI IMG/M metagenome (GOLD analysis project Ga0206888, IMG submission 153258) | Enriched cells from forest soil in Barre Woods Harvard Forest LTER site, Petersham, Massachusetts, United States - Alteio_BWOrgHeat_Nextera4 ... | reverse complement strand
CAGATGACGGAAGATCCAGTCGCGGTTGAACCGTTTACCGGCATCATTCAGCGTAATCTTCATCAATGCTCGATTTACTAAATCGTTTGATAATACCACGGCCGCTTTCCCGGATAAAGCCGACGATCTCGTCGCGTTCGTCGCTGGCGGGAAATTCTTCTTCCAGGTATTCGAGCGCCTGGCTGGTATTCATCCCTTTGTTGTAGATGACCCGGTAAATATCGAGGATATGATTGATCTTGTCGATGGAGAATCCGCGGCGTTTGAGCCCAACGGAGTTGACGCCGGCATAACTCAGGGGCATGCGGGCCGCCTTGATATAGGGGGGAATGTCCTTTCCAACCAGAGAGCCGCCACCCAGAAATACATGGGAGCCGACGCGTACAAATTGGTGGATGGCACACATCCCGCCGAGAATGACCCAGTCACCCAGGACGACGTGTCCGGCCACCTGGGAGCTATTGCCGAGAATACAGTTGTCGCCGATTATACAGTCGTGGGCGATATGGCTATAGGCCATGATCATACAGTTACGGCCTACCTTGGTCTTCCACCGGTCCCGGGTGCCACGGTGAACGGTCACAAATTCCCGGATGGTGGTATTGTCGCCTATTTCTACGGTCGTGTCTTCGCCAACAAACTTAAGGTCCTGAGGATCAGCGGATATAACAGCTCCGGGGAAAATCCTGCAATTTTTCCCGATCCGCGCGCCCGGCATAATGGTGACATTGCTGCCGATCCAGGTCCCCGCACCAATTTCTACATTTTTATGGATCATCGTAAACGCGTCCACTTTTACATCGGGCGCTAAACGCGCGTCGGGATGAATAGACGTGAGAGAATGAATCATTCGACGATCAATTGATTGATTTTCAGTTTCTTGGATCATTATGGTTTCTTCCTTGCGGAGCGCTGTTTTCTTCATAAAAAATGCTGAGAAGCCCCCAGCATCTCACAAAAATAAACTTATTTGACACAAATACCCGAAATAAACTTCTGTTCACTACCAGTTAACGACTCGTTATCGGTCCGTATTGGCCGTTAGCCGGCATTTTAACTTCGTTTTACGAGTTGGGCCATTAAGTCCGCTTCAGTAGCAATTTTGTTGCCAACATAAACCGTTCCGCGCATTTCGCAAATGCCGCGGCGGATAGGGTTGATCAGTTCCATCTTCAGCAGCATGGTATCTCCGGGGACGACCTTGTGCTTGAACTTACAGTTGTCGATCTTGATAAAATAAGTATCGTACTGGCCTTCAGGCATTAAATTGATACAGAGGATCCCGCCCGTCTGGGCAAGGGCTTCAATCTGCAGCACACCCGGCATAACAGGGTTACCGGGGAAATGGCCGACGAAAAGGGTTCGTTGAAAGTCACATTTTTGATCCCAATGATGTGGCTGTCAGTCAATTCGATGATCTTATCCACCAACAGGAAGGGGTATCGGTGGGGCAGCACCTTTTCTATCTGGGTGACCGAAAACACCGGCGCCTGATTGGGGTCATAGACCGGCGCATTCTTCAGATGTTTGTTTTTTTTTATATACTGCTTGATCTTTCTGGCGAAGTCGACATTCGTGGAATGGCCGGGACGGTTGGCGATGATCTGTCCTTTTATCGGGAAGCCGATCAGGGCCAGGTCGCCAATGACATCGAGGAGTTTGTGGCGGGCGGGTTCGTTGGGAAACCGTAATTCGAGGTTGTTGAGATAGCCTTCGCTTTTGACCTCGATCTTGTCCCGCTTAAAAGCCTTCGCCAGCCGCTCCATTTCCTCGACGGTGACGGGCTTGTCGACCACGACGATGGCATTGTTGATGTCTCCGCCCTTTACCAGGTTATGTTCCAACAGCATCTCCAGCTCATGCAGGAAGCAAAAAGTACGGCAGGGCGAGATCTCGTCCTTGAATTCGCGCATGCTCTTAAGACTGGCATGCTGCGTCCCCAGGACGGGGCTATTGAAATCGATCAGCGTCGTCACCTTATATTCCATGGCCGGCATGACCACCATTTCCACTCGCTTCTTCTCATCATAGTGGGTGATATTGGCATCGATGCTATACCAGACTTTGGTAGCTTCCTGTTCTGCAACACCCGCCTCCTCGATGATCTCCACGAAGGGTTGACTGCTACCGTCGATTATCGGAACTTCCGGGCCATTGATCTCGATCAGGCAATTATCAACCCCCATCCCTACCAACGCGGCAAGAATGTGCTCCACCGTACTGACCTTTGCCCCATTGTCCTCCAGGGTCGTTCCCCGCGAAGTGTCGGTAACAAGATCACAGTCCGCCTTGATAATGGGCATACCGGGAAGATCGATGCGCTGAAACTGGAAGCCAAAACCCGGAGTGGCAGGTTTAAGCGTCATGTCCACCTTTATCCCGGTGTGCAGGCCGGTGCCGGAAATACTTGTTACAGAGGCTAATGTGTGTTGTTTGTCTGGATTGAAATTTGCGTCCATGCGATGAATTAATACACTAAAAATGGGTCGACCCCGGCCGGCCACTGGCCGACAAAGATAGGGGAATCGCGGCTTATATCTCTTCGACCCGCTGCGGCAATGCACCCATCAGCTTATCCCGGCGCGTCCATAACCCACCTGAAGGGGCATCGAATTGCATTCCCGTGTCCGGGCTTTATTCCGTATCCTTGTGCCTTAAACCGGCGAATTAGGGGGTTTAACAAAATATTATCCCGATTCGTTGATAATCAGGGAATGATTTAATTTTATTTGTATTTCAAAATCAAAAAACATGGAAGGAAAGAAACCCAAAATATTATTGTGTGAAGACGATCCTAATCTGGGCATGGTCCTCAAGAACTATCTCGAGCTAAGCGATTTTGACGTGACGCTGGAAAGAGATGGCCGCCTCGGACTGGCCGCGTTTCAACGGGAGAACTTCGACCTCTGCCTGCTGGACATCATGATGCCGCACATGGATGGCTTTACACTGGCCGAAGAGATCCGGGACGTCGACCCCGACATTCCCCTTTTCTTCCTCAGCGCCAAAACGATGAAAGAAGATATCATCCAGGGCTATAAACTGGGCGCCGACGATTATATCACAAAGCCCTTCGACAGCGAAGTTCTCCTGCTGAAGATAAAAGCGATCCTGAAGCGGAACGACGATCTCAACAAGGAGGCGGATAACAAGGTCTTTGAAATGGGCTCCTATCACTTCAATCCCAAATTACGCGAACTCAGTCACAAGGGACAGACCCAGACCCTTTCGCCAAAAGAGAACGAGCTGTTGAAGATGCTGGCCGAACATATGAATGATCTGTTGCCGCGCGAGCAGGCCCTGAAGAAGATCTGGGGCAGCGATACCTATTTCAACGGCCGCAGCATGGACGTGTATATCGCGAAATTGCGGAAGTATCTGAAAGACGACAGCCAGATAGAAATTGTAAATATCCACGGCAACGGGTTCCGGCTCGTTGTACCGGTGAGCGCATAACACTCTTCATCTACGAGTAGCCGGGCGGCGAGGTTAGAACAACATCTGTTCTCCTTCCCTGCCCGGTTTCTTTTTCCCCAGGTGTTCATACGCCTTAGCCGTAACCTCCCGCCCACGAGGGGTACGCATGATAAAACCTTCCTGGATAAGAAAGGGCTCATATACCTCCTCCAGTGTACCGGTCTCTTCACCGACAGCCGTCGCAATCGTAGTGATCCCCACCGGGCCACCCTTGAACTTCTCGATAATGGTCGAAAGGATGCGGTTGTCCATCTCGTCGAGCCCGTGCTCATCGACATGGAGGGCCCGCAGCGCATGCTGGGTGATCGCCAGGTCGACAACCCCATTGCCGAGTACCTGCGCAAAATCTCTTACCCTGCGGAGCAGCCCATTGGCGATCCGGGGCGTGCCGCGGCTGCGCCGGGCGATCTCCCCGGATGCATCCGAAGTGATCCTGGTCTGTAAGATCGTGGCGCTGCGAAGGATGATCTTTTGCAGGACGTCGGCGGTATAATATTCCAGCCGGGATTTGATGCCAAAACGGGACAGCAACGGGGCCGTCAGCAGACCGCTGCGCGTAGTGGCGCCCACCAGCGTAAAAGGATGGATGGACAGTTGGATGCTGCGGGCATTGGGCCCGCTGTCGATCATGATATCGATGCGGTAGTCTTCCATGGCAGCATATAAATATTCCTCCACGACGGTGCTCAACCGGTGGATCTCGTCGATAAAAAGCACATCGTTGGGCCCGAGGTTGGTCAGCAACCCCGCCAGGTCGCCGGGCTTCTCGATCACCGGCCCGGAAGTCTCCTTTATATTCACCCCCAGCTCATTGGCGACGATCCGCGACAAAGTGGTCTTCCCAAGACCGGGAGGACCATGGAAAAGGATATGGTCCAGTGCCTCACCCCGCATCTTGGCCGCTTTTATAAAGACCTTGAGGTTATCTATCAGCTGCGGCTGCCCCGAGAACTCTTCGATGGCCGCCGGCCGGATATTGTTCTCAAACTCCTTATCCGAGGGGCTCAGACCTTCTTTATCACTATTGAGATTGAGATTGGGCATGGGCAAATATACCGATTGCGTTCGAATCCACCGATCAGCTAAAAACCCGATCTTTACTATTAAAAAAAGGAAAAATGGAGAGCGTCAATCCCACCCGTACAGTAGAATCCGACTACCTGCAAAAAAGCATTTCTTACGAAGCCTATTCCGCGCTGATCGACGACCTCGTGGCCACCAGCCGCACAACCGGCCCCGATCAATCGGAAGCCTTTATCCACTATACCCAACTAAACCAGCAGCGGATGCACCGCTGGGAAAAAACGATCCAGCTGCTGCCATCGGCAGAGTCGGCCATCCGATCGATTGCCACTCCACAGACCTGGCTCGTACTGACGGAAGCCTGGTGTGGGGACGCCGCACACAGTATCCCGGTCCTCCATGCCCTGGCGGCGCTAAACCCGCTGATCACGCTACGGTTCCTCCTCCGGGATGAGAACCCGCAACTGATGGATCGCTACCTCACCAACGGCATCAGCCGCAGCATCCCGAAACTCATCGGCCTCGATACAATGGCACGGAAAGAACTTTTCACCTGGGGACCCCGCCCCGCACCCCTGCAGGCCCTGTTCATGAAATTAAGGGAAGAAGGCTCAGTCTACGCCGCGATAAAGGAAGAATTACAACACTGGTATAACAAGGACAAAACCGTTACCATCCAGGAAGAAATGGCCGCACTCGCCGCGGGAACGACACAGCCCACCATCGGACTGACAGCCTGAACCGATTGACAACCGACGCACCCAGCCCGCGCCGCACCCCGATCACGGCCGCCGCCGCCACAACGTATCGGCAAACCACCGCTTCCCGTCGAAGAAAGTATCCACCGGCTCAAAACCCGACTGAGCGGCCATCGACTTCGTTTCGTATAAAGTATATTTTTGCGAGATCTCCATATTGATGACTTCATTCTCTGCAAAGCACACCTTCCTGCCCCCGATATTCACCTCCTGCTCCACCCGGCTGATAAGATAGCTCCGGCAGGAGCCGGTGCCGGGATCATACACGGGATAGTGTTCGAATTGCTCTATATCGAAATCGGCGCCAAGCTCGCGGTTGATCCGGGTAAGCAGGTTGAGGTTGAAGGCCCGGGTGATCCCCTGGCCATCATTATACGCATCGAGGATCGTCCGCGGATGCTTTTTGAGATCGAAACCGATCAGCAGCAGATCCCCCGGATGCATCTGTGCATGCAACTGACGGCAGAACTGTGTTGCCTGCTGGACGGTCATGTTGCCGATGTTGGCGCCCATGAACAGCACGATCTTTCTTTTGCTGGAAAAAGTGTTCACCTGTTGCAGCTTCTCGAGATATTCGCCATTTAGTCCCTTCATCCGGATCCCCGGCAGGGTCACCGGTAAGGTATTCTCCAGCCAGCCGATGACATTGGAAGAGATATCTATCGGGTAATAGGTAAAAGAAGCCCTGTCCTTCTGCAACTGCCGCAGCAGGAACCACGATTTTGTCGCGTCACCGGGTCCCAGTTCCACCAGGTCGAAGTCGGTACTGTCCTCCGTAAAAAAACGAGCCATATTACCCGATTGGTGCTGCATGATCTCCATTTCGCACCGGGTTGGGTAATACTCGGGACAGGCCATGATCTGCTGGAAGAGCTTGTCGCCGGTCTCGTCATAAAAATACTTGGATGACAGGTATTTGTGCTCTGCCCGTAACCCGTTGATAACCTCATTGTAGAAGGTGGCCGACCGGCGTGCGGTCAGCGTAGCCGTGCTGGGAGGAAACATTGGTTAGACCTTTTAGATTATTTTTTAATTATTCCTGTGGCGCCCGTTAAGTCGCAAGTCGTATGCCAGTAAACTGCCATCTCAGGCTTGGATGAAAGAAATTACGATAACTTCTTCTGCTGTGACCCGCCGGGGTAGCCACCGAAGCCCCTCTCAGCACCATCTGGCTGACCATGAACTTACCGTTATATTCTCCGATGGCGCCTTCCGCTTTTTTAAACCCTGGATAAGGCAGATAGGCGCTTTCGGTCCATTCCCACCTTTTTCCCCAGTCGAATTCCCCGGCAGCAGCTTCCCACTCCATTTCGGTCGGGAGCCTGCACCCCCTCCAGGCGGCATAAGCCACAGCCTCGTAATAACTGATATGCGACAACAATTGTTTGCCATCCAGCAACCTTAATCCGGCCATCGTATACTGATACCACCGGCCGTCGATAAAATGCCAATACAAGGGTGCTGTGACCGAATTTTTCTGTACCCAGTCCCAGCCCTCGGCATGCCACCAGGAAAAATTCGTATATCCGCCGGCTGTAATGAACTCCAGGTACTCCTCGTTTGTCACCGGCGCCCTGGACAACTGGTAGCTCTCGAGCCAGACCTTGTGCCGGCTGAGTTCGTTGTCAAAACAGAAACCACGGCCCTCATACCCGATGTCATAAAGCCCCGCGGGCATAGTGACGAAGCCGGACACCCCGCCTTCCGCATCATCGATATCGGTAGCCGACCAGGCGGGGAACAGCGGATTGTGACCAAGAATATATTTGATATCCGTAAAGAGCAATTCCTGGTGCTGCTGCTCATGGTTCAGCCCCAGCACGATAAGCTTCCCCAATTCCTCCCCGGGCCCACCGGCTATCAGTCTTTCCATGGCGGCATCTACATATCGGCGATAGGCATATACTTCATCGACGGAAGGCCGGCTCAGGTTGCCCCTGTCGGTCCGTACGACCCGGGCCCCGATGGTCTCGTAATAGCTGTTGAAAACATAATTGTAGTCGGGGTTGAAGACTTTATACCCCGGGTAATGCGGGATAAGGATAAACGCTTCCCAGAACCAGGTGATATGCCCCAGATGCCATTTGGGCGGACTTACATCCACGACGGGCTGCACCACATAATCCTCTTTTTGCAGCGGTTGGCAGATGGCTTCGCTGGCCTTGCGGACAGCGCGATATTCTTCGGCTAAGGTCATCACTTGTCGTTTTTAAGGTACTTGGTAAGATCACTGATCGTGCGGATCTTCAATTGCTGCGCCTGGCTGCGCCGCATCATCAGTGCATACGCGTTATTGAACCCGATAGGCTCCAGCCAGGTAAGATGATAGTCGCTTTGGAACCTGTCCGCCACATACCGGTATACGCTGTCCCGGTTACCCGCAAGACGGGCACTAAGGACGGCTGGCGGCTGGAGGATCGCCAATAATGCAGTACCGGTATATTCGGGATACATATCTATTTGTTGATGAATTAACGCTTCAAAACAGATTTTTGTTCCGCCAAGCCCGGTTTTACTCTCCACTTCCAGGTCCGTAAAACCGCTGATAAGCATAGCATACATGTCCGTCAGGATATATTGTTCGGGGAAGATCTTGGACCCCAGCCGGATAACGCCCTTCCGCCCACCGCGCGGCCCCTGGTAAAGCCCTTGCGACACCAGGAATTCCCGGGCGATCTGTTCCGGCGGCTGGTTGAGATACTCAGCCCGGTAATTAAGCAGGGTCATCACCGAATCGTTGATCCTGCCCGATAATTTGTTCAACACCGGCGCCAGTTCCGGATAGCGCTGCAGTACCTCTGTCCGGATCACCGGGGCGGCATAATAAGGCGGGAAGATCCTCCTGTCGTCGTCGAGGACAAGGAGGTCATAGGCTTTTAACCGGCCATCCGTGCTATAACCGCTGATCACGTCCAGCTTATGGTTGTAAATGGCTTTGTACATGACGGCATCACTGATCACCACGGTATGGATGTTGAGCCCATATACCTCCCTCAGCCCGATATCCCCGTCCCGCCTGCCCATGAATTCGGGGGTAAAACCGGCCAGGAGCCGGGTCCTGCCAAAGGGCAATACATAGAAGGAAGAAAAGACCAGCAACAGCAACGGGAGCACCCCGATCATCACCCTGCGCTTCCTGGATCCGGTATGCTGAACCAGCGAAAGCAGGAGATCCAGCAGGATGGCCAGAAGGGCGGCAGGAATAGCGCCCGCCAGGATCATATTGGTATTGTTGAGCGCGATACCGCCAAAGATGAATTCTCCCAGTCCGCCCGCGGCGATATACGCCGCCAGGGTGCCCACCCCTACATTGATCACCGTAGCCGTTCGGATCCCGGCCATGATAACGGGGAAGGCAAGTACAAGATCGACCTTGAACAGCCGCTGCGTAGCCGTCATCCCCATGGCCAGCGCGGCTTCTTTTACCCCGGGATCCACGCCGATGATCCCGGTATAGGTATTCCGGATGACGGGCAGCAGGGCATAAAGAAAAAGGGCCGTAATAGCAGGGAGGGGCCCGATACCCAACAGGGGAATAAGAAAGCCCAGCAGGGCGATGCTGGGGATGGTTTGCAGGACACCGGCAAATCCAAGCACAAACCCGGCGGCTTTTTTATTCCGGGAGATATAAATGCCCAGCGGCAACCCGATAAGGACGGCTATCAACAGGGAAATAAAGGTCAGCCCGATATGTTGTATCGTTTGCTGCAACAGTTTGGCGGATTGCTGATGCATAAACTCCCAGAGACTTTGGTGTTGATCCATCAGCTTTGTTTGTTCTTGAAATGGTCGTATATATACCGCTGGCCCTCAAAAAAATCCTTTACATATTGATTGGCCGGCCGGAGAAACAGGTCATCGGTAGTACCTTCCTGCATGATCCGGCCGCCATCCATCAGGATGATCCGGTCGGCCAGTTCAAAAGCCTCCTGTATATCGTGCGTGACAAGAACGATCGTCTTTGACCCCAACTCGTCCAGTTGTTTGAAATCCTTTCTCACACTCGCGCGCGTGATAGGGTCGAGCGCGCCAAAGGGTTCATCCATAAGGAGGACATGCGCGTCGGCAGCCAGGGCCCTGGCAATACCCACCCGCTGTTGTTGGCCGCCACTAAGCTCATTGGGATAAGCCCCCCGGTATTGCGCCGGCGATAACCGCAGCTTTTCCATCAGCTCCGTCACTCTTTTTGTTATCCGGTCGGCCGGCCAGCCCAGCAATCGCGGTACGACGCCGATATTCTCTTCTATCGTATAATGCGGGAAAAGCCCATTATTCTGAAAGACATATCCTATCTTCCGGCGCAGGTCTTCGGGCCGCTGATCGGTGATCCTGCGGCCACTGATGAGGATCTCACCGGAGTCGGGTTCTATCAGCCGGTTGATCATCTTCAACAACGTCGTTTTGCCGGAACCACTCGTCCCAAGGAATACGACCGTCTCCCCCTTTTTTACCGTAAAAGAGATAGCATCAACGGCTTTATATGCGCCGAAGGTTTTGGTTATAGTATTGACAACGATCATTTCAGTCCGGCAAATAGATTATTCAGCGACTCCGCAAAGGTCGGGTGAGCAAAGACGGCGTCCCTTATTACATCATAAGTGATCCCGCCCACCATCGCCATCTGCAGGATACTCATCAGTTCCCCGCCCGCAACGGACAACATGGCCACGCCAACGATCGTATTGTCGTCGGCATTGACAATGGCCTTCAGCATTCCGCGGGTCTCGTCATTCTCCCACGCCCGGGCGATATGCGAAGCAGGTATCGTAGCCACTTTTATATTCATCCCTTTTTCTCTCGCCTGCGCCTCGGTAAGCCCCACGCGACCCAGTTCGGGATCGGTAAAAAGACAATACACCGGCAGCCGCCCCGCCGTGCTGCAATGCGCCTTTTCGAGGAGGTTCTTATAGACGATGAGATGATCGTTATAGGAAATATGCGTGAATTGGGGTCCGCCCTTGACATCGCCAAGTGCATAGATCCCCGCAACATTCGTTTCCAGCCTGTCGTTGACGACAATAAATCCATGTTTGTCGATGGCAATGCCGGCAGCGGCAACATTCAGCGCGGCCGTTTCAGGGAGCCTGCCTGTAGCCACCAGGACATGGGAGGCGCTGATGGCCCCGCCCTTTACCGTCAACCGGACCCCATTCCCCTCTCTGGCTACCCCTTCTACGGCAACGCCCAGGCAGATCCGGACCCCGTCCTCTTCGAGGATCGCTTTTATCGCCGCGGCAATATCCTCGTCTTCCTTGGAGAGAAAACGGGTGTTGTTCTCGATGATGGTCACCTCGCTGCCCAGCCGGCGATAGAATTGGCCAAACTCGAGCGCGATATAACTACCGCCGATAATGGCAAGATGACGCGGGATCTCCTCCAGGTCCATGATCGTGTCGGAAGTGAAATAGGGAATATCCGCCAGCCCGGGGATGGAAGGGGTCACCGGTCTTGTTCCCGTGTTGAGGAAGATCTTGTCGGCGGTGAGCACAGCCACTGCCCCGTCATCCTTCGTCACCGTGATCTCCCTGGGGCCCGAGAACAACGCATGACCAAAAATAAGGTCGAGGTTATCGGTCTCCAGCAGGCTCTTTGTCGAAGATTCCCGGGCAGTCGATACATGCGCATTCTTGCGCTTGATCACTTCTTCGATGTTGATGGAGACTCCGGTCGTATGGATGCCGAAGTCGGCGCTTCTTTTTACGAGATACGCGACCCTTCCCGAAGCGACAAGGGTTTTAGTGGGCGTACAGCCGACATTTATACAGGTTCCGCCGATCCATTTCTTTTCTATGAGGGCTGTCTTCCAGCCTGCCTCTGCCAGTTTTTTTGCCAGCGGATTCGCAGCCTGACCAGAGCCGATGATGATGGCGTCGTACTTGACCATTGTGAATGGGATTGGACGCTAAATATAGGCAATTTCTATACCACTGCACCGGCATCTGCCACCCGCAGGCATAGTCTATGCTTCCATCTGAAGAATAAGATTGGGGTCGGGACAATTGTCCAGCCATTGCTGCCGCTCGCTGAAGCGGCAGACGCCGGGATAGTCGCCCTTCCAATCCTGCATGTCGCTGATCACCTGAAAATGAAGATGCGGTGGCCAGTTGCCGTTCTCAAACCGCATCCCGAACTCGGCGATGACCTCGCCCTTCCGGATATTCTTCCCCTCGTAAAGGTTCTTTATCGAATTGAGACTGAGATGGCCGTATAATGTATGAAAACCCACGCCCTCGATATTGTGCGTGAGGATCAGTGTGGCGCCATAATCACTGTCGTTGTTATTAAAGGCAAAGCTGTGCACGATCCCGTTCATCGGCGCCATCACCTTCGTACCGGCGGGACCCCAGATGTCAATGCCAAGATGAAGCCGGCGGGGCTCGGGCTCGCCGGACAAACTCCGCGGCGATTCACTGCCGGTCGAAAGGACGTTATCAAAATGTTTGCTGCGCGCGTAAAGCGTACGATGCTCACCGTATCCCCCGATGCCATACCTGGTACGATGCTGCTGCAGCGCCCGGTTGATCCAGTTGGCAAAACGCTCGGTATCGGCGATCTCGTCGGAATTAAGCGCTGTATTTTTTTCGGTAAAGTCGAAGGGATACAACTTATCCCTGCCCGCATCGAAGGGGACCACCGGGTGAAAGTCGTCCCGGTGCCGTTGCAGTATGGCGGTTAGCGACACGGTTTATTATATTTAAACAACCACATTGATCATCTTGTTCTTTACATACACCACCTTTTTTGGGGTATTTCCGTCCAGCCACTTTCTTACGACATCATCCGCCAGCACAAGGGCTTCCACCTGCTGCTGGGTTGCATCGAGCGAGATATTCATCTCCGTCCGCGTCTTTCCATTGATGGCGATAGGATAGTTCTTGGCCGACTCCACCAGGTATTTTTCTTCCACCGCCGGATAGGCTGCATCCAGGACAGAACCGGCATTGCCGATGAGGTGCCAGACCTCTTCCGCAAAATGCGGCGCATAGGGCGTCAGGATCACGATCAGCTTTTCCAACACCTCCTTCTTATGACATTTTACATCGGTAAGTTCGTTGACGCCGATCATCAACGCGCTGACGCCGGTGTTAAAGGAAAAGCGTTCCGTAGCCTCTTCCGTCTTTTTTATCGCCCGGTAGATGATCTTCCACTCCGCCTCCGTCGCCTTCTCCGTCGTCCACACCTTCCCCTTTACCTCGTCGAAGAAAAGCCGCCAAAGCTTACGGAGGAAACGGTGCACCCCCTCGATCCCCTTCGTATCCCAGGGCTTACTTTGTTCGACAGGACCAAGGAACATCTCATACATCCTGTAGGTGTCTGCGCCGTATTTATTGACAAGGTCGTCGGGATTGACGGTGTTATACAACCGCTTGCTCATCTTCTCCACCTCGGAGCCGCAAAAGTATTTCCCGTCCTCAAGGATGAATTCCGCATGCTCATATTCCTTTCGCCACTTCCGGAAAGCGTCAAGATCCAATTCCGTACCGTCGACGATATTGACATCCACATGGATCTGCGAGATGGCGATATCCCCCAATTCAATCCTGTTGTCGCCAAAGATATTCCGCACGTTGAGCGTTACTATTTCATGGAATTGCGGATTGGTCGCAACCCCCGTGAGCCCACCCGACACAAACACCGGCGTCGCCTTCGACAACTCCCCGATATTCCCCGTGCCGTTGAGCTCGAGCCGGTAGACGAACCGGCTGCTCCCCTGGATCATGCCCTGGTTGACAAGCCGCTTATAGGGCTCATCATGCCCGATGAGCTCCCGGTCATACAGGAATTTCGTCCACATCCGGCTATAAAGCAGGTGCCCGACGGCGTGCTCGGTACCGCCGATATAGAGGTCCACCTGCCCCCAGTAATCGGAGGCAGCGCGGCTGCAAAAGCTGTCATCGTTATGCGGGTCCATATACCGCAGGAAATACCAGCTGCTGCCGGCATACCCCGGCATCGTATTCGTCTCGAGATGTCGCGCCGTCCATTCGGCAACATTGGCCAGCGGGCCTTCTCCCTCGGGACCGGGTCCATATTTCTCTACATGAGGCAGTTCGAGGGGCAGCGCCGTCGCCGGCAGCATCCCGGCGATCCCCTCTTTCCATTCGATGGGAAACGGCTCACCCCAATAGCGTTGACGGCTAAAGGCGGCATCCCGCATCCGGTAATTGACCTTCCGCGTACCGATGCCCTTGTCCTCCAGCTTTTTTATCGCGATGACCATGGCATCCTTCATCACCAGCCCGTCGAGAAAACCACTGTTCTGCAAGACGGCATCCTTCGTCGGATTGGCCTCTTCCCCGTTGAAATGGTCCCCGATGATATTGGTGACAGGCAGATCGAAATACCGGGCGAACTTAAAATCCCGTTCGTCACCACAGGGCACGGCCATGATGGCGCCCGTACCATAACCCGCCAGCACATATTCGGATGTCCATATCGGGATATGAAGCCCGCTAAAGGGATGTACGGCATAGGCGCCGGTGAAACAACCGGTGATCTTCTTTTCCGCCATCCGCTCGCGTTCGCTCCGGCTTTTTACATAGGTGAGATATTCCTCGACAACCGGACGTTGTACGGCCGGAACAATGCTGCTGAGGAGTTCGTGTTCCGGCGCGATGACCATAAAATCGACCCCAAAGAGGGTGTCGGGCCGGGTGGTATAGACCCGTAATTTGCGTCCCGGGTGCTCGAAAATGTCAAAATCGATCTCCGCGCCAAAGCTCTTGCCGATCCAGTTGCTCTGCATTTCCTTCATGGCGTCACTGAAATCCACCGTCGCGAGACCTTCCAGCAGGCGGTCGGCATAGTCGGTGATCCGGAGATACCACTGGCGCAGCTTCTTTTTGACGACGGGATGCCCCCCGCGTTCACTGACCCCGTTGATCACTTCGTCATTGGCCAATACGGTCCCAAGGGCTTCGCACCAGTTCACTTCCCCATACCCGCAATAAGCCAGCCGGTAGTTCATCAGGACCTCCTGCTGCCGGCGGTGGTCGAAGGCCGTCCATTCCGCGGCGCCAAACCGGAGGGAAGCGTCGCCAGGGCAGGGATGGTGTACATTCCCATCCTTTTCGAAATACCGGACCAGCCACTCGATGGGCACAGCCTTGTTCTGCCGTTTGTCATACCAGGAGTCGAACAGTTGCAGAAAGATCCACTGGGTCCATTTATAGTAACCGGGATCCGACGTTCGCACTTCGCGGTCCCAGTCAAAACAAAAACCGATATTGTCCATCTGCCGCCGGAAATTGGCGATATTATTCTCCGTGGACACGGCAGGGTGGATGCCATGGTCGATGGCATATTGTTCCGCAGGAAGGCCAAAGGCGTCATAACCCATGGGATGGAGGACATTGAACCCTTTCAGCCGCTTGTAGCGGGCAAAGATATCGCTGGCGATATAACCCAGGGGATGCCCGACATGCAGCCCCGCTCCGCTGGGATAAGGGAACATGTCCAGCACATAGAACTTCGGGCGCGAAGCGTCGTTGGATACCTTATACCTTCCCTGTTCCGTCCAGGATCGCTGCCATTTCTTTTCGATATCGCCGAAGTTGTATTCCATGGTAATAAGTTCCTCCCTGTTGTTGGAAAAAAGTTAAAAGAGTGATTTCTACCGAAATAATGCGGGAAAACAATCGTTAAAGGGGTGACAAAAATACATATTTTTGCCAACAGCCTGTATTGTACACCCAATAAAACTCGGATATCCATGGCGCAATTCGGAAAAGGCTATGCCAAACGCTCGACTCCTTCTTATTTTATGGCAATCGTAGGCGTTAGCCTGGTCTTGTTCCTGCTGGGATTATTAGGTTGGATAGTGATCAACGCCAATCGATTGGGAGAGAACATCCGGGAAAACGTCGAAGTGGCCATCTATGTCCGGCAAAACCTCTCCCCAAAGGACAGCGCAGCCCTGGTACAGTTTGTGGCCGCCCAGCCCTATGTCAGAAGCTACGAGTACATTACAAAGGATATGGCCCGGAAACAGTTTGTCGGCAATGGGAATGATGATTTTATGTCGGTGCTGGACCAGAACCCCCTGCCGGCCTCCGTGGATTTCAGGGTCAGGAGCGAATATGCGAATGCAGACTCCCTCAACAAGATAAAAGCCGACTTCGCCCAGAATATCGCCGTGGATGAGGTAAAATATAACAAAAAGCTGGTGTCCAACGTCGATGACTGGATCCGGAAGGCCAGCCTCGTTCTACTCATCATAACGCTCGGCATCTCCATCGCCGTCATCATCCTCATCGATAATACCATCCGCCTGGCGATGTTTAGTAACCGCTTCCTAATCAAGACCATGCAGATGGTCGGCGCAACCCGCTGGTTCATCGCCCGGCCCATGGATCGCCGGGCCATCGTCAACGGGGCCATCAGTGGCGTCATCGCCATTGCAGCTATCCTCGGGATCATCTTCCTTTCCGAAACCCTCCTGCCGGATATCAAAGCACTCCGGGACAATACCCTCCTGACCGCCATGTTCGCGGTCATGATCCTTTTGGGCATTTGTATCTCCTTTATCAGCACCCACCGCAGCGTCGTAAAATACCTGAAAATGAAATTGGACGACCTGTATTGATATATTATATTGCAGGCCCAATCAATCATTTCATTCATGGCAACGACCAAAAAAGCAACTCCTTCCACGGCTACCGCTCCCCGGGCCGCGGCACCCGCCCCCCGCCAGCAAGCCCCCTTGTTCGGGAAGGAGAATTACCGCTTCATGCTCATCGGTATCGTCCTCATCGCCCTCGGCCTCATCCTGATGGGCGGCGGTAAAAGCAAGGACCCTAACGTATTCAATAAGGATGAAATATATAGTTTTACCCGGATAACGCTCGCCCCCATCCTCATCCTGGGCGGTTTTGTAGTAGAGATCTTCGCCATTTTCCGCAAGGACAAGAAGGAAAGTCAATAAGGCATCATGACCATTATACAGGCAATTATTCTCGCGGTAGTGGAAGGACTTACGGAATTTTTACCCGTATCGTCTACGGCGCATATGAAGTTCACCAACCCGGTCATCGGGGTCGTTTCCACGCCTTTTTCAGACATGTTCGAGATCGTGATCCAACTGGCAGCTATCCTTGCCGTCGTCGTCATCTACTACAAGAAATTTTTTGACTTCTCCCGGATCAGCTTTTATGTCAAACTCATTGTCGCCGTCATCCCGGCCCTTGTCTTTGGCGTACTGTTAAAAAAGCACATCGACAGCGCGCTCGGCAACCTCTATTTTATCGCTGCAGTTATGATCGGCGGAGGTATCCTCTTTCTTTTTGTCGATAACTGGTTTACCAAACCCACCATCGACGATGAACAAAAGGTGACCAATGGCATCGCCTTCCGCATCGGCTGTTTCCAGGTGCTGTCGATCCTGCTGCCGGGGCTGAGCCGAAGCGCCACGACCATCATCGGGGGAATGAGCCAGTCGCTGAGCCGGAAGGCCGCCGCCGAATTCTCGTTCTTCCTCGCCGTCCCGACCATGCTGGCGGCCTCCGTCAAAACCTTTTGGGATGTGCATAAGGAACATCCCGATGTCATCAACCGCGAGAATGCGACCCTCCTCGGACTGAGCAGCATCGTCACCTTCTTCGTCGCCATCCTCGTCATCCGCTTCTTCATCGGCTTCCTTAAAAAATATGGCTTCAAGCCCTGGGGCTATTACCGCATCATCGTCGGTCTCGTGATGCTGTTCTTACTCTGGAGGGGTATCCTATGACCCTCACGGCGGCCAAACGAGTCATCACCGGCTGGGCCATGTATGACTGGGCCAACTCGGTGTACAACCTGGTCATCACCACCACCTTCTTCCCCATCTATTTTACCAAGGCGACCTTTCATCATTTCAAAAGCGACACGGTCCCCTTCCTGGGAATGCATCTGAAAAGCACCTCCCTCTATAGCTATGCCCTGGCAGCCGCCTACCTGGTGATCGCCCTGCTCTATCCCGCATTGACCTCCATCGCCGATACCCGGGGCAACAAGAAAAGCTTTATGCAATTCTTCTGCTATATGGGGGCCATCGGCTGCAGCGCACTTTTTCTCTTCGATGGCAGTAATCTGGGTCTTGGGGTCTTTTGCTTTATGCTGGCCTCGATGGGCTATGTGGGCAGCCTCGTGTTCTACAATGCCTATCTGCCGGAGATCGCCGCCCCGGAAGACCAGGACCGGGTCAGCGCAAAAGGCTTTGCCTTTGGCTATATTGGTAGCGTACTCATGCAATTGATCGGGTTCGGGCTCGTACTGCTGATCAAGGACAACCCCTTCTTCAGCCTTCGTCTCAACTTCCTGCTGGTGGGCATCTGGTGGGCGGCGTTTGCCCAGTTTACCTTTGCCGTACTACCCAAAACACCCCGGCAGCCGGCGGCAAGAAAAAACGTCTTCAAGGCGGGCTTCACCGAGGTAAAAAAAGTGTACGCGGAAATAAAAAAAATGGCCGTGCTGAAACGCTATCTGCGGGCCTTTTTCTTCTACAGCATCGGCGTACAGACCTTCATGTCGGCCGCTACCCTCTTCGGCAGTGACGTCCTGAAACTGGATGACACAAAATTGATCGTTACTATCGTCCTCATCCAACTGGTAGCCATCGTTGGGGCGACCTGGATGAGCCGTCTATCCCAAAAATTCGGGAATATCCGCGTGCTGATGGGGGTAATTGCCTTCTGGGTCCTCCTCTGTATATCGGCCTATCTCACCGCCGGTCAGGCCGAACACCTCGCGCCCTTCCATGAAAAGATCGCGGAACTGCAACTACAAAAAGATGACCTGCTTGCAAAAAAGGGCCAGATGACCTCCACCGCTTTCGAGTTGGCCGACGCCAACGTCGAAGGGGAATTATCCCGCTGGCAGCACGATCTTGCCCCTCACCAGGAACCTATCGAATATTCCTTCTACCTCCTGGCCCTGGGTACCGGGCTTGTCATGGGCGGCATCCAGTCGCTGAGCCGGAGTACCTATTCGAAGCTGATGCCGGAGACAAAGGACACCGCTTCCTATTTCAGCTACTATGACCTCAGCGAAAAGATCGCCATCGTCGTCGGCATGTTCACCTTTGGCTTTGTCGGTCAGATCACCGGTAATCTCAAGAATTCCATTATCTTCCTTATCATCTTCTTCATCATCGGGCTTATCTGGCTCTATTCGGCGCAAGCCAGGCAACAACAGGAATCCGCGCCAGCCATATAACAAATTTTATTTATGCAGCTGCATACCATCAATACCGGCTTCTTCAAATTGGATGGCGGCGCCATGTTTGGGGTCGTACCAAAGAGCCTCTGGAGTAAGGTCCACCCGGCGGATGAGAACAATCTTTGCACCTGGGCCATGCGCTGCCTGCTGATCGAAGAGTCCGGGCGGTTGATCCTCGTAGACAACGGCATCGGGGACAAACAGGACGCCCGGTTCTTTAGCCATTATCACCTGCATGGCGACGATACCCTGGACAAGTCACTGGCGGCACTCGGCTTTCACCGGGACGATATCACCGACGTCCTGCTGACCCATCTCCATTTTGACCATTGTGGCGGAAGCATCCTGCGCGAAGGCGACCGGCTGGTCCCGGCCTTTAAAAATGCCACCTATTGGAGCCACGAAAGACATTGGAAATGGGCGACAGCCCCCAATGCGCGGGAAAAAGCATCCTTTCTGAAAGAGAATATCCTGCCCATCGAAGCCAGCGGGCAGCTGCGTTTTGTCGATGAGACCAACCCGGTCATCATCCCCCAACTCTCCGTCCGGCTCGCCAACGGCCATACGGACGCCATGATGTTGCCACAACTCCAATACAAGGGTAAGACGCTGGTGTTTATGGCCGATCTCCTGCCCTCTACCGGCCACTTCCCTACGGCCTGGGTAATGGCCTATGATATGTTCCCGCTGACAAGCCTGAATGAAAAAAGCTCCTTTCTCGAAGAGGCGGCCGCCGGCGGCTATGTCCTTTTCTTCGAGCATGACCCCCTGCATGAATGTTGCCTTGCGGAGAAGACGGAAAAAGGCATCCGGCCGGGAAAAGGGTTTGCACTCCACGAGCTCTGACGCTATTCCGGTTCGCCCTTTAGCTTCCACATCTCGGCATCCTTCTCACCCTTGATCTCCACCCGATCATAATAGCGGCTGAGAAAGCTCCGCCACTCGGCATAAGCCGTTTTATCCCGGAAGAATTTCTCTTCGAGACAGAAGTTGACGATATATTTTGTCCGATGCCGGAGCAGGTCCTGCTCTATCGACAGGAACAGGGCATGATCCCTGTCCCAGGAATCATACAGTTCCCAGAAATGCTGGTACACCCATCGCGTAGGACCGATGATCCCGAATTCATTATAGGCATAGATGCAATTGTTGTCGAAGAAGATGAACAATTGGTAGTCCCCCGGCCGGTGCTGCCGGAGATAATTCATTTCCGGCGACATAACGGTCAGATCATCCTTCTTGCGCTGGAGATGCGTCCCATGCTGGATATCGGTGTAAAGCAGGCTTGCACACAGCAGGACCCCATAGATCCCCTGCGCCTTGAAACCTTGCAGGACGGGTTCCTGGGTAAAGGCAAACACGGCGAACAAAAGAATGGGGAGGCTTGCCGACAGGGGTAGAAAATAATGCGTGAACCCCATTTCAAAGATCCGGGGCCGGATGTCCCGGCCACCCATAAACTCCGTACTGATGGATAGCACTACCGCCACCAGGGACAAAGCGAGCAGTTTCTTATTGCTATGCCGGAAAAATACCGAGCTGACACCCAGGGTCAGGGCCACTACGGAAGGCAACTCATAATTCCCCTGGTCAAGGGTCGCTTTTATCTTTCGCCAGTGGTCCCACGTCGTTTCCTTCAGGGTGGTGGTATACCAGGTAAAATTGAACCGGAAAGCGTCCTGCCAGAGGTCCCCAAGGGCATGATGAAAGGAGAAATACAGGACTATCGGCAAGGCGACCAGCAAAAAACCCGCCCCCACCCGCAGCGCCCGAGCCCAAAGGGGGCTCTTGTCTTCCCCCGGCAGAAAGGCATAGAGAAAGAAGGGCAGCAGGGCCAGCACCTGGTCCTGCTGCATAAAAAAGACCAGGCCGCTGATCCCGCCCATGAGGAAATACCGGTACCGGGACCTTCCCATCACGGCACAAAAGAACAGCAGCAGGAACATCGTGGTATATTCCCGGGTCATCCCCATCCCCAGGCACATCAGGTGGTCCCGGATCATGAGGTTGAACAGCAGGGGCAGGAGCCAGGGGTAGGGCAGCTGGTGCCTTTTGCAAAGCCGGTAAAAGAGCCCGGTGGTAAGCAAGGCCAACGCCATATCGATCAGCCATTGTCCCCAGTCACCGCCCAGCAGCAACGCCGCGTAGTTGAGAAAGAAGATCAGCGGCGGCTTATGATCGAAGACGTCCTTGTACGGTACCCCGCCCTTCAGCATGACCCTCGCGATATACCGGTAGATCTCCTTGTCGCCCGAAAGGGGGTTGAAGGCGGGAAGGTAGAGCATGCTCAACAATAGCGATGCGAAAAGAACAAATAAAAGACCGCGGTTTTGCCTGTTCATGGATTTGCTTTTAATTGCCAGAGGAGGCTCGGTTTATTGCCGGGCATCGGTACCGGTTGATAGTGACTTTGTAAAAAATCCATCCACCGATGATAGTTGGCCCGGTTGCGAAAAGTGGCCGCATTGACAGGATCCATGATCACATAGGTAGTATGATGTCTTTGCAGATCCTCCGTAATGGAAGACAGGATCCGGCCATCGCTGTCCCAGTCCGGGTACCAGTTCCAGAAATGCTGATAGATCCACCGCGACGGCGAAAGGATGCGAAATTCATTATAGGCGGCAATAAAGTCGTCGTTCTCGAAGACATACAACTGGTAATCTGCCGGCGGATGTTGTCGCAGGTATTGCAGTTCCGCGGAGTTGATGACGGGGTCCTCGTCCCGCCGCAGGAGGTGGGTAGCGTGCTGAACAGCGGTATACGTCAGGCTGCCGCAAAGCAACAACGTATAAGGCAGCAGGGTGGTCCAGTCGGCGGGAGTTGTCTTTTCCGGAAAAGCAAAAAACGTAAAGAGCAGTAGGCAGATGCCGGCCGACAAGGGAATAAAATAATAGTAGTAGTCGACGGCGACAGCCTGGCCTTTGAAGCGACCGCCCATGAATTCCGCGCTACCACTCAGCAGGAATGCGGCAAAGGCCGCGACGATCAGGCCCTTCTTTTTGTTTGGCCGGATGAGGCCGACGATCCCGAGGCCCAGCGCGACCATAAACGGAAGTTCATAATTGCCCGCGTCCAGCACTCGTTTGATCGTTCGGAAATGGTCCCCCAACGACTTCCGCTGAGTCGTATAGACGGTCAGGTTAAACCGAAAAGCGTCTTCCCAGAAAAAGCCGAGGCTTCGATGGAGCGCAAAGTACAACACTGTCGGCAACAGGATAGCGGCAAACCCCGCGGCGCTAGCCAGGGCCCGCCTGCCTGTTGGCATTTCCTCCCTGGTGAACAAAGCATAGACAAGAAAGGGCAGCAGCGACAGCACCTGGTCCTGTTGCGTAAAAAAGACCAGCGCGGTCAGCAGCCCCAGATAAAAATACCGGTAACGCGAGGTCCCCACCAGGACGCAAAAAAAGAGGACAATGAACCACGATCCATATTCCCGCGTCATATTGATCCCTTCGCTGATCAGGTTGTCCCGGAGCATCAGGTTCAGTAGCAGCGGTAAAAGCCAGGGCCATGCGAGCCTGTGGCGCCGGCAACAATTGAAAAAGGCACCTGTCGTCACCATCGCCAGGAGGGTATTGATCACCCAGAGCCCCCAGGCGCCGCCGAGAAGCGTCCCCGCGTAGTTGATAAAAAAGATCAGCGGGGGTTTATGATCAAAAAAATCGCGGTAGGGAACAAGGCCTTTGGCAATCGCCTGACCCGTGTAGGTAAAGATGGCTTTGTCGGACATCCCGAGATCAAAGGAGGGAGAATAAAGAAGACTTAGCAACAAACAGGCTAAGAGCGAAAAGTAAAGGCCGTAGGAATGTTTGTTCATAGTCTTATCCGGAATAGCAGGGTCTGGAGGGCAGACTGCCAGGCGCCGCGGAAAATATGCCGGCTTACCTTGCTTTGGCGCAGCGACCCTTCTTTCCTGTTTTGGGTTGTGGTCGTAAATATCCTGCTTTTTTTGCGCACAAACCAGGCCGTCAGCAGGATATTCGGCGCGAAGCTGTCCTTGGGCACTTTCACAAGGGCCTGGCCGAGGTGCGCCGCCCGCATCAGCCGGTAGGGGCTGTTCACGTCGCTGACGGCATTGCCAAACAGCAGCCGAACGATGGCCCGGGAGATCGCGCTGATCCGCTGCCGCCCCCGGGTAGCGTTCTTGTCCAGCCGCTGGGCGATAAGCAGATCGTATTCCATTCGGTTTGCCCAAAGTAGGGCAAAGGCCGTCGTGTCCAGTTGATGATCCGAATCGATTTGAAAGACCCAGTCCGCGCCCGTCGTCGGATCGACCGCCCGGTGGTAGCCGTTCAGGATGGCGGGGCCATGACCCGCATTTGGCTGGGTATGCACTTCCAGGGTGGGGTCGCCCGCGGCCATCGTCTGCAACAGCCGCAGGCTGTCATCCCCCGAGCCATCGTCGATCAGGATGACCCGGTACGAGGCGCCCGTTGCCGCGAACACCGGCTGCCAGTCGCGCAGCAGCGCGGGGAGGTTCGCCGCTTCGTTATACACCGGGATAATGATGGCTAGTACTGGTTTAGACGGCATGAATGGTCGGGATTAGCGGCAGGATGCCCGTCTCGAAGATCTCCAGGGCCCTGTCGATGGTCTGGTGCATGTCGTAGTATTTGTAGTCGCCCAGCCGGCCGCTGATAAAGACGTTCTTTAGCTGTGCCGCCTCTTTCCGGTACAGCGCCAGCAGCCGCTGGTTCTCCTCCGAGGCAATGGGATAGTAGGGATTGTCGCCCCGGTCAGCCAGCGAGTATTCGCGGAAGATGATCGTTTTGTCCTTTGGATATTGCTTTTCGGGATGCAGGTGCCGGGGTTCGTGGATGCGGGTATAGGGGATTGCTGCTTCGGGGAAGTTGATCACCGAATTGCCCTGGTAGTCTTCCCTGGCGATGTCTTCCTGTTCGAAGCGCAGGGTGCGCCAGCTCAGCTTCCCGTATTTGTAGTCGAAGAACCGGTCGATGGCGCCGCTATAGATGAGGCAGGCGTCCTTCTTCAACAGGTGCCGCATCTCAAAAAAATCGGTGTTCAGTAGCACCTTTATCTTCCGGTCCGCCAGCAGTCGTTGAAACAGGTCCGTATACCCTTTTTC
>Ga0206888_1103_pt1 | contig 23563 bp, 21 predicted proteins | sample Alteio_BWOrgHeat_90_FD_153258 | JGI IMG/M metagenome (GOLD analysis project Ga0206888, IMG submission 153258) | Enriched cells from forest soil in Barre Woods Harvard Forest LTER site, Petersham, Massachusetts, United States - Alteio_BWOrgHeat_Nextera4 ... | reverse complement strand
TGCGGCGGACTATATCGTTTCGGGATCGCATTACGAAGGCAGCGGTTATGCCGTTTGCGAAGCAATGTCCTGCGGTTGTATCCCAATTCTGACGGATATCCCTTCTTTCAGGCGAATGACAGGCAACGGGAGCTGCGGAATTTTGTATGATCCCGGAGACGCGGAATCTCTTTTCCGGACAATCAGCCGGATCACTGCCTGCGACAGGGCCGTCGAGCGGGAAAAAGTGCTGCGGCGATTCCGGGGCGCCCTTTCATTCGAAGTCATAGCGGCCGGGATTCATGAGGTGGTTGTCTCGCTGTAACCGAACAGTTGTATTATCTGTTTGGCACTGTCATCCATGGTGTTGATCAGTATTGGCGAGAACCGGAGGTGAGGGTCCTGTAGCAGGGACAGCGTACGCGCAGTCATTTCCTCTTCGCCGGCGACGATGTCCCAATTCGCGACCGGGAATCCTGTCGGGTCGCAGAAGCTGATCACATGTGCGCCAGCATAGAGTGCCTCGAGGCATACGGTGCTGAACCCTTCGTAGGAAGAAGGGTGCAACAGGATCTTTGCCCGTTGCATGAGTCCAATGGCTTCTGCATGCGGCTTCTCTGTAACCAGGTCAATATTTGATCGCAGGCCTTTTTGTTCGATCAATTGCGTCAATCGACCCCACTCGGGTCCTTTCCCGCACAGGACGCCGCGGATGCCTGGCAGGGTCATGGACAGCCGGTGCAGAACGGAGACAAAAAGGTCATACTGCTTCAATGGGATCAATGAACCGACGCCCAGCACATCGATATCCCGGACAGGGGGTGCAGGACCATACAGGGAAGGATCCACGCCATTGGGAATAATATGGGCAGGCCTTATACCGTAGTTGCGGGAAAACTCATTTGCCAGGAAACCGGACATCGCTATCAGTTCCCTTTCTACGGGGTGGACCAGCGGGACGAACCGATTTCCCGGGCGGGCATCCTGGCCCAGGATCCAGACATGATGGCGCAGGCCTCTCCATTTCGCATAATATTTTCCTACGAGGGCACAGCCGCCGAGCCAAAAGCTGAGCAGACCGATGACTTCATTATTCTTATACAATTCATTCAAGATCTTCCAGACGGTGAGGCAGGTTTGCAATTTATTGACCCAGCCTTTCTGCCACCCGCCGACCGAGATGACTGAATTGCCAAACCAGCGATAATTGTCGCGGCGGAAGGGGTATTCAAAGGAAATGACCACTACCCGGAGTTGCGGATAATTCCGGTTCACCGCCTTCAGGAATACCTGTTGGGCCGGCAAGCAGGGTGTATCTGCTTCATCGGAAGGGAATCCCGGGGAGAGAATGACGAGCGTCCTGGGTTTATGCTTCATCCAATAGAATGGTTTTATGGCAAAGGGATAGGTTCTGCTTATTATGGGTGATGAGCAGGATCATCTTGCCTTGCTGTGTGAGCCGGAGGCAGTGTTCAAGCAATCTACGTTCGGCCTGTTCGTCCAGTTCACTGAAAGGTTCGTCCAGGATCAGGAGATCGGCGTTTTTATATAGGGCCCTGGCGAAGGCGATCCGCTGGCGCTGACCGCCACTGATGTTCTTGCCGTTCTCCGTGATCAACTTCATCATTAGGCCGTCGCTGTCCGGGTGTGATGCCGCCCCGCCCAATTTTCGTAATCCTGCAATGTCGGCAATTTCTTCCAGCCGGGCCTTATCGAAGGCGCCATCCGTCATCGTGATATTTTTAAGCATCGTATCATGCAATAGAAAGGGCTGCTGCTTTACATAGGCGATGCGGCTCCAAAATTGCCGGCGACGGTCCGTTTGCATTTCCTCGCCGTTGATCAGGATCTTCCCTTCGTTCGGGCTTAAAAAGCCAAGGAGCAGGTTGACGATAGTCGTCTTTCCCCTGCCGGATGCACCGGCAAGCCCCAGCATTTCACCGGAGCTAAGGCAAAAATCCAGGTTCTGGACGATGCGGGCCTCCTGTTGGCGGAACGCTACCCTACTAAAGGCCACAGCCTTTATATCGACGGCCGCAGGCCGGCTATCGGGATATCTGAACTTCCGCGATGCTTCACACAGGTCGTCAACGGTGAACTGGTAGGTTTTTACCTGGCCGGTGATATTGAGGATCTTCACTATACCGGGGATGATCTTATAGGCCGCCGCCAGGAAAGCGCCAACCGCAACGAAAGAGGCGGAGTTGTCGTTTCCTATTGATCCGCCGAAAGCGATGAGGACGAACAAGCCCAGGACGGCAAAGACTTCGATCATCCGGGAAGGAGTTCCCTGGATGATCTGCAGTTCGGAAAGATGGGTATTCAAGGTGCGCTGATATCCGGCAAACCGTTGAGAAAAAAACACATTCTTTTGATATATATTGCTCTCGACATAGCCTGCCAGGGCTTCCCGGAGATGTTGCAGGCTTTTTTCGCTGCTATTCTTTATATCCCTGCGGACGGACCTCAATTTCCGCCGCGAAAATCCGGCCAGGACAAAAACGGCCGGCAGCAGCAGCAGCGACAGCAGCAGGAAAAGCTTTATATTGAACACAATGATAGCTGCAACCGTCAGGAGTACCAAAATTCCTTCCGTAATCACCTGCTGCATGCCCGCCAGCACGTACTGACAAAACTCGATAGGCTGCTGGCTTATCTTACGGATATGGACGGACGCGTCTATGCTGACGTATTCAGGGTAACCGCCTTCGAGGTAGTGCAACATATTCGTTTCGGCAATGCGCGAGGCGACCGAGTATACGAACCTGTACTGGGCTTGCAGGATAAGATAACCGATGCTGCTTTTCACCACAAAAAAAAGCGCGAAAAAACCTATCAGGGCCATTGAATGGCGGTCCATGAGCCATTGCGGCAAGAAGGCCGCCGGAGTTATTGCCTGTTGCCGGGTATAAAACCCGACGATATACAGCAACAGACTGATGGACGCGATATCCAGGATACTGATGACCACGTTTGCTGCCAGCAGGCCAGCCAGCCGCCGTTTCTCTTTGACCGACAGCAAGGAAAGGATCTTCCTGATCACCGCTTTTTCTTCTTCAGGTTAAAGTTCCTGGAGATGTTGAACCCGAAGTAGATGTCTCCCTTCCCCCATGTTCCGGCGGTTTGTGTAAGATATTGCGTAGCCAGCATGCTCTGGGAGTTACTGAACACCAGTTGGAAGACGTGGCCACCGGTCTCGATATCCCAGCCCAGGGAGAAGGAGTTGTGGACGGTGGTGGATACGACCTGGTTCTTTGGAACTATATCGTATTCCGCATCGATGCTCATCCGCCTGGTTATCTTCATCCGGCCGCCAAGGCCGAGGGCGAAGACGTCGTTCTTGTCGGCTACGGTGGGCACGAGGTTATAGTGCAGGTAGGTCGGGGTCACCTGCAGGGAAAGGGCGCTGCTGATCTTGCGCGCGATCAGCAGTTGGCCGGCGTAGGCCGTGCGGTATTTTGTATTGAGGTAGGTTTTGCCCGGGATGTCCTGGGTATAGTTGGTTATGTTGCCTACGAGGTCTACCGTGACAGGCATCTGTGGGCCTTCCGTCTGTTTGAGCAGTTTATACTTAACATATCCGTCGAAGGTCTTCAGATAGGAGCTGCGGCCGACGCCTACGGAGAGGTCATCCGTGATGCCGTAGTCTAAACCCAGGCGGAGGGTGGCGTTGTCGAGGCCGAAAAAATTATAGGAGCCGCTGTTGAGCTGGCCGAAACGGTGCTGGATCACGAAGACCAGGTCGCCGTTGGCCGGGCCTTCGACCGTTTGGGTATTGATGATATAGAGGGCTTTGAAGGTGCCGGTGACATAGGACTTGCCTTTATGCACCTTCATGGAGTCGTTGAGCATATTAAGCAGGGTGCTGTCCTGTGCGCTAACCTGATTGAAGACCGCAAAGCTTAGCAGGATCAAAAGAAGTTTCCGTGTATCCATGTTCGATGAGTTTTTGTGTTATTTGGTGCTGCAGTCGATGTTTACCTTAACCGCCATTTCCTTGTCTATCTTGTCCCTGACGAGGGAAGGGATGTTGATGTTGAAATCTTCCGGTTTTAGTTTGAACTCCGCCTGGCCGAGCAGGTGGCCGTTCTTTACTTCGATGGTGGCCGGGGTTTCGATGGGTTTTGTCACGTTGTGGAGGGAAAGGTTGCCCTTTACCATGACCTTGTAGGTGCCATCCTTATTCAGGGTGACGTCGCCGGTATAGGCTCCGCTGAAGCTGGCTTTGGGATATTTATCGCTTTCTACATAGTTCTCGTTAAAGTGTTCCTGCATCAGCTCCTTCGGGAAGATAAAGCCTTTTAGCAGGAGGGAGAAGGCGATGTTCTTTTTACCGGCGTCGATGATGGCGTAGACCTGGTTATTCTCCGCCCTGATGTCTTCGAGGGCTGTCTTCGAATAGAAGCCGACAAAGCCGTTGCGGGTAGAATAGAGTTGGCTATAGCCGGTGATCGGGCGGACAAGGGAAAGGCAGAGGACGGAAGCGATGATGAACAGTTTCATACTTAGCTATTTAATGTTGATCAATTATTCAGAATTCCCTGGTGTACCCAGGCGACGATGGTATTTACTTCGCAGGAGGGAAGCATGGGCAGGCCGTAGGGCATGGGGACAAAGCCCGGGTCATGTCTGACGTTGCCGACCAGGTATCCGTTGAGCGCATATACTTTCAGATTGGCATAGGTGCTGAGATCGATGCCGCCGCTGCCGGCGGTATTACCTTGTCCATGGCAGCTGTAGCAGATGCTTTGCAGGATGGGGACCACCTGTTTGGAATAGCTCACATTTGTCGTGTCACAGGTGGTGGTAGTACCCGCCAATTTGTCCTCGCTTGTCTTGGAGCAGCCGGCGAGATAGAGCATGAAGCCGCCGACTAACAATGCTACCATTAGAAACTTCCAATTCATAGTGTTGCTGTTTATTTTTAGAACTTTTTTATTTGTCCGGGACGCAATCGGCGAGATTGACATCCATGAGAAAGCCGGTGCAGCGGCCTTTTATTGTTACGGCGTCACCCGTTTTTGGTTCGGGGTCGACCTTTGTGCCGGTGAATAGCTGGCAGTTGATGCCGCCGCCGCCGGGTTGGGTGGAGAGGATCCAGATGGTGGAATTGCCGTTGTGCTGGATCTCCGTCAGGCGGCCGGTGACCGAGATCACTTTGCCCATGTATTTTTGATCGGCGGTGTGTTCGTCTGCCTGATACTGGTGATAGAGGGTGTCGGCGTTGATGGATACGTCGGCGGATTCGCCGGCGGCGCTTTGGTGGGGCTTGTCATAGAGGTGCCAGGCCCAGGCTCCGACGAGGATGAGGACCAAAGGGATGCCTAGCCACAAAATGGTTCTTTTTTTACGCATGTGTTTATCCTATTTGTTTGTTTTTACCAAAGCCGCCGGGTGATCCCAATGTTGACACCAGCGCTCATGATCGGCAGTTTACCCGTACCTACGCCGCCGAGGGGTAACCTCACATAAGGTTCGATCCGAAGGTTTCCTACTTTCCCGAGGCGCTGTTCGAACCCGGCGCTCAGGTTGATGACGGAGAACGGATATTGCGAAGGCTTTTTTATATTCCACGAACTGTCGGCGCTGCCAGGCCAGTTGGTCCAGCCGTATTTGTAATTGTATTTTTCCCTGGTCATCAGATAGGTAGAAAAGCCGGCGGTGGCGAACCATTTTGTTTTCCCGTCAGGGTTGAAGTTATACCTGACGTTGAGGGGGATCTCCCACATATAGCAGGTGCCGTCGACGTTCTCCAGGTACGAGTATTTGGGAAGCTTTACGTGCGTGGTGTCGAAGTATTCACCATTGGTGTAATATCTCTTCCGATCGACAGAAACGCCTGTTTCGATGGCCCAGTGAGGGTTTATCGCATAGCCGAGAAGGATGCTGAAGGTAGCGCCAACGCCTTTTACCGATTGCATTTTTACGGTGCTGAGGTCAGGTGCGCCAAGGATACCTGCATACAGATACGGAGTTTTGGTCTTGACGGATGCTTTCTTTTTTGGTGCGCTGGTATCTTTTGGCAGGAGGGGTGCCTCTACGTTGACGGTGAGATTATAGTTGCGGGCGATGCTGGCCCGTAGTTGGTTGATGTCGGTGGCGCGCAGGGTAAAGGCATCGGCCACGGGGGTGGAGGCGGTCGTTTTATTTTGCGCAGTGAAATCGTTGTTGGTTTCCGCGTCGAAGCGGTCGCCGGGTTGGTTTGACCCGGTTGTTCCGGTGGTTCCGGTCGTCCGGTGCCTGGGTACGCGGGCGATGTGGGTGGCGCCGCCGTGGATGTTTTCATCGGCGACGGTCCCGGCAGTGGTATGGTTGGTTGAAGTTGGATGATTGGTCGGGGTTGATCTTGTTGACGTTGTCGATCTTGTTGACGTTGTCGACGTGGGTGGGGTGTTTGACGCGTCAATGGCTGGCTTAGCAACGGTTGACCTGGTGGCAGTCGCCGGGGTGGTGCCGGTCGGGGTTGCGGTTGCTTTTGCTGTTGTTGTATCCGTCCCTGTCGAGGCTTCGGTGCCGGTGGTTGTTTCCGCGCCTGCCGGAGTGACGGCGTTGATCTGCGTGGAAGCTTTTGCGATCGGGCTGTTACCTGTCTGGTGCCAGGTATAGTAGCCGAGACCGCCCAGGGGCAATAGGAGGAAGAGCCACAAGAATCTTCTTCTGCGCCTGTCGGTGTTGTCCGGGTCGAAGGGTTCGTTGGGGGGTGGATCTTTTTCCAGGGCAGCGGCCATCCGGTCCCAATCGGAACTATCTGTCCTCAGCGGGTATTTGTCGGACGCCCGTCGGAAAAGATCATCAATGTCGGTGTCCTTTAGATTTGACATAAAATTTTTTCACTGTTTTCTGCGGTCAAGGCCTTTTGTAAATGAACCCGGGCCTTTGATAGGTTAGATTTAGAGGTTCCTGTCGTAATGCCCAACATTTTCGCAATCTCCGGATGGGAATATCCTTCGATCACGTGGAGGTTGAACACAACGCGGTATGCGGGGGGCAGGTCTTTTACCAATGCGATCAGTTCTTTATACAAAATCGAATTGTCGGAAGACTGTCCATCGTCTTTATGTTCCCATACATGCTCGGGGATGGGATAGCTTTGGGTATTGTTCATTTCCCGCCGCATATAGTCGATAGCCGCGTTGATGACCACCCTTCGTATCCAGCCGATGAGGAGCATTTCCACTTTTTCCTTGTCGCGCACTTCGAACCGGCTGAAATTCCTGAACATCTTCAGAAAGGCATCATGCGTCACTTCTGTAGCCTGCTCGTAAGTATTGACATACCGGAAGGCGATTTTAAGACACAGGCCATAGTATTGATCGTACAGCATTTGCTGGCATTGCCGGTCCTGCTGGGCACAACCTGCGATTATATGAAGTAGTTTTTCCAAGTGTAGATTACTTACGTACCAGTTGTTTCCAGAGTTCTTTAATCGTGTTTTATTGTAAACGCCTTATTTCTTATAGGGGTTGCCTCGAAAGGCCTATGAAACCCCCTCTGACAATTGGTTTTGCGCCATCAGGATCCGGGCGGTGACAAGTAATTGACCTGTATGCCGTTGAGTGTGTTCTGCCGCGTGAAAAAGGAGCCCGCCGACCGTGGAGGGGAGGCGGGCGCGGCCCACGTGACGGAGCGTGGTCAGGCTTTCTTCCGAAGTCTCGCCAATTTGCTCTAATGCTTTGTCTATCTGTATGTTAAATCTATTCAATAGTTGAGCGACCGTACTTTGGCCTTCGGCGGGGGCTCCTTCCGTGGACAGGTCGGCCAATTGGGCTTCGTTGAGGCCTTTGTCCCGGGCGTAGCAGAAGAGGCGATCGAGTATACCGGCGAGGTGTTGAAGATGGAAGCCAGGGGAGGCGACACCGGCTATTCGCTGCCAAAGAAGGGCATCAGGAAAGGCCGTCATCAGGTCATTTACTTCCTGGCAAGCCTGGAGGAGCGCATGTGCAACGGGTTGCAGTAAGGATGGGATGCCGGGCACCGGTCCGCGGAGCCAGAACTCCGTATGTATCGCTTTTGTCATTGCCAAGGATTGGATTAACAGGCAAATTAGCTATTTTTTCAGCATTCGATACGGGATACCCATTTACCGGTTATTTTTGAAGGCAATCTTGTCTACAAACCAGCCTATATGAATGTTAACAAACGGAAATCCGTGTTCATCTCGGGGAGCGCGTATGAATATGGGTCTTTCGGGGATGAAGGGAAGACTTTTATCCGGGTGTTGAGCCAAACCCTGTTACAGCAGGGTTTTACGATCATTTCCGGTTTTGGCAGCGGGGTTGGGAATTATGTGCTGGAGGGAGCCCTGGAAGAGATCTATATCACCCGGGGGAAGTTGCAGGATCGGTTGAGGGTTTACCCCTTCCCTACCCTTCGTCCGCTGATGGAGGAGATCCAGGAGCATTATCGCAATGACATGATCGCGCAGGCGGAGACGGTGATCTTCCTTTTTGGCAATAAGCTGGAGGATATCGAGGTGCGGGAGGCGGATGGGATGCTAAAGGAGTTCGAGATCGCCCGGTCGCACAAGGCGCGATTGATCCCGGTGGGTGTGTCGGGTTATGTTTCAGCGAAATTGTGGGAAGAGCTGGTGCAACGATATGACGATTATTTTGACAACCGGGCGATGTTTGGGTTGTTTGAACGGCTTGGCGATCCTTGCGCCAGGCCGGAGGAGTTGATAGACGCCATCCTTCAGATCGCGCAATGAATACCCATACCAGGAAAGTCTTTATCAGTTTCGACTATGACGAGGACAGGTCCTTAAAAGACCTGTTGATCGGGCAGTCGCGTAATCCGGACTGCCCGTTCGAGGTGATCGATGCCAGTTTGAAAGAGTCGGCGCCAGAGGACGGGTGGGAGGAAAAGGCAAGGGTCCGGATGGCGCATGCCGATGTTGTCATCGTCATTGTAGGCAAAAAAACACACCGGGCCTCCGGGGTGTTGAAGGAGGTCGCGCTGGCGCGGAAGCTTCGTAAGCGGATGGTCCAGATCATCGGTCACAAGGACGGTCCCCACAAAAGGGTAACCGGCGCCGGTGTTCTTTACCGGTGGACCTGGGGCAATCTCCAAAAGATACTCGATCAGACCTCGAGCTCTGAAAGGACGTCTTTGTGAACGCTGCGTACCGACTCGCGGGAGGGTTCGTTGGCCAGGATGGTGACCACATCGGGCAAGGCGTTGCGATATTGTTCGCCGATGGTGATCTTTTCCCCGGGGAGATAGACATATTTGTTGTCGAAGGAAAGGATCTTATCGATAGAGACGATATAGCCACGATGAACCCGGCAGAAGAGGTCACGGGGAAGTAATTTTTCCCACTGTTTTAGTGTGACCAATACGAGGGCGGTGGGCCTTTCTTCCAGGACCAGCCTGGTATAGTTCTTCCGGGCTTCGATATAAAGGATATGCCGGAAATCCACTTTCACGAATCTACCTTCGTGACGGATAAAGAAAAAATCTTGCACTTGCTGAAATTTACTGTCAAAAAAAGGGTTTATGCGGCGGTTGTCTCCGGCAGGACGTTGTCTGTCCGGGGTCGGGAGTATATTGGCTATCCGGCGTCGCCTGCAACAAGCGACTCCAGCAGCAGAATGTAATTGTTGCGCTTGTCCGGGAATCGTTTTGACGGGTAATCAGGCCTCAAGATAGTTTAGCAATTTTTGTTTTATAAACTGTTCGTACAATTCGTATGCTTTCATGATGGTCACCAATGGGTCTTTTGGCGAGACCAGTTCATTATCGATATCGTGTATAAGGTCACCGGCGTGACGGGTGCTGTTACGATCGGCCACGCGGATGAAATATTCGGTGTCCCGGTGGGTATCGCCTTCCCGGAGATAACGGCAGAACTCGCGGTTGTCGTCAAAGAAGCGCTGCATCTTTTTCTCCTCCCATCGCCAGAATTGTTTCATCCCGAGGATATCGTTGGACGGAGCGAAGAGGATAGCATGATACCGGAAGGTGTAATACTCGATGTAAGCGGCAAAGGAGGGTTTTACTTCCCTAAAAAAACAGATCTCGTCGCGTATATCCCTAAAACCATTGGCCTTGACCAGCCGGCATAACTTTCCCCAGCAATCCAAACTGGATTTAAAACAGGCTTCTATCATTTCCATTTCAGTACGCGATGTCTCTTCATGGGAATGGAAGGCAGTCAACAGCTGTTGGTAATATTCCTGATATTCAGGCGACATAATTCGTAAGAAAGGTTTAAAGATCCCTATCCGGCAAAAAAACAGCAGGGCCTTGTAGACACAAACCCCGGAGGACTCAAAGGTCACATGAGAAAACACTACACTTTATATAACTAAAAACAAACGATATCGGCCTAAGTAAGATTAAGTGTCAACAGGACAGTAAAACTATACGTTTCCCGGGCAGCATTTCAAAAAACTACATAAGCTGTTCTTATGACTACACGAAGGGTAGTTTTTTAACCACCAAACCGGAAAGTTTTAGCAATTTTTTAGCACAAACGAGGGAGTGATCCCCTGGCTGGGAGGAGGAAAAAAAATCGGGAGAAAAAAAGTATTATTTGTTAATTCTTACCTACTTTGCAAAAAAATAGGCCTACTGTAGAAACAGTCGACCTCTAACGATTGCTTGCCATATGAAAAAAGGTAGTAATATCTTTTTTGCTGATTGTGTCAGCCTTGTTTCGAAAATGAGCCTCTAACGAATGCCTGTTGAACGATTGCTGCCATTATTTTATTAACTGCCGCGGGCGCTTTTATCTCATTCTCTGCATAAAGGTACTATTCAAAGGCTTCGCACTGAAGTCAAATAATGGGTAAGTTAATCATGTCAAAATGATAAATTTTGTGTTGAAATCCTTTACAGGACTGAGTTTCAGGATAATCCCTTCATTATGGCCAACCGGTTTTCAGATACCTTATTCCAACTTATACATTCGCTCGAAAAGTCAGAAAAGAGGCATTTTAAATTATACATCAAAAGAAGCTCGACAAAGGAGGATCTGAAGATCGTCCAGTTGTTCGACGCCCTCGATAAACTGAGCGATTACGACGAAAAAAGCCTTCTCAAGAAGTTGCCGGGGACGGAAAAGCCCCAATTGTCCAATCTCAAGACCCATCTTTACAAACAGATACTGGCCAGTCTCCGGCTTTTGAAAAGCGCAGACAGCATTGATCTTCAGTTGAATGAAATGTTCGACTATGCCCATATCCTGTATAAGAAGGGGTTGTTCCAGCAGAGTTTGCGCCTGCTGGACAGGGCAAAGGAGACGGCCAAGGCCAACCAGAAGTTCAATTTCCTGGTGCAGGTATTGTCCCTGGAAAAACGGATCGAGACCCTGCACATTACCCATAGCATGCAGATGCGGGCGGAGCAGTTATCGGCCGAATCGAGGGAGGTCATCGACCGGATCGACATGGTGGCCAGGCTATCTAATTTAGCTCTGCTGGTTTACAGCTGGTATATCCAGAACGGGCATGCCCGCAACGAGAAGGACGAGATGCGGATCCGGCAGTACATGAAAGAGCAACTGCCGGCCAACGCCTGGGACCAGACGGGATTTTACGAGCGGCTCTATCTTTACCAGAGCTATAACTGGTATGCCTTTATCCGCCAGGATTTCCTGATGTATTACCGCTACTCGCAGAAATGGCTGGACCTCTTCGAAGAACAGCCGCTGATGGTCCGGGTAGAGACGGGCCACTATATCAAGGCGCTGCACAACCTTTTGAATGCGCATTTCGATTTGCGCAGTCACCAGAATTTCGCGCTGGTGTTGCAGAAGTTCGAGGATTTCTCCCAGACGGACCGGGTAAAGGAGAATGACAATTTCCGGATCCAGTCGTTTGTCTATATCACCACGGCCAAGATCAACCAGGTCTTTATGCGGGGCAATTTTACCGAAGGGTTGACGATGGTGCAGGAGATAGAAGAGAAACTGGAAGAATACGATCTTTTTATCGATCGCCACCGCATCCTTGTCCTGAACTATAAGATCGCTTCGCTTTATTTTGGCAGCGGGGATTATGGCACGTGTATCGACTATCTCCAACGGATCATCAACGATCAGCTGGACCTGCGGAACGATCTGCAATGTTATGCCCGGGTGCTGCACCTGATGGCCCATTATGAGCTAAAGAACTTCGACCTCATGGAGTCGCTGACAAAGTCGGTCTACCGGTTCATGGCCAAGCGGGAGCGGCTCACGCGGGTGGAAGAAGAGATGTTCAAATTCCTGCGTACCTCCTTCCAGACTTCGAGAGCCGGGCTGCGGGCCGAATTCGAGAAATTCCTGGAGAAGATAAGACATTTCGAGAAGAACCGGTTCGAGGCGCGGGCCTTTGCCTACCTCGATCTTGTTTCATGGGTGGAAAGCAAGGTCTATCAGCGACCGATGAGCGAGATCATCGGTGACAAATACCGGAGCAGCAAGCGAAAGATGGAGGCGGCTTAAAAAAGATCTTTTACTACGCGACGTGCGGCGTGATGGCCGCACATCCCGTGCACGCCTCCGCCCGGAGGAGTGGCCGATGAACAGATATAGATGCCCTTTGCCGAAGTGCGATAGGGCGAGCGCCGCAAGGCCGGCCGGGTAAAAAGCTGCCGGAGGTCCATCTTTCCACCATTGATATCTCCCCCGATGTAATTTGGATTGTATTCTTCCATTTGGGCCGTGTCCATCGTGTGACGGGCGAGAATGCGCTGGCGAAAGCCGGGGGCATAGCGTTCGATCTGTGCTTCGATGACGGCGGTCATGTCCTTTTGTGAACCGCCGGGTACATGACAATAGGCCCAGGCCGTATGTTTTCCCTGTGGTGCACGGGAGGGGTCGAAAAGCGATTGCTGGGCCAGCAATACAAAGGGTTTTTCCGGGTGACCGCCTTTTGCCGTCAGGGCCTCCGACGCCGCGAGTTCTTCGAAGGTGTTGCCGATGTGGACCGTCCCGGCCTCACGGCAGGGAGCAGCCGTAAATGGAACAGGGCCGTCCAGCGCCCAGTCGATCTTGAAAACTCCCATTCCATAGCGATATTTTTCGAGTTGGCGCTGATAGAGGGAGGACCAGCGGTGTCCGCCGAGCCGGAGCAACTGTCTTGGAGTGAGATCGAGGAGCAGCGCGCGGCTGGAGGGAAGCTGGGAGAGATGGGTGATATACGTATTGGTCTCGATGGAGCCGCCCAGGGCCGTGAAATAGGATGCGAGGGCGTTTGCCAGGGAGGAAGACCCGTGACGGGCCAGCGGCCAGCCTTTCCCGTGACCCGTCATCAGGAAGAGGAGGGCGACGGCGGCCGTCGTCCAATTGGTAAGAGGTTGCATCGCATGCGCGGCCATGCCGGCAATGAGCGCTTTTGCTTCGGGAGTCACAAATCGTTTTGCCAAATGCGCGGCAGAGGGAAGTCCCGTGCGTCCAAATCTGGCCATCAGCCCGGGATGCGCCGGAAAATGAAGCGGGGCGAGGAGTTCGGGCAGGAGTTGGGGCCGCTGTTTGACCAGCGGAGTCACCAGCCGGAGATAAGCCGTTTCGTCGGCGCCTACCGACCGGGCTGTTGTTTCGGGAGAATGGACGAGTACCGGGGTAGCCCCGTTGTCCAGCGGATGCGCCGCGGCGATGGGGGGAAGGACCCATTCGAGGCCATGGTTTTGCAGCGGGAGAGTGCTGAAAAAAGGTGAGTCGATGCCAAGGGGGTGGATGGCCGAACAGATATCGTGGGTGAATCCGGGCAGGGTAAGCTCTGCCGAACGCAGGCCGCCACCGATGTCCTTTCGGCCTTCGATAAGCAGGACAGAGAGGCCTTTTTGCTGTAGAGTGATAGCGGCCGCCAGTCCGTTGGGGCCGGAGCCGAGGACGACGGCATCGAAATCGCTTTTGACCATGCGTAAAAATAGGGGGAATTACTTAAATTTATAATATAAATCAAATGCGATGAAAAGCTTAATGCTATTCCTGTCGATCGGCCTGTCGGCCGCTGTGCAGGCTCAATCAAAGGATACTAAAGCCCTCGTAGAATCGCAGAATTATGTCTTCAAGGCGCAAACGGCGATGCCGCTGAGCGGGCGGGTCCGCCATCTCACGGCCGATTATGATCTGAAGATCTCGAAGGATGTGGTGGTAAGTTATCTGCCCTATTATGGCCGGGCCTATGTCGCACCGATGGACCCCACGAAGAACGGGCTCGACTTCAGCTCGAAGGATTTCAAGTATACTGCGACGCCCGGAAAAAAAGATGGCTGGACGGTGACGATCAAACCCACCGACTATAAGGACGTGCAGCAAATGACGCTGCACATTTCTTCGTCGGGTTATGCCACCCTGCAAGTCATGAGTACGAACCGTCAAGCCATTTCCTTCAATGGGGTTATTGCGGCGCCCCAAAAGAAGAATTGATCGTCAGTCGCGGGTGACCGATCGATACTTGGTGGGTGACATTCCCATGACCTTTGTAAAGCGTTTTGAGAAATAGTAGGGATCATCGAAGCCCATGCTGAGGGCGATGTCCTTTATCGATTTGTCGGTGATCCCGAGGTGTTGGCTGGCCTTTTGCATTTTCATCTGGATAAAATAATCTATCGGGGCGTAGCCGGTGCGTTGTTTAAAGAGGCTGGAAAAGCGGGAGGGGCTATAGTTATACCTGTGGCTCAGATCGTTGAGAGAAATATTTTCGTTGATGTGTTCCTGCATGAACAGGATGGCGCTGTCGATGCAATCGATCTTTTCCGCCGGAGAGGCGACAAAATGTTTCTGGTTGTAAATGAAGAGGGTAATAAAATGCGAGAGGCACATATTGGCAAAGAGCAGGTTATCGATGCTATAGCCAAGCTCGAGGGATTTGTAGATCTTGCCGAACAGGGAGATCATCTCGTTGCTGCTGCGTACCGGGCTCGGTTTAAAATGTTTTTGGATGACGGGCAGGGCGTTGAAATTTGGCAGGAGGCTGCCGCCAAAATGGAGCCAGTAGATGGTCCAGGGGTCTTCAGGAGAACTGCCATAGGCGTGTTCCACATTTTGTGGTAAGAGAAAACACTGACCGGGTCCTACTTCAAAACGCCGATCGCCGACGCTATAAAAGCCATGACCATCGACGCAATAGAAAAGGAAGTTTTCGGGCAGGCCTTTTTTGCGATAAGTATAGTGATTGGTTGCGCGGGGATAATACCCAAGCCCACAAATATACATCTGTCGCAGAAGAGCATTGTTCTGGATACGGGACTTCAGGACGGATTTGGGGATCTCGATCCGCTGACGGCCGATGCCGTGCCAGATATTCTTATGAGACCCCACTTTATTCTGTTCCATTATCGTAATTTAGTATAACTTCTGACAGCGAAGTAGTTAATTCCGCGATAAATATAAGAATTGAAATTCTCTGCCTTTTTTTTTAGCCTGCTCATTTTTGGTAATAGTATACGTCTGGCGGCCCAGGACCGGGTTGTCGACAAGGATAATCTTGTCTGGAAAGGGGCCAGCCGGGATGCGGCGGGTTCGATGCCCTGTGGGGGTGGCGATATCGGGTTGAATATATGGGTCGAGAAAGGCGATCTGCTCTTTTATTTTGGGCGGAGCGGAAGCTTTGACGAGAACAATGCCTTGTTGAAAGGGGGGCGGGTACGGATCAAATTGAGTCCCAATCCGCTGGAAGGTATGGTGCGGCAGGAGCTGGTCCTGCATGACGGATCGGTGGTGGTTTCCGGCCGGGCCGGAGGGGCTACGGTACTGATCCGGATCTGGATCGATGTTTCCCGGCCGGCGGTTCATCTCGAGCTGGACGGGAGCCGGCCATTGGGGGCGGAGGTGGTGTACGAGAGTTGGCGGGCGGCGGACCGGGTAGTGACGGGAAAGGAAAACAACGAAAATTCTTATAAGTGGGCTGCGCGGCAGGCGCCCGGTGGCCGGGTGATCACCTACCGGGACAGTATCCGTTTTGGGGAGCAGGGAGTTATATTCTATCACCGGAATAAGGAGCATACGGTCTTTGATGTGACCGTGCATCAGCAGGGGCTGGATACGGTGAGATCGTCGCTGACCGATCCGCTGAAGGGATTGACGTTTGGCGGGGTGTTGACGGGTGAGGGGCTGAAAGCCGGAGGAAGGGTGACCGGGCAGTACCTGGATACCGACTTCGAAGGCTGGCGGCTGGTCAGCAAGCGGCCGGTGCGACGGCGGGAGGTTTTGCTGGTGCTTGAGACGGTGCAGGGGGATGTGGAGGATTGGATGGCGGGAATAAAAAAAACAGCTGCCGCGGTACGCGAGCATGAAAAGACCGCCCGGCAAGCCACGGCCGATTGGTGGGATGCTTTCTGGCGGCGCAGCTTTATCTATATCAAACCGGATAGCGCGGATGGGTCGCCCGAGTGGCAGGCAGGGAGGAATTACCAGTTGTTCCGGTATATGCTGGGGTGTAATGCGTCCGGAGCGTATCCGACAAAATTCAATGGCGGACTTTTTACCTATGACCCCTCACTAACCGACACTTCGTTGCGGTTCACCCCGGATTACCGGAATTGGGGTGGCGGGACGATGACCGCGCAGAACCAGCGGCTGGTGTATTGGCCGATGCTGCGCAGCGGGGATCTTGGGCTGATGAAGCCGCAATTCGATTTTTATTTACGGAGTCAGGGGGCGGCTGAATTGCGAAGCAAGGTATACTGGGGGCATGGGGGCGCCTGTTTTACGGAGCAACTGGAGAATTTTGGCTTGCCGAATAATGCGGAGTATGGGTGGAACATGCCTGCGGGCCATGATAAAGGGGTCGAATATAATGCCTGGTTGGAATATGAATGGGACACCGTGTTGGAATTTTGTCTGATGATGTTGGAGGCCGGGCGGAATGATTGCATCCCGTTTGTCGAGAGTTGTTTGCGTTTTTTTGATGAGCATTACCCGTCACTGGATGAGAACGGGCATATGATCCTTTACCCTGGCTCAGCGGGTGAAACGTATAAGATGACTACTAATGCGGCTTCGACGATTGCGGGGTTGCATGCGGTGTTGACGAAGCTGATCGAATTAAAAGGAGGGAAGGATTCCGTGTGGACGACGATGTTGCTGCGGCTGCCTCCCCTATCCTACCGGAATTTCGACGGGCATGTGACGATCGCGCCGGCGAAGGCATGGGCGCGGATCAATAATAAAGAATGCCCGCAGTTGTACCCCGTGTTTCCGTGGGGGGTCTATGGGCTCGGCCGGCCCGGATTGGATACGGCGATCAACACCTATAAATACGATACCGATGCGGTGCGGTTTCGGGGGTTTGCCGGTTGGAAGCAGGATAATATCTTTGCCGCCAGACTGGGGCTGACCGATGAAGCGGCGAAATTGACCGTATTAAAATTGCAGGACGGGCCGCGGCGGTTCCCGGCTTTTTGGGGACCAGGGTTTGACTGGACGCCGGACCACAATTGGGGAGGCAGCGGGATGATCGGGCTGCAGGAGATGCTTTTGCAGACGGATGGGAAAAAGATCTTTTTGTTTCCGGCCTGGCCGCGGGATTGGGATGTGCATTTTAAACTTTTTGCGCCCTATGCAACGACGGTGGAGGCGGAATTGCGCCATGGGAAGGTGGAAGTGTTGAAAGTAACGCCTGAAGCACGGCGACAGGATATAATAAATTTGATACCATGAAGGCACTGATCGTTTTATTGCTGGTGAGCGCGAGCGTGCGCGCGCAGAGCCCGCATGCGAAGCTGGCGGGTACAGGTATGGGTGAGGTCCGCTGGACAACCGGATTTTGGGCCGATCGTTTTGGTGTCTGCCGGGATTCGATGATCCCGCATCTCTGGCGGATCTATACGGATAAGCATATCAGTCATGCCTTTAATAATTTCGAGATTGCCGCGGGGTTGGATACCGGCTCGCATGCCGGTCCGCCATTCCATGACGGGGATTTTTACAAGTTGCTGGAGGGGATGGCAGCCGTGTATGCCGTCACGCATGATCCGCGCCTGGACAGTATGATGGACCGGGCTATCGCCGTCATCGCCAAAAGCCAGCGGGCAGACGGGTATATTCATACGCCGGTGGTCATTGAAGAAAGGAAGCGATCCGGCCAGGCGGCGGCCTTTGAGGACCGGCTCAATTTCGAGACCTATAATATGGGGCATTTGATGACCGCGGCCTGTGTACACTACCGGGCGACGGGGAAGAAGACCTTATTAGTAGTAGCTACCCGGGCGGCCGATTATCTTGCCGCCTTTTATCAACGGTCTACTCCCCAGTTGGCGCGCAATGCGATCTGTCCTTCCCATTATATGGGGATCGTCGAATTATACCGGACGACAAAGAACCCTGTCTACCTGCAACTGGCCAGGAATCTTATCGATATCCGCGGGCTGGTGGACAATGGTACCGACGACAACCAGGACCGTTTGCCCTTCCGGAGTCAAAATGTCGCCATGGGGCATGCCGTCCGTGCCAACTACCTGTATGCCGGGGTCGCCGATGTCGTGGCCGAGACCGGGGATGATAGTCTCCGGCATTGTCTCGACGCCATCTGGGATGATGTGACCCAACGAAAGATGTATCTCACCGGTGGGTGTGGCGCGCTGTATGACGGGGTTTCGCCCGATGCCGTGTCCTATAATCCCGCGGCCATCCAGGAAGTGCACCAGGCCTATGGCCGGGACTACCAGTTGCCCAATACGACGGCGCATAACGAGACCTGCGCCAATATCGGCAATATGCTTTGGAACTGGCGGATGCTGCTTGTCAGCGGTGACGCCCGTTATGCCGATGTGCTGGAGCAGGCTTTGTATAACAGTGTGCTTTCGGGGGTAAGCCTCGACGGCAACCGTTATTTTTATACCAATCCCCTGCGCGCTTCGCGGGCCTTTCCTTATACGCTTCGCTGGGCGGGGGGAAGGGAGGAATATATCTCCCTTTCGAATTGCTGTCCGCCGAATCTTGTGAGAACCATTGCGGAGGTGGCGGATTATGCCTATTGTGTCAACCAAAAGGGCTTGTATGTGAACCTGTATGGTGGGAATGTCCTGGAAACCCGGTTATCGCAGGGGCAATTGCAATTGGAAGAGGAAACCGAATATCCCTGGGATGGGAAGGTCGTATTGAAGATAAAGAAGGCTCCGGAAGCCACTTTTTCTCTCTTTCTGCGTATACCGGGATGGAGCCATGGGGCGAGGCTGATGGTTAATGGGCGGCCTTCGGGGATTGCGCTGACCCCAGGGAAATATGCGGAGTTGAACCGGGGGTGGAAGGTGGGGGATGTCATTACGCTCGACCTGCCGATGCCGGCCGTGCTGGTCCAGGCCAACCCGCTGGTCGAAGAGACGAAGGGGCAGGTGGCGGTGCGGCGGGGGCCGGTGGTCTATTGTCTCGAATCACCCGATGTTGGCGCCGGGGAGTCGATCTTTTCCGTGGCCATGCCCGCCACGGTGACCTTAGCGCCTGTGCCGATGGCCATCGGGGGTGGTCATTTTATGGCGCTGGAGGGCAGGGCCAAATTGTTGCCGGCCGGGGATGGGAAGTTGTACCAGGAAGTATCAAAAGAACCGGCAAAAGACGTGACGGTGCGGCTGATACCGTATTATGCCTGGGCCAATCGCGGGGCATCCGACATGACAGTGTGGATGGACTTGCTGCGGGAGTGAAATTTAATTAACTTGCCTTCGTTGTTGTATAAAAACAAACCCAATTCCTAGAATAAAACAGATCGTACTTTTGGTGATTGCCGGCTTTCTTTCACTGGCCGGGATGGGACAAACCGTGACCATTACGGGTACCGTAGTGGATTCCCTGACCCATCAACCTGTTGCCAATGCCACGGTCGGGCTCGCGAGAGAGCGGGGTGGGGTCGCGACGGATGAGCAGGGAAAATTTCATATTACCATTAAAAATACTGTGTCGAAGCTGGTCGTTTCGGCGGTGGGTTATCGCCCGGTGAACATTACGCCTTCATCGGAAGGGCCACTGGTCGTTTATCTTCCCAAGAGCTTTATCCTCTTAAAGGATGTGGTCATTAAAAGCAAAAGAGGGAAATACCGGAACAAGAATAACCCGGCGGTGGAATTGATCCGCAAGGTAATTGCCAACAAGGCTCAGAACGGTCCCGGGGCCGACGATTATACGGCCTACCAGGAATACGAAAAGGTGCGGTTGTTGTTGGACAAGGTTCCCAAATTGCTGGTCGACAATTTTCTCCTGAAAAAATATCACTTCCTTTTTGACAATAAGGATTCCGTTATCGTTCCGGGCAAGACCCTGATCCCTGTTTATATCCAGGAAGTGTATTCCGACAATTATTACCGGAAGCATCCAAAGGACAATAAGAAAGTGGTTGTAGGGCAGAAGAGCGTGGACTTTGGCGAATATATCGATATGAAGGGCATCAGCATGGCGGTCAACCGGCTGTATGAGGATGTCAATCTTTATGACAATTCGGTGAGTGCGTTTACGATGCAATTCCTCAGTCCGATAGCCGATCTCGCGCCTACCTTCTATATGTATTTTATCCGCGATACGATCGTGGACAATGGCGAGAAGTTGGTGGAACTGTATTTCACGCCGAGGAACCCCGAAGACCTGCTTTTCCGCGGGACGATGTTTATCACTCTCGATGGCAACTATGCGATCCGGAGGGTGGAGATGGGGGTGAGCAAAAATATCAACCTGAACTATGTCCGGGAGTTTAGCATCAAACAGGATTTTGAAAAGGGGCCGGGCGAGCGGTATCATTTGGCGAATTCCGATATGATCTGTTTATTTAGTGCCTTTCCCAAGAGTCCCGGAGTGGTAGGGGAACGGATCGTGAATATAAAGGGGGTGCGTACGGCGCCGCTGCCCGATAGTCTTTTCAGGGGGCTTTCGGTGGACACGGTTGGGCTGGCCGACCGGCAAACCGATAGTTTTTGGATCGGCGGCCGTAGCCAGGCGCTGAGCCAGACGGAGGCCAGGACCTATTCCAATACCGATAGCCTTGTGAAGATGCGCAGTTACCGGCGGCTGATGGACTATGTTACCGCATTTACGGCCGGGTATAAGTCTGCGGGGAAGATAGACGTAGGACCGATCGGGAGTTTCTATACGTTCAACCCCATCGAAGGACAGCGATTGCGGTTGGGTGGGCGTACGAATACAAAGCTGAGTACACGGTGGTTTGGGGAATCCTATGTCGCGTATGGGTCAAAGGATGACCGTTGGAAATATTATGGCTCCGTCTCCTATGCCTTTAATAACAAGTCCATCTATACGTATCCTCAGCATTATGTCCAGGCAAGCTATCTCTACGATGCACGGACGCTGGGGCAGGAAAGTGCTTTTGCCGTGGCCAATAACTTCTTTACTTCGTTCAGCCATGGAGATAATTCGAAGTGGCTGTACAGCCGGATCGTACGGCTCTCCTATATCCATGAGTTCAACAGCCATTTTTCTTTTACGCTGGGGGGGAAATACTGGCAGCAGCAGCCGACGGGCTCGCTGCTTTATATTTATAAAGATTTTGCCGACAGGGCCGATACCGTGTCCCAGCTAACCACCAGCGAACTCTCCGCCAGCATCCGCTGGGCGCCGCATGAGCAATTTTTCCAGAACAAAGCCGGCCGGGCGAATATCATCAATCATTACCCCATCATCACGCTTCAGTACAGCCGGGGGATCAAGGGGCTTTTTGGCGGGGGATACAATTACAACGCTTTGCATCTGAATGTCTATAAGCGCTGTTATATCGCCCCGTTGGGTTTTTCGGATATTACCTTCGACGCGGGTTATCTTGGCGGGACCCTCCCTTTCCCGCTGTTAACGATCCATCCCGGCAACACTTCCTACTTCTATAGTCAGCGCGCCTATAACCTGATGAATATCGGGGAGTTTGTCAGCGATCATTACGCCGGCATCAATATCGATCATTTCTTCAATGGATTTTTCTTTAATAAGATCCCGGGGTTGAAGCGGCTGCGGCTGCGGGAGGTGATCGGGGGGAAGATCCTGTATGGCGGGCTCAGGGACGAGAACAATCCTGCGTCGAATCCGAGTCAGATGAAGTTCCCGCTTACCAAAGGAGTATTGTCAACGTATTCGCTTACCAGTAGGCCTTACATAGAGGGGAGCGTCGGGATCTACAATATTTTCACCATTTTCCGGCTCGATCTTGTAAAACGCTTTACTTACCTGGAGCATCCCAACATCTCCGGCCTGGGGCTGCGAATCAGTTCGAACTTCCAATTCTAGCCTGAGGGTCTCCGGTTGTTGGATGATCGCATTCTCCTGCAGCCATTGCCGGCGGACGATGCCGGCCGTCTTATGATCGCCGGTGTGGCTCCAGCCCGGGGGCATTACGATATACAGCAGCTTGTTACGAAGTCCGGGGGCATGGTAGACGTCCTTTCCAAGGGCAACGAACTCCCCAAAATAGGCATCCCACCATTTTCCGGAAGTACAGCGGGTGGTGCCATACACTACTTCTATGTTGTCCCTTTCCTCCCGGTAGGTTCCGAAGATGCGATCCCAGATATTCAGCAGGTTGCAGAAATTGGTATCCATGTACAACGGGTTCCTGGCATGATGTAACCGGTGATGGTTTGGAGTCAGGATGACCCGATAGAGAAAACCCAGTTTTCCCTTGCGCATCAGGCCTTCTCCGACATGGATGAACCCGCCCCACCAGGTGTCGACGAACATGATAAAGATGAGGAAGGGGAAATTGACGCCCAGCAGGGCAGCCACGGCGGTTCTAACGATATCTGCGTACGGGGCCTCCAGGAAGAAATGGGAATAGCTCACGGAAAGGTTCATGTGTTCGGGGGTATGGTGGGCCGAGTGGAGGCACCAGAGCAGTCGTACCTTGTGGCCGAAATAGTGATAGGTGTACATCCCCAGTTCCCAGACGATATAACAGTAGATAAGCCAATACCAGGTGATGGTTGTTTTGATGGGCGACAGGGGAGCGAGCATGCCGAATGTCCAGGTCACCAACAGGATGGTAAAGAAATGCCGCATCAGCCGGTTGAAGACGAAAGTGAGCAAAGGAACGCGATATTGAGCGGCGGAAAATTTCTTAAGGATAAATGCATTGATGACCTCCAGCACCAGGAGGATAGGGATCAGCGGGGCTAAAACCTTATCAATGCCTGCCAGTGTCCTTAGTGTATGGTAGTCACCGGTGCGGACCATGTCGACAAGGCCGTGCATTTCAAAAAAGTCAACTATCTCATTAACGAGTCTCTCCACGAGAGTAATCATCAGGGTCATAAGCTAGGGGGTCATATGGATGAAAATTAGGATAAGTTTCCGAATCCTGCAAGACCCCTTAATGCACAATTCCAAATAATTGATTAAGAGCCTGTTGTCCGGTAGCAGTAATGGTCAGTGCGCGCGTATTTGCCCTACGCCGCAGCCATTGTGCAGTGAGCATTTTTTGGAGGAGCGCGGCGCCGAGTGATCCGGCGAGATGCGGACGGCGTTCTGTCCAGTCCAGGCAGGTGCGGGAAAAGTGTCTTTTTTGGCGTTGAATCGTCGGGGTGTCGATGCCGTGAGTGGCGAACCAGTGAGTACCCTTTTCGGTTAGTTCGAACTCTCCGCCGGCCTGGACCAGGATCTTTTGTTTGACGAGGCTTTCGGTGACGAGTACCCCTACCCTGCCGGCAAGATGGTCGTAGCAGGTACGGC
>Ga0206888_1102_pt1:0-20000 | contig 23786 bp, 20 predicted proteins | sample Alteio_BWOrgHeat_90_FD_153258 | JGI IMG/M metagenome (GOLD analysis project Ga0206888, IMG submission 153258) | Enriched cells from forest soil in Barre Woods Harvard Forest LTER site, Petersham, Massachusetts, United States - Alteio_BWOrgHeat_Nextera4 ... | reverse complement strand
TTAATCGGAGCAGGGTAAGCCGGTTCCTAAGACGAGACCGAAAGGTGTAGCCGATGGAAAACAGGTTAATATTCCTGTGCCCGGTATGACTGCGATGGGGTGACGGAGAAGGCTAGCTCAGCAGGAATAGGTTTCCTGTTTAAGCATGTAGGGAGAGTCACTAGGAAAATCCGGTGGCTCATATCCTGAGATGTGATGACGAGACCGTAAGGTCGAAGTGAGTAACGCCCAGCTCCCGGGAAAAGCCTCTAAGCTTCAGGTCATACTGGCCCGTACCGAAAACCGACACTGGTGGGCGAGCAGGTAATCTGCCAAGGCGCTTGAGAGAACTCTGGTTAAGGAACTCTGCAAATTGATACCGTAACTTCGGAAGAAGGTATGCCTTCGACGGTGGAGTGGATTCGCTCCATGAGCTGTTGAAGGCCGCAGGTAATCGGTGGCTGCGACTGTTTATCAAAAACACAGGACTCTGCGAACACGTAAGTGGATGTATAGGGTCTGACGCCTGCCCGGTGCCGGAAGGTTAATTGATGGGGTTAGCGCAAGCGAAGCTCTTGATCGAAGCCCCGGTAAACGGCGGCCGTAACTATAACGGTCCTAAGGTAGCGAAATTCCTTGTCGGGTAAGTTCCGACCTGCACGAATGGCGTAACGCTGGCCACACTGTCTCGACCAGAGACTCAGTGAAGTTGAAATCGCTGTGAAGATGCGGCGTTCCCGCGGTAAGACGGAAAGACCCCGTGAACCTTTACTACAGCTTTACACTGAACTTTGAACCTTCTTGTGTAGGATAGGTGGGAGGCTTTGAAGTCTGGGCGCTAGCTCAGATGGAGCCAACCTTGAAATACCACCCTGGAATGTTCGGAGTTCTAACCTTGGTCCGTAATCCGGATTGGGGACAGTGTATGGTGGGTAGTTTGACTGGGGCGGTCTCCTCCCAAAGAGTAACGGAGGAGTGCAATGGTACGCTCAGCGCGGTCGGTCATCGCGCTCTAGAGTGCAAAGGCATAAGCGTGCTTAACTGTGAGACGGACATGTCGAACAGGTACGAAAGTAGGTCTTAGTGATCCGGTGGTTCTGTATGGAAGGGCCATCGCTCAACGGATAAAAGGTACTCCGGGGATAACAGGCTTATTCCTCCCAAGAGTCCACATCGACGGAGGAGTTTGGCACCTCGATGTCGGCTCATCACATCCTGGGGCTGTAGCAGGTCCCAAGGGTATGGCTGTTCGCCATTTAAAGTGGTACGCGAGCTGGGTTCAGAACGTCGTGAGACAGTTCGGTCCCTATCTACCGTGGGCGTTGGAAACTTGAGGGTGAGCTGTCCTTAGTACGAGAGGACCGGGATGGACGTATCTCTGGTGTTCCGGTTGTCACGCCAGTGGCACTGCCGGGTAGCTATATACGGACGGGATAACCGCTGAAAGCATCTAAGCGGGAAGCCCCCCCCAAGATTAGGTTTCCCTGGGAACTTGATTCCCCTAAAGGGCCGTCGAAGACTACGACGTTGATAGGCTGGGTGTGTACATGCAGTAATGCATTTAGCTAACCAGTACTAATTGCCCGTGAGACTTGACCATATAACACCCAATAAGCTTGGCTTATTTGAGGTGAACGTTACTCTGAATGTGACAACGTCAAAACGACTCCGAATTGTTCGTCTTTAGCTAGTTGACAGAAAGCGCTAGCTCGAGACAAAACCGGTTTGCCTGGCGGCCATAGCGAGTGGGAACCACCCGATCCCTTATCGAACTCGGAAGTGAAAACGCTCTGCGCCGATGGTAGTGTGCCCTTTGGGCATGCAAGAGTAGGTCACTGTCAGGCTCTTAAATGAAAGCCCCACTGCAAAATTGCAGTGGGGCTTTTTTATTGGCTGACATTACTGCGCCATCGCCATTAATCGATTCCTGGTAAGCGTCCTCCCAGTACCGTCTTGACGATGTTGATCTAATCAGTTCATCGATTCGGTGGCGCGGAGCTTGTCCGCTAGGTTCCACGGCAGCAGTTCTTCGATGCGATTGATCGGATGCTCGGCGATGTGCGTGAGCACGTAACGCAGATAGCTTTCCGGGTTGATCTCGTTGAGTTTGCAGGTGCCAATGAGCGAGTACATCGCAGCGGCACGTTCGCCACCTGAGTCGGAGTCTGCGAACAGATAGTTCTTTCTGCCCAGTGCCACGGCACGTAGCGCGCGTTCAGCGGCGTTGTTGTCGATCTCGATGCGGCCGTCATGCGCGAAGCGAGTGAGCGCCTGCCAGCGCGCCAATGCATAGTGGATCGCGCCAGCGATCTCGGATTTCTTGGCCACTTGCTGGAGCGTACTCATGCACCACTGATGGAAGTCAGTCAGTAACGGCACGCTGTGCTGTCGCCGTGTATTGACCCGTTGTTCAGTGGTTGCGCCGCGCAAGCCCGCTTCGATGGCATACAGTTGTGCGATACGCATGAGCGCTGCCTCAGCCAACGGCGACTGCGTTGCGGCATAGAGGTCATAGAACTTCCGACGCGCATGCGCCCAGCACGCGGCTTCGATGAGCGGCTGTGTGTCACGCTCATACAACGCGTTGAACCCCGCATAGCCATCAGCTTGCAAGATACCGTCATAGTGGGTGAGATGGTCACTCTGATGCTTGCCTTTGCGATCCGGCGAGTAGGCGAACCACACCGCCGGTGGATCAGTGCTACTGGCAGGCCGATCATCACGTACATAGGTCCACAGTCGGCCTTGTTTGGTTTTACCCAGACCGGTGAGCACCGGCACAGGTGTGTCGTCCGCATGGAGTTTGTCGGCGGCTAATACGTGCGACTGGATTGCATCCAGCAGCGGTTGCATCAGGGTACTGGTGTGTCCCACCCATTCGGCAAGCAATGAGCGCGGCAGGTCCATACCTTCACGCGCATAGATTTGACTCTGACGATACAGCGGCAAGTGATCGCAGTATTTCGAGATCAGCACATGGGCTAGCAGGCCGGGGCCGGCCATACCGCGTGCAATCGGTCGCGAGGGTGCTGGCGCTTGCGTGATGCGCTCGCAACGGCTGCAACTGTATTTAGGCCGCACATGGCGCAGTGCTTTCCAGTGCGCAGGCACATACTCCAGCATCTCGGCCACGTCTTCACCTAAATGCTTAAGTGCGCCGCCGCACTGCGTGCAGGTACACGTTGACGCCGGTTCATGCACGATATGTTCGCGCGGTAAATGATCGGGGAGCACACGACGTGCCTTGGGTGCGACTGTTTCAGTGGCTGCAGTGGGCATCACACTGCACTGCGCCGTGTCCGTCACCGTGTCGCTTTCTAACTCTTCGAGCTTCAGTTCCAACTGTGCGATCTGTTGATCCAGTTGTTCGGATGAGCGGCCGAACTGAAGACGCTTCAAGCGTGCGATCTGCAGCTTTAAGTGCTCGATCTCAAGTTGTCGCGAGTGCAGTTGTTCTTGTGCTTGTTTGAGTGCGGCCTGTTGCTCAATGACGAGCTGTTTTAATTGCTCGATGTCGTTGGGTAATGCAAGCGCTGTGGGCATGCCGCATGATAACCAGTGGCGGCATGCGTTGCACGATGAAGTGCAACAAAAGTGCTTTAAACAAGGGAGTTTTATATATCTCTGTTAAAGAGACAACTACACCGCCAACTGCGGCTGAGCGGTGCGCTGTGGCCTGCGCCAATCAATCCCTTCTAGCAACATCGATAGCTGCGCCTGACTTAAATACACCGTACCACTTTGAGCCTGCGGCCACACGAAGCGACCGTGCTCCAGACGCTTGGCAAACAAACACAAGCCATCACCATCCCACCACAACAGTTTCACGCGATCACCGCGCCGGCCGCGAAACACAAATAACTGACCCGAGAACGGATCTTCCGCCAACTGCAATTGCACGATCGCCGCGAGTCCATCGAAGCCTTTACGCATATCGGTCACACCGCACGCCAGCCAAATGCACGTGCCGGTCGGCAAGGGGATCATGCGCGCTTCGCCAAGCAGTCGAGCACCACTGACAGTGATGTCGCATTGATCTCACCCTGCACGCGAATCGTGATGCCCGCCACCGTGAGTTCGAGGTAGCTCTCAGGTCTCAGTGGTGTCATCACTGGTTCGGGCTTCACCATCTTCACTGGCATCAGTGATACGGATGGCGCTACGGCGACCACTGGCTTGCATCGCCGGGGCGGGTTCGCACCTGCCTGCTTCATCACCCACTTACGCAACAAGTTTGCATTGACGCCATGGGCCATCGCCAACCGCGCCAGTGACACACCCGGTTCCAAACAACGTGACACCAGCTCGCGCTTGGCCGCTTTGTTGTAGACGCAACGACCGTCGCGTTTATGCCCTTTAATCAGGTTCGGAATCAGATCGATTGAGTGCTCTGGCATAGGTGTCCACCTTCAATATAGGTGGACACATGCTTAGTACTCAGAGTGTCGTTGAACAGGCGGCCTTAAGAGGACGCTTACGATTCCTGCCTCCACATATCGGGTTAGGAATACCAAAACCGACTGAACCGCCTCACGTAAATGCGAATCGTTCGTATATCTAATAGCAATCGTAGTCGAGACTGGGTAAGCTGTACGTCGACGGGTATTCCGATAACTGAGGTAGCTTTTACCGTGGCACCTGCTGATTTTTCCAGCTCGACTGGTTGTACGTTGCTTCCGTTGACAGAGCTTCCACAGGGCATGTCGGCGACTGTACAAATCGTCAAGCCTCAGTCAGAGGCTTTACACAGCATGGCTCGCCGTCTCGCTGAAATCGGTTTTTTACCCGGTGAAACCGTGCGGGTGCTGCGCCGAGTAGCGGGCGGAGAACCTATTGCAGTCAGAATTGGTAGTTCCACCTTTGCGCTTCGCAAATATGAAGCGCAATGCATCACCGTGCGTTGTTAGCGCGCAATAATATGGCTACCGCCAGCATTCGGCGCTTACCCATTGTTGCCTTGGTCGGGAATCCGAACTGCGGCAAAACGGCCTTGTTTAATCGGCTTACAGGCGGCAAACAAAAGGTCGCAAATTATGCCGGTGTAACCGTCGAGCGTAAGGAAGGCATCTTACTGACCCCCGCTGGCAAGCGCGTTCGCTTGTTTGATTTGCCAGGGGCGTATGGCTTGGAAGCGGAGACGCCTGATGAGCAAGTGACACTTGAAGTTATTACCGGACGTTTTGCCAGAGAAGATCGGCCAGATTTGATTGTGTGTGTGGTCGATGCCACCAATTTGCGCCAGCATCTCAGGTTGGCTATTGGTCTCAAGCGCTTTGGTGTGCCGATGATTGTGGCGCTTAACATGAGTGACTTGGCGGAGCGCAACGGATTGAAGCTCGATGCCCAAGTATTGGCGCGTGAATTGGCTGTGCCCGTAGTCAACACAGTGGCGGTGCGCAAGTTCGGCATCACCGAGTTGTTGCGAGTGCTCGACGACATGGCGATGCCATCATCGCGTTCAGTCATCGATGTGCCGCCGATCTCGCCCGAACAGATTGCGCGCGACCACGCTGAAGTACAACGATTGTTGAAGCTAATTGGTGCGGAGCGCTTTGATGCGTTGCAACTTTCTGATCGTGTTGATCATGTCGTACTGCATCCAGTGTTCGGGCCGCTCATCTTGCTGGTTTGTTTGTTTTTGGTTTTCCAAGCGGTATTTTCTTGGGCGCGTCCCTTGATGGATGGCATTGATGGTGGAATGACCGCTATTGGGCAGTGGTTAAATATGGTGCTGCCGGAAAGCCTGCTGCGTAGCTTGTTGGTCGATGGCGTAATCGCTGGTGTGGGTAGCGTGCTGATATTTCTGCCGCAGATCGTCATCCTATTCTTCTTCATTCTGGTGTTGGAGGAATCCGGCTACTTACCGCGCGCTGCGTTTTTACTTGATCGCTTGATGGGCGGTGTTGGCCTATCTGGCCGTTCATTCATTCCCTTGTTATCCAGTTTTGCCTGTGCAATTCCCGGCATCATGGCGACCCGCACTATTCAAAATCCACGTGACCGATTGACCACGATTCTGGTGGCGCCGTTGATGACATGCTCGGCGCGTTTGCCGGTGTATGCATTGATCATCGCTGCATTCATTCCGCAGCGGCGGTTATGGGCTGGCATTGAGTTACAGGGAGTGGTGTTGTTCAGCTTGTATTGCGCCGCCATTATTTCCGCGATGGCGGTAGCCTTTGTGTTGAAGCACGCAGCATTCAAAGATAGATTGCAGCCACTGATGCTGGAGTTACCGGCGTACCATCTGCCAATTCCACGCAATATTTTGATTGGACTATGGCAGCGCGTGCAGATCTTCCTAACACGTGTCGGTACCATCATCCTGGCATTAATGATTCTGCTGTGGTTTCTCAGTAGTTTTCCTGCGCCACCAGCTAGCGCCACGGCGCCAGCAATTGAGTACAGCTATGCCGGACGGTTGGGCGCAGCGCTTGCGACGGTATTCAAGCCGATTGGCTTTAACTGGCAGATCAGTATTGCCTTGATCCCAGGACTGGCCGCACGCGAGGTGGCGGTGGGAGCGTTAGGCACGGTATATGCGCTGTCTAACAAAGGTGTCAATGTGGCCGGTGCGTTAGCGCCAGTGCTGGCGCAAAGCTGGAGTCTTGCAACAGCCTTATCATTTCTTGTGTGGTACGTGTTTGCGCCACAGTGTTTATCGACTCTCGTGACGGTTAGACGCGAGACTAATAGTTGGCGCTATCCTTTATTGATGGCAGGCTATTTGTTCGGCTTGGCGTACCTGGGCTCGTTTGTTACTTATCGCATCACCCTAGCATTGACGGGTTGATGTTGGAGAGCATGGCATGACTAACTTACTGGATCATGTAGTGGTGGCAACGTTGGTGACGCTGAGTACATTGTTTGTGTTGTACTCACTGGGTCCGGCGCGCACGAAAAAATGGATGTTATCGCAGGTGGCGCGCTATTTTGGTCTACGCGTATTGTTGTTGGTGATGCCTAAACAAGGCGGTTGCAGTGGTTGCGACGCGGCAACGTCCCATGCCCCGGTAGCCGGCAAGCTCAACAACGATCGGAAATAACGCGGCTTTAGGCTTTAATTAAGCCTGTACGTTACAGACACGGCCGGCGGGAGTTTGCTGATAGGCATTGCCGCGTGCGCTATACACTCGTTCATCGCGTCCTTGGCCGCCGTTCATTGCATCCAACATAACTTCTACACGTTTGAGTCGGCTGTTGACCAATGCGCCATTGCGGTCGTTAAGCGCGCGGCAATGACGGGTGACTTCTACGCTCTTGGCCCATCGCGTCTGCAACGATCCTTGTGGATCGCACCAATTCAATAGATTTCGGAGTCCGACCTTATCGGCCGACATGCCGGTGGCGCGACATAGCTGCTGACGTTCGGCGTCAACCCGCAACAGAATCGCGACACACGCATCGCGTGCCGTGCCTGCTTGCTCCAGACCTTCAATATCATTGCCGGTGATCATTAGATGTTCCTTATCTAACAAAGACTCCAACTGCGACAGTGCATCTGCTTCGGTCGCTAGCAGCTGTTCCAAGTGTTCACGGCAAAGAGTGCGGTCCATAATTCTATGCGCTGTCAGTTGTCTACCGGTTTAATACAACTTAGATAAGTCTTGTTCAGACTGCAGCAATTTGTCGGCAATGTGGCTTGAATCGATTCGATAGCTGCCGTTCTGAATGCTGTTGCTCACTTCAGCAACACGCGCCTCGTCGATGGCAGGCATGGCTTGCACGGCCTGCTCAATGTCGGCGAGCTTGCGTGCGGAGTCAGTGATATGCGTATCGGGCGCGCCATCCGCTACTGTCGTGGAGCGAGCCGCAGTTCCTGAATCACCTGTGCGTTTGACACCGCGGCCAGTGCCAACCTGCACTGGACTGCTATTAATGCCACCAATCTTTGTAGACACGAGTCTCACTCCTCAAACTGTTCTTAGCCGAGTTAACGGCACCTGAGATACGAACTTTAGCACTGTGACGAAATACAGAAATATGACAAGCGGCTGCATAGGTGTATCTGAATTGAGGGATCGGTCACAACAAATCCACTCTTACCACCGAGCTTGTATCGACAATACCCTCGACAATTTTAGCAGTTGCTAGATTCTTGACTCGAATTCGACTGCTGGCGCTGCCGTCACCTAGCGCGACCGCTTCTGTCCTGACCTCGAGTCCGTTCACTGACGCTAATACCGTAACCTGTTGACCGCGATGAATGAGGACGGTTGGTTGTAACATGCCGGGTGTCAGGATAATGCCCGACGCCAACTCTCGTTTCGTAGATTGACCCGCAAGTTGTGATACATCGTTCAAATAACCGGAACTCAAGCCCGGTAAGCGACGCACGCTGACTTCCACATCAGCACTGGTCAACGGCACATCGTGAGTCATCGCTCTATTTAGCACCAACACTGGCGCTTCAGATTCAATTGTCACCGCAACATAGATCGTCCATTGCGCGCCTTGATTACAACGCACGCCAACCGTGGCGCGTGGACCTAGATTCATGCCATTCGGTAGAAACGCTTCGGGTTCGTTGCCGCACACGGCCAGATGGAGTCGCGGATCCAAGTTATCAGCCTGAACACGCAATATGCCGGTTTTTGATGGTGCTGCGTTTCGCACTTGCTGTTCGGCGAGGGATTGAATCGCACTCAAGGATTGATAGGGTTCATTGAGCGCAGCTCGCGCGAAAGGCGCGATGACCAGCAACCCTGTGCCAACAAGTAATTTAACGAAAATGGTCATGACGGCTTTTTGGCGCAACACCCGTAGATAAGGTGATGTAGCAAGTGCTATGCCAGCAGGCAATACCAAGTGAGACGTGCTGCACAACACTCTCAACAATGAGTTAGGGCATTGCCAAAGATATATAGGAGTGTCCTGTGACTGCTTGACGGCTACGCGTCATCTGCTCTCGTCATCGCTTTGAGTGTGGTGGTGCTACACAACTATTCCGCCCCGCGGCAAATACTTGCCGCTTACAGGCGAACGAAGTCGCAGTTTTTCAGTGCTGAATGGCTAGTTCAGCCCGTAAAACACAGCAATCGCGTGTCTGGCATGCGGATTGCTTTGCTCTCTCGCAGACAGAATTTTGACGGAGGCAGCTATGCCACGACCACTTGATAACTATCTCGGCATTGACCCGCAAGCACTTAATCTCAGTGCGCGGCGTAGTGAAGTGTTGGCCGCTAATCTTGCGAATACCGACACACCTAACTACAAAGCGCAGGATATCGATTTCAAAACGGCGCTAGCGAATAGTAGTGGCAAACCATCAGGTGGCTTGGCGGATGGTTTGACATTAAGGGCCACACAAGCAGGCCACATTCCGCTGAATCAAGGTATGGATGCGTTGAGTGCACAGCTTAAGTATCGAGTGCCGAACGCTTCCTCGCTCGATGGCAACACCGTCGATGCACAAGTGGAGCAAGCGAACTTTGCGCAGAACGCGGTGCGCTATCAAACCAGCCTTACCTTTTTGAATGCCAAGTTTCACAGCTTAATGACTGCCATCACCGGTCAATAAAAGCACGCCGAGTAACCATCATGCCAAGTTTCAACATCTTCGATATTGCCGGCTCGGGTATGAGCGCACAAACGGTGCGGCTCAATACCACAGCAAGCAATCTTGCCAATGCCGACAGTGTCAGCAGTGATCCTAAAGCTGCGTATAAGGCGCGACATCCTGTTTTTAAAGCAGTGCAAACAGCGCTTGCCAATCAAGCGGGCAATCAACTGGGCGCTAAGGCCAGTAGCAGCGTGCAGGTGGCCGGCATCATGCAAAGCCAGACGGCAGCGCAGGCACGTTATGAGCCGGGCAATCCACTAGCGAATGCCGATGGCTACATCTATTCGTCGAACGTCAATGTGGTGGAAGAAATGGCCGACATGATTTCAGCATCACGTTCTTATCAGAACAACGTGGAAGTGATGAACACTTCTAAAGACTTGATGTTGGCCACGCTCAAGCTGGGTCAATAACCTGTGACTTTTACGTTATCAATTATAGGCAATCATCATGACCACTGTTAACGCGAACACCTTGTCTAGCGTTTTGGGCGCCACGGCTAGCCCAACCAAGAATGCGGTGTCCAGTCTGGGCATCAATGACTTCATCGCTTTGATGACCACACAACTGAAGTACCAAGACCCGACGCAGCCGCAGGATTCAACGCAGTTTATTGCACAGTTGGCGCAATTCTCGACGGTGTCGGGTGTGCAAGAAATGAATACCTCGCTGAGTTCGCTGCTGGATCAACTCAAAAGCACGCAAACCTTGAATGCCACTTCGTTAGTGGGACGCAGCGTGCTGGTCAACGCCAGCAGCATGGCGGTTGCTGCAGGCGCACCCGTGAACGGCGCCATTGCAACCCCGGCCGGTGCTAGCAACCTTAACGTCACTGTGTCCGATGCAAGTGGTCAAGTAGTGCGGCATCTAAGTGTCGCTGCCGATACTGGTCTTTCGAAATTTACCTGGGACGGCAAAGACGACAGTGGCAACGCCGTGGCGGCCGGCACTTACAAGTTTGACGCTACCGCAAATGTGGGCAATACCAGCGTCGGCGCTACCACGCTGCTCGCCAGTAAGGTTGATAGCGTCACCATCGACACAACGGACAACAGTTTGCAATTGAACACCGATGCACTGGGTTCGGTCACGCTTGCCGATGTCAAGCAAGTGTACTGATCGCTGCATACCACTACCCAATCAATATTCACTTATTACCGGAGATTAATCATGGCCTTTGGTATCGCATTAAGCGGCTTGGCGGCTGCACAAACCGACCTCGATGTTACCGCCAACAATATTTCCAATTCGGAAACCACCGGCTTCAAACAGTCGCGTACCGAATTTGCTGAGTTGTTTTCCAGTTCGCTGCAGGGAGTGTCGTCGCTGCAGCCCGGTAGTGGTGTGCGCGTATCGTCCATCGCACAGCAGTTCAGTCAAGGCAACATTACCAATACCAGCAACAGTCTTGACCTTGCGGTGAACGGCAGTGGTTTCTTTGCAGTGAGCAATGCGGGCGCCTTGCAATACACGCGCTCGGGTGCATTTCAGACTGATGCCAACGGCTTCGTGGTCAATCCCGCAGGCCAGCGCCTGCAGGTGTATCCAAGCATTGGCGCGGGTACATTCAATACCAGTACCTTTTCTGATTTGCAGTTACAAACCGGACAGAACGCACCTTCTGCAACCACTACCGCGCAAACGTCTTTCAATTTGCCGGCCAATGCGGCGCAGCCAGCCACTGCGGTATTCGATCCCGCTGATTCCACTAGTTACAACAATGCAACATCATTGACGGTTTATGACTCCTTGGGTGCGGCGCATACCGGCACCCTGTACTTTGTAAAGACTGCGACACCAAATCAGTGGAACACACGTCTTTACATTGACGGTACTGCAGTGGGCACGGGTGCACCACCAGTGTTTACGCAACCGCTAACTTATTCGTCAACCGGCGTGTTGACTGCACCGGCTGCTCCCGGAACGATCTCGTATGGCACGTATACGCCGGCGACCGGTGCAAATGCGTTGAACATCAGTTTTGATGTGTCTAACTCTACGCAGTACGGCAATACATTCGGCACCACCAGCATTACGCAGAATGGCTATACCACGGGTCAGCTCACCGGTATCGGGGTGGACAACACCGGAGTTGTGCAAGCGAATTACACCAATGGTCAATCAGTTGCCTTGGGCAAAGTTGCGTTAGTCAACTTTGCCAATCCACAAGGCTTGCAAAAGCTAGACGGTACGAATTGGTCTGAGACCGTTGCATCGGGCCAGCCGGTGCATGGCACTGCCGGCGCTTCTGGCTTCGGTCAACTGCAATCCAGTGCGTTGGAATCTTCCAATGTCGATGTCACCAGTCAACTGGTCAACATGATCGTTGCGCAGCGCAACTATCAGTCTAATGCGCAAATGATTACGACAGAAAAGAGTCTCATGCAAACCGTTATCGATATGGCCCGCTAGTACGTTGGTCTGAACTGAAAATCTGAATTGAGAAATAATTTATGGACCGTTCTTTATATGTGGCGATGTCGGGTGCGAAAGAAACGCTGCAAGCGCAAGCCGCCAACAACCATAACCTGGCGAATGCCAGCACCAATGGTTTTAAAGCGGATTTGTCGGCATTTCAAAGTCGCGCCGTACAAGGTCCAGGTTTCGCATCGCGCGTGTACTCAACCACTTCATCAGTCGGCTGGGACACAACCACGGGCGCTGTCTCTGCAACCGGCCAAGAGTTGGATGTTGCGGTGCAAGGCGACGGTTGGCTCGCCGTGCAAGCGTCGAATGGTCAAGAAGCGTATACGCGCGCAGGCGATTTGCATGTTGATTCCAGCGGCTTGTTGTTAACGGCTACCGGTCATCCGGTGTTGGGCGATAGTGGGCCGATCACGGTGCCGCCTTATAGCGCGATCAATGTCGGTCGCGATGGCACCATCTCCATCGTGCCAGCGGGTCAACAGGTCAACACGATGGCGGCGATTGCGCGCCTCAAGTTGGTGAATCCACCGACCAGTGATCTACATCGCGGTGATGATGGTTTGTTTCGCACACGTACTGGCGAGCCTGCCGCCGCCGACGCAGGTGTGAGCGTGGTTTCAGGCGCGTTGGAATCGAGCAACGTCAATGTCGCCGATGCCATGGTGCAGATGATTGAACTATCGCGCCGCTTTGATTTGCAAATTAAAGCAATGAAGACCACGGATGACAACGAACAAGTCACGACTAAGTTATTGGGCATGTCGTAAGCGACACGCCACAGCAGAGGTAAATCATGAATACGGCATTATGGGCAGCTAAGACCGGACTCGATGCACAGCAAACGCAAATGGCTGTGGTGTCCAACAACTTAGCTAACGTCAATACCACCGGCTATAAAAAGAGCCGCGCAGTATTTGAAGATTTGATGTATCAAAACCTGCGTCAAGTCGGCGCAGCGACGTCGCAAAGCACCGAAGCGCCATCAGGAATGTCATTGGGTACCGGTGTGCGAGTTGTAGCAACCGAAAAAGTTTATACCCAAGGCAGTTTTAACCAGACCGGCAATTCGCTTGATGTGGCGATTACTGGCCGCGGCTTTTTTCAGGTTGCATTGCCGGATGGCAGCCTCGCCTATACGCGCGACGGCAGCTTTCAAATGAATTCGCAAGGCCAGTTGGTTACATCCAGCGGTTATGCCGTGCAGCCCAGCATCACGATTCCGCAGGGTGCGCAGAGCATCAGTATCGGCACAGACGGCACGGTAAGCGCAACCTTGGCCGGTGCTTCTGCACCGACGCAAGTTGGCACCTTGCAATTAGCAGATTTCGTGAATCCGGCAGGCTTACAGCCGCGCGGTGAAAATCTATTGACTGCATCGGGCTCGAGCGGTGCGGCGCAAACCGCGACTCCCGGCTTAAGCGGCTTGGGTACCTTGCAACAAGGTGCGGTGGAGTCTTCCAACGTCAATGTAGTGGAAGAAATGGTCAACATGATTGAAACGCAGCGCGCCTATGAGATGAACACCAAGGCCATTACGACCACCGATCAAATGCTGCAGTTTGTTAGCCAGAATCTCTGATGCTGAATAACGTCGTGACCACGAACGCAAGCATCTATCAACCCGATTGATCAAATGAACATACGTATCCATGCCAACGCCGTCGCTTCGCCGTCAAGGTCACTGCTTGTCGCGCTCGCGACATGGAGTTTACTGAGCCTTAGCGGCTGCATGACTGCGCAACCTAAGTTTGAAGACTATGCGGTTAGTTTGCCGGATGAGTCGGCGGATACTCGCGTCGCGAATGGCTCTATTTTCCAATCGAATCGTGATGTGGCCTTATTTGAAAATCCCGTTGCAGGGCGCATCGGCGACATTCTCACCATTCACTTAGTGGAAAGCACCACCGCATCAAAGAAGTCGAGCACCAACACCAAAAAGGCCACTAACGCCACCTTGGGCATTACCAATTTGTTCGGTCGTACGCCGACGGTGAAGGGGGTCAATCCACTCACTGCCGGCATGGGCGATAGCACGGACTTCACCGGCGAAGGCAATACCGCACAAAGCAATAGCCTTGACGGCGATATCACGGTAACCGTTGCCAAGCGCTATTCGAACGGCAATTTGCTAATACGCGGACAGAAATGGCTAACGCTCAATCAAGGCCAAGAGTATGTGCGCATCCAAGGCATCGTGCGTCAAGCCGACGTACAACCGGATAACACCGTGGTGTCCACTAAGGTTGCAAATGCGACGATCTCTTACGGCGGCAAGGGTTCATTGGCGGATGCCAATGCCAAGGGCTGGTTGGGACGCTTCTTTGATTCACCGCTGACGCCATTTTGATGGATAGGCTGAAGATCAGAGTAGAAAACAGACAGGATGAACAAAGTGATTATCGAACGGTTTAAAAAAATGTTAAGCGTATTGCGCAACGACGTGAATAGTCGTCGCGCTACGCTGCGCACGCCCATTATTTCTTCATCATTCACCCTTCAGCCGTGGGCCCGTCATCGAGCTTCCACCATTGCTGCATCGTTAATCATTACGCTGATCAGTGTGATTGCGCCGCAGGCTCACGCAGAACGCGTGAAAGATCTCGCCAAAGTCGCCGGGGTGCGCACTAACCAATTGGTCGGATATGGTTTGGTGGTCGGTTTGAACGGTACGGGCGATCAAACCTCTCAGGCGCCGTTCACCATCCAAAGCATTCGTAACATGTTAACCAAGTTCGGCGTCACCATTCCCGCCGATGTGAATCCGCAACTTAAGAACGTAGCTGCAGTAACCGTGACGGCGGTATTACCGCCGTTTATCAAGGTGGGACAAACGATTGATGTCACCGTCTCTTCCATCGCCAATGCGCAGAGCTTGCGCGGTGGCAGTTTATTAATGATGCCGTTGCGCGGCATAGATGGTGAGGTGTATGCGGTTGCTCAAGGTAATCTGGTGGTAGGTGGCCTTGACGTGTCCGGCAAAGATGGTTCACGCATCACCGTTAATGTGCCGAGCGCGGGTCGCATTCCGAACGGCGCGTCGGTTGAACGGGAAGTACCGAATAATTTTGGCACGACGCCTTATGTGACGTTGAATTTGAATACTCCGGATTTCACCACTGCTACGCGCTTGGTTGAAGGCATCAACAAGACTTTAGGTGATGGTACTGCGCAGGCGTTGGATTCGGTAACGGTACGCGTTGCTGCGCCCACTGATCTCAGTCAACGCATTGCGTATCTGTCGACACTGGAGTCGATGGACATTGAGCCCGGCGAAGCGCCTGCACGCGTGATCGTTAATTCGCGTACCGGAACAGTCGTCATTGGCTCGCGCGTGCGCGTGATGCCGGCGGCGGTATCCCACGGCTCACTCACTGTCACTATTACTGAACACAATGATGTCAGTCAGCCGAATGCCTTGGCACAAGGCACAACTGTTACTACGCCGCGCACCGATGTGAAAGTAGATCAGCCCGAAGCACGTATGTTTATTTTCAACGCCGGCGTTGATCTCGACGCGATCGTGCGCGCCGTCAATCAAGTCGGTGCGGCGCCTGGAGACTTGGTCGCGATTTTAGAAGCGCTCAAGGAAGCCGGTGCGTTGCGGGCCGAGTTGATTGTTATCTAGCTAAAGTTTTAATCAGCCTATAGCCATGTCTACGCCCCCCACCCACGCCAACTTCTACGCCGACTTTAAGTCGTTGGCGGCATTGAAGCTTGATGCCAAGACCGATAGTCAAAAGGCGTTACGTGCGGCGGCGCAACAGTTTGAGAGTCTGTTCACCAGCATGATGTTGAAGAGCATGCGCTCGGCGACCTCCAGCATTGGCGATTCGCTGAATGGCAGCAATGAGATGGATTTATATCAGGGCATGTATGACCAGCAGATCGCCACGCAGATGTCGAAGGGCAAGGGCCTGGGACTTGCTGATATGTTGGTACAACAACTAACTCGCAGTGGGTTAGTTAAGGGTGGTGTGACTGAAAGCCAAGGTCCAAAAGCTGACGGTCAACAATCAGAGGGCATTACCTCTGGCGCACAGCCCACCGCGCTGAGCCCTCGGCCCAATTCATCTTCTGCGACTTCTTTCGTCCAATCGGTATGGCCGCACGCACAAGCGGCCGCTAAACAATTGGGTGTGGACCCAGCCACCTTAGTTGCGCATGCAGCGCTGGAAACCGGTTGGGGCAAGCACGTGCCTTGCAACGCCGACGGCAGCAGCAGTTTTAATTTATTCGGCATTAAAGCCGGTGCGCACCATGATCAAAGTGTTGCCGCCAACACGCTTGAGTATACGCAGGGGTCTGCGGTGAAGCGGGTAGAGCGCTTTAAGACTTACAACTCGGCGGAGGAGTGCTTTGCCGACTACGCCAATGTGCTAGGCAACTCACGCTATAGCGGTAGCCGCAATAGCGGCAGCAATGTCAGTCAATTCGCCGCAGGCTTGCAGCAAGGGGGCTATGCGACGGATCCGCACTATGCCGCTAAGCTTAAAGCTGTAGCGAGCAGCGTTATGTCCATGTTGACTCCCGCCGCTTCCAACGCCGCTCAAGTGGCGCAAACCCAGGCCGATAGCTAATGCACATCACCGAATCCATCGTCATATATATGGCTGACGCTGTTGCTGTCTTAAGGAGCGTCTATGTCTAGCATGCTTTCGACCGGTGTGTCAGGGCTGCTGGCCTTACAAACGGCGCTCGACACCACCAGTCATAATATTTCCAACGCGTCGACGCCGGGGTTTAGTCGTCAGACGACAAATTTCGCAACGACCACGCCGGAATTGCAGGGCGGCAATTGGGTGGGCACTGGCGTAACCGTCAACTCCATTCAGCGTATTTATAGCGACGTGGTCGCCAGTCAGGTGCGCACTGCGTCCAGCGGCAAGAATCAATGGGACACCTACACCTCGATGGCGGGTCAGGTCAACAATCTGTTTAGCAACTCCACCACCGGCATTTCTGCCTCGCTGCAAGACTTGACCAATGCGTTCCAGAGCGTTGCCAATTCACCCAGCACAAGTTCAGAACGACAGGTGGCGTTATCCAAAGCACAGGCTTTGGTTAGTCAGTTGCAGTCGTATGGCGCGAGCCTCGATCAATTGAATACGCAGGTGAACTCACAGCTTAATAGTGAAGCCTCGACGATTACCGGTTTGGCCAAAAGCATTGCGAACCTAAACTCGCAGATTGCCGCTTCCACCGGCAGCGGCAATAACGCGCCCAACGATTTGCTGGATCAACGTGATGCCTTGGTTGATCAATTGGCGACGCACGTCAATGTCAATGTGGTCAAGCAAGACAATGGTCAAATGAATGTGTTTATCGGCACTGGCCAATCCTTGGTGCTGGGCACTACTTCCGCCACCATTGCCGCGCAACCTGATGCTTACGATGTGTCGCGCACTTCGCTGGTGATGAAGGGCGATACGGGGCAAACCGATATCACGAACGCATTGACCGGCGGCACAGTAGGCGGATTGCTCGATTTCCGCAGCGAGATACTCGATCCTGCCAAAAATAGCTTGGGACAAATTGCTGTGGGGGTGAGTAACAGCCTCAACCAACAGCAGAATGCAGGCATGGATTTGAATGGCTCGCTGGGCGCTAATTTATTTACGGTGGGCGGCGTGTCGGTATTGGACAATAAGAACAATGGCGGCACAAGCACTGTGAACGTTACGCGCAGCAACATCGGTGCGCTCACTACCAGCGATTATTTGTTGACCAAGACGGCTGGTGGCTGGTCGTTGCAACGTACCGATACCGGCCAAGCGGTAACAATGACAGGTAGTGGTACTGTGGCAGCGCCATTCGTTGCAGACGGGTTGTCGATTGTGGTTGGAGGTGCGGCCTCTACCGGCGACAAGTTCATGATTAAACCCACTAGTGCTGCAGTGGCCAGCATGCAAGTGAACATCAGCGATCCTAACGGCATCGCGGCGGCCGCCCCGATCATTGCATCAGTCAGTAGCAATAACACCGGCAATGCAACGATTACGCAAGGTGCGGTAGTGAATGCCGGCAATGCCAATTTGCTCAACCCCGTCACGATTCAATTTCTATCTGCCACGACTTACACCACCGATGGTGGTGCGACGACTAACACTTACACGAGCGGTCAGAACATCGCGGTAAACGGTTGGCAAGTTGCAATCAGCGGCGCACCGGCAACCGGCGATACGTTTACCGTCAAGGCCAATACCTCGGGTAAGGGCGATAACCGCAATGCGCTATTGATGGCCAATGCGTTTGACACAGGACTATTGGTTGGCGGCACCAAGTCAATCAATGATGCAGTGGGAACTTGGGTTGCGGATATCGGCACCAAATCCAATCAAGCTCAGGCCAATCTGACTACGCAGTCTGCAGTGTATGGCGACGCGGTGAATTCTCAGCAAAGTATCTCTGGGGTGAACCTAGACGAAGAGGCGGCTAACCTGGTGCGCTATCAGCAAGCCTATGCCGCTGCGGCAAAAGTCATTGCTGCCTCCAACACTCTTTTCAATGCACTTATTCAGGCGGTAGGTTAACTGTCATGCGCATTTCTACTTCAATGATGCATAGCAGCGCTGTCAACGCCATATTGCAGCAACAAGCTGACCTTTCGAAAACGCAAAACGAGCTATCCAGCGGCAAGAAAATACAGACTCCTGCCGACGATCCAGTGGCAGCAGCCCGCATCATGCAGCTGCAACAACAACAGTCTGCATCCGATCAATACGGAACGAATATTGGCGGGGTGAAGACTCGTTTGCAATTGAGCGAACAAGCGGTGGCGGACGCAGACAGCATCATTGAGCGTGTATCGCAACTAGCAGTGCAGGCGAACAGCTCGGCGCTCGGGGCATCCGACAAGCAGGCGATTGCCACCGAGTTAACGGAATTGAACAAACAGTTGCTTAACATCGCCAATAGTAAAGATGCTAACGGCGAGTACTTATTTTCCGGCTATTCGTCGAATGCACTGCCGTTTGCGCGTGGCGCAAGCGGCACCGTTGCTTATAGCGGCGATCAAGCCACCCGCAGCGTGCAGGTGGGTCCCTCGCAATACATGACCGATGGTGATTCGGGTCAAAGCGTATTCATGTCAGTGCCGGAAGGTAATGGCACTTTCAAACTGAGCTCGAATTCAAGTAATGCCGGATCGGGTGTGATTACCGGCTCGGTGCAGAACAGCGCGGCATGGGTGCCAGATAACTATACCCTGAGTTTTACCAGCGCGAGCACTTGGCAAGTAACAGATAGTGCCTCTCCGGCCAATGTGGTGGGTTCAGGATCTTACGTGTCTGGTACTGCGATTAATTTTAACGGTGTGGCCGTCACTGTAACCGGTACGCCAGCGACGGGTGATTCATTCACTATCGCGCAAAGCAAAACCCAAGATATTTTTTCCACCATCGATGCGTTGAGTGCGGCCTTAAATGCTCCGACCAGTACTAGCGCTAATCAAGCTCAGTATCAGAATTCATTGAACGTGATCGAGACTCAAGTAGCGCAAGCAGATACGCGTCTGCTGAACGTGCGTGCAGGGATTGGAGCGCGCTTATCTGTTCTGGATTCAATCGACAATACGCGTCAGAACACGGCTGACCAACTCAAAACTTCCTTGTCCAATTTACAGGACACCGATTTCGTACAAGCAACGACTCAATTGAACCAGCAATATCTTGGCTTGCAAGCTGCACAGCAGTCGTATGCCAAGATCGCGCAGTTGTCTTTGTTTAATTATTTGTGATTGTAAGAAGACCGTAGACCGTAGGCTGAAGATTAGGAGAAGAACGAATACAGGATTCTGTTCCATATGCAGCCGTTCATGTGGTTGCTCAATTAGATTTTCTATCCATCGTCTTGCTCAAGTGCTCTCTTGCCTACAGCCATCGGCCTTCTTTCAAACTTAAGCCCAATTAAGACGTTTTTATTTCTTCCGTGATCTAGTCCACAAATTTGTTAAGCGATGTTACGGCCACTTAAGTTAGTCGAATGAACACCGATACAGCACTTGAACAGCGGCCCGGCACACAGCATGGACCGC
>Ga0206888_1101_pt1 | contig 23965 bp, 19 predicted proteins | sample Alteio_BWOrgHeat_90_FD_153258 | JGI IMG/M metagenome (GOLD analysis project Ga0206888, IMG submission 153258) | Enriched cells from forest soil in Barre Woods Harvard Forest LTER site, Petersham, Massachusetts, United States - Alteio_BWOrgHeat_Nextera4 ... | reverse complement strand
GTATCATAGCCGAAGCTTTGGTAGAAAAGCAGGCGGTTGCCCGCAATGCTTGTATGGCGGGGGCTTACAAAGGACCGGTTATTGACGAGATCGCTCTGGTAGACCGGGGTGGGGTTGCCCGGCAGCCAGACGGCTATGCGGCTTTTGTAGGCGATGGTCGTCTGGGCGGGCGTGGAGTACCAGAAGCTGGTAATGTAGCCGGTGGCGGAGTCGATGCTCTGTATGCCCACGCTGTCGGTAGGAAGAACAGATTGCAGGGCGCCGGTGACGGGGTTGACGATCTGGTTGTAGTAGAAGATGTGATCGAACATGTTCTCGGCGACGAGGGTAAAGTTAAAAGAGGCGGAAGGGAGGATCTGTTTTGTCGTGTCGGCGAGGTTGATAAGCACGGAATTGCCGGGAAACAGCGGGAGGGTGGTGAGGATATGGTTATCGACTATGCGGCTGTAGCGGGCGTAGTTGGCCGAGACATAGGAGACGAAACTACTTTTTTTCGTGTTCACGTTATACCGGAAGAGGAGCGCGCTGTCGCCGGTGGGGTAGGGGAGGTTGGCCGGGAGCTGCGCGATATTTCCTTTTACCAGGATCTCGCTGTCGTTGATGGCCCTGAGGACGAGGCCGAAGACGCCGCTGATGGTATCGATGCGGCCATCTTTCAGGGAGATGCGTTTTGTGGAGAGGGTGTTATTTACATCGTCGGTGATAAAGAGCGTGTTACGGGATGGGGAGAGATCGAAGGCTTCGGCACCGAGGCCCTGGGTGAGGGTGAGCAGATTGGTGTAAGTGAATTGCGTGGTATAAGTGTGAGTATAGTTACGGATGAAATAGCGATAGGCGATACCGTTGACCGGTGCGGATTCGACCTGGAAAGAGTATTGGTGGCCGGCGGCAAAGGGATAATTGATGGTTGCGGTGTAGGAGAAGTTGGTCACCGGGACGAGGGGATAGGAACCGACGGTGCCGGTGTCGCTGTGCAGATAAACTTTTGACAGGTTGCCGACGTACGGAAAGGAAAGCTGCAGCTGATCTGCGGCGGTCGGGATGGTGCGGAAGAAGAGGACTGCGTTGGTGTCTTTATAGATGACTGGGAGGGAGGCGGGAGTAACAGGGGATGCGTCGTGCTTCGAGCAGGCAGCAAAAAGCATAACGGCAATGAGCAGGTAGAGGTATGATTTCACCGGAAAAGTTTATCCGGTAAAGATAGGGCGGCCCGGCGTAAAGAAAATGTTAACGGATATAGCGCTCGAAAAATTCATAGGTCCGTAACATCTGGTCGATGCGTTGGCGGTTGTCGCCGCTGCGGGTGAGCTCATGGGTACCACCAGGATGGCGGACGTATTCGACCGGCCGGCCGAGGACCTTGAGACTGCGGTAAAGCATTTCTCCCTGTACGAAGCCCGTGCGGCGATCGTTTTCGCCGTGGAAGATGATCAGCGGTGTCGTGATGCTGGCCACATAGGTAATGGGGGATTCGTGTTGGAGGATGGCTTTTGTCGCGGGTTCCCAGGGATAGCCGCCGAAATAATTTGGTACGAGGCGCCAGGCGTTGCCTTCGCCGAAGAAGGTGGCGAGGTCGTAGACGCCACGCTGAGCGCATGCGGCTTTGAAGCGATGGTCATGACCCACGATCCAGGCAGTGAGATAGCCCGCGTAGGAGCCGCCGGTGACGACCAGTTTCGAAGAATCGGCCCAGCCTTCGGCTACTGTTTTGTCGAGTGCGGTGAGGACATCGCTGGTAGGCCCCGTACCCCAGTCCTTTACGTTGGCGCGCAGGAAGTCCAGGCCATAACCGCCGGAGCCGCGCGGGTTGCAGTAGATGATACCGTACCCTTTTGCGCAGAAGAACTGGAACTCGTGCCACATGGATGCTTCGCCGGGTCCCCACATGGCCGATGGGCCGCCGTGGATATCGAGGAGGAGCGGAAATTTTTGTCCCGGGGTATAGTTGGCCGGTTTCATGACCCAGTATTCGATAGTCTCGCCGATGCTGTTTTTAAACGTATGTTTTTCGGGCAGGACGAGTTGCCGGTGTTGCAGCCATTCACCGTTGAATGCGGTGAGGAGTTTTGTTTCATGGAGGGTGGCGTCGGCGGTGTAGAGTTCCGAAGGGTCTGACACTTCGGTGCGGGTGAAGACGAGATGGTTGTTTTGGAGGTCAAAGCTGCCCGTGCCGCTGTTATAGTCCGAGAGTTGTTCTACTTTTTTTGTTGCGATAGCCGCGCGGTAGAGTGGTGCGCCGCCGTTGGATTGGGCGGTGAAATAGAGGTATTGTTCATCGTCGCTGAAGGTGTAGCCGCCGGTGTTGCGATCAATGGGAAGATCGATATGCTCTGCGAAGGTGCCGTTAGCGGGCATAACGGCCAGCTGGGGAACGGAAACGAAGGAGGTGGGGCCATATTGAAAAGCCAGCCATTTGCCATTAGGGGATAGGCGGGGGCTGTTGTAGACCTTTCCTTTCTCTCCGAGCAGTCGGTGAAGATGGCTGCCGTCGCGGTTGGCCATAAAGATCTCGCTTTCCAGCGCCCGGTCAGGATGTTCTGTGGAGTCGAGGTGGGCGACGAGGATGAGTTTTGTGCCGTCGGGGGAATAGTCGACGTTGTTATAGCTATAAAAACCACTGGTTACGGCGACGGGTGTAGAGCCTGGTTGGAGGGATTGCACGAACCACTCGTTGAAGGCCATTTCCGGGTTTACTTCCATTTCGTCCTGGAAGTTGAGTTTTGTCACCACTTTTGCTTTTTTATCCGTGGTGTTGAGATCGAGCCAGGCCCGGATCTCGTCCAGGCTGCCGTCCGGGTTTGGTTTTGTGCCAGCGAGGCCATGCGCCGTCCTGAGGCCTGGTTTTTCTTCCGGCCATGTGGGGAGGGCATGGGCGCTGTTGAGGATGGAGTCTTTTATCATCTCTTTGAGCCCGATGCGGGCGGAGAAGAGGATGTCTTTTCCGTCGGGGGACCATTTAGGGGAGCTGGCGCCATAACGGAAATGCGTAAGCTGGGTTGGTTCGCCGCCGTCAAAGGAGAGGAGGAAGACCTGCGGTTTGCCGTCGGTGTTGCGGACGAAGGCGAGTTGTTTTCCATCGGGGCTCCAGGCCGGTTGGGTGGCGCTTTCTTTTGTCGTGAGCTGGCGCGGGGCGGTGGAGGCGTCCGACGGGACGATATAGAGTTGGGTGAGGTATTTATAATCCCATTTGGATGCTTTTGGGTCCGAATCCGGCTCGATAGTGGTGAGGGTGAAGACCGCTTTGGTACCTTCTTTGTTCAGATGGACTTCGCCGACGGTTTTTATTTTGAGCAGATCGGTGACTTTGATGTTCTCTTTTTGGGCGTGGAGGTTTGTGGTGGTGGTGAGTAGGATGGCGGCCAAAAGATGAGTGAATTTTTTCATGCGTTGGTTTTGGTAGGTGTAAGTTAAGGAAGATTATCTTTATGTTCAATATGAAGACAAGCAAAGCCGATATTCCCAAATATGATCTTGAGCAATTCCGGGCTGTTCACCGGATGAAGGAGAATGAGGCCCTGGGGTTTGGGTACAATAGTCTTGATCGTAGCCGGTTCATTCCGGGTTTTGAGCTGTACTCCAGCAGTGGGGTGGTCCGCGATATCGGTCCGCTGCGATCTGCCTTTTACCGGGTCAGTCTTACGGTGACGGGGACACTGGATATGCAGATCGGGTTGGAGCATTACCGGCATCAGCCCAGGACGGTAGCCTGTACTTTTCCCAACCAGATATTTTCCAAGAACAATATCAGTGCCGATGCTTTTGGGTATTATATGCTTTTCAAGGCGAATTTTCTTGATGAAGTGTTACCTGCTGGACGGCTGCCGGGGGAGTTCCCTTTTTTGAGTACGGCGGGGGTGCCGTTGTTTTGCTTGTCAGAGGAGGAGTTGGGGGCAGTCGTTGATCTGGTGAAGAAGATGGATGTGGAGGTGCGGGGGGATCGACCGGGGCGGGGGCGCGCCGTACAGTTGTACCTGTACCTGTTGTTGCTGGAAGTGCGGCGGAGCTATGAGCGTCAGCGGCTCGATCATCCTGTGCCGGTGGCCGCGGGCCATGCGTTGGTGTCGCGGTTTCAGAAGCTGGTGGGGGAGCATTTTTTGACCCGACGGCAGGTGGCCGACTATGCGCAGATGCTTTCGGTGAGTGCGAATCATCTTAACAAGATGGTGAAGGAGGTGACGGGGAAGACCGCGTCGGACGGTATCCGGGAGATGTTGGGACAGGAGGCGAAGTCGTTGCTACGATATACGGATAGTAGTGTTGCGGAGGTGGCGTATACCCTTGCCTTTAGTGATCCCGCGTCGTTTAATCGTTTCTTTAAGGCCGAGACGGGGGAGACGCCGCTGGTGTATCGAAATAGAAATAGGTAGGGGGCTTCGCCGTCAGGAATAATCCAGTCAATAGAATGCAGGGTTTGGGGAATGGTTGAGTGACCGTTGGGGCGGAGCTTTGCAGGAAATATTTTACTATGCGTTTTACCAATCAAAAAGTTGTTGTCGCCGGCGGTACATCGGGTATCGGGTTGGCGACGGCCAGGCATTTTTTACAGGAAGGAGCTATTGTTACGGTTACAGGGCGGAGTGCTGAACGGCGGCGGTCTGCTGAGCGGGAAGGTTTGCATGCTGCTGCGGTGGATAGCCAGGACCGGAAGGCATTGGATGCTTTTTTTGCGGGTCATGGGGCGGTGGACCATCTTGTTATTTCTTTAGGTGGTAGCAAGGGAATGGGCGAGTTTGCGGGGTTGTCATTGGACTTGTTGCGGGAGGGTTTTGGAGAGAAGTTCTGGCCGCAGCTGGAGACGTTGCAGGCGGCGTTGCCGTATTTGCGGGTTGATGGGAGTGTGACGCTGGTCACGGCTATTTCTGCTATTGCGAAATTGAGTGGGGTGTCGGGATTGGCGGCTATGAATGGGGCGCTGGAGGTGATGGTGCCTATATTGTCGAAGGAGTTGCCGGCGATAAGGATCAATGCCGTGTCACCGGGGCTGATCGATACGCCGTGGTGGCATTTTGTGCCGGCGGAGGGAAGGCAGGAGGCGTTTGCGCAGTTTACGGCGGGGATCCCGGCGAAGCGCGCAGGGAGGCCGGAGGAGGTGGCGGATGCGATCGGGTTCCTTGCGGGGAATGGGTATATGCGGGGGAAGGTGATCGGGGTTGATGGGGGGATGGCGTAGTTGCCGTTGGACTTTTTCCTCAAACCGGTGGTCGAATTTGTCGATGTTGCCCGTAATTTTTGGAGTATATTGGGGTATGCCAAAAAACATGTTGCGATATTACCTTTTTTGTCAGATCGCCGGGTGGGGGGTAGTTCTGGGTGTGCTTTGCCTGATGCAGCAGGATGCAAGTGGAATGCAGGTGATCGTTGTTGCGGTGGGGTTGTTGGCGTCGCATGGGCTGAGGGAGTTGATCGTTCGCGGCGGGTGGTTGAGGCTGCCTGTGATGATGGGGCTGATGCGGATCCTGTCCGGTATAGCTTTGGTCTGTGCGGTGGCGGGGGTTTTGAAATGGATGGGGTTCATACTGGTTTATGGGGGAATTCAATATCGCGGGTTGTTGTGGATCGGCAGGTCGTTGATTGCATATGTTTTTTTGATCTTTCCCTGGGCGTGTATTTATTGTATGGTTCATTATGTGAACGAGAGGCAGAAGGATGTGTTGAAGGTGAGGCAATTGGAAGCGCGACTCGATGAAATGAGGAAGCGGGGGTATCTTTAGGAGAATTAGGTTATCTATGATTGGGTTATTCCGGATATTTTTCAATTTCTTGCGGCGGCCTGATAAAAGGGAGCATGGGCGGCTGAAGGCGGAGAGTGAGCTGCGTTGGAAGGAGCTACAGGAAGAGAGGGGGGCGTTTGTTTATGAGGAGGATGGGTTTAGTTATCCTTTTGAGAACGGGACGAGCCAGATACGATGGGCAGAGGTAGAACGGGTCATCGGGTATACCCTGGACTTGTTTACCGTCGATGAGATCTGTCTTGAGCTGCATGTCAGGGACCGGGCGATCCGGTTTACCGAATCGACGCCCGGGTGGTATCCATTTCTTGACCGACTAAGAACGGTTTTCCCGGTGATCCGGGAAAATTGGGACTGGGGGGTGGCGAAGCCGCCTTTTGCTACGAATTATACTGTTCTATACGAAAGAGAGGATGCGGGTTTGTTTGGATGAGAGGGCGGCGGTGCGTTGTCATTCTGAGCGAAGGGCTAGCTTGTCCGCTGCATTTTTTGACGTTCGTTCGTGCGGAGGGATCGGATGTGGCTGATCTTGATCTTTGTGCCGGCATGCCAGAGATCATTGTTTCGCTGCATGTTCAGCCAGAGCTCGGGAGTAGTGTCAAAGGCTTTCGCGAGTCTCAGAGCCATTTCGGCGCTTACGCCCATGTGTCCATTGATCAATTGGGAAACTGTTTTGCGGGCGACTCCCAAGTTGTCGGCGAGTGCAGTAATACTGATCCCGAGGGGATCGATGTACATTTCTTTGAGGACCTCGCCGGGGTGAATTGGGGGCATTTTTTGTTGTAGCATTTTCGGGTTCTTATGGTTTAATGATAGTCAAGGTAGTCTACCAGTAGCCCTGCACCGGGATAATTTAAGTCTTCCACCTTTTCAGCGCCGTGTAACAGGGTTAAGATATTTCTTATCTTTTTGACCTGTTCCGGAGGCAGCCTGGAGGCGTCGTTTTTTGCCCATAGCAGTTTTAATCCCTTGTGCTGGATACTGGCAATCATATTGCAAATGTAACCTATTACGTTACAAGTAACAACTTTATAATAAGCGAATAGATTGTTAGAAAATAAAATTAATGCGACTTATTGGTTTTTAATTTTTTTTACGTGTTTATTGATTTCATCAGGATCATTTATACTGGTGAGATCATTCCGAGCGCAGGGTTTTTACGGGATTGGCTAGGGCGGCTTTGAGGGCTTGGAAAGATACGGTGAGTAGGGCGATGGTGAGGGCGCCGAGGCCGGCGGTAGCGAAGACCCACCAGTGGATGGCGGTGCGGTAGGCATAGTTGCCGAGCCAGCTGTCCATGGCCCACCACGCGAGGGGGAAGGCGATGAGACAGGAGAGCGTCACCAGGGCGAGGAATTCGCGGGAGAGGAGGCCGGCGAGGCCGGGGACGGAGGCACCGAGGACCTTGCGGATGCCGAGTTCTTTTGTGCGTTGTTCGGCGGTGTAGGCGGCGAGGCCGAAGAGCCCGAGACAGGAGATGGAGATGGCGAGAATGGCGAAGAGCCCGGCGAGTTTGCCGATGCGGGTCTCATCGGTGAAGCGCTGATTGAATTCGCTGTCGGCGAATTTGACCTCAACGGGATAGCCGGGGTTGTCGGCTTTTATCACCGCCGTGATCTTTGCGATGGCGGCGGAGGCGTTTGCGCCGGGTTTCAGCCGCATATCGAGACTGTGACAATAGGTGAAATTTTTGGGGTCGCACACCATGACGAGAGGGGTGGGCTTTCCATACATATCATTGAAGACAAAATTGCGGACGATGCCTACGATGGTCAGGGGTGTGCTGCCCTGGCCGGTGGTGACCCGGTTGCCCACTTTGCCGGCCTTGCCCATCAGGGTGGCGAGGCTTTCGTTGATGAGGATCGAGTTGCTGTCCACTTTTGCATTGGGATAGAAGTCGTGACCTTCCTTTATTTTCAATCCCATCGTTGCTATATAACCGGGTGAGACGAGTTCCTGGTTGATGAATTCCGTACTGTTGAGGTCGTCACCTTCCCAGACAAGGTGCTGGTTGTCCGTCCCGCTCCACATCTGCAGGGGCGGGCTGAGGCTAAGGGCGACGTTGTCGAGCGCGCCGGAGGCCATGAGGTGGTCGCGGATCGCGTCGTAATGTTCGGCCATTTTTCCCTGAACGTCGAGATAGAGCAGGTTTTGTTTTTCAAACCCGAGATCGCGGTCCTTTATATGCTGCACCTGCTGATAGATGATGACCGTGCAGATGATGAGGGCCACGGAGACGACGAATTGCGTGGTGACAAGCGTCCTGCGGATGAAGCCGGCGCTGCCTTTTGTCCGCAACTTTAACCCTTTCAGGACGGCGATGGGGTTAAAGGAAGAAAGATAAAAGGCAGGATAGCTGCCGGAGAGCAACCCGCAGCTCAGCCCGATGGCCAGCAGTCCGGCGAGGTGCGCGGGGGCCAGTGGATGAAAGACGAGCTCCCTGGCCACAAGGTCGTTGAACAACGGAAGGGTTAGGTATACGAGGACGATGGCCAGCGCGACAGAGAAGAAGGAGAGCAACAGGGATTCGGAGATGAACCGGCTGATGAGCGAGCGTTTCAGGGCGCCGAGGGTCTTGCGGACACCGACCTCTCTTGCGCGCTGCCCTGCACGGGCGGTGGAGAGGTTCATGAAGTTGATGCAGGCGATGAGCAGGATGATGGAAGCAATGAGCGAAAAGAGTTTTACGAATTTTATCGCGCCACCGTCGGGCTTTCCGTTGGTGTAGTTGTCATACAGATGCCAGTCATTCATCGACCAGAGAAGCATATCTGTTTTGGCAAAGGTCTTATCCCTGGAGCGGATCAACGCGGTGAGTTTTTGTGCGACGATGTCCGGGTTTGCGCCGGGCTCGAGTTCGAAGATGGCAGGCCGGCCGAAACTGCCCCAATTCGTAAGCCATTGTTGTACGTCCGTATAGTCGTCCCAGGCCGCGAGCCAGTTGAATTGGAGGGTGCGATTGTTCGGAAAGTCCGCGACGACACCGGTGACGGTGTAGTTGATGGTGTTGTTCATGCGAAGCGTCTTGCCGATGGGCTCGGCATCGCCGAAGAATTTGCGGGCGGTGGACTGCGTGAGCACGATGGAATGCTTTAGGCGCAGGCATCCTACGCGACTGCCTTTCAGGAAGGGGATCCTGAGCAAGTCGAAATAGCTGGAGTCGGCGAAGGTGCCGTTCTCATACAGGACTTTATCGCCGATGGTGAAGAGTTGGCGTTCGCCGTTGGTGACCCGGATGGCATAGCGGATGCCGGGGATGGTCTTTATTGCTTCCGGCGCCAGGGGGCCGGGGACACCGTCATAGCTGGTGATCTTGCCGTTGTAGGGCATGTTGAGCCGGGTCCAGTAGATCTGGTTTCGGTTGGCTACCTCGTGGTCCCAGGTGAGTTCGTCTTCGACCCAGAGGAAGATGAGGGTCGCGCAGGCGATGCCGAGGGCCAGGCCGGTGATGTTTAATAGACTATACGTGGGTTTGTTCCGCAGGCTGCGGAAGGTGGTGAGGATATAATTCTTAAACATGGCTGATTTACCACGAAGTTGGTGCCAAAGTCGCAAGGCGTTGGGGGTTAGCGTGTTGGGCGGGGGATTTGGGGGGAGATTGTTCGGTTTTGATACGTGGGGTGTGCGTTTAATTTATGTATATTCATTTTCAAAAGCTATTATGCGTCTTTCCCTGACCGGTTGTTTGCTGTCATCCCTTGCCTTTCTTTCCGCCTGCCATTCCGCGACGCGGGCGCCCGACACTTCCTGGGCCGTCTATGGCGGGAGTAAGGATGGGATCCATTATTCTTCGCTGATCCAGGTGGATACGGCGAATGCGGGGCGGCTGCGACAGGTGTGGGAATATCATACCGGCGACGGGGACAGCCTTTCGCAGATCCAGGTGAATCCGCTGATCGTCGATGGAGTGTTGTATGGGGTGTCGCCGAAGCTGAAGCTTTTTGCGTTGGATGCGGCAACGGGCCAGTCGAAGTGGGTTTTTGACCCGGCCGCGCCGGTGAACGGCGATACGCCAAGGATCGATATCAATGCCTGTCGGGGAGTGGCCTATTATGCGGGTGATAGTTCTGCCGGGTCGGGGACTGCGGCCGGCGGGGGAAGGGATGCGCGGCTTTTTTATGGCGCGGGATCCTTTCTTTATTGTGTCGATGCGGTGACGGGGAAGGCTATTCCGGGGTTTGGGGACAGTGGAAGGATCGATCTGCACAAGGACCTGGGAAGAGATGTAAAAGACCTCTTTGTTGCGTCGACCACGCCGGGGATGGTCTATAAAGACATGATCATTGTCGGCGACCGGGTTGCCGAGGAGGCGGCGGCGGCGCCAGGACATATCCGGGCCTATGATGTCCACACGGGCCGGCTTCGCTGGATCTTCCATACCATCCCCTATCCCGGGGAGGTGGGGTATGAGAGCTGGGATGATACGGCTGCGTATAAGCATATCGGTGGGGCCAATACCTGGTCCGGGTTTACGCTGGATGAGGAGAAGGGAGCGCTTTTTGCGCCGATCGGTTCGGCTTCCTATGATTTTTATGGCGGCAAGCGTCCCGGCAACGGGCTTTTTGCGAATTGTGTGGTGGCGCTGGATGCGAATACGGGAAAACGGCTCTGGCATTTCCAGACCGTGCATCATGATATCTGGGACCGCGACCCGCCAACGCCCCCGGTGCTGGTGACGGTGAAGAAAGAAGGGAAGGTGATCCCGGCTGTGGCGCAGGTGACGAAGAGCGGGTTTGTTTTCCTGCTGGACCGTGAGACGGGGCAGCCCCTTTCGCCGGTGGAGGAGCGACCCGTGCCGCCAGACAGCGCGTTGCCCGGGGAAAAATTATCGCCTACGCAACCCATTCCGACGGGGATGCCGGCATTTGCACGGCAATCCCTGACCGAAGCGGACCTGAACCGACTGGTGCCTGATTCGTCGTTTGAGGATATAAAGAAAAGGTTGGCGGGATATCGGACGGGGCGGATGTTCATTCCACCATCGCGGCAGGGGACGGTGATCTTCCCCGGGTTTGACGGGGGTGCCGAATGGGGTGGACCGGCCTATGATCCGGAGACGGGGTTGTTGTATGTCAATGCGAATGAGATGCCGTGGGTGTTGACGATGGTGGATGCGAAGAAGGCGACGGCGATGGTAAATAATAAGGAATCGACCGGGAAACCGGCGACGGTGGAGGCGGCGGCGAAGGCGTTGTATGCGACGAATTGTATGGTTTGTCACGGCGCGGGGCGGCAGGGCGGGGGGAATTTCCCGACGTTGATCGGGATGAACAAGAAGTATAACGCTGCGCAGTTTGTGGCGCTGATCTCGGGGGGGCGGCGGATGATGCCGGCCTTTAAGCAGTTGAGCGCCGACGAGAAGAATGCACTCGCGGCGTATATCCTGGATGAGGGCAAGGAGCTTGGGAAGCGGTTTGTGAATGCTTCGGCCAAACCAACGGACCCTTATTTCGAGCTGCCCTATACGGCTACGGGGTATAATAAATTCCTGACGAAAGAAGGGTACCCGGCAGTGGCGCCGCCCTGGGGGACGTTGACGGCGATAGATGTGAGCAAGGGAGTTATTGTGTGGCGGGATACGCTGGGTGATTATCCCGAGTTGAAGGCAAAGGGTATCCATACGGGTACCGAAAACTATGGCGGCGCCGTGGTGACGGCGGGCGGGCTGCTTTTTATCGCTGCGACGAGTGATGCGAAGATCCGGGCCTTTAATAAGCGGACGGGGCAGATGTTGTGGGAGGCCGATCTGCCGGCGGCGGGTTTTGCGACGCCTTCGGTGTATGCGGTAGATGGGCGCCAATATATAGTTATTGCGTGCGGGGGTGGAAAGCTTCATAAGAAGTCGGGCGATTCCTTTGTGGCGTTTGCGTTGCCGGAATAGGGGCGACGGCTGGGATCCCCATTTTACCGGTTGGGGATGCTTTTATGCGGAATCCGGGGGATAAGATGGCAGGGGATGTTACAACTGTTTTGCGGGTAGCGTCTTTTGATCATAAAACCCCCCGCTTATGAAAAAAATACTTATCCCTTGCGCATTGCTGTTGGTTAGTCTTTTTGCCTGTACAACGACCTTACCGATAGCATCGATGGAGGATTCTTGTCGGATGCGTGTGGAATGCCGCAATGATATCGGCGCCCGGCAGGCGGTGCTGTTTTTGCTGAAACAGGCCATGGCCAGGGATATCAAGGAAGACAACAGCACCGGCATACTGGTAATAGAGGCTGCGTATTTCAAGTCGGATAATGCATGGGTCGTATTGCAGCGGATAGAGGACGATCTCCGGCGAATGCCCCAGGTGATCTCGGTATACGTGGATGAAAATCACTCCGTCATCCGTCAGATGCATTAGCGACTTTCCGTATCTTTATCGCAAAATTCTACACATGTTCAATTTCGATCACTTCAGGGCGACGTTCAGCAGCCTGCTGCTGGCGGGCATTTTTGTTGCCTGTAACAACGAAACAAAGCCGGTGGCGGCGGCCGCGGCAAGCGATTCCACGGGTATCAAGGAAGAGAATATTTCGTTTTCCGCCGACAGCGCCAATCTGAATGCCTTTGTCGTGTATAACGATTCTGTGAAGGGCAAGCGGCCCGCGGTGCTGGTGATCCCCGAATGGTGGGGGTTGAACGATTATCCGAAGATGCGGGCGCGGATGCTGGCCAACCTGGGGTATGTAGCGATGGCGCTGGACATCTTCGGAGACGGCAAGGTGGCCGACAATCCGGATAGCGCGAAGGCTTATTCCGCTGCTTTTTACATGCATCCCGAAAAAGCCAAGGCCCGCATCGATGCGGCGATCGCCAAGCTCAGGAGCTATGACAATGTCGACACGGCCAATATCGGGGCGATCGGCTATTGTTTTGGCGGTGGAATGTTGATCAATACGGCCCGACTGGGGGATGATCTGAAGGGGATCGTCAGTTTTCATGGCAGCCTGATCGGGACGCCCGCGCGGAAGGACCTGTTGCGGACGAAGATGCTCATTTGTCATGGGAATGCCGACAAGTTCGTGTCTCAGGCAGATGTAGCAAAGTTCAAGAAGCAGATGGATTCCATCGGGGCCAATTATACTTTTATCGGTTATGACAGTGCAACCCATGCGTTTACCAACCCCGCGTCCACGGCAACCGGGAAGAAGTTCAATATGCCCATCGCCTATAATCCTGCGGCGGATACGGCGAGCTGGGCCGCGATGAAGACCTTCTTTGCGAGTCTTTTCGGAAAGTAGGTGGCTATTTTAACAGATGGCCGTTTTGGACGACCCATTTCAAGAGGGCGTTGTTCTCATCGGCCAGTTCGAGTTTACGGCAGATATTATGCCGGTGGTTCTTGATGGTATAGCGGCTCAGGTGGAGGGTTTCGGCGATTTCCAGGGTGGTCTTTTGCTCGCGGATGAGGCGGAGGATGCGCAATTCCGTCTCCGTGAAGAGGCTGTCCGTCTGGAGGAGGGGTTTGCCTGTCTGGTCCTGGTTGGTGAGGCGGCTCATGATGAGTTGTACGCCCGCGAACAGCTGGGTTTCGTCGATGGGTTTTATGATATAGTTGGCGGGATGGGTGGCGGCCGCCTTCTCGATGATGGACCGGGTCTGGTAGGAGGTGATGAAGATGACCTCGAAGGCATAGCGGCGGCGTAGGGTGGTGATGAGGTCGATGCCTGAAAGCTCCTCCTCCAGCTGGATGTCGCAGAGCAGGAGATGGGGCAGCATTTCGGGCATTGCGGTCTGTGCCTCGGCGCCCGAAACGGCGATGCGGGTCTCGCAGGCAAAGTTGGCCTGTAACTGTTGTTCGATAAAACGAGCGATGATGATCTCGTCTTCAATGATCAGAATCCTTACCATGTGTGCTCAAACTGGAATCGTGAATGAATAACTCAGTCCTTTGCCCCCGGAGATGGTCATCTGCCCGTTCATCTGACGTGTGAGGTCTTTGATGAGGGGGATACCCATCGTAAATTTTTCGTTGCTTTCGCCGGCCGGGATGCCTACGCCGTTGTCGGAGTAGCCAAATTCCACCAGGTGATCGTTTACCGCCGTGGCTTCGACGCGGATGCAGGGGTCGGGATGATCCCTGAAGGCGTGTTTGAAGGTGTTGGTGAACAGCTCGGATAAAATGAGGCCAAAGGAGAGGGTATGTTTGTCGCTGAGCCGGAGACCTGCAGGGATATCCTGCACGATCCGGGTCTTTTCTTTTGTATCGTAGATCTTCTGGAGGTGGACGGCCAACTCGCTGATGAATTCGCAGAGGCCGACGTTGCTGTCTTTTTCGTAATTGAGCAGCTTCTGGTTGACGAGCATCATGGCCCTGATCTTACCGATGTTGCCTTTCAGCATTTCGCGGGATGTGCCGTCCTTTACGATGGGTAGTTGCAGGCTGAAGAGGCTGTAGAGCAACTGGAGGTTGTTCTTTACGCGGTGATTCAACTCGTTTATAAGGATCTCGATCTTGCCGTTGCGTTCGGCCAGCAGGTGTTTCTGGTTGAGGAGCCGGCGGTTGGAGACGTTGAGGGCTTCGGTGCGTTCTTCCACTCTTTTTTCCAGGATGGTGTTTTGTTGTTGCTGGAGCCGGGTCAGTTCCTCGAGTACGGCCTGTTTGGCCAGCTCGTGCTGGCGCATTTCTTCTTTTAGCCCGGTGGAGAAGAGAAGGAAGATGGTCAGGATGGTGCAGTCGCCGACCATGCCGACGCTGGTGAGGGAGCGTTCCTGGTGGAGAAGTGCATTGGCGGTGAGGAAGAGCCCTGCCAGCCCGAAGAGCGCGATGCCATAGGCGAGATAGCGGCGGGCGGGATTTATTCTGGGCCAGCAAGCCCAAAGCAGCGCCGTGACGGCAATCAGCATGAGCGGATAGCACATGCGATCAATGTAATTGGAAAGCCGGTAATCGCCGGTGAGAAAGTTGATCCCCAGGGAGCTGAGGCTGCGGGCCGCCAGTAAGACCGGTGTCCAGCGCAGCCAGGCGTAGATGCGGGGGAAATCCTTGCGCAGGCGCCAGAAGTCGACTACCAGCAGGTAGAGACCGAGCACGCCGATGTAGAGGAACTGCGCGTTGAGCAGCCAGGCGGCGGCGGGGTTGTCGGGTGAGAACCAGTCGATCCAGTAACCGCTGCTGCTGACGACATAGCAGCCGATGCCGCCGATGAAGAGCAGGAGCCAGAGATAGGGGCGGAACCGGCTGACGACCCAGGACAGCAGGGTATAGACGAAGAAGACGGAGACTGCGCCCAGGAGGGCGGCGTCGAAGGATTCCTTTACGCGTAAGGCATCAAAAAATTGCCGTTTGGGCAACATCTCGAAGTCGAATACGGGTTGATAATGTTTTGTATGATGGACCCGGAGCAGCAGGGTATAGGTCTTGTTCCGATCGAGGGGCAGCATGGTATTGAGGCGGCCATCGCCGTCAGCAAGCTCGTTGTGTGGCCGGAAGGCGCCGGCCGTCTTGTGTACGATGAGGGTAGTGCCTGCGTAGAGGTAGACATCGACAAAGGTAAGATTGGAGAAAGTGAGGACCCTTCCGGGGTCATTGATGTCGCCGGTGCGGAGGTCGGCCCGGAGCCAGTAGTAGCTGGTGGGGTTACCTTTCTGCACCGTGTCGAGGGGGACGAAGGTGGTGGGATGGCTGATCAACTGGTCGGGGGACAGGGTTCCGGCGCTATCTTCCACTACGGTGAACCAGGGTCGCAGCGACAACCGCTGACCTATTAAAAGGGGTGAAGTTAGTGGGCTACCGTCGGCCTGGTGAAGACAAAGGATAAAAGGGATCAGGAGGAGCAGGCCTGACCGCTGTAGAAAGGATATTCCATGCGCCATCCGGATAAAAATACAAAAATTTCACCCTCGGTCATCCGTAGTTGTACGTAAAAAATATAAATAGGACTCCAGAGGTTGAATTTTTTGAGTGGAGTGAGGTGGTTTTTAACCAGATAGAAACACATGTATCTAAATTATAATTGGATTAAAATTATCCGACGCAGTCTGAATGCAGTAAAAAATAATAACGGGATAGGGGATTTGGATGGATGTGGCGGGCGGGGGTGCTCCCGCGGAGAAGTGTTATCTTCGCGGGGTATGAATATTTCTATCCCGTTGAATCGGAAAAGGGTCCCTGTCGCATTGCTTTTATATACGGGGATCGCGGCCGCCTGGGCGTTGTTGATGTTGACCCAGGATTTCGGTCCGCAATATACCTGGCTTTTTGGGATCTCGATGGCGATGCTGGTGATCCGGGTGGGGTTGTTGCTGGTGGATTATTTAAAGATGTTGTTCGATCAGCGCGCTCAACTCAAGATCACCACTGAGGGATTGGATGACCGGCGGAGTATCTTCTCCTGCGGGATGATCCCGTGGTCGGCGGTGAGGGCTGTCGAGCTTTACCAGGGGCGAAAGATAAAGGTGCTGGTGTTCCGGATGGCCGATGCCGATGCGCTGATGGCCGCGCAGCCTTTTTGGAAGAGGGTCTTTTTGAAAGAGATGTCGAAGCGATTTGGGAGTCCCGTGCTGGTTTCCGAGTCTTCGGTAAAATATGATCTGACCGTTTTGCAAAGTGAGCTGGATCGTTTGATCCAGAATTAATTCAGAATTAACCCGCCGCCTTTTCCGCATGGTTGTGGCGGCGGACAGCGGGTGTATCGCAAGCGGACAGCATCTTTGGGGTGAGGGGGAGTAATGAATTGATTTGTAGAGCCGTGAGAGTTCGGCATTTGGTTGGTGGACCTTTTGCTATGTTTAAAAACTACTTCAAGACCGCCTGGCGCGGGCTCCTTAATAACCGGGTATTTAGTGTGTTGAATATTCTGGGTCTGTCGACCGGGATGGCCGTGGCGTTGCTGATCGGCCTTTGGGTGTCGTACCAGTATTCTTTTGACAAGTTTTTGCCGAATTACCAGCAGGTGTACCAGGCGGAGTACCGGTATGCTTCCAACGGGGAGATCGGGACACAGACGAGCGTGGCGTACCCGCTGGCGGAGGTGATTAAAAAAGATGTGCCGGGAGTGGAGTATGCGGTGCAGGCAGATTGGTTCAATTACCACGGCCTGGTGAACGGGAAGAACAAGGTATATCTGCAGGGAGTGATGGCGGGGGCGGATTTTTTGAAGGCCTTTGAATATCCGCTGTTGCGGGGGGATGCGGGTCAGGTGTTGACCGATAAGTATTCGATCGTGCTGACGGAGTCTACAGCGAAGGCCTTGTTTGGGAAGGAGGATGCGCTGAACAAGCCGGTGCGCATCGACAACGAGCATGATCTTACGGTGACAGGTATTCTAAAAGACATTCCGGGGAACTCGTCGCTGAGTTTTCAATATGTTATTCCTTATGCGTATTACCGGGAGACTGCGGGCTATACGGTGCGCTGGGGCGACAACAATATGCAGACCTATGTGCGATTGCGGCCCGGGGTGAGCTATGCGCAGGTGGAACCGCTGCTGCGGCCCTTGCTAAAGACATATGACGCGGAGGAATGGCGGGTGCGGAAGGTGGAACTGTTCTTTCATCCGCTGAAGGACTGGCATCTGTACAGCGGTTTTGTGCAGGGGGTGGCAAGCGGCGGCTTTATCGAAACGGTGCGGCTGTTTGCTATCATCGGTCTGCTGGTGCTGGTGATCGCGGGGATCAATTTTGTCAACCTCTCGACGGCGCGGAGCGAGAAGCGGGCGCGGGAGGTTGGGATCCGGAAGGTGGTGGGTTCGTTGCGACGAAATTTGGTGATGCAGTTCTTAGTGGAATCGCTGGTCCTGACGAGTGTGGCCTTTGCGTTTTCGCTGGTTCTTGTCCAGGCGGTGTTGCCGGCCTTTAATGATCTTACGGGAGATGTGTTGCGGGTGCCTTATGAAAGCGTGGTCTTTTGGGTAGTGATGATCGGGTATGTAGGGGTGACGGGTTTGCTGGCGGGGAGCCGGCCGGCTTTTTACCTGTCGGCGTTCATGCCCGTGAAGGTGTTGAAGGGCAAGATCAAGGCGGGACGGGGCGCAGCGCTGCCGAGACGTGTGTTGGTAACCGTTCAGTTCGCGGCTTCGATCGCCCTCATCATTGGGACGGTGATCGTTTACCAGCAAATTCAATATGCGAAGGACCGCCCTTCGGGCTTTGATTCGCGGCGGCTGATGATGTCGGATGTGAGTCCGGATGTCCAAAAGAATTATACCGCGTTGAAGGCTGAGTTGTTGCAGAGCGGCCTGGTATCGAGTGTAACGAAATCCAATACGCGGGTTACGGGTATCGGCGAGGGCGATGATATCGATGCGTGGCCCGGGAAATTGCCCGGCGAGACGCTGGGCGTTGCGCTGATAGCTTTATCCGATGCGGATTATTTTAAAACGATGGGGATGTCGTTGTCGCAGGGGGCTAATTTTTCCGGCAACCTGGCTACGGATACGCTGGCGGTGATCCTGAATGAGGCCGCGGTGAGCCGGATGCGATTAAAGACGCCTCTGGGCCAGGTGATCACCTGGAATAAGGATCAACGGGTGAGGATCATCGGGGTAGTTAAGAACTCGATGATGGGCTCCCCCTATTCCGCGCCCGAACCGGCGATGTATCTTTACAATCCGGGCTATGCGTATGTGATGACCTACCGGATCGCCGGGCATGTGCCTACAGCGAAGGCCATTGCCGGCCTGACGGCCATCTTTGACAAATACAATCCCTCCTTCCCTTACCTGTATCGGTTTGTCGATGTTAGTTATGCGGCCAAGTTCGGGCAGGAGACGCTGATCGGCCGGCTGGCAGGCATTTTTGCCGGGTTGGCGATCTTTATTTCGTGTCTGGGGTTGTTTGGGCTGGCGGCGTATGTGGCCGAGCAGCGGACGAAGGAGATCGGGGTGCGGAAGGTGCTTGGCGCTTCGGTGGGGCAGGTGTGGGTGTTGTTGTCGACCGATTTTGTGGTGTTGGTTTTGATCGGAGCGGTGGTGGCGGCGCCGGTTTCCTTTTATTTTTTGCATGGGTGGTTGCAGGGATATGATTACCGGATCACGATGAGTCCGTGGGTGTTTGTGGGGGCGGGGTTTGGAGCGTTGGTGATCACGGTGGTGACGATTAGTTTTCAGGCCGTCAAAGCCGCGTTGATGAATCCGGTTGGTGCATTAAGGAGTGAGTGAGGTGTTTTTTCCCCATAGAGCTGTGCATGGGTTTTGCCGTCATAGGGGTATGCTGGACGACGAATTACATTGGTATAAGGACGCGATCATCTATGAATTGCATATAAAGGCTTTCTGTGATGGCGACGGGGATGGGGTAGGGGACTTTCCCGGTTTGCTGACGAAGCTGGACTATTTGCAGGACCTTGGGGTGACGGCGATCTGGCTGTTGCCTTTTTATCCTTCGCCGTTGAAGGACGACGGGTATGATATCGCCGACTATTTTACGATCAACTCCGCGTACGGGGACCTTACTCAATTCAAGCATTTTTTAAAGGAGGCGCACCGGCGCAATCAGAAAGTGATCACGGAGCTGGTGCTCAATCATACCTCCGACGCGCACGCGTGGTTCCAGCGGGCGCGGCAGGCGCCGAAGGGGTCGAAGGAACGGAACTATTATGTGTGGACGGATGATCCCGACACCTATAAAGACGTGCGGATCATTTTCCAGGATTTCGAAAATTCGAACTGGACCTGGGACCCGGTGGCGGAGCAGTATTACTGGCACCGGTTTTTTCATCACCAGCCCGATCTCAACTATGACAACCCGGCGGTGCAGGAGGAGGTGTTCCGGATCCTCGATCACTGGTGCCGGATGGGGGTGGATGGGTTCCGACTCGATGCGGTGCCTTATTTGTTTGAGCGGGAGGGCACCAATGGAGAGAATTTGCCGGAGACGCATGTGTTTTTGAAGAAGTTGCGCCGGCATTTGGACGAGCGTTTTCCCGGGACGGTGTTACTGGCCGAGGCGAATATGTGGCCCGAGGATTCGGCGGCATATTTCGGGACCGGGGACGAGTGTCATATGAATTATCATTTCCCGGTGATGCCGCGGATGTTCATGGCTTTGCAGATGGAGGACCGCTACCCGATCACCGATATCTTCGACCAGACGCCGGAGATCCCGCTGACCTGTCAGTGGGCGATCTTTTTGCGCAACCATGATGAGCTGACGCTGGAGATGGTGACGGACGAGGAGCGCGACTATATGTACAAGGTGTATGCGCGGGACCCCAAGGCGCGGATCAACCTGGGGATCCGGCACCGGCTGGCGCCGTTGCTGGATAATAACCGCCGGAAGATAGAGCTGCTCAATTCCCTGCTTTTTGCTCTCCCGGGGACGCCCGTGATCTATTATGGCGATGAGATCGGGATGGGCGATAATTTTTATCTCGGGGACCGGGATGGGGTGCGGACGCCGATGCAGTGGTCGTCCGACCGGAATGCCGGTTTTTCCGCGGCCAACCCGCAGAAGCTTTACCTGCCGTTGATACTCGACCCGGAATATCATTACGAGTCGGTGAATGTGGAGACGCAGCGGGCAAATACCTCTTCGCTTTTTTGGTATATGAAGCGGCTGATCGCGGTGCGGAAGAAGTTCAGGACCTTCGGCAGGGGTGTGATGCGCTTTGTCAATACGGAGAACCCGAAGGTGCTGACGTTTACGCGGACGTATGAGGAGGAGACGTTGCTTGTTGTCGTCAATCTTTCAAAATTCTCGCAGGCGGCGGAGGTGGACCTGTTGGCTTATAAGGGATTTGTGCCGGTGGATGTATTTAGCAAGAACCGGTTCCCGGTGATCCGCGAGGACGGGCAGTATTTCTTTACGCTGGCGCCGTATTCCTTTCAGTGGTTTGTGCTGGAGAAGGCGCACCCGGAGATGGATGAGGAGAAGCCATTGCCGCTGTTGCTGTTGCGGCAGCGGGCGGCGGTGCTCGAGGGGGCGGCCAGGCGGCAGTTGGAGAATGTGATCCTGCCGCGCTACCTGGGGCGGGCGAAGTGGTTTATCCCGAAGGAGCGGAATACGTACCAGGTGGTGATCGCCGAGTCCGCGGTTTTGGAGGTGGGCGATCGAGCCGTGTCCTGGCTTTTGCTGGAGATCACGGGGGATGACGGGGTGCCGGGGATGTATCAGTTGCCCGTATGGGTGGTGGATGCGGAAACCGGGCGTCGTCTCGGGGAGACTTACCCTGAGGCATTGATCGCGACGGTTCGTTCCGAAGAGGGTGAGGGATTGCTGGTGGATGCGTTCTTTAGTTGTGAGTGGGAGACGATGCTGTTGCAGCGGCTGGGGGTGACGAGTAAGAATGGGCATGCTTCGCCGGTGGTTTTTGAGGGGAGCACGAAGGTGAAAGAATATTTGAAGGGTGCGGGGGATATGTGCGGGGCGGCGACGCCCAAGGTGCATGTATCGGACCTGTATAATACGGCCATTGCCTACGATGGGGCTTTCTTATTGAAATTTTACCGGAAGGTGGACCGCGTGGTCCAGCCCGACCAGGAGCTGACGCGGTTCTTGTCGCGGGAAGTGCATTTCCCGCACCTGCCGGCTTTTATCGGCGCGGTCGAATGGAAGGACAAGAACGGCTGTATCGTGCTCGGGCTTTTGCAGGAGATGGTCGAGAACCACGGGGATGGGTATGGGTTCTTTCTGGAACGGATGAACAATTATATCGAGCGGATCATGGCGGCGGATAAGAATGTGCCGTTGCCACAGGAGCGGCTGGGGACCCTTGCGGCAGCGACAGCTTTTGAAGAATTGCCGGGGGAGTTGCAGACCCTGTTTGGGGTGCATGCGGCGGAGCAGGTGAGGCTGATCGGGGTGCGGACGGCAGAGTTGCACCTGGCGCTTGCCGCGGGTACGGGCAAGGACCTGAAGCCGGAGGCTTTTTCGCTGCATTACCAGCGGAGTCTTTTCTCGGCGATGCAGTCGCTGGTGCGGGAGACGTACCAGAACCTGGCGCGAAATGCGGGCTCTCTGCCGAAGGACATGCGGGAGCGGATGGACCGGATAGTAGCCTACCGGCCGGAGCTGCTGGCGTCGCTGAAGAAGATTTATGCGAAGAAACTGGATACGCTGAAGATCCGCATTCATGGGAATTATCATCTCGGGCAGATCTTGCTCACGGGAAAGGATATTGCGATCAATGATTTTAGCGGGGACCCGTCGCTTGCGTATAGTGAGCGGCGACTTCGGCGATCACCTTTTGTGGATCTGGCGTCAATGGTGGTGAGTATTTATGATGTTGCCTTTGAAGGGGTGTTGAAAAATCAGCAGTTGCATGAGGGAGATGTGGAGCGGCTTTTGCCGATGGCGGGGCTTTGGGCGCATTATGTGAGCGGGTGGTTTGTGCGCGCCTACCGGGAGCGGGTTGGCGCGGCGGGGGATGTTGCGGGGGGAACCGGCGGCGCCGGGGCCTTGTTGCCGGCGAAGGCGGAGGATTTTGCGACGCTGTTGAATTATTTTTTGGTGCAGCGGGCGATGGGGGTTTTCAATGGGTATTTACGGCGGGACCCGAAGCGGTTGATCATTCCGCAGACGATCTTACGGAATGTGTTGCGGCCGGAGGCCGAGCCCGTGGTGGCGGTGGCTGTTGCTGTTGCGCCTGCGGGGGGTGGGTCTGCGGGAGTTGCGGTGGCCGGGGGTGTTGTGCCGAAGCCTGCGGATGTCGTGGCGGAGACCGGGATCAGGCAGCCTTAGCGGTGGGTGAATTCGTGGTCCAGGTAGTCTTTTAAGACGAGGGCGTGAGTGTGTTCTTCGTCTTTTGTGGCGTAGATGAGGGTGAGGAGTTTTTCCTGCTGGTATTTTTCTATGAAGGGTTGTACAGCCTCGTTGAGTTTTAGTTCTCCCTTATATTTTTTTTGGAACTCGGGCCAGCGATCGGGGTCGTGGCCGTACCATTCGCGGAGTTCGGTAGTGGGGGCGAGGTCTTTTGCCCATTCATCGAGCCGGGCGGCTTCCTTTTTTATTCCGCGGGGCCAGAGGCGGTCGACGAGGAGGCGGAGGCCGTCTGTTTTGGCGGGCGGGTCGTAGGCGCGTTTTATGTGGATGGTGGGGGGCATGCTATCGTAGTTTATGAGTTTTTTCGGCTTGCCAGACGGTCGGCAAGTTCGAGGCTTGCATTTACCCAGTCCGGGCAGTTTTGTTCTCTGAAGATGACCTGTCCGGCCCGGAGTTGAGCCATTCGATGGGATTCATGGGTTGAAACGTCAACAAGTGTGGCTTCGGAAAAGTTCGACAATTTTGTTTTTAAATAACTTAGCCCCATTTGATAGCGTTGCTCAATTATGGGGTCTGCGACATCATGCCCGCCTTCCAAAACGCGGGCCTTGACTCTTTTTTTATTGATCTCGACGTTACTTGTGCCCAGGAAGAACAGTACTGTTTCATAGCCATTCTTTTGCATAAGGGCAATCCATTCATAGGGTTTTCGGCGGTATATCCGCCAAGCTCTCGCAGGACGATCAGATCTATATTGAGGAACGGTAAATCCGGGCTGATTGCTTTGCTTTCAACGCCATATTGATACCAGGTAGTCTTACCGACTCCATTGGCGCCCCCAAGCACATACAGGGTGGGCATTATTTACAGCTTTTGTGCGGATTGAATAACGGTCTTTTGACCGGTGCGAGGGTCTTCCTGAATGATTTGGCCATTTTCTTCATAGACAACGAAGCTGCCTAGTTGGATGGCCCTGGAACGCACAAAAGCTTCCACCCCCTTTCCGATGGTCGCCATGTTGAAGTTGACTTTTGCGTGTTCCATGGGTTAAAGATACGATTTTTCAAATAATTTGGGACAGCTAATGGCAGTCGGTCACGACCAGTCCCAGCAGACGACGTCCCAGAGGCCCTGAGGGTCGTGGTGGGTGTCGATGACCTGGAACCCCACCTTTTGATGGGCCTTTAGGGAGCGGGGGTTGGAGATAGAGATCTCGGTCAGGAGGAGGTCGTAGCGGTGGCGGTAGAATTGGCGGTGGCCGTGGTAGAGGAGGCTGACGATGCCCTGGCCGCGATAGGCTTCGGCGACGCAGATCTGGCCCATAAGATAGAAGCGTTGTTCGCCGATGGGGCGGTCTTTGTGCCGGAGCGTGGAGGCGTGGGCGTAAGTGGGGGCGGCGGGAGGATAGGCTTCGAGGCATTCGCGGGTGAGAGTGATGGCGTAGCCGGCAAGGGTGTCGCCGTCCATGACGATGACGGAGGGGGCGATGGCGTGGATGGTCTTTAGGATCGCGGGTGTGTAGACCCAGGATACGAAGCCTTCCTTTTCCTTTGTCTCCGCGCTGATGTTGGTGGAGAGGTTGGCGTTGGAGAGGTTGGATATCTGA